>Ga0196965_1000006_pt1 | contig 311625 bp, 306 predicted proteins | sample S1_20metaG_FD_148668 | JGI IMG/M metagenome (GOLD analysis project Ga0196965, IMG submission 148668) | Soil microbial communities from Anza Borrego desert, Southern California, United States - S1_20 | ecosystem: Environmental > Terrestrial > Soil > Desert | place: USA: California | collected...
GGTTTCGGTGCTGTAGCCGGGGATGGGCACATCGTAGGCGACCGCGAGCACCGTTTCGGCATCCACCCAGCGGCACTCGGGGACCTTGCCATGATGTCGGCGCTGGCGCTGGCTGGCCGTTTCATGCTCCACGGGGCAGAACTCGACGACCTGGCCATAAAATTTAACCGTATACGAAAGCTCCGGGCGCTGAAATTCCCAGATATTGCCGTAGCGCAGCCAGTTATCAGGATTCTCCACCTGCTCGCCATCCTCGATGGTCTGGCGGAACATGCCGTACTCGTAGCGGATGCCGTAGCCGGTGCCCGGCATGTCAAGCGTGGCCATTGAGTCGAGGAAGCAGGCGGCGAGCCGTCCCAGGCCGCCATTGCCGAGTGCCGCATCGTGTTCCATCTCGGCCACGTTCTCCAGATTCTGCCCCAGCGTTTGCAGACCCTCGCGGAGTGTGGGCTCCAGGCCGATATTCAGCGCCGCATTCGACATCATGCGGCCGATCAGGAATTCCAGCGATAGGTAGAACACGCGTTTGGGATCCGTCTCGCGATAATAATTGCGCGTCGCGACCCAGCGTTCGATAACGTGATCGCGCACGGTCAGCGCGGTCGCGGCGTACCAGTCGCGCATGGTCACGGAAGACCCGGTCTTGCCGGTTGAAAAGATCACATGATTCTGCAGCGCCTGGGCAATCGGCGTAGTCTCGGTAGTAATGACGGTCTCTTCGGCTGCCGCTTGCTGCGGCTCGGATTTCTGAGTTTGGGTAGCCATGGCTGCTCTTTTCAATTAACTGTCGGAATGCAATAACTGTCGGAATGGTGCCGCCCTTATGGGTCAAACACGCAGGGGTCGTCCTGATAGTAGCAAAAACCGGGCCCCGGGTTCTGTCGGCTTGGCACAAATAAAAAAGCACACAGAAGTGTGCTTTTTAACATCGGATAGTGACGCGGTTTTTACATCATCATCAGTGTGAACCACACCGTGAGCACGATGGAACCGCCGATCAACCCGCTCATGACCAGGCGAGAACCGCGCATCTTGGTCCATAGCAGCACCCCAGTGATTGAGAGCAGAATCAGCGCGCCGGCGATGGAATCCGCGAGCAGCACCCAAGCAGTATTGGCGCCTATGCCCTTGTGCATGCGCGATATAAAGGCCCAGACATTGGCATCTTCGCGCTTGACCGTTGCGAACTGATTGCCTGCCACATATTCGGCTTTCACCATGGCATGCGGCATAGCGAAGGTAACTTCCCAGCGCTCAGGTTGGGGCATGTCCTTGCCCATGAATCGTGCATCCTCAGGCTTTTCCTTGCGCCCACCCTTGGGTTGCACAGGGTCATGCGGAATATCCAATGCCTGCTGAATGTAGCGTGTGAATTCCTTGGCGTTGGCAGGATGCGGCTCTTGCATGGGCAGCTGAATTTCACTGGCTTCCATCTTGGCCACTGGGATCTTGAGCACGGCCCTATGATTGAGCACGATACCGCTGACCCCGAACAGCAGGCCCAGCACTGCGCCCCATAACCCGAGCCAGCCGTGGATTTTGCGCAGAGTACGGATGAATCTGCCGCGTTGCGCGTTCGCGCTGATTTTGTTAACTGTTGTTTTTTGCATTTCTGAATCTAAAAGGTAAATCGGAAAGAATTGCAGGGAAATCAGCTATCAGCCCAGCGCCGCAGAAGGTTGTGGTAAATCCCGGTAAGACTGATGACCCTGGCGTCGGCATGACCGAGGTCTAAAGCCAACTGCTGGATCGCGATATCCATTTGATATAGCAGAGTGCGCTGGCTATCTTCGCGCACCATGCTCTGCAGCCAGAAGAAGGAAGACACCCTGCTGCCGCGTGTCACTGGGGTGACGTGATGCAGGCTGGATGATGGATACAGCACCATATGCCCCGCAGGCAGCTTGACCTGCTGCTCGCCATAGACATCCTCGATGGTCAATTCCCCACCGTCATAATCTTCCGGCTCCGTCAGGAACAAGGTGCAGGAAAGATCGCTTCGAATACGGAAATTCGTTCCGCGCAAGTGGCGAATGGCATTGTCCACATGGGTATCGAACTGCTGACCGCCCGCATACTGATTGAACAACGGCGGATATACCTTGAGCGGCAAAGCTGCCGAGATGAACATGGCATTGCGGCCCAGCGCATCCTGTATGAGATCGCCAACCTGGCGCGCCGCAGGTGAATCTTCCGGCAGCTGCATGTTGTTCTTGGCAAGCGCCGACTGGTGCCCGGAAGTGACATTTCCATCTACCCATTCCGCCGAATCCATGAGCTTGCGGCATTCCGCTACCTGCGTCTTGGTCAGCACATCAGGGATGACTACCAGCATGTCTCAATCTCCACTGTTATCGCACACCGCATTATGCCTGCTATTCAAAGTAACGCAGCCCTGCGGATGGCTCCACAGGGCTGCGATGTCCAGCGTATGAATCCGGATTAATAGTCCAGATTCAACGACAGGAAGGTAAACCTGCCAGCACCCAGGAGGGCACCGTGGCTGGTGTAGCTTGCAATGTAGTGCTTCTTGTCCGTCAGGTTCTGGGCATTCAGCTGCAGGCTCAGGTTGTCATTGATTTTGTATGCCGCCATCGCATCCCAGCGAATGTAGGAAGGCAGGTAAGCCGTATTGCCCGGGTTGGCATATACCTTGTCCGAATAGAAGGCGCCGCCGCCAATCCTGAAGTTAGGCAGCACGTCATATGTGGTCCACAAGGTAGCGCTGTGTCTGGCGATGGTTGGCATTTCCTTGCCGTCATTGACGGCTACACCGAAATCGCTGGCATCGCCTGGAATGTCGGCACCGTCCTTCTGCTCGCTGTCCATGAAAATGTAGCCGCCGAAGACTTGCCACTTGTTGGTGATTTTGCCTGCTGCACCCAGCTCGAAGCCTTTCACCTCCAACTCGCCCGCGTTGATGAACTCATCAGCGACTGCGGTCGGAATGCGTGCGTCGGTCTTGCGGGTATGGAATACGGCACCCGTCAAGGACAGATTATTGAACACATCCCACTTGGTGCCGATTTCAAAGCTCTTGCTGCGTTCAGGATCCAGGTCCTCCGTGCCCACCCCCAGGTTATTACCGTTTTGCTGATTGCCGGCGCCTACAGCCAAGCCAACCGGTGAGGAAGAGGTACCATAAGAAGCATAAATACTGGCATTCGGCAGCAGTTTGTAAACGATGCCGGCCTGGTAATTCACGAAATCGCTGTCATTACCGAACCTGTCAATGGCCGGATCGGTAGACGCTTGTGTGGTCTCGTAGTTATCGTAGCGCAACCCCAAATTTAGCAGCCATTTCTCACTAAGCTCCATGCTGTCGAACACAAAAGCGGCCTTGTTGATCACGCGCGCGTTGACCTTGAATGGATTACGCAGTGCATCAGGGCTGGCTTCGTTGGGATTGGGATTATCCAAATCTGCATTAGGTCCATTTACCACAACGTAGTTACGCGTATCCGTCTCTTCATGGCTGTACTCGATACCGGCTGTCATGTTGTGCTTGATGAAACCGGTCTGGAATGGGAATGAGAGATCCGTTACGTTGACGAACGTTTCAGTTTCCGCATTCCGACCACGTGTGCTACGCGTCACCTCGCCTGCAGCCAGATTGGCCACGCTCACCGTGGGCCGTGTCATCACGTAGTCGTTACTGACCTTGGCAAGGCGCGTGGTGTTTCTCAGGACAACATCCTCGCTGAATTCATGGCGGAACTGCATGGTGCCGATATCACTCTGCGTATCGCGGAAATCACGACCCTTGATGCCGTAGAAATTATCGCGATCTACTGAAATCGGCCGACCATCGATAAAATCGTCGCCCGTTGCAACCGTCCCGTTATTGTTGGTGAAGAACGGTGTACCCCAATCCGGTACATCGTTGGTCTTCAGGTGGTACCAGCTCAGCGTCAGGCTGGTCGGCGAGTTCATGCCCAGCGTGATTGATGGCATGAGGCCGTGGCGCTTGGATTCAACCACGTCACGTCCCGGCGCATCGGCGTCGTGTGCCATGCCAACGATACGAAAAGCTACGTCTTCATTGACTGCCACGTTGGTATCGAATGTGCCACGCATAAAGCTGTCGGTACCAATACCCAGAGAAGCGCTGTTGAATGATTCTGCCTTGGGCAGCTTGCTCACGATATTGATGCTGCCGCCTGCTGAACCGCGACCGTCAAACGCGCCGCTGGGTCCCTTCAGGACTTCGATGCTTTCAGTCGCGAAAATTTCGCGTGTCTGGGACCCGATATCACGAATGCCGTCCACATACGTGGAACTTTGGGTATCGAAACCGCGGATAAATGGGCGGTCACCGAAGGCGCCGCCGCCTTCGGCAGCACCAAAGGTAATTCCTGGGCTGGTACGCAACGCATCCTGGAAGGTCAGCGCGCCGGTATCCCTGATGACCTCTTCCGTGATCACGGTCACGGTCTTGGGTGTGTCAATCAGCGGTGCCGTGAACTTGGGCGAAGAGGCTCTCTCAGCCTTGTAACCGTCAACGGCCTGAACATCAGAGCGGCCCTTGACGTTGACTTCAGGCAGAGCCTCCACTTCCTGCTGCGCCTGTGGCGCAACTGCTGCGTCTTCAGCCCATGCGTGGGCCGGCACGAAGGCAAGGGCGACTAGCGCCGCAATACGCTTGCGGGCAAACTTGTTGTAACTGGACATATATTCCCCTTTTCTAACTATTATTTGCTGGCTACTGGGGAATATCCCGGTGGCTTGCTAATCAATGAAAATTTATTCTTGCTTGTCTGGCGTGCTGACGAATCCCAGCTTCTCTATGCCGGCATTCTGTGCGTCGGCCATGATCTCGGCCAGAATCTGGTACCGGGTTTCCCGGTCAGCGCGGATATGCAGTTCCGGTTGTGGCTGCGCTGTAGCAGCCTGCTGCAGGCGGGCCGACAATTCGCCTTCCACGAGCGCGGTATCGTTCCAGTACAACTGGCCGGCACCATCCACAGAAATTGAAATAATTTCTGGCTTTTGCTCTATGGGCTGACTACTGGCCTGCGGCAGGTCGATCTTGACTGCATGTGTCAACAGCGGCGCGGTGATGATGAAGATCACCAGCAGCACCAGCATGACATCCACCAGTGGCGTGGTATTGATTTCGGACATCAGATTATTCTGATTGTCCGAACCGAAGTTATTGCCAGAACCGATCATGCGGGTACTTCTTTGAGATGAGCCGCGGATTTCGAGGGAGTCATTTCCCGCGTTGCTGCGCCACCTGCAAGCGGTGCGCCAGTTGTCAGCAGGATGTGCAGATCATGCGCAAAGTTTTCAAGCTGGCCAACAAGATTACGGTTGCTGCGAACCAGCGCGTTGTAGGCAAGCACAGCAGGAATGGCGACTGCAAGACCGAAGGCGGTCATGATCAGTGCCTCGCCGACCGGACCTGAAACCTTATCCAGCGTCGCCTGCCCACTCACGCTGATACTGGCGAGCGCGTGGTAAATGCCCCATACGGTTCCGAACAAACCTACGAAGGGCGCCACGCTACCAACCGAAGCCAGCACGGAGAGGCCGGATTCCAGTCGTGCGGTTTCGCGGCTGATGACACGGCGCATGCTGCGCGCAACGAATTCATCATGACTGCAGGCATCTGCCAGGCGTTTCGAGGCGTGCTGCTGGTGGTGCTCGGCCGCCTCAACTGCCTGGGTCGCCAGGCGGGATACTGGGTTATCACTTCGCGTGTGGAGTGCAGCATCCAGAGAAGGCGATTGCCAGAAAATATCGATATAGCGGCTGACGGACCTCCGCAGTGTGATGGCCTGGTAACTCTTCACGAAAATCAAATACCAGCTCGCCAGCGACATCGCGAGAAGAACAAGCGCTACGGTAATGGATACGGGTCCGCCCTGGGTGATAAAGGCGAGGCTGTTGAATTCATTCATGTTGTATTGATTCTTCCGATGACTTGATTAACTGCTTTGTTAGCGATTCAGTACTTAACTATCCAGCGAAAATTTCACGGGCACGAGCACATAGGCACTGATCGCTTCGTTATTGCGCCTTGCCGGGATGAATTTCCATTTCTTGACTGCATCCAGCGCTGCACTGTCCAGCCGCTGGGAGCCACTGCCATTCTCAATTTCCACATTTTCCGGCTTGCCATTCGCGCCCACCAGCACGCGCAGCATGACTCGACCTTCTTCACCTATGCGACGTGAGAGCGCAGGATAGGCAGGCGGCGGGTTATTGAGATACGCCACACCAAAACGCGGCGGCTCGACAACGGGTTCCGGCTCAGGCTGCGGTTCAGGTTCGGCTTCCACCACCTGCGGTGCTGCTGCGACCGGTTGCGGCGCTGCCTGTGCCACCGGCTCCTGAGCAACGACTGGAATCGGCGCTTCCACGACCTGCGGCTCAGGTTCCGCTACAGGTTTTGGATCAGGCTTGGGCTGCGGCTTGGGTTTCTGCTTTACGATGGGCTTGGGCTTTGGCGGCTCAGGCGGGACGATCTCGGGTTGTGGTGCCGGCTCTGGTGCAGGCTGAGGTGCTGCGATGAGACTGACCAGCATGGGAGCCGAAGGCTCCTTTTTGATCTCGGGTTCGTTGGTCGGCGCCGCCAGCAAGATGCCAAAAACCGCCACATGCGCCACAGCAGCGAGCAACAGGCCCTTGCGCGATAACGTAGGGCGGCTCGTAGCGCCGATAATTCTGGCAGGCGACAATGCACGGACATTGATCCGGACTGCAGAATCCGCTTCCGGGATGACTTCCTGCCAGCTGACAAGCCGCAATCTAGCCATGCTGCTCGTCCCGGGCACTTAGTACGTCGACAATCAATGAATTAGACAAGGCCACTCTTCAATCCTATTTGGTTAAAACCAGCTTGCCCTGGCTTGTGAGGCGCAAGCGGTACTCACTCTCGGCATGCACGATTACCAGCTCGCGCTGCCCCCCAAACAGTTCCTGACTAGTCCATTTTTTTGGGCGTTTTTCGGCATGCGTTGAAGCCTCCGCTAACTCTGCGGACAAGATTGCTTCGGTAAATTTCATGCTTGTGATGGCCATTTATCTAAATGATAACGATTCTCAGTTAGATACGCAAGCTGCAGACGTAAAAAAACCGCTGAATAAGCGGTTTTTCAATGCATTCACGTTCTAAAAACGTCGCTTTGGCGTATAGGCCGGCGCGTGATTCTCGATATGGCGGAAAGTGATGCGGCCATTATTGATATCGTATGGAGAAAGTTCGAGGGTAACCTTGTCACCCGCCAGGATACGGATGCGATGCTTTTTCATCTTGCCGCCGGTGTATGCGACCAGCTGGTGGCCATTATCGAGCGTGACGCGGAAACGGGAATCCGGCAATACCTCCATCACCACCCCATTCATTTCAACCAGTTCTTCTTTAGCCATGTTTGACTCTCCAATAAATAAGACCCTTGGAGCGACAATCTCATTGAAGCTGAAGCACTTGTACCCTGGGAATAGTAAGGAAGATATTTTCGGAATTGCGGCGAAGGCACTACCAATCGCTGGGCCGTATTATAGCGCGTCGGGGTCTTAAAGAAATCAATAATTTGTCTAATGCTGATATTGTAGTTGACAAGCCGTTCATATGTACGTAAAACGCACGTTAGGCGTTTGCAGTTTTTCAATTTGAGTTCGCAAGATCCATCAATGAATAACCCCAAACTTTTCAGGGTGCCTCCCTTTTAGTAAGAAAGTACAGATATGGCAACAGGTATAGTGAAATGGTTTAATGATTCCAAAGGCTTTGGTTTCATTACTCCCGACGCAGGCGGCGATGATCTTTTCGCACACTTTTCCGCAATCCAGGATAGCGGCTACAAGAGTCTGAAAGAAAACGATCGCGTTAGCTTCGACGTGACAGAGGGTCCTAAAGGTAAACAGGCTTCTAATATACAGAAGGTCTAATTAACCAAAGAATCCCAGAAAATGGCCCTACGGGGCCATTTTTTTTATTCACGATCCGGTACACCTTCGATTCGCGAGGGCAACTGGACCTCAACCCGCAGCCCGTGTAGATCGGGAGATGGCAAGAAAGCTATCGTTCCGCCGTAGCCGTCCACGATGTCCTTTACAATCGCCAAGCCAAGACCGCTACCTGGCTTGCTTTCGTCCAGCCGGTAACCGCGGCGCGTAAGCTCCCCCAGTTCGTCGGGTTCACACCCCGGCCCGTCATCTTCAACCATCAGACTCAGGCTATCCCTACCGCCAACCTCCAGCCTGACTTGCCTGCGACCCCACTTGAAGGCATTGTCGAGCAGGTTGCCCAGCAACTCCAGCATGTCTTCCTGGTCCCCGTCGTAACGCGCGTCATCCGCCACATGCCAATCAATGGCCAATTGCTTGTCGGCATACATCATCTGCAGCGTTTTCACCAATGTGGAAACCTCTTGCCTGAGGTCAACGCGCTTGCCGGGTAAAGCCGTCCCCAGCAACCGCGCGCGTTTGAGTTCGCGCTCGATAATGCGCCGCATGTTTTCGCCTGTATCGCGCAACATGATTTGCAATTCTGGAGACGCACTGAGCTGCGGATGCGCAGCTGCCTGCCCCAACAACGTCAGCTGGGTTTTGAGTGCATGTGCCAGATTTCCCAGCGCCTCGCGTGAGCGGCGAGTTTTTCTGCCCATGGTGGAAAGCAGCCGGTTGAGCTCTGCAATGAGCGGTGTAATTTCCAGCGGGGAGCGCCGCGCATCTATACGCTCGATTTCACCAGATTCCAGTCGCCGCATGTCTGCGCGGATTTGATGCAAGGGCCGCAGGGCATGCGTCACGATGTAATACTGCAGGCCTAAAAGCGCCATCAGAATGACAAATGAAATAACGCCATGAATCAGCCGGAATTGCCGCAAGCCGGCGTTGATGGAAGTCAGGTCTTCAGCAACGGCAATGGTGATCTCCTGCCCCTGCTTGCGGTAGCCATATGCCGCCGCCAGCAGCGGCCGCTTTTCCGGCCCCTGCACCCGCAACAAGGATTGCTTGCCGGGCTTGACCTCCGGCACATGCAGGCGACTATCCCACAGGGAGCGGGAATACTCGGCGGAGCCCGCAGTTTTGATTACATAATAGTGCCCGGAAAAGGGCCGCTGGTAGACAGCGCTTACGCGCGCCGTATCCAGCATGAGTGATTGTTGTGCGTTGAAGTTCGCGCCTGAGAGCAGACTCTCGGCGTCCTGCGACAGTCTGTTCAGCAACTGTTTTTCTACCAGCTGCTGAATGACCACACTGGCAACACTCCATTGCAACACCAGCAGCACAACCAAGCTAGATGCCAGCCAGAAGGAAAGTTTGGCGCGCAGGGAGGTCAAGCGTTACCGGCTCCGAAGACATAGCCCTGTCCGCGCCGGGTGGTGATGAGGTCGCCGCCAAGTTTGTTGCGCAGACGATTCACGTAGACTTCGATGACATTGCTGTCCTTATCACTGTCATAGTCATAGACGTGTTCCGTGAGCTCGGTCTTCGAAAGCAATTGTCCCGGATGCAGCATGAAATAACGCAGCAGACGATATTCGGTTCCTGTCAGCTGCCATTGCGTACCGGAAGCCGTCATGACCGCCTGCGTTGCCTCATCCAACGTGATACCGGCATAGGTCAGCGGTCCTGGATTGATACCTTGACTGCGCTTGAGTACTGCACCGATGCGCGCCAGCAGCTCTTCCATTTGGAACGGCTTGCCGACGTAATCATCCGCACCCGCCTGAAATCCCTCGATTTTTTCCTGCCAGCTACCCCGCGCGGTCAGGATCACCACCGGCAACCGATTCCCGCGACCGCGCCAGTTCACGAGCACGGATAATCCCGGACGCCCCGGCAGGCCGAGATCAAGGATGGCCAGATCATAAGGCTCGATATCGCCTAAAGCCTCGGCGTCAATGCCATCCACGCTCAGGTCCACAGCATAACCAGCCTGCTGCAAGGCCGCCTGGATACCAGGGCCCAAAGCAGGATCATCCTCCACCAGCAGGAGGCGCATATCAGTCGTCGCGCTCCATGGAGATCAGACGCCCATTGGCGGCATCCAGCTTCAGCTCCCAAACTTGGCCGGCACTGTCGAGTATCTCAACCTCGTAGATATAGCGGTCGTGTTTTTTCTCCAGCTCGGTTTCCAGCAGTTCGCCAGGTTTTGCCGCACGCGCCTGCCGGGCGATATCCTCCAGCGCCAGGATGGCACCAGATTCCCTGAGCTTCCTGGCAAGCTCATGATCCTCGTCAGCCACAGCAGGCAGGCAGGCCAGCAGAATGCCGGCTGCTGCCAGTTGCCAGCGGTAACCAATGATGCGTTTCATGGTGTACCTACAGATGAAAACATCATGATATGCGCTTTATGGGATTCAGAACCAATCCTGTCTGACCTTGCGAGCTTCGCCAGTCTTAGCATCGATATCGACATCCCATTCCTTGCCTTCGGCATCGATGATTTCGAATTCATAATCCCAACCCTGGGGCCAGGTACGCTTTTCGATCTCGACCTCGATGACGGTACCCGGCTTGGCCTGCAATGCCTTTTCAGTCGCCTGTTCAATGGAAAGCAGACCAGCTGCAGCTGCGATGGCCTTGGCTTCAGCAATATCGTCGTCGTCAGCGAAAACAGGGGAGCTCGATACAGCGAGACCCGCAGCGAATGCAATAGCCTTCAGGCTGTTAGTATGGATATTCATGGTGTGTATCTCCTTCAAATGGATGAATGACAGGAGACACTTTACCGAGCGCACCTTAAATCAGGCTTAACGCAAATCAGGCTAACGGGTTAGGCGGATGCAGGGCCTGATCTTGGATTCTGGCCCCTGCATCCTGAACTACATCAAGCCAGCAGGCTGTTCATACGGCGCACGAATGATGCCGGATCATCCAGTTGCCCGCCTTCCGCCAGTAGTGCCTGGTCGAACAGCAGGTGCGTCCAGTCGGAGAATCTCGATTCATCTGATTCGCTGTTGAGCTTCTGCACAATTTTGTGCTGCGGATTGATCTCGAGCACGGGTTTGAGATCAGGCGTCTTTTGCCCCGCCGCCTTGAGCAGGCGCTCCAGATTGCCGGACATTTCGTCCTCACCGCTCACCAGACACGCCGGAGAATCCGTCAGGCGGTGTGTGATGCGTACTTCCTTGACGGTTTCGCCGAGTGTATTTCCAATGCGCTCGACCAGCGACTTGTATTCATCCTCGATCTTTTTCTGTTCTTCCTTCTCGGCTTCATCTTCCAGCTTGCCCAGATCAAGATCACCCTTTGCGACCGACTGCAGCTTCTTTCCATCGAATTCTGGCAGGTGCGAGACCAGCCATTCATCGACGCGATCGGACAGCAGCAGCACCTCGATACCCTTCTTGCGGAAAATTTCCAGATGCGGACTGTGCTGTGCGGCAGCGAAACTGTCTGCCGTAATGTAGTAGATCTTTTCCTGGCCGTCCTTCATGCGTTCGACATAATGCTTGAGCGATACGGTCTGCTCCTCGTTGTCGGCATGCGTGGAGGCAAACCTGAGCAGCCCGGCGATCTTCTCACGATTGGCGTAGTCCTCGCCCGGGCCTTCTTTCATGACACGGCCGAATCCCTTCCAGAAATCGGCATATTTCTCTGGCTCATTATTGGCCAGGTCTTCCAGCAGGCCCAGCACCTTCTTGACGGAGCCTGCCTTGATGGCGTCGATATCGCGGCTCGACTGCAGGATTTCGCGCGAGACATTGAGCGGCAGGTCGGCCGAATCAATAATGCCGCGTACGAAGCGCAGGTATTGCGGCATGAGCTGCTCGGCGTCATCCATGATGAACACGCGGCGCACGTAGAGCTTGATGCCGTGGCGCTGCTCGCGATCATATAAGTCAAACGGCGCACGGCTTGGGACGTACAGCAGAGAGATATATTCCTGCTTGCCTTCTACGCGATTGTGGCTCCAGGACAGCGGTTCCTGAAAGTCATGCGAGACGTGCTTGTAGAATTCTTTGTATTCATCTTCGCTGATGTCGTTCTTGTTACGCGCCCACAATGCGGATGCCTTGTTGACGGTTTCGTCTTCGTCGGTCGGTACTTCCTCTCCATTCTTCCATTCGGACTTCTTCATGACGATGGGTAGCACGATATGGTCGGAGTACTTGCGGATGATGGACTTGAGCTTCCAGTCGCTGAGGAATTCATCCTCGCCCTCGCGCAAATGCAGCGTGATCTCGGTACCGCGCGCCGCTTTCTCGACAGTCTCCAGCGTGTAGTCGCCCTCACCCGCGGATTCCCATCGCACGCCATGTTCCGCGCCCAGCCCGGCGCGGCGTGTGACCAGTGTAACCTTGTCGGCGATGATGAATGAAGAATAGAAACCCACGCCGAACTGGCCGATGAGATTGGCATCCTTGGCCTGGTCGCCCGTCAGCGCCTGGAAGAATTCACGCGTGCCGGACTTGGCGATGGTGCCGATATTGTTGATCACCTCTTCGCGATTCATGCCGATACCGTTATCGGAAATGGTGATGGTGCGTGCCTGCTTGTCGAAGAAAACGCGAATCTTGAGATCGCTGTCATTCTCGTAAAGCGCTGAATCAGATAGCGCCTCGAACCGCAGCTTGTCTGCGGCATCGCTGGCGTTGGAGATGAGCTCGCGCAGAAAGATTTCCTTGTTGCTGTACAGCGAATGGATCATGAGCTGCAGCAGTTGCTTGACCTCTGCCTGGAAACCCAGGGTTTCCCGGGCAGTGTTTGTCGTCGACTTCTTGGCCATTGTGTTTGTAACTCCCATCAGGTTTTGGTTGAATCGATAGGTTTGAGGTTTACATCAGTGAAATGGATAGCACAAAACTGGGGGCAGAGAATCCGGTTTTCAAGAGCCCTCGGCTGTGTTTTTTGCCAGGACATTGAGCAAAAATCCCGCAGCGGCAAAGCCGACTGCGGCCGTAACCGTTACCGAAGAGCCATAACCCGCGCAATTGAGTCCTCTCAAAGCGTCATCGCTCTCGCACCGCTCAGGCCGGGTAATGGGTTCATCGGAATAAATACATGGCAGGCCGAACTTAGTCTTCTCGCCTTTGGGAAACCCATGCTCGCGTCGCAGCATGTTGCGCACCTTGGATAGCAGGCGGTCGCCAGATGCGCGCGCGAGATCGGCTGTCTGGACACGCGTTGCGTCAAACCGGCCGCCCGCTCCCCCCGCCATCACCAGCAAGCGCTTTTCACGTCGGCACCATGCGGCCAGCGCCGCCTTGGCCCGGGCATCGTCGATCGCATCGATAATGCCGTCGTATTGCACATGCCCCAGCAGTTCCTGCACATTCTCCGGTGTGATGAATTCCTCGATCTGCAGCACCTGGCAATCAGGATTGATGAGCCGGATACGCTCAGCCATGGCAGTCACCTTGGCCTTGCCGACCTGGCCTTCCAGCGCGTGGATCTGCCGGTTGAAATTGGACTCCGCCACATTATCGAGATCGATGAGCGTGAGCTTGCCGATGGCATTGCGCGCCAGCGCCTCCACTGCCCAGGAACCGACACCGCCTATGCCGATGACACACACATGCGCAGCCTTAAAGCTCTGCAGTGCCGCCTCACCATACAAGCGCCTGATGCCGCCGAAACGACGTTCAAAATCCGCTGCTTCGGTCATTTGGCGCACTCTGTCGTTTTGACCTGTTGCACGTAGGCATCGAGACCGTTGATGCCGCAATCGTGCTGGCGGTTGTGCCCGGCAATAGTTTCAATTTCCTTGAGATAGTCGCTCACCTGCTTGCATTGCAGACCGCCGTCATTCGCATCCTGCTGGATACGGGTTTCCAGCCTGTACATGCGCGTGAGTGACTGCGTGCAAACGTCATCCCCACGGACTGCGGGTGTTGCATTGCCGCAGAACTTGCTGGCCACAATTTCCAGTGTTGCCATCCTGGAAGTCGATAATGGCGGCTGCGGCTTGTCAAACACTTTTTCCAGCTTGCCGTCCTGGAGCCGGTCGAGCTTGAGCATGGTAAAAGTCTTGTCCTTGCAGCTGAAGGAAACCGTGCCGTAAGTTTCTTCCTCATGATCAAAAGGTACGACCTTGGTATCGATCACAAAGCCATCCTTTTCCTGCTTGAACGAAGCGCGATCGAAATAGACATTCGCCACACTGCTTTTGCCGGCAGGCTCCCAGCGCACTATTTTCTCCACAGCTTTGTCTGCAGCAGGCTTGTTGCCGCAGTATTCGGTCTTGAGTAGATCGGGCATGGTGCCGGCCAGGATTTTCTCGGTTGAGCGCGGCGTATCGAAGCGCAGGCTGGGCTTGCCGCCTTCCATGCGGGCGCCACTCAAGTAGGTGAATTTACCGCCGCTACAGTCAATCCTGATGACCGTATGCCATTCGGTCCGGTCTTTTTCGACAACATTGGTGGAGATGGTAAATATCGGGTGCGCATCCTGCCATTTGAGCGAATGGCGGTCTGCATAGTAGGCGCCGGAATCGCTGGCACCGAGGAATTGCCAGTCAGCGGCGAATGCGTTTCCCGCCAGCAGCAACAATGCCCATGCCCAGCGTTTCATGCAGCAGCTTTCAGGCTTTTTCCAGCACGACGAAGGCAGCGGCGAGCGCCTTTTCGTCGCTCACCGAGAGATGGGCATAACGGATACTCTGCTTCTCCAGCAGCACCTGCAATTCTGGTGCGAAATCCAGCATCGGCTTGCCCATGTCGTCATGCACCACTTCGATATTCTGGAATGTCGCGGGCGCGCGCAGGCCGGTGCCTAATGCCTTGGCGAAGGCTTCCTTGGCGGCAAAGCGCTTGGCGAGAAAACGCGCCTGGGTTTGCGATTGCGAATAAGCGAGCCATTCGCGCTCGTTAAGAATGCGCTGGGCGAAAGCGTCGCCGAAGCGGGCGAGCGAATCCTCGATACGCGAAACCTCTACGATGTCAGTACCGATGCCGTAAATCAGCCGGCTACCGCATCCAGCATGAGCTGCTTCATTTCGCGCACTGCTTCATCCCAGCCGACGAACAGCGCATGGGCGATGATCGCATGGCCGATATTGAGTTCTTCGATGCCGGGGATTGACGCGATGTCCTTGGCGTTGTGGTAATTCAGGCCATGACCGGCATTGACGCCTAGGCCCAGATTCACGCCATGCGCCACAGCGGTGACGATGCGCATGAGCTCCTCTTTTCTCTGCTTGCCTTCCTCGGCATCCGCAAACGCACCGGTGTGGATCTCGATGATGGGTGCGCCGGCCTCTTTTGCCGCATCGATCTGTCTTACGTCAGGGCCGATGAACAGCGAGACGCGAATGCCGGCTTGCCCCAGTCGTTCACAAGCATTTTTCACTGCAACGAAATTGGCAATGACATCAAGCCCGCCTTCGGTCGTGCGCTCCTCGCGCTTCTCGGGCACCAGACATACATCCTGCGGCCTGACCTCGAGCGCGATGCCCAGCATCTCCTCGGTAACGGCCATTTCAAGATTCATCTTGGTCTGCAACAGATCCCGCAATGAAAATACGTCCGCATCCTGGATATGGCGCCTATCTTCGCGCAGGTGCAGGGTGATGCTGTCGGCACCGGCCTCCTCCGCGCGCAACGCAGCCTGTACCGGGCTGGGATAGCGTGTACCGCGTGCCTGGCGAATGGTCGCCACATGGTCTATGTTGACACCGAGTCTGATCATAATTCCTGCAAATCAATCAAAAGTTGGCGGGTATGCAAGGGCTTGTCTCCCAGGTAATGCGCCAGCAGAAAGCGCATGAGCTGTTTGCTCTGCTGGCGGGTCTGCGCATCCGAATACGCATTCTGCACCATGTCGAGCAAGGTTTTGCCCGACAATTGTACCCCGTTCTGCCTGCCGGTTTGCCTGCTTACAGGGCCATGCTCAGCCACGTAAAAATAATTGCGGTCGGGCTCGACCGCCTGCCCGCGTTCATCTTGATCCAGCGGCAGGGCATAGCCCATCTCCTGCAGCATCCTGAGCTCGAAGCGGCGCAGCGTGGCCGGCAATTCCTCGCCTTGCGCCAGGATACGCAGCGTCTGCGCATAGTAATCGAACAGCGCTGCATGCTCGTCTTCGCGTGGCAGCAGACGCAGCATGAGCTCATTGAGATAGAAGCCGCACATGAGTGCGTCGCCGCGCAGCAGCAGCAGACCTTCGCCCCATTCCAGGCTGTGCAGATTCTTGAGTTCAGCCTTGCCGGACCATGCACCTACCAAAGGCTGAAAGGATTGCAGCATGCCGCGCATGGCAGAGCGCGGGCGGCGCGCACCCTTGGCGACTGCAGCAATCCGGCCGAAATCTCGCGTTAGCAGTTCCACCACCAGACTGGTTTCCTTGAAAGGATAGGTGTGAAGCACGAAGACTGGCTGGTTGTCCTGGCGATTTAGAGGGCTTGCAGCCATGAATCAAATTCCAGAGGTGGTTTTGCGCGTGCCAAATCGAATGTGAACAAGGCAGGCGAGTGCAGACAGTACAAACTGGTACGGCAAACGAGCCTAACGCAGTTCACGTTTGATTTCGCATGCGCTCAATAGCCAAGGCTCTTGAGGGCTCGTTCGTCATCCGCCCAGCCGGATTTAACCTTAACCCATATCTCCAGCCACACCTTGCCATCGAACAGCTTCTCCATATCCTGCCGTGCTTCGGTCGAAATACGCTTGAGCTTCTCGCCACCCTTGCCGATCAGCATGGGCTTCTGGCTTTCCTTGTCCACGATGATGGCGGCATGGATGCGGCGCAGATTACCCTCCTGCTCAAATTTCTCGATCTCTACCGTAACGGCATACGGCACTTCCTCACCCAGCAGGCGGAACACTTTTTCGCGCACCAGCTCGGCCGCCAGGAAACGCTCGTTGCGGTCGGTCAGCTCATCTTCGCCGTAAATGGCCGGCTGCTGCGGAAGATGCAGGCGAATGGCCGCCAGCAGCTGGTCGAGGTTGAGATTCTGCCTGGCGCTCACCGGCACGATCTCGACGAAACTGAATGCCGCCGAAAATTCCTCGATCAATGGCAGCAGTTTGCCCTTGTCCTTCATGAGATCGGCCTTGTTGACCACCAGAATCACTGGCTGCCCTTTGGGCAGCAACGCCATGACCTTGCGGTCAGCGTCACTGAAATGCGTAGGTTCGACCACGAACAGCACCACATCCACTTCGGTCAGCACCTGTGTCACGGTACGATTGAGCGTGCGGTTCAGGGCATTGATGTGCTTCTGCTGGAAACCGGGCGTATCCACAAAAAGATATTGCGCATCATCTGTGGTGTGAATGCCCAGCAGACGGTGGCGCGTGGTCTGCGCCTTGCGTGAGGTAATGCTGAGCTTGAGGCCAAGGATATGGTTGAGCAGGGTCGATTTGCCGACATTGGGCCGCCCCACGATGGCTACGGTACCGCAGCGGAAATCATTCGTTTCGTTCATGTGTTATGTTTTCGGAATCAGTTGTTCGTAAGCCAGCTGCGCAGCCTGCTGTTCCGCCGCACGGCGGCTGGTGCCTTCACCTTCGGTGCGAATGCCAAGCGCCGGGATAAGACATTCGACACGAAAAGTCTGGCAATGTGCCTCGCCCTCGGTGGCTGTTACATTGTATTCGGGCAAGTCGGTTTTCTTGCCCTGCAGATATTCCTGCAGCAGCGATTTGGGATCCTTGCCGATGGCCTTGGGATCGAGTTGCTCAAACAGTCGAGTATACAAACGCAGTATAAGGTCTTGCGCGGCTGCGAATCCGCCGTCAATGAAGACGGCGCCGATTAGCGCCTCAAGGGCATCAGCCAGGACCGAGGGGCGGCGCCAGCCGCCGCTCTTGAGTTCACCTTCGCCCAGCTTGAGGGAGTCACCCAAATTAAGATTCTTCGCGATCTCGCCTAGCGTGGGTTCCTTGACGAGATGCGCACGCAGGCGGCTAAGGTCGCCTTCAGGCAGTTTCGGATAACGTTGGTACAGCTCATGGGCGATCACGCAGTTGAGCACGCTGTCGCCCAAAAACTCCAGGCGCTCATTATTGGTACTGCCGTGGCTGCGATGCGTTAGCGCCTGGGTTAGCAGCGATGCATTCTTGAAATCATGGGCAATCAGCCGATGCAGGCTGCTGTCAGGCATGCATTTATTCGACGTCGTCAGTCGAGGTGCGGAAATCGATCAAGGCGCTGACATTGGCCACGAGCGGCACCACTGTCTGGTACTCGGCTGTCACAACCGGACGCCCGCCTTCTTCCTTTGAAATCAGCAACTCATTGCCCTGGATCGTCTTGATATCGTCAATGGTTGCCGTGCGGTCGAATTGCTGCACGATATCGTTCTTGCTCATGTTGGCGAAGGAGGGGTCGTTTTCGATCTTGGCAATGGCTTTCTTGATCGAGAGAAACTCAAGGTACGCGGGTGTCAGCTTCATGCCGATGACTGCCACAAACACGATGCCTGCAATCACGAGAACCAGGCCGATGAAAGTCATACCTTCTTGTTGTTTACGCATGTGCCCCTCCTAGTTGATGGTGTTGCCAATTCTGCCGAAATTATCGAAATTCCACCAGATGAAAAACGCCTTGCCGACCAGATTGTTCTCGGGCACGAAACCCCACACGCGGCTGTCGCGGCTGTTGTCGCGATTGTCGCCCATGGCGAAGTAATGACCTTCCGGCACTTCGACTTCGGCATCGATGACGATGGTGTCTTCCTCGATCAGGATGTCGTGCGCCTTATCGCCCAGCTTCTCCGTGTAGCGCTTGGCATACACCATATTAAGGCCGGAACCGACGTAGTGGTAATCATCCGCGAATTGCACATCGAGTTTTTCACCGTTCACATACAACTGCTTGTCGCGATAGGCAATCTTGTCGCCCGGCACACCAACAACGCGCTTGATGTAATCGATGGAGGGATCGGGTGGGTAATGAAACACGACTACATCGCCGCGTTTGGGCTGACCCACTTCAATGAACGTGTTGTTGAGAATGGGCACGCGCAAACCATAGGTGAACTTGTTGACCAGGATAAAATCGCCTGCGAGCAGTGTCGGCATCATGGAGCCAGACGGAATCTTGAACGGCTCGACAATGAAGGAACGGATCAGGAACACGATCAGGATAACCGGGAAGAAACTCTTGGAATACTCCACGATCATGGGCTCGCTCGCACCCGCAGCCCGTCTCTTGCGTAATACCAGGATATCCAGCAGCCAGATGAATCCGGTCAGCGCCAGTATCGTCAGCATGAATAATGCAAACATCATTTAATCAGTTCCTTATTTGTCTTCTACTCTGAGGATGGCGAGGAATGCCTCCTGCGGGATTTCCACACTGCCCACCTGCTTCATGCGCTTCTTGCCTTCCTTCTGCTTCTCGAGCAGCTTACGCTTGCGCGTGATGTCGCCGCCGTAGCATTTGGCCAAGACGTTCTTGCGCATGGCTTTCACTGTCTCACGTGCAATGATATTGGCGCCGATGGCGGCCTGGATGGCCACGTCGAACATCTGGCGTGGAATCAGCTCGCGCATCTTGGCCGCGAGCTCGCGTCCGCGGTACTGACTGTTGGCGCGATGCACAATCAGCGACAGTGCATCCACGCGCTCACCGTTCACCATGATGTCGAGTTTCACCAGGTCCGCTGCGCGAAACTCCAGGAACTCGTAATCCATGGAAGCATAACCGCGCGACACCGATTTCAGCTTGTCGAAGAAATCGAGCACCACCTCATTGAGCGGCATCTCATAGCTCAGCATGACCTGGCGGCCCATGTACTGCATATTGCGTTGCAAGCCGCGCTTGTTGTTGCACAGCGTCATGACCGGACCGACATAATCCTGCGGCATCAACAGGTTGACCGTGATGATGGGCTCGCGAATTTCCTCGATACGCGAAGGCTCGGGCAGTCGCGAAGGATTCTCGATCTGCGTGACTTCGCCGGTTTTCAGCAGCAGCTCATATACCACGGTCGGCGCCGTAGTGATGAGGTCCATGTCATATTCGCGTTCTAGGCGCTCCTGCACGATTTCCATGTGCAGCAGGCCCAGAAAGCCACAGCGGAAGCCGAAGCCGAGCGCCGTCGAATTTTCGGGTTCAAACTGCAGGGAGGCGTCATTGAGGCGCAGCTTTTCCAGCGCGTCACGCAAACCCTCGAACTGGTTCGACTCGACCGGGTAGAGGCCGGCAAATACCTGCGGCTTGACCTCCTTGAACCCAGGCAAAGCCTCAGGGGCGGGTTTTGTGGCCAAAGTCACCGTATCGCCAACCTTTGCGCTGGTCAGCTCCTTGATGCCCGCGATGATGAAGCCGACCTCGCCCGCAGACAGCGACTCCTTCTGCCGCGACTTGGGCGTGAACACACCCACCTGCTCGCACAGATATTCTGTCCTGGTTGCCATCATGCGAATCTTGTCCTTGGGCCGCAGGGTACCGTCTACGACACGCACCAGCATGACAACGCCTACATAATTGTCGAACCAGGAATCAATGATGAGCGCCTTGAGTGGCGCATTCGGGTCTCCCCTTGGCGGCGAAATTTTCGCAATGACTGTTTCTAGCACGTCGCGTACGCCCTCGCCGGTCTTGGCTGAGCAGCGCACGGCATCCGTTGCCTCGACGCCGATCACGTCTTCGATCTCCTGGATCACCCGATCCGGATCGGCGGACGGCAGGTCTATCTTGTTCAGCACAGGCGTCACTTCAACACCCAGATCGATAGCGGTATAACAATTAGCGACGCTCTGCGCTTCTACGCCCTGAGAAGCATCTACCACCAGCAACGCGCCTTCACAGGCGGAAAGTGAGCGGCTTACTTCATAGGAAAAGTCGACGTGGCCCGGCGTGTCGATCAGGTTGAGCTGATAGATTTCGCCGTCCAATGCCTTGTACTGCAGTGCTGCGGTCTGGGCCTTGATGGTGATGCCGCGCTCGCGCTCAAGATCCATGGAGTCCAGCACCTGGGCTTCCATTTCACGATCGGATAGCCCGCCGCACAGTTGAATGATGCGGTCAGCCAGCGTGGATTTGCCGTGGTCGATGTGAGCGATGATGGAAAAGTTGCGAATATTTTTCATGTCGAGGTCTAAGCTGGGCTACCAGCCAACAAGAAGGGCGCCGTAGCGCCCTTCTCAAATATCAAGCTGCAGCCGGATGAGCGGCGATTTTACAGTAAACCCACCGCATCCGCATCGCTTATCGCCTACTTGCCGGTAATCTTGACCGGCAGGTAAAGCGTATTTTCACCACGCTGCACCAGCAGGGCCACAGTCTTGCCACTGGCGATGGCGCCAATCTGCTTGTTGAACTGCTCGACGTTCTGCACCTCGGTATTGTTCATGGCGAGGATGACGTCACCGCGGCGAATGCCGGCCTGCGCAGCTTCACCCTGCGCTTCCAGTACCAGCAGACCGTTCTTGCCATTGAAGCGCTTCTTCTGCTGAGGCGTCAGATCACGCAGCACCAGGCCGATGCGGTTGGCCTCGGCCTTGCCCGGCGCCTTGGGCACCACGGCAGCCTCTTCTTCCACTGCGGGCATCTCGCCAACTGATATCGTCAGGGTACGCGCGGCACCCTTGCGCAAGATTTCCACGGCGGAAGCCTGACCGGGCTTGGTGGCAGCCACGGCGCGCGGCAGGTCGGATGAAGTCGTGATCTGCTTGCCGTTGAACTTGAGGATGATGTCGCCCGGCTCAAGGCCACCCTTCTCGGCCGGTGAGCCCTTTTCCACACCGGCGACCAGTGCGCCATTGGTGTTCTTGAGCCCGAAGGATTCAGCCAGCTCCTTGGTGATCTCCTGGATGGCGATGCCAAGCCAGCCGCGTGTGACCTTGCCTGTACTCTTGAGCTGGTCGGCCACCTCGATAGCCACATCGATCGGAATAGCGAACGACAGGCCCATGTATCCGCCCGTACGGCTGTATATCTGGGAATTGATGCCGACTACTTCGCCCTTGAGATTGAAAAGAGGGCCGCCTGAATTGCCCGGATTGATGGCCACATCGGTCTGGATGAAAGGTACATAATTCTCCTGCGGCAACGCCCGACCCTTGGCGCTCACAATGCCCTGGGTAATCGTGCTTTCCAGACCGAAGGGCGAACCGATGGCGGCAACCCATTCACCCACCTTGAGTGCGCCCGGATCACCAATCGTCACCTTGGGCAGGTTGGTCGCGTCGATCTTGAGCAACGCCACATCCGTGCGCCGGTCAGCGCCAATGACCTTGGCCTTGAATTCACGCTTGTCATTGAGCTTGACGACAATCTCTTCCGCGGCACTCACGACGTGTGCATTGGTCAGCACATAACCGTCCGCACTCAGGATGAAGCCCGAGCCCAGGGATTGGGCGCGGTGTTCCTGCGGTGCCCCGTTGGGCCCGCCGGGTGCGCCCGGCATCCCTGGCATGCCGGGAATCCCGAAGCGGCGGAAAAACTCGCTGAGCGCCTCGTCGTTAGGCATGCCGGGAAAAGGCATGCCGGCCATAGGTCCGCCCTGCACCACCTGAGTTGCACTGATATTCACGACTGCCTGCCCCTGGTTTTCGGCCAGGCCGGTGAAATCCGGGAGACTCTGCGCGAATGCAGCACTTGTAGAAGCAGCCAGCAGAACTAAACCTGCTATCCAATGTTTGATCATGTTCATTTCTTCCTTCAATTGATGACGACCTTGTTACCCGCCCGCAAGATGACAGGCTGACAACGGAAACTCATGGCCTGACGCATGCCTGGTCTATCCCGCCACCCGCTCCTTGGCCATGTCTTACTTCTTGAATCTAACGGCGTTTGCCATTTGTGCCACGGTGGCTGCGGGCACTTCACCCACTGCGACGACCTGATGCCTTTCGCTGATATGGGTATAGAAATTAGTGGAGCCCAGCGTATGGCCACCCAGTTTGGGCTGGCGTTTCTTGTTCAGAGGTTCGATAAACAGGGACACACAGGCCAAACCATCGGAATAGATCAGGTGAGTCACCGGGACCTGCTTGCCGGGCACCACGCGCTTCACCTGGTCTATCTTCTTGTATCCCGCAGGAAGCTGGCCCATCTGCATGCCGCTGATATCAGCAGGGGCAGGTGCCACATTCTCTTCTTCCATCACGTAATGCTTGGCAGTGTCGACATGCGGCTGAAACCAGTCCATGTTCTGCGTATCCATGAGCGTCAGCTGGGTGAAAGTGATCTGCTCGATGGGTTCATTACTTTCGTTGAATGTCACTGATTTCAGGATCAAGCCGTGCTCGCGATCGGTCCAGAATTTATAGCCGTAACGAAACTGGTCGCGGGAATCCAGAAAGACGATCTGCCCTTCGCGGCCGCCAACGCGTTCCTGGCCGCCCAGACGCGCTTCATAGCTGGCCTTGAGCTCAGCCATTTCAGGCGGCAGCAAGGCAGGGAAAAGATTCTGTGCCCGACGCTTGGTAATAACGACTTTTTCATTACGCGGACTGTAGATGACCACATCGCTGCCCTGGCTTAATACCTCGCGCGGAGAGCCGTCGAGCACTACGCTGCGAGCGTACTCGCCCTGACCGTAATTCATGTGTGTAATCTGGACGGAGCGGATGTTGTTGCCGGATTGGTAGACGAATATACCGCGGTAGCTTAATTCCCGTGCTGCATCAGCTGCGCCCTGCAATAAACGCCAGGGATCTTCCGCATATGCCAATGAAACCTGCATTGCCAACAGGCAGGTCAACAGCAGCGATTTCATTACTGCGCATTCTCCGAATAGGCCGCTGGCTGTATGAAGTAAGAGGAACTGCTGGGGGCTACGGCTTGATGGGCTTGCAGGTATTCGGAAGGGAGGTTCTGGGCGATTTCGACAACCGGGGCATTGGCGTTTTCCGGGGCCTGCTGCTGCAGGACGACCCAGCCCACGAACATGACCGCTGCGGCTGAAGCGGCAATCGACCACATCATGGGTCGACGCTCACGACGCACATTGCGCGGCGCCAGTACCGCTGGCTCAGCTTCGAGCTTTTGCATCAAACGCTGTTTGAAATCAGGCGGCAACATGGGGTTGCCGCGCATGACATCGCCGATCAGATGATAGGTGGACCAACATTCCCCCAGCCCGTCATCGCTTTTTGTCGCGGTGAACAGGTAGTCCAGGCCGTCAGTGCTCAACTCATCATCCATGAGCGCTGAGATTTGCTCTTTCATTATTATTCTCCTAATGCCTACCAGCGTTTATGCTGGGGAGTATCCAACAACGGGCGGAGCTTCTGGGCGATGGTTTCACGGGCCCGGAAAATCCGCGAGCGTACGGTGCCGATCGGGCAATCCATCAGGGTCGCGATCTCCTCGTAGCTCAATCCCTCAATTTCACGCAGGGTGATGGCCGTGCGCAATTCCTCCGGCAGCGAAGCTACCGTGTCATTGACGGTCTGGGCAATCTCCTTGCTCATGAGCTCGGTTTCAGGCGTATCCATGGTCCGCAGCTCGTTGGCGTCCTCGAAATTCTCGGCATCCTCGATCTCGATTTCGGTCGTGACCTGCGGACGACGGCCCATTGCTACCAGGTAGTTCTTGGCCGTGTTGATACCGATGCGGTAGAGCCAGGTGTAAAACGCACTGTCACCGCGGAAATTCGGAAGGGCGCGATAGGCCTTGATGAAGGATTCCTGAACCACATCCTCCACCTCTGCAGGATCGCGGATCAGCCTGGAAAGCAAACGCCCGAGCTTGCGCTGATACTTTTCGACCAGCATGCCGAATGCCTCGGTGTCGCCGCGCTGTGCACGCTCGACCAATGCCTGATCAACTTCACGCTCGCCCGCCATAGGGGCCTTACTCCCTGCCTGAGTTCTGGTAACTGTCGGAGTATAACCTTGCATACCTGTGTCTACGAAACTAAGTCGTGAAAATTCCTCGAGTCTCTTAGTATTTATCATTGCGCTTCCCTTGTATGTGGCGGAACTAGCTTACAACTCAAGACAGCGCTAAACTCGGTAAAGTTCATCCGGAAACCAACATGCAGCAATACGACGTACTGATCATCGGCAGCGGCCTCGCGGGCCTCACGCTCGCTCTCAAAGTGGCTGCCGATAAAAAGGTTTGTCTGGTCAGCAAACGCGGTCTGGATGACAGCTCCAGCAACTGGGCGCAAGGCGGCATCGCCGCCGTACTCACTGACGACGATTCGCTGGAAGCCCATATCAAGGACACCAGGATTGCCGGCGCCGGATTATGCGATCCAGAAGTAACGCAGCTGGTGGTGAATCATGGCCGCGAAACGGTGCAGTGGCTCATCGACGAAGGCGTACCTTTCACGCGCGAAGCTGACGACAGTGGCTTCCACCTGACGCGAGAAGGCGGTCACAGCCACCGACGCATCATCCATGCGGCAGACGCCACCGGCCATGCGGTGCAGATGACGCTGGCGCAGAAAGTGCGCAAGCACAAGAACATCAAAATCCTGGAAAACCATATCGCTGTCGATCTGATCACCGGTCGCAAAATGGGCCTGCCCAAGGACGAATGCCTGGGCGCCTACGTACTTAACAACAAGACCGGCAAGGTCATCACCATTGCCGCACAGCATACTGTGCTGGCCTCTGGCGGAGCCGGCAAGGTCTATCTCTACACCACCAACCCCGACGTCAGTACCGGCGATGGCATCGCCATGGCATGGCGTGCAGGTTGCCGCGTGGCGAATATGGAGTTCATCCAATTCCATCCCACGTGCCTATACCACCCCAAGGCCAAGTCGTTCCTGATTACCGAAGCTGTGCGCGGCGAGGGCGGTATCCTCAAACTGCCGGACGGTACGCGTTTCATGCCGGCGCATGACAAGCGTGCCGAACTCGCGCCGCGCGACATCGTGGCGCGCGCCATCGACTTCGAGATGAAAAAGCGCGGTATCGACTGCGTCTATCTGGATATTTCACACCAGCCTGCCGATTTTGTACTGTCGCACTTTCCAACCATTTATCGCCGCTGGTGTGAAATATCCAGATAGACGCAGTCGGAGCCCATTCCTGTGGTGCCTGCCGCGCACTACTGCTGCGGCGGCGTCATGACAGACCATGTCGGCGGCACCGATCTGCCGCGGCTCTATGCCATCGGCGAAACGGCTTATACGGGACTGCATGGTGCCAATCGGCTGGCCAGCAATTCGCTGCTCGAGTGCCTGGTATTCGGCCAGGCAGCAGCGCGCGACATCCTGTCCAAAACGGATAAACCCTGGATTGATTTGCCCGATTGGGATGAAAGCCGGGTGACGGATGCCGATGAAGAGATCGTCATCACGCACAACTGGAACGAGCTGCGGCGCTTTATGTGGAATTACGTAGGCATCGTGCGCACCAACAAGCGATTGGCGCGCGCCTTGAATCGCATCCATCTGCTGCGTGACGAGGTACACGAGTTCTACCGCCATTTCCGTATCAGTAATGATCTGATTGAACTGCGCAACCTGCTACAGGTGGCCGAGCTGATTGTCAAAAGCGCGATGGAACGAAATGAAAGCCGTGGGCTGCACTACAGCAAGGATTTCCCCAAAATGCTGCCGAAGGCAGTGCCTACGGTACTATCACCTTCCAATTACTACAGCCTGCTTGATCGCCACCACGGTCACCATGCACGCAAGGCGACTGCGGAAGTCGATCACTAGCATTCTTGCTGGCTGGGCGATAAGTCAGAGCATGCTGCCAAGTATGACGCCCTGACTCCGCAGATCTTCGAGAATCTCCAGACCGAATAAAACCACGGCCTGCGGGTCGGGATGACGCAATTCCCGAGCCATTTTCTCCAATGCTTCATGGCATGTGTAAACCTCGTTTTTCAACAACTCCAGCAGCCTTGCCGTCACCTGATTCAATTCGATAAAGCGCACATCGTCTGCAGCATTGCGAAACACCAACAGATGCACGGGCTGGGCCAATGGGCTTGTAGGTTTGTGGCGTGGAGAAATTTGGTGGACGGGATAGTCATAGCTCAGCAAAGCCATTGTCGGGACAAATGCTGGCCGTCCATGCAGCAGTTCACCATTTGGATCAATTACACTTGCATTCACCTCCGCATCGTCCACGGAAATCGCCAATTCCACCCACTCATAGTGCGCCAGACTATTAAGATAGGGCGGCAGGCCCTGCGCCGTTTGCAGGAACTGCAGAAACTCTTCCGGAATTTTCCTGAATAGCGGCGTTCGGCACTGATGCTGCGCGAAGAATTCCCGCACCAGCCGCTTCCAGGCCCGTACGCCCATGATCTTCTTGCAGATGGGGAAGCAGGCGGAAACCGATGCTTCGAGATTGTTGAACACGATCTGTGTGTAAACCAGCATGCGCCTGGCCGGCACTTTGGCTGGCCTCGGATTTTCTGCAGGATTCCGGACATGGCCGGCAAACTGCAGCTGATACTGCTGAAATTCAGGAGACGCCATCTCTAGCCTACTGCGAAGTTCTTGCGCGTCGCGTGCTGCACCTGCAATTCAGCGATATAGCTCACCTCTTGCAGGAGGTCAGGGAGCGGCGGAATATTGGTATCACGCTCAAGCAGCGTGGGGAAGATGCCGAACTGCGCATAGGCTTCTTTCAGCAATGCCCACACTGGGTCGATCACATCCTGACCGTGGGTATCGATGGCGAGATCAGGACCTTCCCGGTCATGGCCGGCCACATGCGCATAGACGATGCGTTCACCCGGAATGCCGCGCAGAAAATCGTGCGGATCGAAACCGAAATTGACGCTGTTGACATAGATATTATTGGTATCCAGATGCAGATCGCAGTCTGCTTCTTCCAGCACGGCCTTGAGGAATGTCAGCTCGTCCATGTCAGAGATGGGCGCTGCAACATAGAAGGAGGCATTCTCGATTGCGATGCGGCGCTCCAGTATTTCCTGCGTCCTTCGGATGCGCGCGGCAACATAACGCACCGCTTCGTAAGTGAATGGGATAGGCAGCAGGTCATATAAATAGCCGCCATCGCTGCAATAGCTCAGATGCTCTGTGTAAAGCGGGATCTGCCAGCGGTCGAGAAACTGCTTCACCTGGCCAAGAAATGTCTCATTCAAGGGATCAGGTCCGCCCAGTGATAGCGACAACCCATGTGCCACCAGTGGAAAGCGTTCGGCAAGCCATGTAAGATTTTTCCCCGCGCGGCCGCCGACGCCTATCCAGTTCTCGGGCGCAATTTCCAGAAAACCAATGGTGGCAATGGCACTATTCCCATAGCCCGCCTGCAGCTGGGGGATCAGCTCACGCTTGAGCCCCAGCCCGGCTCCATGAATCCTGGAAATTGACGCCATTGGAATTACTTGTCTGCGTGGCAGGAGCCTTCCTTGGCCTTGTCAGAGCCGCAGGAACCTTCCTTGCCTTTGTCCTCGCCACAGGATCCTTCCTTGGCCTTGTCACCACCGCATGAACCTTCTTTGGCCTTGTCGCCCCTAGCCTTTTTTTCTGCGCCACACTTGCCCGTGCCGCACTTGCCTTCCTTACCTTCATGATTGTCAGCCACCATGTAACCTGACGTCAGCGTTTGCATGCCGAATGGATTTTCAGCAGCATTGACAGCAGTCGCGGAAATGGAAGCCGCGAACGCGCTGCCGATAACAAGGGAAAGTGCTTTTTTGGATGCCTTCATAGTGTTTCTCCTTTGATTGACTAGATATAACTCATACATTCATCAAGTGCGCCAAGATTCAAATGCGCTGGGTTCATATGCGCTAGGATTCAAGCGCACGGGCAATACGCTGTCTGGCTTCCGTTGAGAGTGTGACTGTTTCATCTTGTTCAACTTGCCGTCGGAAACGCCTGAGTACTGATTGTATTCCTGTCACCTGCCGTCCGAAACGTCTGCACATACTGCAGAGCATGAGATGCAGGCGCAACGCAACCAGTTCACCGCGCGACAATTTGCTGTCAAGTGACTGCGACAGTAGCTGGCTGGCCTGTTTACAACTCAGCATGTTTTACCCCAGTTGATTTCATTTTGCCTTGTCATTTACCAGCCAGTTCAGTTCCAGACATTTTCTCAATCCCATCCGGGCGCGATACAGCATTACCCAGGCATTGGTCGTGCTGATGCCCAGTTCCTTACAGATTTCTTCATTGTCATTCTCATGCACCTCGCGCATCAGGAATATCTGCGCAAGTTTTGCCGGCAGGCGATCCATGCATTGCTGCAGCACAACCAGGAACTGCTTCTGCTCCAGCTCGTCTTCCGGCGCCGCCCAGAACTGCGGCTTGTCTATCCAGTGCCCGTCATCATCGGCAAAGAATTCATCCATGCCGGGTTCATCCGGCAGGCTTTCACTGTCCAGTGGCTGCTCGCGCATCTGCCTCCGCATGAGGTCAATGATCTTGTGCTTGAGAATGCCAGTGAGCCAGGTCCGCGGGGCCGATTTCCCGGCATAGCTATCATTCTGGATGGCTGCCATGAGAGTTTCCTGCACCGCATCTTCGGCCAGATGCGGGTCGCGCAGCCGCGCCAGGGCATAGCGGTAGAGATAATCTCCATGTTCCACCAGCCATTCATGTTGTTTGTTGTGGGTGGCAGCGGTCATGGATTTATATGAAAAACCTCATGCGGATTGCGCTTTGCGTTGCATGCATTCCAGATAGGCTCGCGCATCGAGCGGCGTACTATTGCGTTGCGATTGCCAAATGACTTCCGCGAGACAATCCATGAGATCGTGCTGCGCATCCAGCGCATTGCCGTGTTTATCAAGCAGCGTTTTATAGCTTCCGGCAATGCCTCTGGGCTGGTCGATGGCGATCTGCTCCAATATGGAAAGATGCAGGCTCAGGTGCAGGAAAGGGTTGGTTTCGCCCATTTCGGGAAAATAGGATTGCTCCAGATATTGCTCGGGCGCATCCAGAACATAATGGTATTCGGGATGCATCTGAATGATTTCGATGGCGACTGCTTCCAGCTGCGACAGCGGTTCCTGCTGCCTGAATTTGCGCCAGGCATCGAAAAAGAACTGGCGTACCTGGTCGCGGCTGGGGTTGAACAGGGCCATCTATTTCGTTTGCCCCGAAAATAGGCCCAGCACGGCCGAGTATTGCAGCAGCTCGTTAATACCATTGACCGGAGCAATCTCGCCGTTGCCGTAGAAGCCGATGAAAGGCATGCCTGGAAACAGCTGTCGCAGCAGGACAAGATCGCGGTCAACGCCGCCATAAAAATAGGGACCGCGGCCCAGGCACGAAAAGATGAGCCCGAAATCCGGCTTGTCCGGCAACTGCGCGGCCAGCTGATTAGCTGTCTGCTTGAGGTTGAACTGTGCGGCCTCAGCATCACGGATGGCCCAGCACAGGTATTGCCCCTTTTCCACCTTTCTGGCCAGCGTCACAGAATTGTCGCTTTCATTGCCGCTTACCAACGCGGCCAATTGGTACACACCCTCATCGATCTGCAATTCGCTATCGGCGAACACCGCCATCAGGCTGTGTAATGGCAAGGAGTCGTCTTCGGCACCCTTGATCGCGGCGCAGGCCTGTCTCAATGTGGCAAGCGCAGGTTTATTCACTAGCATCTGCAGATCGTGTCCATTCGCAGCGTTGATCAGCTGCGGTTTGCCCAGCATGCGCAGACCATGGGCAGGGGCAATCGCAGCTTCCACTCCCTGGATCGTCGCTTCGCAATGCCCGGCCACCGCTCCCTTGCCGTTCTGCCAGACGGAAAAAGGCCCCTGCCCCATGGCATCGCCGGAGACCCCGCCAAAACGTACGCCAGGCGCCGACATCCAGGTGGTGTTGATAGCATTGGGAGCAGCCAGCGTCACCAGCAACTGGGAAGCCTTGTTGACTGACGTGGTTTGCAGGTTGATGCCGTCGCTGAATACCATGGCGGCTGCGGCCGGCGCATCGAGTATCCAGTCTTCTTCGGTCAATATGCCAGGCGCGGAACACCCCATGACCTGAATACAGCTCGCAGCCTTGGCGGCCGCGCGTAAAGCTGGGACAGGATCGCGCGCAAATTCGGAGGTAAGGAACAGCAGCACGCTGCTGGCGACTTTCGTATCCGCAGCCTCCATGGCCTGCATCACAGCCTGCGCTGCTAGCTCGGGAACCGCTGCGTTGCCGGTTGCCAGCCCGGTGGCGACTTTTCTGGGGATTTTCTGGTTACTCATAATTCCTTGGCTTCATATTCGCACAAGTCCACGATTGGGCACTCCCAGCATTTTGGTTTACGCGCGACACAGGTATAGCGCCCATGCAGGATCAGCAAATGATGTGCATCGCGCAGATATTCCGTAGGTACCACCTGCAACAGTTTCAATTCAACTTCCAGCGGAGTCTTGCCCGGCGCGATCTTGATGCGGTTGCCCAGCCGGAAAATATGCGTATCCACGGCGATGGTCGGCTGGCCAAACGCTGTATTGAGAATGACATTGGCCGTTTTGCGCCCCACGCCCGGCAGCTTTTCCAGCGCCTCGCGGGTATCGGGCACTTCGCCATTGTATTCATCCACCAGTATGCGGCAGGTTGCCATGATGTTTCTGGCTTTGCCGCGATACAGGCCTATGGTCCTGACATAGCTCTCCAGCCCTTCGATTCCCAGGTTCAAAATTGCCTGCGGCGTATTCGCGACCTTGAACAATTTCTCTGTAGCGATATTGACACCCTTGTCGGTCGCCTGCGCAGACAGGATGACTGCAATCAGCAGCTCGAAGGTACTGCTGTGTACCAGCTCCGTTGTCGGCGATGGAATGGCGATACTAAGGCGTCGGAAAATTTCATGGCACTTTTCGGCATTCATGGCGCGTTTAGTCGCTGACCTGGAACGACGTCATTTGGGTATACGCTAAATCCACCTTGCTCACGTCTGCTCCTTTATTGATCGGACTGGGGGAGAGCCCGTTCCTGCCGGGAAAATTGTATCTCGCAACCGTTTCAAATACATAGACACTTGCGAAATGCCGATTCAGCCCGTCGCTTGCCGCCTCGCCATGATTCGTTTTCTATAGCACCTTCTTCTCGAGCGCCTTCTTTTCGGCGGCCATAACGTCGTTGCGCCTGGCCTCAATCTCAGCAATCTCGGACTGCACGGCCTGCGACAGGTTATCCGTGTTGGCCGGCACTACGGCAGCCTTCTGCATCCTCGCGCGTTCTATGGCAGCAGCAATGGCAGCTTTTTTGGCTGTATCCCGTGCGTTTGAAACAGCACCGGATCCCATGCTTTTCTGTGCATGACGTTGTGCGCGTTCCTGCTTTTCGCGCTCGATACGCATGAGCCGGAATTCGTGACGTTCACGTGCCACATTGGCGGAAACTTGCCCTTGGTCTCGTTTAGTTGTCTCGTCCCTCGCCTGGCGGAGATACTGCCCCAGCGAAATGTCAAACACCGGGTAGCGCTTTTTCCTGTTATCTGACGGCACTGAGACCGGCTCCATGCTGATGCAATCTACCGGGCAGGGAGGCACGCACAATTCGCAGCCCGTACATTCGGAGGCGATAACCGTATGCATGTGTTTGGCGCCACCCAGAATGGCATCCACCGGGCAGGCCTGCAGGCAAAGCGTGCAGCCTATACAGACACTCTCATCGATGACAGCCACCGATTTCGGCTTGTGTACACCATGCTCGGGGTTGAGCGGTTTGTACGCGCGTCCCAGCAGATTGGCGAGTGCGCGCACCCCCGCATCGCCGCCCGGCGGACACTGGTTGATGTCGGCTTCGCCGCTGGCAATCGCCACTGCATACGGCTTGCAGCCAGAATAGCCGCACTGGCGGCATTGCGTTTGCGGCAGGATGGCATCAATGCGCACGACCAGCGGATCCCGTTCGACCCTGGAGCGAAGCGCGATATATCTCAGCAGCGCGCCCAGCAACAGCACCAGGCCGGATATGCCAAGCAGTATGGTCAGCATCGGCTGCTCAGACCTGCGAATTTCACAATTATCGGACTCCAGCGCACTATGGTTACTGTGATAGCAAGAATAATGTAGCTCTCCATGAAACAGCGGATTATACAGTCGCACCAATGCCTCAACTATGCGGTCCAATGTAAGTACACATTGCTAGGACAGGCTCAGCGCGAAACCCGGAATCATTCGCTCATTCCAATACGGATAAGCCGCTCTCCGGATGAATAAAAAATCGTATTAGCGATGCACTTCAGTTAAAATGTTTTTCAAATAAATACACAGGTTAATCATGTTGCAAGGCAGTCTTGTCGCCATCGTAACTCCCATGCATGAGGATGGCGCCCTGGATCTGAGCGCTCTGCGCTCGCTCATTGATTTCCACGTCAACCAGGGCACCGACGGTATTGTCGTCGTCGGCACTACAGGGGAATCCCCGACCGTAGATTATGAAGAGCACTGCCAGCTCATCAGCGTTACTGTTGAGCATGTCGCAGGGCGAATTCCTGTCATTGCGGGTACCGGTGCCAACTCAACCAGTGAGGCACTGATGCTTACCCGCCAGGCCAAGCGCCTCGGCGCGGATGCCTGCCTGCTGGTTGCCCCCTATTACAACAAGCCCACACAGGAAGGCCTGTACCAGCATTTCCGCACGGTGGCCGAGGCCGTGGACATCCCGCAGATTCTGTATAACGTGCCGAGCCGTACCGGCTGCGACATCAGCAATGATACGGCGCTGAGGCTGGCCGAGTTGCCATGTATCGTGGGCATCAAGGACGCCACCGGAAATCTCGAACGCGGCACTGACCTCATTCTGCGTGCGCCTTCGCGGTTCGCCATCTATAGCGGGGATGACGCTTCCTGCCTGCCGCTCATGCTCATGGGCGGCAAAGGGGTCATTTCCGTCACGGCCAACGTCGCGCCCCGGCTCATGCATGAGATGTGTGCAGCTGCCCTGACTGGCGATGCCGACACAGCAAAACGCATCAATGCACGCCTGTTCCCCTTGCATCAAAAACTCTTTGTCGAGGCCAACCCTATCCCCGCAAAATGGGTATTGCACGAGATGGGACTGATCGGACCCGGGCTGCGCCTGCCCATGGTTCCGCTGTCGCCCCAGTATCACGCTACCCTGCGATCGGCGATGGAACATGCCTCCTTACTAGCAGAAACCGTATGATGATCAATTTCAAATCTCCCAGAATTACTAAACTGGTTCTCGCAGGCATGCTCAGCATCACGCTGAGTGCCTGCGATTCCATTCCGTTCATTGATACCAGCCCTGACTACAAGGGTGCCGGCCGCTCGCGGCCATTGGAAGTGCCGCCCGACCTGACCTCCATTTCCGCCAGCGACACCTACACCGTGCCCGGTGCTGCAACTTACTCCGATTACGCCCAGGGCCAGGCCCAGCAATCGCAGCAGCGCGAGCAAATATTGCCCAACCCGGAAAACGTGCGCATGGAACGCGCCGGCTCACAGCGCTGGCTGGTGGTAGAAGCTCCTCCCGAAAAGATCTGGCCAGCCATACGTGAATTCTGGGCCGAGCTGGGTTTTGCCGTGCGCGTGGAGAATCCGCAGACCGGCGTCATGGAAACGGAATGGGTAGACCCCTCTACCATTACCAAGGATGACAAGGGCAATTACCTTGATAAATTCCAGGGCTGGCTGGACAGGCTGAATACACTGCAGAACAGGCAGAAATTCCGCACCCGCATTGACCGCGGCGTCGAACAAGGTACAACTGAAATCTACCTGAGCCATCGCTCGGTCGCGGATGTCCAGGACGACGGCAAGGAGAGGGTACGTACTACTGTGGGCACCGTGGAAACCGGTTACCGCATGGAAGGCAAACTCAATAAGGAAGAAGAAGCACGCGCCAATGCTGAAGACATTGACGCCGAATTACTCAGGCGGCTCATGGTGCACTTGGGTGTTGAGGAGCAGCAATCGCGTACTGTCGTCGCAGCCGTCACTAGTGAAGTACGTGCGGTACCGAAAAAAGCTGACGATGGCTCGGTGTATTTGGAAGTCAACGACGGATTCGACCGTGCCTGGCGACGTGTCGGCCTCGCGCTGGACCGTGTCGGTTTTGTGGTTGAAGACCGCGACCGCTCCACTGGCCTGTTCTATGTCCGCTATTCCGATGTGGACTCGGATGGCGCAGCCAAACCCAAGCAAGGCCTCATTGAATCTCTGAAATTCTGGGGCGACGACGAAGAGAATGCTGAAAAAGATGCAGAGCAGGCGAAAAAGGACGACAAGGGCGTAGCAGACGCGTTGAAGTTCTGGGACAGCGGCAAGGATGACCTGGATCCGGCCAGACTCTATCTGGTCAAGGTGGAAAGCGCCGCGGGCAGTACTGACGAGAACGGCGGCTCAAAGGTCAGTGTCACCAACAAGGATGGCAGTCCGAACAAGTCAACGACCGCGGGCCGCATTCTCAACCTGCTATATGAACAGCTGAAATAGTGAACCGTCCGGAAACTCGCCATGCGCTTTGCATCGCTGGGCAGCGGCAGCAGCGGCAATAGCCTGGTCGTAGAGGCCTCCGCCACACGCGTTCTGCTGGACTGCGGTTTTGGCTTGCGCGAAGTTATCCAGCGCATCCTGCGATTAGGCCTGCAGCCCGAAGAGCTCAGCGGCATCCTTGTCACGCATGAGCATGACGATCATGCCGGCGGGGTCTTCCGTCTTGCCAACAAATACCGCATCCCCGTTTGGCTGACGCACGGCACCTTTACCATGTCGCAGCGTTACCTGCCCTCCCAATGCAACTTTCGCGTCAACATCATCGACAGCCACGAGGCATTCAGCGTCGGCGATCTGCATGTTCAGCCCTTTCCCGTACCGCATGATGCCCGCGAGCCGGTGCAGTTCGTATTCGGCGACGGCCAGCGCCGGTTGGGTGTGCTGACTGATACCGGTACATCCACACCGCATATCGAATCAATGCTCAACGGATGCGACGGCCTGGTACTGGAATGCAATCACGATCTGGACATGCTGATGAACGGGCCTTATGCCTGGCCGCTGAAGAAACGCGTCAGCAGCCGCCTCGGGCATCTAGACAACCAGACATCGGCAAGCCTGCTGTCGCGGCTGGATAACTGCAAACTGAAACATCTGTTGGCAGCCCACCTGAGTGCGCAGAACAATGCCCCGCATCTGGCAAAAACCGCGTTGAGCGCGGCCTTAAACTGCGAAGCGGAATGGATAGGCATCGCAGACCAGGAACAGGGATTCGACTGGCGCCAGCTGTAGCTGGCTCAAGGAAATTCAGACAATAAAAAAGCCGACCTGCGTCGGCTTTTTTACTTGTACGTCAGCTGGATTACTGAGCTTCAGCAGGAGCAGCAGGAGCTTCAGCAGCTGGAGTTTCTGGTGCTGGGGCTTCGGCAGCAGGCGCTTCAACAGGAGCAGCGTCAGCAGCTGGGGCTTCAGCAGGAGCAACTGGAGCTTCAACAGCAGGAGCTTCAGCAGGAACCTCTTCTTCTTTTTGACCACAAGCAGACAGAGCCAGGGCCAGCATAGCGGCAAGCAGAACGGAACGAGTCATTTTTGATCCTTAAAATTAAACTATAGAGTTGAATCAGCCTCGGAAACCACCTAGTCTCCGAGCGCGGAGATTTTACCAGCTCCTCTAGAAAAAACCAGTGTTTTTATGAACTTGTGAGCCGCAACTCAAGCTCATCAAAACCCTAATCCACCCTGATCATCAGGGACGAGCTTGCGGATGAATTATAGGATCCCGAACGCAATATGGCGCCGCTGACTTCATCTCTTGATTGCATGGTCCCGCCGAGATCCAGCCATTCGCCAGGCTTGAGCCTGACCTGGGTAGAAAGCGTTTCAAAATCAATATGCCCGCGATTATCCAGCGTGCCTATCCGCGGCGTAATCTTGACCTCGACTTCATTGCCGATATAACGCGGGCTGACTACAAATCCCGTCGTGATATCGCGGAACTGTGTGGTCTGCTGGAGAGCGGCATAGCGCTGGGTAAATACGGCCCACTGCTGCGTATAAGGTATCGACTTCCCCACTTCAATAAAACCTTCAGCACCATCAAGCACAGTGAGAAACTGACTGCCGTACCGGCTGGACCTGCTGCTTCCCTGATCCACCTCTATGCGACCGCCGCTTCGTTGCCGGGGGTTGCCAACCACGACTTCGGTATCGTCGATGCGACCACGTCCGTTGGCGGAGAGCCGGTTGCTCTCCTGCTGATGAACACTATCGTGGCTGACTTCGATGCGTATATTGCGTCGCGCGATATCCAGCCCGGCGACTACCTGCTCGATTTCTGCCAGGCGCTCCGGGGTGGCGCGGATGATCAGCAGATTATTCATGGCATTCGCCGTGCCGTGAGGCCCTACCATGGGTTGCACGATAGGCAGCAGCTCCTCGCCGAAGCGATGCTGCAGCGTAATCATTCTGAGTTCGGTCTGACCCGCGGATGCCAGCGCAGCAAAACCGACACAGCAAAGCGCGGAAAGCAAAAGCAGCAGTTTCTTCATCGCATTCATAAACCCAGCGTCGTAGCCGAGATGGTACGTGTGGAAGTTTCCAGGATCTGATCGAACCTATCCTTCAGCGGTTGCACCGCAGCAGCATTGTCGAGCCCATAGCGGAAACGCGCATGGTCAGCATGAAAACGATGAAGATAATGCAGACCATCTGCGAGTATGAAACTGTCCTGGGCCGAGTGTGCGCCCTCCCCGGTTTTATGGATGGTCACTGCATGACTGAACAGTTGCAGCAAACGCATCATGCGCGGGCAACGATGTGCCAAAAAATCGGTGTCGTGCAGCAGCACCATGAGCTTGTTCTGCCGGTCACGCGCCAGGAAACTCTGCAATGCGTCGGCTCGAGCCGGACTGCTGTAACCGCCGCTGCTCATATCCCTATCGAATATCAGGATCTCACGCGTTGCACGCTCAATGATGAGATCGATACCTGCGGCAAACAGCTGCTCGCCGTGCAGGATGACATTCGGTTCGAGATCGTTCATGTCAGGCATATCTATTCATCGGGAAACTGCAGATACCCGTCAAGGTACCACGCATGCAGCATCTTCACGAGAGCGTCGCTCGCGCTGAATCCTGCGGACAGCTGGCGGTTGTCAGCCAGTTGCCGCAGTTCGTGCCCTGCGCTGCCGGCAAGAAACTCCTCACCATTGAGGAACAGGCTTTCGCCGCAATACAGCAACTGACTTTTGCGCGCCAGGCTGATGCCCTCGATATGCAATCTTTCGCGAAACACTGTTTCCGACATCAATGCAGGCTGATCGAACAGGACGTAAGGTTTGGGCGAGGACAGATATTGCCCCAGAAATCGGGAGACATCCTGTTGGTCCCATTGCAGTTCGTGCAGCATGCCGGCCACTTTCTTCAGCATATCCCCACTCATTTCTGCCGGATTCGCTTGCAGCTTGAGATCCGGGTCGGCGTATATGCCCGCGGCCGATGACTTCTCCTGCAAATAGTTGAGGAATTCCGACACCAGTTCCTGCGCGGATGGCGCACGGAATCCGATGGAATAGGTCATGCAGTCGCCGACGGCAATTCCCCAATGAGCAACATGCGGCGGAAGGTAGAGCATGTCGCCCGGCTCCAAAATCCATTCCTGCTGCGTTTCGAAATTTTTCAGGATGCGAAGCGGCGCATCTTCGACCAGGGTCAAATCCTGCTGTTCGCTGATTCGCCACAGCCGTTTTCCCTGCCCCTGTAGCAGGAATACATCGTAAGTATCAAAATGCGGCCCGACCCCGCCGCCGTCGGGTGCATAGCTCACCATGAGATCGTCGAGCCGCGCGTAAGGAATAAAACTGAACCTGCGCAGCAATGCATCCGCTTCGTTCAGGTGATGATTCACATCCTGCACCAACAGCGTCCAGTTCTTGCCGGGCAATCCGAGGAAATGTTCCTCCGCAAAAGGCCCATCTTCCACCTGCCACTTTGTCCGGCGCTGAGTCACGAGTCTGGATTGCACATCCTCTTCACAGGCGAGACCGGCCAGTTCTTCTGGTGTCAGTACGCCCGAAAATCCCGAAATAGCCTGTCTTACAAGCAGGGGTTTCTTCTGCCAGTAATCTCGCAGGAACGCTTCTGGGGCCATGCCGCCAAGCAGTTCCAGAGCGGATATTTCATGCTGTGTTTTTTTCATGACGGCATCATAGCGCATTGCAATATGCCGAAAGAAATGGGTTAGAATCGGCCCATCATTATCCACCCACAAGAGACGTATGCTTCAGCCTGGTTCACCCGCCCCGGATTTTTCACTGCCCGATGCCGATATGGAAATGTTCAAATTATCCAAGTTGCGCGGCAAGCAAGTGGTGCTGTATTTCTACCCCAAGGACGACACGCCCGGCTGTACCACTGAAGCCATTGAATTCAGCGACCTCGAGGACGAGTTCGCCAGGCACAACACCGTAGTCTTTGGCATCAGCCGGGACGACTGTATCAGTCATGGGGAATTCAGGGACAAGCATGGCCTGGCTGTGGGTTTGCTGGCAGACACCGAAGGCAAGATCTGCGAAAAATATGGTGTGTGGCAGGAGAAGGAGAAGGACGGCATTCGCAAGATGTGCCTGATACGCTCCACCTTCGTCATCGATGCGGAAGGCGTGGTGCGCTATGCGCAGTATGGCGTTGTCGCCAAGGGCCACGCCGCAGAAATTTTGAATTTCGTTAAAACCCTTCAGTCTTAACCAGCTGTCAGCCATTTCAAGTCAGGAACTATCATGCAAATCGCCATGAACACCGCGGTATCAATCACTTACGAACTTAAGAACAGCGCCGGCAAGGTACTGGAGGAAAGCAAGGATCCAGTCACCTATCTGCATGGCGGATATGACAATATCTTTCCCAAGGTAGAAGAAGCGCTTCATGGAAAATCGGCGGGCGATACTGTTGAAATCACGCTCGAACCTGTCGATGCCTTTGGCGATTACGACGAAGGCCTGGTGCAGATCGAACCCATGGCTGCCTTCCCGACGAAGGATCTCAAGGTCGGCATGCAGTTCGAAGGCGAGGATGAAACGGGTGACGTGGTGTTGTATACCGTGACCGATATTGCTGACGGCAAAGTAGTCGTAGACGGCAACCATCCCTGGGCTGGCGAGCGCCTGCTGTTCAAATGCACCGTGACCAATGTCCGTTCAGCCGGCAAGGAAGAAGTCGAGCACGGCCACGTGCATGGCGAAGGCGGGCACCACCACTAGCCTGCCTTACACCTCAAACGCAACAACAGAAAGCCGTGGCACGCCAACCCAGCCAGAGCGAAGTTCAGCCGCTGTTGAATCTCTATCACAGCGGCAAGCTGCCGCAGCTAGAAACAGCGGCCAGGGCTTTGCTCAAAACCTATCCGAGCCTGCTGATCGCGCATAATCTGCTGGGTGTGGCGCTCGAAGGCCAGGGCAAGTTCGCCGAAGCCGTGGATTGCTACCGCAAGACGCTGCAATTCGAACCGCGTATTCCGGAAATCCATTTCAACCTGGGCGCCGCATTGGTCAATCTGGGCAGGCACGATGAAGCGATTCTCAGCTACAAACGCGCCATCGAGCTCAATGCCAAACTGGCAGTTGCCCATTTCAATTTGGGCCTCTCCCTGCAGGCACAGGGCCAGATTGATGAAGCGATTGCCAGCTATCGCAAGGCCATCGGCATCGAACCCGGATTTTTCGATGCCTACGGCAGTATGGGCACAGCCCTGCAGGCACAAGGCAAACTGGATGAGGCCATTGCCACCTACCGCAAGAGCCTAGCTATCCAGGCCAATCCATTAACTCACTTCAACCTCGCCACCGCACTGCGTGATTCGGGCAAGCTTGACGAGGCTGTCACCAGCTACAAAAACGCGCTGGCGATGCACCCCAACTATTCGGATGCCTATAACAACCTTGGGGAAACCCTGCGCGATCAGGGCAACATGGAAGAAGCCGTACGCAATTACCACAACGCGCTTGCTGCCAATCCCGAGAATGCCGCCGCCAGCTTTAATATCGCGCAGTTTTTGTATGATGCCGGCCGCTATGGCGAGGCCATTCCGCACTTTGAGAAATCCCGGCGGGACGATTGGCGCGAGCGCGTGCTCTACTGCCTGTACAAATCCGAAAGGTATGAGGAATTCCGCGATAAGCTGCAGGCATTGACGACCGAACCCAATATCCTGCCCTTTCTCGCTAATCTGTCAGCGCACCATGCAGCCAATTTCGGTGTTGGGGATGCCTACAATTTTTGTAGAAATCCGCTGGATTTCGTCTACTGCAGTCATATCGCTGAGCTGACGGATAGCAGCGGCTTGCTGGACGATCTGCTGCGCGATGTGAATTTCGCCGAAATCGCCGAGCGCAAGCAGGGCCGGTTGTATTACGGCATCCAGTCGGCTGGCAACCTGTTCAAGCGACCGGAGGCGTCCTTCCGCAAGCTGGGCGAACTGGTCAGGGAAAAGGTGCAGGAATATGGGCTACACTTTGCCGGCCACGATTGCGTCTATATCCGGGAATTCCCGCAGGAGCCGGAGTTCAGCAGCTCGTGGTACGTAAAAATGAACAGCGGCGGCCACCTGACTTCGCACATCCACGAAACTGGCTGGCTTAGCGGGGTGCTTTACCTGGCCATTCCGCCGCGCGCGGCTGGCAGTCTTGAAGGCTGCATTGAATTCAGCATGGACGGTGACAACTATCCCCGGCAGCACGATAATTTTGCGACCATGGTGAAGGAGACGGTCGTGGGCGATATCATCCTGTTCCCGTCATCGTTGTTCCATCGCACCATCCCGTTCAACGCCGGTAGCGACCGCATCTGCGTCGCTTTCGATATCAAGCCGAAATCCGGCCTACGTCCGGCCTAGAGCAAACCCCTCAATTTATACAGCAGCTCCAGCGCCTGCTTGGGCGTGAGGTCATCCGGGTCCAGGGTTTCAAGCTCGTCTACGATTGGATGGGATACCGGTTCCGGTTCATTTTCCGCCTGCACGAACATGTCTGTTTGCGGTCCCGCCGTGAGGTTCTGCTGCTCAAGCTGCGTCAGCTTGCGCCTGGCAGCGCTGACGACAGACTTTGGAATGCCCGCCAGCTGCGCCACCTGCAGGCCGTAACTCTGGCTCGCCGGCCCTTCCTCCACGCTATGCAGGAAAACGATGCCCTTGCCGTGTTCCACCGCATCGAGATGTACATTGCAGGCCTGCTTGTATTCATCGACGATGCGCGTGAGCTCGAAGTAATGCGTGGCAAATAACGTATAGCTGCGGTTTTTTTCCAGCAATTGCCGCGCAACTGCCCAGGCCAGCGACAAACCGTCGAAAGTCGAGGTACCGCGGCCGATTTCGTCGAGCAGCACCAGGCTCTGCGAGGTTGCGTTGTGCAGGATGTTGGCGGTTTCGGTCATCTCCACCATGAAGGTGGAACGCCCTCCTGCCAGATCGTCGGAAGCGCCAATGCGCGTGAAAATGCGATCGACGGGGCCGATCTTCACAGAAGCGGCCGGTACGAAACTGCCGCAATGCGCGAGTAATACGATCAGCGCCGTTTGTCGCATGTAAGTGGATTTACCGCCCATGTTGGGCCCTGTGATGAGCAACAACTGCCGGTAGGGCGACAGCGCAACATCATTGGCAATGAACGGCTGCGCCAGCTGTTCCACCACGGGATGACGGCCGTCCTTGATGATGACGCCCGGCTCCTCCACAAACTGTGGCATCACATAGTTGAGCGTATCGGCGCGCTCCGCAAAGCAGCACAGCACATCGAGCTGGGCGACCGCAGCCGCATTGGCTTGCAGCTGGCCGATAAAACCAGCAAGCTTGTCCAGTACCTCGTCATATAACACCTTCTCGCGTGCCAAAGCTCTATCATTGGCTGACAGCACCTTATCCTCGAAGGTTTTCAACTCGGGCGTGATGAAACGCTCGGCATTCTTGAGGGTCTGCCGCCTGCGGTATTCGGCAGGCGCATGTTCGGCCTGGGCACGGCTCAGCTCGATGTAAAAACCGTGCACACTGTTGTATTCAACCTTGAGGCTGGCAATGCCCGTGCGTTCCTTCTCCTGCGCTTCGAATTTGAGCAGGAATTCTCCGCAGTTGCTCTGGATGCCGCGCAGCTCGTCCAGCTCGGTGTCGTAACCATCCTCAATAACGCCGCCCTCCCGCAAAACAACTGCGGGCTCCATCCGGATTGCCTGCTGCAGCAATTGCAGCGCGTCGGCAGGCGGCGCAAGCGATGCAACAAGTTGCTGCAGCAACGGCAGAGAAGTATCCGCAAGCTGGTTTTGAAGCGCAGATAATTGCTGCAGGCTTTCACGCAGTCCGGAAAGGTCGCGTGGGCGGGCAGACTTTAGTGCAATACGCGCCGTGATGCGCTCGATATCGCAGATCGGCCGCAGCAGCGCTCGCAATGCCTGGTATTGACGGCCAAGTGATGCAACGGCTTCATGGCGTTCGGCAAGCACCTTCCGCTCTCTTAGCGGATGGTGCAGCCACTGGCGCAACAGGCGCGCACCCATGGCTGTCTGTGTGGTGTTGAGCAGCGAAAAGAGCGTGGGCGATTCTTCTCCACGCAGGGTCTGGTCGATTTCCAGGTTGCGGCGTGTCGCCGCATCCAGCCCTATGAAGTCGCCCGTCTGCTCGACTGTCAGGCCACTGAGATGAGGCAGGCTGGTGCGCTGCGTATGCCTGACGTAATCCAGCAAGGCGCCTGCTGCTGCAACACCTGCCGTCAATCCTGCGCAACCATAGCCATCAAGGTCGCGAGTCTCGAATTGTCTGGTCAGGCTTTGCTGTGCTGAATCCAGATCGAATTGCCACGGGGCAAACCTGCGCTTTGGGCACTTGGTCGTTTCGATGGCGGCATGTTGAAAATCGTCAGGCAATAGCAGTTCCGCAGGCTGGATGCGCTCCAGCTCCTGCGCCAATGCGCCAACTGCGATTTCGCTCAGGAAGAATTGGCCTGACGCCAGATTGATGCGCGCGAGACCAATGATGCCTTCGCCGGGGCATACGGCTAACAACAGACTGTCACGACTATCATCCAGCAATGCACTATCGGTTAGTGTGCCCGGCGTCAGGATGCGTGTCACCTGCCGTTCGACGGGGCCTTTGCTCTTGGCCGGGTCGCCGATCTGCTCGCAGATGGCAACCGATTCACCCAGTTTGGCGAGTTTGGCCAGATATTGCTCTGCGGCATGGTAGGGCACGCCAGCCATTGGGATAGGCTCACCATTGGAAGCGCCGCGCTTGGTCAGCGTGATGCCAAGCAGCCGCGCAGCCTTCTCGGCATCCTCGTGGAACAGCTCGTAGAAATCACCCATGCGGTAGAACAGCAGCATGTCGGGATATTGCACCTTGATACCCAGATACTGCCGCATCATGGGTGTGTGCTGCTGAAGGGACGCGGAGTCGGCCGGGCTGTTCATGTCAGGGATGGGCCGCCATGATTCAGTCGCCCAAACGCTGCATCAGCCGGTCGTAATACTCGGCTTCGAGCTGCAGATTGCCGCTGCGGGAAGTGCTCACTTGCATCGCAAGCAATCGCAATTTCTTCACCGCCTGGCTGCGTCGCTCCCCCGTCGTCGCCAAGACTTCACGCTCCAGCTCGGCAATGTCTTTCAGGGTCTGAACTTCCGGCGGGACATAGCCGGAATTCCTGAGAATGCGGTACACCATGCGCAGTTCCTGCGGCACCAGCCTGTCATCGTCCAGAGCCAGCGGCTGCCCCTGACCAGGCAAGCCTTCAAGTTCGCCCCGCGCCAGAGCTTCCTGGATACGTTGTTCGGCGATGGACTCGAAGGCTGACATGCGTCATCAGGCCGAAATTCTGGACCTGAGCCCTTCGGTCAGGTGGGGCGCCAGCGTTTGTATGAGTTGCGCGAAAATCTTGGGATTGGCGCCTACGATATTGCCGGTTTCCAGCCAGCTTTCATTGCCTTCGAAATCGCCGACGATGCCGCCCGCCTCCTGGATCAACAAGCCGCCGGCAGCAACATCCCACTTGGACAATCCGATTTCCCAGAAACCGTCATACCAGCCCGCGGCGACATAAGCCAGATCAAGCGCGGCAGATCCGGGGCGACGTACACCCGAGGTCTTTTTAACCATGTCCTTGAACATGGCGAGATAAGCGTCAAGGTGGGTAAAGTCGCGGAACGGGAATCCGGTGCCGATGATGGAGTCCTGCAGCTTGAGACGGTTTGTCACGCGGATGCGCTTATCGTTGAGGAAGGCACCACGTCCGCGCGTGGCGGTGAAGAGATCGTTGCGGTTGGGGTCGTATACCACCGCCTGCGTGAGTTGTCCCTTCTGCATGAGTGCGATGGAAATGCAGTATTGCGGGAAACCATGCAGGAAATTAGTGGTGCCATCGAGCGGATCGATGATCCACACATTCTCCGCGTCTACGCGATCGTTGCCGCTCTCCTCACCCAGGAAGCCGTGGTCCGGATAGGCATCCTTGAGAATTTCGATAATCGCGGCCTCGGCAGCATGATCCACCTCAGTCACAAAGTCGTTGTATGTCTTGCTGCGAATCTTAAGAGCGCCGATATCCTGCGAAGCGCGGTTGATGATACCGCCGGCACGGCGGGCGGCTTTCACCGCATTGGTCAGCATGGGATGCATCTTGATTGGTTTCCAGTGTTAGGTATCGAGCACTTCCATAAATTCAAATTTCCAAATAATGGAGGTGACAAATTTGGATTTAGAGAAAGGCTCGACTGTTAGAATATTGGCATTTTAAATGCTAACCCTATGACTTCCAAACTCGAACTTCTCTCCAATTTCCGCATCGTGCTCTGCCAGACCAGCCATCCTGGCAATATTGGCGCGGCGGCGCGAGCGATGAAGACCATGGGACTGCAGCACCTCTATCTGGTGCAGCCGAAAAAATTTCCGCATGCTGAAGCCACAGCATTGTCAGTTGGTGCAACCGACGTGCTGGAGAATGCCCGCGTCTGCGAAACGCTGGCTGAAGCACTGACCGGGTGCGCGTTTGCCATCGGTCTGAGCGCCCGCAAACGGCAGTTGTCCCACGAGCTGCTTGATGCGCGACAGGCAGCACAGCACGCCGCTCAGGTCTCTAGCACCCAGCAGGTCGCATTGGTATTCGGCACCGAAATGAGCGGCCTGTCCAACGCAGAGCTCGATTTGTGCCAGATGCTGGCGATGATTCCGGCGGATCCGGAATTTTCATCGCTCAACCTGGCCGCCGCGGTGCAGGTCATGTGCTACGAAGTTCGCATGGCCTTGCTTGATGGCCGCATGGCCATTGCACCATCTGATGAGCCATTGGCGACCAATGAAGATCTGGAGATGTTGTACCGGCACATGGAAGAGACTCTGATTCGCATCGGTTTTCTTAATCCCGCCGCGCCGGGCCGCCTCATGCAGCGCTTGCGCCGGCTGTATGCGCGGGCACGTCCGGAGAAGGAAGAGGTCAATATTCTGCGTGGTATATTGACGCACACAAACGAACCCCGCCCCAACAAACAGGACTAAAATCCATTCATGGATGAAGCGCAAGAAAGCCCTGTGGCGAATGAAGAAACAATTGATAGACGAGGAATGAGCGACGCTATCAGCTCATAAAATGGATTGCATTCATGTTTAGACATTTAAGCGAAGATATCGCTGTCGTTTTTGAACGCGACCCGGCGGCTCGTACGCGCTGGGAAATCGTCACGACCTACCCCGGCGTGCATGCACTTATCGCGCATCGCTTCGCCCACTGGCTATGGGAGCACCGCCTGCGCTGGCTGGCACGCTTCAGCTCGCATGTCGCGCGCTGGCTCACCGGCATCGAAATCCATCCGGGTGCGCAGATCGGTCATAGGGTTTTCATCGATCACGGCATGGGTGTCGTGATCGGCGAAACCGCTGTCATCAATGACGATTGCACGCTGTATCACGGCGTCACACTGGGTGGAACCTCCTGGAACAAGGGTAAGCGTCATCCGACATTGGAACGCGGCGTTGTCATCGGCGCCGGGGCCAAGGTGCTGGGCCCGATTACGATAGGCGCCGAGGCCAAGATCGGTTCCAACGCCGTTGTCGTCAAGGATGTGCCGGCGGGTGCCACTGCGGTCGGCATACCTGCGCGCATCCTGGATCAGGAAAAGTCGCAGCAGCGGGATGACATGGCCAAGAAGATCGGTTTTTCCGCTTATGCCGTCAGTGAAGACATGAACGACCCCATGGTCAAGGCTATCCACGCCCTGCTCGACCATGCCGCCTTGCAGGACCAGCAGCTGCAGCAGCTTTCCGAGCAGCTCGCCAAGCTCGGTGCCGACGTTGAAACAGACGCCGAAGTCGGCAAGGCATTTGATGTGAACCATCTCAATAAAATAGTTGACTAAAGCATTAGGGTATTATACAGTTCGACACCTTTCATAAAGTGCCGAAATGGCGCCAATACTGGTGTCTGAGATACCTCCAATACTTTAGGAAACTTGATGCGATTAACCACAAAAGGCCGTTTTGCCGTCACCGCCATGCTCGATCTTGCGCTGCAGGATGAAGCCAAACCGGTGACGCTGGCCGGCATCAGCGAACGTCAAGGCATATCGCTTTCCTATCTGGAACAACTGTTCAGCCGGCTGCGTCGCAACGGACTGGTCAAAAGCGTGCGCGGCCCGGGTGGCGGCTACCGGGTAGCAAAGAACACAAGAGACATTTCGGTCTCGGAAATTATTGCTGCCGTTGATGAATTGATTGACGCGACCCAATGCGGCGGCAAGGAAAACTGCCACGACGAAGGTCGCTGCATGACGCATGATCTGTGGGCCAGCCTCAATACCAAGATTCTCGAATTTCTCTCCGGCGTGACGCTGGCAGATCTTGTCGCTTCACAGCGCGAGGGAAAGAAAATACTGTTCACCAATCGCCGTGAGTTGCAGATGGCCAAGGAAACAGCGGTTGCCTGACATGAGCACTTCCGGTATCTACATGGACAACAACGGCACGACTGCACTAGATGCGCGTGTGTTTGAGGCCATGTTGCCATTTTTGACCATGCAGTACGGCAATGCCACGAGCCGCCATGGCTTTGGACGTACGGCAAGAGCAGCGATCGACCACGCACGTGAACAGGTAGCTGATGCGGTGGGCGCCCATCCGACACAGGTCGTGTTTACCGGCGGCGGCACTGAAGCAGACAACATGGCCATCACCGGTATCGCTGCCGGAGCAGGCAATACCGCAGGCCAGCTCGCCTGTAGCGTGGTTGAGCATCCGGCTGTATCACGGCCCGTACTGGCCATGCGCCTTCGGGGCTGGAAGACCGCTGTGATTGCTGTGGATACCAATGGCGGGATTGACCAGCAGAGCCTGACAAAGATACTGAAAGAGCCGACTAGCCTGGTTTCAGTCATGCTGGCCAATAACGAAACCGGTGTGATCCAGGATATCGCCGGCATCGCGGAGCATGCGAAAGCCCACGGCGCCTTCGTGCACACCGATGCGGTGCAGGCGCTGGGCAAGATGCCGCTGGATTTTCACGAACTCAATGTGCATGCCATGAGCGTGTCATCGCACAAGGTATACGGTCCGCAAGGTGCAGGTGCACTGGTGCTGGACAAGCGCGTAGATATCCAGCCGCTCATGTACGGCGGCGGTCAGGAAAAAGGCCTGCGCAGCGGCTCTGAAAATGTCGCGGCCATTGTCGGCTTCGGCCTGGCGTGCGAACTCGCAACGCGCGAGCTAGGCCAGAGGGCAGCCAGGCTGCGGGATATGCGCGACCGGCTGGAAAAAGGATTGGCCGCATTAGGTGCCGTCATCTTCGGCCGTACGGCAGATCGGCTACCCAACACCAGTTTTTTCGCCTTTCCTGACATCGAAGGCGAGACGCTGGTAGGAGCGCTGGATCGCAAGGGATTCGCAGTTGCTAGCGGATCGGCATGTTCCAGCGACAGTACGGAACCCAGCCATGTATTGCTGGCCATGAGCGTTGAGCAGGATCTGGCGCGAGGCGCAGTGCGCGTAAGCCTGGGCAAGGACAACACGCCCGAACAGATTGAAGCATTTTTGGCAGCGCTCGAGAGCGAGTTGCTGCGATTGAAGAGATTGACTGCGATTGCCGTTTAGGCGATGCGCTTAAGCTGAGGAAAGAAGATGACAGTACATACGCCGATATATCTGGACTATTCAGCCACCACGCCGATTGACCCGCGCGTGGCGGAGAAGATGATTCCTTACCTAACGACCCACTTCGGCAATCCGGCTTCGCGCAGCCATGCGTTCGGCTGGACAGCGGAAAAGGCCGTGGAAAATGCGCGCGAGGAAGTGGCCAAGCTGGTCAATGCCGACCCGCGTGAAATCGTCTGGACTTCGGGTGCGACCGAATCGAACAACCTCGCCATCAAGGGCGCAGCGAACTTCTATAGCGGCAAGGGCAAGCACATCATCACCGTGCAGACCGAGCACAAGGCCGTGATCGACCCGGTGCGCGACCTGGAGCGCCAGGGATTCGAAGCAACCTTCCTCGCCCCCGAACCCAATGGGCTGGTGGATATCGAGAAATTCAGGGCGGCGATCCGTCCCGATACCGCGCTGGTCTCGGTCATGCTGGTCAACAACGAAATTGGCGTCATTCAGGACATCGAAACCATAGGCAACATCTGTCGCGAGAAAGGCATCATCTTCCACGTTGACGCTGCGCAAGCCACCGGCAAGGTGGCCATCGACCTGGAAAAACTGCCGGTCGACCTCATGAGCTTCTCAGCACACAAGACCTACGGCCCCAAGGGTATAGGCGCGCTGTATGTACGACGCAAACCGCGCATCCGTCTCGAAGCACAGATTCATGGCGGCGGTCAGGAACGCGGATTCCGCTCAGGCACGTTGGCTACGCACCAGATCGTCGGCATGGGCGAAGCCTTCCGTATTGCACGTGAGGAAATGGAGCTGGAAAATGCCCGCATCCGCCGCCTGCGCGACAAGCTGCTGGCCGGCCTGGAAGAAATCGAGGAAGTCTACGTCAATGGCGACCTCAAGCAGCGTGTACCGCACAACCTCAACATCAGCTTCAACTATGTCGAGGGTGAATCGCTGATCATGGCGGTCAAGGATATCGCGGTTTCCAGCGGCTCGGCCTGTACGTCTGCCAGCCTGGAGCCTTCCTACGTACTGCGGGCACTGGGCCGTTCGGATGAGCTGGCGCACAGTTCCATTCGTTTCTCCATCGGCCGCTTCACTACCGAGGAGGATATCGATTACACCGTGCAGCTCATGAAGAGCAAGATCGGCAAGCTGCGCGAACTGTCGCCGCTGTGGGAAATGCATCAGGAAGGGATAGATTTGAATTCTGTCCAATGGGCCGCCCATTGATTTTGGCGAATTGAACGTCATATGAAAGATATAGAAGCATTTAGCGAGGAGTAATCAAAATGGCTTATTCAGATAAAGTGCTGGATCACTACGAAAATCCGCGTAACGTCGGTTCGCTAGACAAGAACGATCCGCATGTCGGAACCGGCATGGTGGGCGCGCCTGCCTGCGGCGACGTCATGAAGCTGCAGATCAAGGTCAATGACAACGGCATCATCGAGGATGCCAAGTTCAAGACCTATGGCTGCGGTTCAGCCATTGCGTCGAGCTCGCTGGTCACCGAATGGCTCAAGGGCAAGTCGTTGGACCAGGCGGCTGAGATCAAGAATTCCGCGATTGCTGAGGAGCTGGCCTTACCCCCAGTCAAGATCCATTGCTCGGTATTGGCTGAAGATGCGATCAAGGCAGCGGTAGCTGACCTCAAGTCTAAACAGGTCGACAAGCAAGAGGTGGCGTAAGTCATGGCGATCACGCTGACCGAATCTGCTGCCAGCCGCGTCGAAAAATACCTTGCCAATCGTGGCAAGGGTGTGGGTTTACGCCTGGGTGTGAAGACCACCGGCTGCTCCGGCATGGCCTATACGCTTGAATTCGTCGACCAGACGCAACCGGAAGACGTGGCTTTCGAGAGCCACGGCATACGCGTCTTCGTCGACCCCAAGAGCCTCGTGTATATCGACGGCACCGAGCTGGACTTCACCAAGGAAGGCCTCAACGAAGGGTTCAAGTTTAACAACCCCAATGTCAAGGATGAGTGCGGCTGCGGCGAGAGCTTTACCGTTTGATTGACGGGCTTCAGCCTGTACTGACTGTAACGAGATGCCCGGATGCTGACTGAATCCCATCAGAACTATTTCGAATTGCTGGGCCTGCCGCAAAAGTTCGCCATTGATTCAACCGTGCTGGACCAGAACTACCGCCGGCTACAAAGCGAAGTGCACCCGGATCGCTTTGCGGCGGCTGCTTCTGCTGATCGCTTGCGGTCAATGCAACTAGCCACCGAAGCCAATGAAGCTTACCGCACTCTGAAAAATCCCACCGCACGTGCCCGCTACCTGTTGCATTTGCAGGGCATGGAGGTCAATGAGGAAAGCAATACTGTCATGCCGGCAGAATTCCTAATGCTGCAGATGGAATGGCGCGAATCCATCGAGGATGCCAAAGCCGAACATGACGTGGCGGCACTGGAAAAACTGCTCAAGAAAGCCCAGCAGGAAGCCAGGCATCTGCAGGACAGCCTTGGCACTTTACTGGATAATGCCGACCTCGACGAAGCCGCCGGCACCGTACGCAAACTCAGTTTCATCGACAAGATATGCAGTGATATCGGGCAGGACATCATCCGGCTCGAAGACTAGTTATGGCCTTATTACAAATCGCAGAACCAGGATTAAGCGCAGCACCGCACCAGCACAAGCTGGCGGTGGGCATAGACCTTGGCACAACCAACTCGCTTGTTGCCACCGTGCGTAGCGGCATGAGCACCGTGTTGCAGGACGAGCAAGGCCGCTCCCTATTGCCGTCGGTGGTGCGCTACCTAGAGGATGGCAGTGTGGAAACCGGCTACAGGGCGCAGGCACAGCAGTCTGCCGATCCGCGTAACACCATTGTTTCTGCCAAGCGTTTCATGGGACGCGGACTGCACGACATCCCGGATCAGGCTCACCTGCCCTACCATTTCATCGATGCACCCGGCATGGTGCAGATACAGACACGGTCCGGCATCAAAAGCCCAGTCGAGGTTTCGGCTGAAATCCTCAAGGCCCTGAAACGACGCGCGGAAAAAACCCTGGGTGGCGAGCTCACGGGTGCTGTTATCACTGTTCCCGCCTATTTCGATGATGCCCAACGCCAGGCCACCAAGGATGCTGCCACTCTGGCTGGGCTGAACGTGTTGCGGCTGCTCAACGAGCCCACCGCCGCGGCTGTAGCTTACGGCCTCGATAACGCAGCAGAAGGCACCTATGTCATCTACGACTTGGGCGGCGGCACCTTCGACATCTCCATCCTTCGCCTGTCCAAAGGCGTGTTTGAGGTGCTTGCGACCAACGGCGATTCCGCACTGGGCGGGGATGACTTCGACCGCCGCATTTTCTGCTGGATACTGGAACAGGCCAAGCTGCCACCCATCAGTGCCGAAGACACGCGTACTCTGCTCAGCAAGGCGCGGGAAGCCAAGGAATGGCTTACGGAACACGCTACCGCCCAGATCACCAGTGTGCTCAGCGATGGTGAAGTGGTCAACCTGACGCTCACCAGCGAAAAATTCACCGAGTTGACCGCCCATCTTATTGCCAAGACATTGACGCCTACCCGTAAGGCATTGCGTGATGCGGGCCTGGCTCCCGAGGATGTCAAGGGTGTGGTGCTCGTGGGCGGCGCGACACGCATGCCGCAGGTGCATCAGGCCGTGGCTGAATTCTTCAAGCAGGAACCCCTGACAAACCTGGATCCGGACAAGGTCGTTGCATTGGGCGCTGCCATCCAGGCCAACATCCTGGCTGGCAACCGCAGCGAAGACGATCTGCTGTTACTGGACGTCATTCCACTGTCGCTGGGCCTGGAAACCATGGGCGGCCTGGTGGAAAAGATTATTCCGCGCAACTCCACATTGCCAGTGGCGCGTGCCCAGGAGTTTACGACCTTCAAAGACGGGCAGACCGCCATGAGCATTCATGTGGTGCAGGGAGAGCGCGAATTGGTATCGGATAGCCGCTCGCTTGCGCAGTTCGAGTTACGCGGCATTCCCCCCATGCCTGCCGGCGCGGCGCGCATTCGCGTAACTTTTCAGGTGGACGCCGATGGATTGCTATCAGTCAGCGCACGCGAACAAACCAGCGGGGTGGAGTCCAGCATCACGGTCAAGCCATCCTACGGCCTCAGCGAAGAGCAGATTTTCAACATGCTGCAGGCGTCGTTCTCTTCCGCTGAGGAAGACAAGCAAGCGCGCGCATTGCGCGAAGCGCAGGTGGAAGCCCGGCAATTGCTGGATGCCATCGCCGTTGCGCTGACACAGGATGGCGATGCGCTGTTAAGCGTGGAGGAACGTGACACCATTGAACAGCACATGGAAAACCTGCGCCAGCTCATGGAAGGCAACGACAGCGCAGCCATCCACAGTGCGGCAGAAACCCTTAATCGCGCAACCGAAACCTTTGCCGCACGGCGCATGGACGCTTCCGTCCAACGTGCGCTCGCCGGCAAAAATCTCAATTCACTGGAAATCTAGAGCCTTATGCCGAATATCATCGTCCTTCCCCACCCGGAGCTTTGTCCTGAAGGCGCTGCCTTCGAGGCGGAAAGAGGCATGTCCATCTGCGACAACCTGTTGAAGCACGATATCGACATCGACCATGCCTGCGAAAAGGCCTGCGCCTGCACCACCTGTCATGTAGTGGTGCGTGAGGGCTACAATTCGCTGCCCTGTGCAGAAGAGAAAGAGGAAGACCTGCTGGACAAGGCTTGGGGGCTGGAACCCAATTCGCGCCTCTCCTGCCAGGCGATTGTGGATGATCAGGATCTGGTGGTCGAGATTCCCAAGTATTCCATCAACATGGCCAAGGAAAATCGCTAGCCGGGCAGGCTTAACCGGCTATAGTCGTCAGGCTGACGGCTCCAGGTCGACATCGCGGTCATACAAGGGCATGCCGGCATTGTCCTTGAGAAACTCCAGGAATTCCGCTGGCGGCAGCGGCATACTGAACAGGTAGCCCTGCATCAGGTCGCAGCCCTGCTCATGCAGGAACTTGAGCTGCTCCTGATTCTCCACCCCTTCGGCCACCACCTTCAGATCCAGGCTGCGCGCCAGCGCGATGATGGCCTGGGTAATGGCCATGTCGTCACTATCCTGTGGAATGTCGCGCACGAATGAACGGTCGATCTTGAGCGAATCGATGGGGAAGTGCTTGAGATAGCCCAGCGATGAATAACCAGTGCCGAAATCATCTATTAGTACCAGCGTACCCAGCTCGCGGAAGTGTTGCAGCAGGCTGGCCGCACGCTCTGCATTCTGCATGATCATGCTTTCCGTGATTTCCAGTTCCAGGCAATCCGCAGTCAATCCGCTCTGCGTCAGTGCGTTCGCGATGGTTTGATGCAGCCCCTCCTCGCGGAACTGCCTGGCTGAAAGGTTCACGCCCACGCGAATCGCATGACCCGCCGCCTGCTTCCAGCTATACGCCTCACGACAGGCTTCTTCCAGCACCCATGCGCCGATCGGGATGATGAGGCCGGTCTCTTCCGCAAGTGAAATGAAGTCCGCCGGCTTGATGAGCCCCAGCTCCGGATGCTGCCAGCGCAGCAGGGCTTCCGCGCCTATGATCTTGCCTGTGCGCAAATTGACCTTGGCCTGGAAGTGCAGCACGAACTCCTTGCGTTCCAGCGCGCGGCGCAGATTGTTCTCCAGCGCCAGCCGCTCCACACTGTGCACATTGCTTTCAGCGGCATAGAACTGGAAGGTATTCTTGCCGCTCTCCTTGGCGCGATACATGGCCACGTCAGCGTTCTTGAGCAGCGAGAAGATATCCATGCCGTCCTCGGGATATACGCTGATGCCGATGCTGGCGCTGATATACAGCTCCTGATTGAGCAGGATGAACGGCTGGGCCAGCACGCTCATGATCTTGCGCGCAACACCGGCCAGATACTGCACATCAGCAAAGTCCTCGATCAGCACGACGAATTCATCCCCGCCCTGGCGTGCCACGGTATCCGACACTCGCAGGCAATCCTTGAGGCGGCGCGCAGCTTCCTGCAGCAGCATGTCACCCGCATGATGCCCTAACGTATCGTTGATGATCTTGAAACGGTCCAGGTCGATAAATAGTATCGCCAGCTTGCCGTGGCTGCGCTTTGCGCGCAGCAGACCCTGCTCGATGCGCTCTTGCAGCAGGGCGCGGTTGGGCAGGTGCGTCAGTGCGTCATGGCTGGCCAGGAATTGCAGACGCTCCTCGGATTGCTTGCGTTGGGTGATATCGGTAAACACCGCGACATAGTTCTGCACGATCTTCTTGCTGTCGGCAACCGCGCTGATGGAAAGCCACTCCGGATAGCTTTCTCCATTCTTGCGTCGGCTCCAGATTTCGCCGACCCATTTGCCTTCCTCCCTGAGCGTACGCCACAAGTCATCGTAATACTGCTGATTGTGCAGCCCGGTATTCATGACGACCGGCTTTTCGCCGACGACTTCTTCGCGGCTGTAACCCGTGATGTTGAGGTAGGCCTGGTTGACTTCGAGCACATTGAAATAGGCATCGGTAATCAGGATACCTTCAGCCGTATTGTCGAATACCTGGCGAGACAACCGCAGCCCGGCCTCCGCCTCCTTGCGGGCCGTGATATCGAGCATGACGCCCACCAGCTCCTGCGGCCGCGTGCCGGTAGTGTTGGGAATCACCTTGACCATATCCTGCACCCAGACCACACGGCCATCTGACGCAATCAACCTGTAATCGAATACATGGCTTCTGAGCTTCGCCGACTCATTGATGCAATATTCGACAACCCAATCGCGATCATCAGGATGGATGATATCGGCCCAGAACGTGGGGTTTTCCGTCCACTCGGATAGCGGATACCCCAGCAGGGCCTCGGCCTCGTGGCTTACAAAGGTAAAGGCGCCGGTTGGGGTGGCGCGCCATACAACCGCCTGCACTGACTCCACCAGCTCACGGTAATCTTGCTGACTCTGCGCCAGCTCGGCCTCGGCCTGCTTGCGCTCGCTGATATTGGTAACCAAGGCGACGACGCGGTCGCTACCGTCGCGGTAAAGCGCAGCCGCGATCTCCACCGAAATCGGCATGCCGTTTCTCGCCAGCAGCACCGATTCATAGCGGCCCGGCACCGGCTCGCCCGCCAGACGTTTGATCTGTATCTCGCGCACGCGCTGCCGCTCTGAAGGATGGACCAGGTTGATAAAGTCCGAACCCAGTGGAACATCGCCGATGTGATAGCCGCCGATGCGCCACATAGCATCGTTGGCATAGACGATCTTGCCCTGTTCCATGACCACCACACCTGTTTCGGCATCTGACTGCGCATCGATCAGCGCATCGTAGAATTCAAGCTGCTCCCTGAGCTGGAATTCAGAACGTTTACGCCCCGCATTCAGGGCAGACAGGGAGAACGCGATGCCAGCAAGCACCAGCACGAAAAGCCAGTAATTCATGAGATCGCCGCGGATAAAATCGTCAGCAAAAAACCCGGTGTGGTTCATGCCGCCCCACAATGCCATCAGCGAAATGAAGATGGCGCTGAGCGCTGCACCGCGCTGATAAAAGCTCAGGGCAGCCCACATCACCAGCGGGAATAGAATGAATGCACGCGGGTTGGGCAGGAATGAATTCACCAGCGCATTCTGGAAGACCATCAGGCAGCCTGCCAGCAGCAAACCGGACAACACACATGCCTCGACCACCCGTGTTTTGTTCCATTTCAGCCGCTCATGGTGATAAATTGCGAGCACAGCCGGCGCGAACAGCACATTGCTCAACGCATCTCCCATCCACCAGTTCCTGAATACAAGGAACAGGATATCGTTCTCGATAAGGCCGAACAGGTACAGGCTGCCGGTTGCGATAAAAGCATTGATCAATGCGCTCACACCTGCAGCAAGCACGATCAGGGCCACAAGGTCGCGCAGACGGATCATGGCGAGGTCGAAACCGCGAATACGTTTCAGCAGATAGCTGCCGATCAGGGCTTCAAGCGTATTGCCGGCGGCGATCAGCGCGGCCACACCAAACGGCAGCCCCAGGCTTAGTTCCGCAAGCAATGCACCGACAAAAACACCGGGCCATACCCGGTAGCCGAACACCAGCAAAGCCGCCAGTGATATGCCGGCAGGCGGCCAGATCAGGGAAGCGTAGGTGCCTTCGGTGGTAAAAATGAGTCCCACCTGCGAGCTGGCCCAGTAAGCCATGGCCAGTAATGAGATGACGAGTATTTGCCGGGGAGAAAAAGTGCTTACGGAAGGCTGTGAGTTTTTGTACATCCCCGCACTCTTGTTGAGGTTATTTAGCGGGCTATATTAACAAAAATGCCAATGAAAAGCCCACTTAAGCATTGTATTTGCTGGCAGAAACCGGCAAGGGGGCCTGCGCAGTTCTTTCAACTGATTTTGCGCGCATTCAAGCAAGAAAAAAGCCCGCATCAAGCGGGCTTCTTCCCTAGGAGATAAGCTTTTAGAAGGCAACCTGCGCACGGAACAGCAAGGCCTTTTCGTCCTCTTCATCCTCTCCGTTCACTGTCACCACAGTGCCGCCAAAGTTTTCCTCGAAATCCGTATCTACGTAATCCAGCATGAAACGCACATGCGGATTCGGAATGAACTTCAGACCCATGGTCCAAGCATCGGCTTCTGCATAACGGCTGGCCCCTGTCGTGATTTGCGGATCAAGACCTGCGCCCGCACTCAAGCCTGGCGTATTAAAGTCACCTGCATCAAGACTGCTGTAGCGGACACCCACTTCCCATGCACCACCGGTAAAGGTGCGGGGATCAAAGTTGGTTTTGGGCTTGATGCCGCCGAATGCGCCACCCTTGTAACGGTCGGCCCATGATTCGCCGGTGATCGTCCACAGCGCTTCTGCATACCAGGCTTTGACATCGGCATCATAGTCATCCGCAGCCGTTTCGAAATCAAAGCCGGTTTGTACCCACTGACCTTGCAGCTTGAACGGGCCATAGGCAAGTGCGGATTCAAGACCGACACGCGTGCGGTCGATAGAAGCATCGGATGTGGTGAAGAGCGAGCTTACTACTGGCGCAGTAAAGAATGTGGCGCCGCGTGCTTCGGTCCTGCGGTTGCCGCCGAATGCTGCGTTGCCGTCACCCTTGGAGATATCGCCATCTGAGAATGCCGCCCCCACGTGCATCACCATGTTTTCGTTACCCATGATTTCGGCAAAGTTTGCGGTCACGCGGCCGATGATGTCCACATCATCCACCCGCACGTCATTTTCAGCGCTATTGATGCCGCGGCCTGTGGATAATGCCAGCCCGTAAGTCGTGCCCTTGAATGGAGCGCCGTGAACCATTGCGCCGATTTCCTTGGCGGGGATATAAGCATCCACGAAGCTCCGCTCCACGAAATCGATGTTGTTGGAGCTGGTCAGCTGCTCGAGGCTGAACGGCATCTTGAACTGGCCGAAGCGGAATTGCACAGGCTCCCACCAGGCTACATTGAGGTAGGCCACATCAAGGTCCGCACCTTCAGAACCTGCCAGGTTGGCTACAACTTCGCCGGAGTAATAGTCCAGGAACCTGAATTTCGCACCCAGACGGGCACGACGGACATCGAATGTGTCAGAGCCCGTACTGCTCAGTGCAGCCGAACCATCATCATCTTCCTCGTAGCTATAACCGCGATAGTCAAGATGTACGCGGCCGTTGATCTGCAAGCTGTTCTTGCCGTCTTCCGTCCCGATAACAATGCCATCTTTATATTTAACTCCCACTGCATTCTTCTTTTTTTCATCGGCAGCTTCCTTTTCCCCCGCGCGTCCCTTGAGCAGCAGTGCGCCTTCTTCCTCTGTCAGCACACCTTTACCTATCAGGGCATGCACGATGTCGTCGGTAGAATCCGCCATGGCTTGCATGCTCCCTGCCATCATCAAGGTGCCGCACAATGCAGCAACTGCGCCGTGTATTTTTTTCATTGCTCTCAACTCCCTAAAAATAAAAACATCACACTAAAACAAACAATTCAATTTTGTTTCAATACGGCAGCGATTTTGCGTATGCAATGTGACAGAAAGATGACGAACGATAAAATTGTTCAGCTGGCGGTTACGGGTAACTATAGGCATAAAAAAAGGCTCCCTTGAGCGGAAGCCTTTTTTGGACAAGCGGGAATCAGTCGTGTTTGGAACCGTTGGCACTTCGCAGTGATGAGGTAATCGCCTTGCTCTTCTCAGCGGCAAGCGACGCGATATCCCCAGAAACTTCCCCCCCCTCCTCTATAAAAATCTTTCCATAGCGTATCTTCCCACTGACACGACCGGAAGAATGGATAATCAACTGGCTTCTGGCAGTGAGTTCACCGTCAAATTGCCCGTAGACTTCGGCCACATCAATCCCGACCTTGCCGGAGAATGCCCCATGCTCGGCGATCTGGATGACGCGGCTGTCCATGGTAGCTTCCACGCGGCCTTCAACCACCAGCGTATCGCAATCTTGAATCTCCGCGCCGCGCAGTTTGACGTCGGGTCCCACGATCAGCCTGCTGCCGGATGTCGCATCCACCTTGGCGTCGTTGTCAGGTTTGGAATCGCTGTCTGTCGTGGCAGCATCGGTTGCAGAGAGTTGGCCTGGCGTAGGCGTCAGTTTTGAAGTACCCAGGGCGCCAAGGGTATTGCGTGCGGGGCTGGGTTCGTTAACACGATTAAATAGACCTTGTTTATTCAACATACATACCTCTAACTGAAAAATTGAAGCCCCGGAGCCGGCGCTAGACCCCCTGCTGATTAGCAATGGTCGTGCCTACTAAGCTATTTTGTATTAATTCAATCAGTTAGATGATGTGATATCAGACGCCGCTTCAACTAAGGCGTCGGGCAGGGCCGACGCCATTTTCCTGTTGAGCTTTTAAGTGGCTGTTTTTAAAGAGACCTGCTTGTCGTGCAAAGCCAACACGCGTGCCGCTTTGCGGCCGCTGGCTTATTTCAGCTCTCGGGACGCATATGCGGGAAGAGAATCACGTCGCGGATGCTCGGACTATCGGTGAGCAGCATGACCAACCGATCAATGCCGATGCCGCAGCCTCCGGTTGGAGGCATGCCGTATTCCAGCGCGCGGATGAAATCGGCGTCGTAGTACATGGCCTCGTCATCACCGGCGTCCTTAGCCGCCACTTGCGCCTGGAACCGTGCGGCCTGATCTTCGGCATCATTGAGCTCTGAAAAGCCGTTGGCAATCTCGCGCCCGGCGATGAATAGCTCAAAACGCTCGGTGATTTCGGGATTACTGTCGGAAGCGCGTGCCAGCGGGGAAACCTCTACTGGATAATCAATGATATAAGTGGGCTGCCATAGCTGCGACTCAGCGGTTTCTTCGAATAATGCCAGCTGCAGCCCGCCAAGACCCACATGATCGAATGCCTTGACGCCGAACTTCTTGAGCTCGGCACGCAGGAAATTACCGTCCTGCAGCTGGGCTTCTGAATATTGCGGCGCAGATTTCCGTATGGCGCCTATGATGGTCAAGCGCTCGAAAGGCAGGCCTAAATCCAGCTCGCGGCCCTGATATTCCAATTTGGTCGTGCCCAGTGCCTCCATCGCCGCACTACGCAAACAGTTCTCGGTGAAATTCATGAGCCATTTGTAATCGGTATAGGCTGCATAAAATTCCATCATGGTGAATTCCGGGTTATGGCGTACGCTCAAACCCTCGTTGCGGAAGTTGCGGTTGATTTCGAAAACCCGTTCGAACCCGCCGACCACCAGGCGCTTGAGATAAAGTTCTGGCGCGATGCGCATGAACATCTGCATGTCGAGCGCATTGTGATGCGTAATGAAAGGCTTGGCCGCAGCGCCGCCGGGAATCGGGTGCAACATGGGCGTTTCCACTTCCAGGAATGCGTTGTCCAGCATGAATTTGCGGATGGCCGCCACAATCCTGCTGCGCGCGATAAAGGTCTGGCGCGTGCTTTCTGAAACAATCAGGTCCACATAACGCTGGCGATACTTCATTTCCTGGTCAGCGAGGCCATGAAATTTCTCGGGCAACGGGCGCAGCGATTTGGTCAGCAAGCGAAGGTTGCTGACCTTGACCGACAGTTCGCCGGTCTTGGTTTTGAACACTACACCTTCAGCAGCCAGGATGTCGCCCAGGTCCCACTTTTTGAAGGATTCATATACCTCCTCGCCCAGATTGTCGCGCGCGATGAAAAGCTGAATGCGGCCGCTTTTATCCTGGATGGTCGCGAAGCTGGCCTTGCCCATGACACGCTTGAGCATCATGCGACCCGCAATGGAAACATTCACCCCTCGCGCTTCAAGCGTTTCATTGTCCAATTCGCCATATTGCTGATGCAGATCGGCTGCATGATGCTGCGGTTTGAAATCATTGGGGAATGCGACGCCCTTTTCGCGCAGCGCTTTCAACTTTTCGCGGCGCTCGGCAATCACATGGCTTTCGTCTACAGACTTTTCCTCTGCCGGATTATTGGGTTCGCTCACCACTACACTCCCTGTTTCAGGCTTTCTGTTATGAATGGATCCAGATCGCCATCGAGCACGCCCTGGGTATTGCCGATTTCAACATTGGTACGCAAATCCTTGATACGCGACTGATCCAGCACATAAGAGCGGATCTGGTGGCCCCAGCCAATATCGGTCTTGGCATCTTCCATTGCCTGCTTTTCCTCATTGCGCTTGCGCAGTTCCAGCGCATACAGCTGCGCCTTCAGCATAGCCATGGCCTCTGCCTTGTTGCGATGCTGTGAACGGTCGTTCTGGCACTGAACCACGGTATTGGTGGGTATATGCGTAATACGTACGGCGGAATCGGTCTTGTTGATGTGCTGGCCGCCGGCGCCGGAAGCACGATAGGTGTCAATGCGCAGATCGGCGGGATTAATGTCCACCTCGATGGATTCATCCACTTCGGGATAGACGAATACGCTGGCAAATGATGTGTGCCTGCGATTGCCGGAATCGAACGGTGACTTGCGCACCAGGCGATGCACGCCGCTTTCGGTACGCATGAAGCCAAAAGCGTAATCGCCGCTCACCTTGAGCGAAGCGCTCTTGATGCCGGCTACATCGCCTTCGGACTCTTCCAGCACCTCGACCTTGAAGCCGCGGCGTTCGCAGTAACGCAGATACATGCGCAACAGCATGGATGCCCAATCCTGGGCCTCGGTGCCGCCTGAGCCCGACTGGATATCAATGAAGCAGTTGTTGGGGTCCATGGGGTTAGAGAACATGCGGCGGAATTCCATTTCCTCCACACGCTTTTCCAATTGCCCGGAGTCAGCGTCTATCCCCAGCAAGGTTGCATCATCATTCTCTTCACGTGCCATCTCGAACAACTCGCGGCCGTCGCGCAAACCATTCTCCACTTCAATCAAGGCGCTGACGATAAACTCCAGCTCGCGCTTTTCGCGGCCCAGTTTCTGCGAGCGTTCGTTGTCGTCCCAGATGTTGGGATCTTCGAGAAGCTGACTTACTTCCTCCAGGCGTTGCTGCTTGGTTTCGAAGTCAAAGATACCTCCTGAGCGCATCGTTGCGTTCTGCAAGATCACTCAAGCGGTTGGAGATGAGATTGAGCTGTTCGGCTTCCATCAGATGTTTGATTCCACAGGGTTGTTCCACAGATTGATTCCAGGGGCGGAATTATACATTAAGCAGTCAGGGCCTTATAACGCGCCAAACGGTTGAGTCATAAAACTTCATTAGTTGTCACGAACCTGCAACATTCGGCCGATAAAGTGCATGGCTATCGGCACAGGGTGCCATAACACTCACTCATAACAAATGGAGATTGGGATGCAATCAAAGTGGATCAAAACTGTTGGCGCATTGGCGGTAGCTAGCGTTTTCCTGACGCCGGCTGCACATGCGGCCAAAGAAAAAGTCGTGAGGATCGATGGCTCGAGCACGGTATACCCTATAACTGAAGCAGTAGCTGAAGACTTTCAGAATTCCACCAAGACCAAGGTCACTGTAGGTATCTCCGGCACTGGCGGCGGCTTCAAGAAATTCTGCCGCGGTGAAATCGATATTTCCGGCGCTTCCCGCCCCATCCTCAAAAAGGAAATGGATGCATGCAAGGAAGCCGGTATCCAGTACATCGAATTGCCAGTCGCGTATGACGCACTGACGGTGGTGGTAAACCCTAAAAACGACTTCATCAAGAGCATGTCAGTGGATGAGCTCAACAAGATGTGGCGTCCTGAAGCGCAAGGCAAGGTCAAGAGCTGGAGCCAGGTCAATGCAGCCTGGCCCAACAAGCCGATCAAGCTGTTCGGTGCTGGCGCAGACTCCGGTACCTTCGACTACTTCACTGAGGCGGTTGTCGGCAAGGCCAAGTCCAGCCGCGGTGACTTTACCGCTTCCGAGGATGACAATGTGCTGGTACAAGGTGTGGCCAACGATGTGGGCGCCATCGGGTATTTCGGTTATGCCTACTATGAAGAGAACAAGGATAAGCTGAAAGCCGTGCCCATCGTTGCCAAGGCCGGTGGCCAGCCCGTCAGCCCTTCCGCTGAAACCGTAATGAACGGCACTTATCAGCCTCTGTCACGCCCCATCTTCATCTACGTCAATGCGACTGCGGCTGCATTCAAACCCGAAGTGAAGGCATTCGTGGATTATTATCTGACTCATGCTCCCAAGCTGGTGTCGGAAGTGAAATATGTTCCACTGCCGGCCGATGAATACGTTGCAGTGACGTCACACTGGAAAGCACTGAAGCCTGGTACCGGTTTTGGCGGCGTGCCTGAAATCGGCGTCAAGATCAAGGACCTGCTGCAGCGAATCAAGTAAGGCAGGATTTGGACACGAAGGGAGCCGTCTCATTGCTCCCTTTTGTCCATCCGAAGACTGCTTCCGTTACAATAACGCCAGTAAATTCGTCAGGCTCGGCTGAAATCCAACGAAGCCGAATTCACCAGGCATATGAAGGCCCGCAGTCTTTAAATCCTTACGGCATTCCAGGAATGCAAACTTGTGGAGGTTGTATTTGATGAAGCATACCCATTTGATCAATGCGCTCATGTTCGGCATCTTGGCAATATTTGTTGCAGGCTGTTCCGATTCGGAGGACAACAGAAACGCCAGCGATGCGATCGTCCGAATTGACGGCTCCAGCACGGTATATCCGGTTACCGAGGCTGTATCCGAGGAGTTCCAGCGCGAGCAGAAGATCAGGGTGACAGTGGGTATTTCAGGTACTGGTGGCGGCTTCAAGAAATTCTGCCGCGGTGAAATCGACATTGCCGGTGCCTCTCGTCCCATTCTTCAAAATGAGATGCAGGCCTGCCAGGAAGCGGGCATCGAGTACATCGAACTGCCCGTCGCCTATGACGCATTGACCGTCGTCATGAATCCGAAAAACGATTTCATCGAGAGCATGACGGTTGCAGAACTCAAGACTTTGTGGGGGCCAGAAGCGCAGCAGAAAATTCTGACCTGGAACCAGGTCAATCCGACATGGCCGAACAAGGAAATCAAACTGTTCGGCGCGGGTGCAGATTCCGGCACCTTCGACTACTTTACCGAAGCCATCGTGGGCAAGGCCAAGTCCAGCCGCGGCGACTTTACCGCATCCGAGGATGACAATGTTCTGGTGCAGGGTGTCTCGCAGGACGTAGGCGCATTGGGTTATTTCGGTTATGCCTACTATGAAGAAAACAAGGACAAGATCAAGGCTGTGCCCATTGTTGCCAAGGAGGGCGAGCAACCCGTCAGCCCTTCCATGCAGACGGTCATGGATGGGACTTACCAGCCGCTCTCCCGCCCCGTCTTCATTTACGTGAAAGCCGAATCGGCCAAGAATAAACCAGCAGTGAAGGCGTTCGTGGATTACTACCTGGCGAACGCGCCTGAACTCGTAGCCGAGGTGAAATACATCCCATTGCCGGCTGATGATTATGCGGCGGTTACCCAGCATTGGTTATCAGGCAAGACTGGCACAGGCTTCGGCGGCCATCCAGAGATCGGCATCAAGATCAAGGATCTGCTCGAGCGCGTGAAATGATGCAGCAGCGGTACAACAACGGCAGGCCCGCCTTTCACTCAATCCATAACGCATCCGTTACAATACGCGGGACAAAATAATGACCACGGCGACACGAGTGTCCGAAACAAAATCAGAGTTGAAAATCAGCCCACGCCTGGCTAAAAACGTCAGACGCAATTTCTTCGAGCGGGTGATTGAATTCATCCTCATGCTGGCCGCACTGTCAGCCGTCTTCACCACGCTTTCCATCATCGTCATCCTGCTTTATGAGTCTCTGAGCTTCTTCAAGCATGTCTCGGTGATCGATTTCCTGACCGATACGCAGTGGACACCGCTATTCGAGGATGCGCATTACGGCATCCTGCCGCTGGTTTCCGGCACGCTGACTACCTCCGGCATCGCGCTGCTGGTGGCGGTGCCCATCGGGACCATAGGCGCCATCTATCTTTCGGAATTCGCTTCGCATAGGGTGCGCGAGACGGTCAAGCCCATCCTGGAACTGCTGGTAGGCGTGCCCACGGTGGTGTTCGGTTACTTCGCGCTGCTGTTTGTGACTCCACTGCTGCAGAAACTGATTCCCGGCCTGCCCGGCTTCAATATGCTCGGACCTGGTATCGTCATCGGCATCATGATCATCCCCTACATCAGCTCGGTGGCGGAGGACGCCATGCGGGCCGTGCCCATGAGCATGCGCGAGGGCTCTTATGCCATGGGCGCTACGCGATTCCAGACTGCAGTCCGCGTGGTCACACCCGCGGCAATTTCCGGCATCATCGCTGCCTACATCCTGGGAATTTCGCGTGCCGTGGGGGAAACCATGGTGGTGGCGATTGCCGCTGGCCAGCAGCCCAATTTCACCTTTGACCCGATGGAAGGTGCAGCCACCATCACGGCTTATATCGTGCAGGTAGCCATGGGCGACCTGCCGCACGGCAGCATCGGCTACCAGAGTATTTTCGCGGCAGGACTGGTGCTGATGCTCATGACCCTGGCTTTCAATATCCTCGGCCATATTTCCCGCAAGAAATTCCGCGAGGCTTACTAACATGGCAGACAAAGACATGAATACTGCACCCTCACTGCCCAACCTGCAGGCAGTGCGCGAGATGATCAAGCGGCACAAGCGCAATGACTGGATTTTTGCCATCGTCGGCCTGCTGGCCCTGATGGTAGGTCTTATCACTCTGCTCATCCTGTTCGTCGACCTGGTCATGGACGGCTATACGCGATTCAATCTCGACTTCCTGAGCAACTATCCTTCGCGCCGCGCGGGGCAGGCCGGCCTGCTGTCTGCCTGGGTCGGGTCTGCACTGGTCATGGTGGTCACGTTCATCTCGGCGGTACCCATGGGGGTCGCTGCAGGTATCTACCTTGAAGAATATGCACCCAAGAACTGGTTTTCGGATTTCATCGAGATCAACGTCACCAACCTCGCCGGCGTGCCTTCCATCATCTATGGCTTGCTGGCACTGGGTCTGTTCGTCTACATCCTGGACCTGGGGCAAAGCATACAGACTGCGGGCCTGACACTGGGCCTGCTGATCCTGCCCATCGTGATTGTGGCGACGCGTGAAGCCATCCGCAGTATTCCGGTGGCCATTCGCGAGGCGGCTTATGCCGTGGGCGCGACCAAATGGCAGGTGGTGTATCACCACGTGATGCAGTATTCATTCGGCGGCATCCTGACCGGCGTGATTATCGGTATGGCGCGAGCACTGGGTGAAACTGCACCCATCATCACCATCGGCGCGCTGACCTTCATCGCCTTCCTGCCGCCTGCACCTGTATCCAGTGAACCGCCATTCGTCAATTTCGACTGGCTGGAATCCGGCTTTACCGTATTACCCATCCAGATGTTCAGCTGGCTTTCGCGGCCCGATCAGGCATTCCATACCAATGCCGCAGCGACCGGCGCGATCATCATCATCGTGACCTTGCTCATGAACGGCACCGCCATCTGGCTGCGCTATCGCATGCGCAAGAACATCAAGTGGTAACCCGAATAAAACAAACCTCAGGAATATCCATGGCCACACCGAATACCTCGATCAAAGCCGAATCCCGCGACCTCAGCTTCTTTTACAGCAACGGTCACAAGGCGCTCAAGGGCATCAACATGCCGCTGTACGAAAAGAAAATTACCGCACTCATCGGCCCTTCCGGCTGCGGCAAATCCACTTTCCTGCGCTGCTTCAACCGCATGCACGATCTCTATCCGGGTAACCGCTATGAAGGCGACATCGTCATGTATCCGGACAACACAAATGTGCTCAGCGCGGGCGTTGATCCGATCGAGGTTCGCATGCGCATCAGTATGGTGTTTCAGAAGCCCAACCCCTTCCCCAAATCCATCTACGAGAATGTGGCTTACGGCCTGCGTATTCGCGGTGAATCCAACAAGCGCATGCTGGACGACAAGGTAGAGGAAGCGCTCAAGGGTGCTGCCATCTGGAACGAGGTCAAGGATAGGCTGCAAGATCTGGCATTCAATCTCTCCGGCGGTCAGCAGCAGCGTCTGTGCATTGCGCGCGCACTGGCGACCGATCCGGAAATCATGCTGTTCGACGAGCCGACTTCGGCACTGGACCCGATTGCCACTGCGAATATCGAGGAACTCATGTCCGAGCTGCGCAACAAGCTCACCATTCTCGTCGTCACCCACAACATGCAGCAGGCGGCCCGCGTCTCCGACTACACGGCCTACATGTACCTGGGTGAACTCATCGAATACGGCGACACCGACATGATTTTCACGCGTCCCAGCCGCAAGGAAACGGAAGACTACATCACCGGCAAGTTCGGTTAATCAGATTCTGCGGCGGCTTGATGCGAAACGGAACCCTACTCGCCGCCATCGATCTCGGCTCCAACAGCTTCCGCCTGGAAATCGGCCGTTACGAACACGGTCAGGTCCAGCGCATCGAATACCTCAAGGAAACCGTGCGTCAGGGCAATGCGCTCGATGAAAGGCGCAACCTGTCGCCGGAAGCCATGCAGCGCGGCTGGGAATGCCTTTCCCGCTTTTCCGAGCGCCTGCAGCAGATCAGAAAAACCCACATTCGCGCAGTCGCCACGCAAACCTTGCGTGAAGCGAGAAATCGTGAGGTATTCCTGGCCCGCAGCCGCGAAATCCTGGGCCTGCCGGTCGAAGTCATTTCCGGCAACGAAGAAGCACGCCTCATCTATCTGGGCGTCGCCAGTCTGCTGCCAGCATCCGAAGAAAAACGCTTGGTCATCGACATCGGCGGCCGTTCCACTGAATTGATCCAGGGCACCGACATCAAGCCGCGGCACACAGCTTCCTTCCCTCTAGGCAGTGTTGGCTGGTCAATGAGCTTCTTTGCCGATGGCAAGCTGACCGAAAAAACTTTTTATCAGGCAGAGGTGGCTGCACAGGCGGTACTGGGTGAGGCCTACAATCATTTTGGTCCGGGCCAATGGGATATCGCCTACGGCACATCGGGCACCGTAAGCGCCGTTGCCGACATCCTGCAGGCAGCAGGTATGCCGGCGGACCAGATCAGCATCAAGGGCATGCAATGGCTGCGACAGGAACTGATTGCGGCAGGCAGCACAGCTAAAGTGGAACTTGCCGGCCTAAAGGAAGACCGGCGGCCCGTGATTGGGGGCGGTGTGAGCATACTCACTGCGCTCATGGAGCTGCTGCAGATTGAAACGCTGGAGGTTGCCCAGGGCGCATTACGGCATGGCGTCCTCGCGGAAATGATCAAGCGCTCGGCGCGCAAAAGTGATATCCGCGACGTTTCAGTACGTCGCCTTGCCCGCAAGTTCGTGATGGATGCCCAACAGTCGCAGCGGGTCAAGCGCATCGCCTTGCAGATTATGGGCAAGCTGGTGAACAACAGTGATAGCGACCTGACAAGCTTACTCAAACGCCAGCTGGGCTGGGCTGCGCAGCTGCATGAAATCGGTTTTGCCATCTCACATGACGACTACCACAAGCACGGCGCCTATATTCTGGACAATGCCGACCTGCCGGGTTTCAACGTGCAGGAACTGCATCGTCTGAGCAGGCTGATCCTCGGCCAGCAGGGCAAGCTCAAGAATCTGGATACCGATTTTGACGAGGATTATTTCTCCGCATTACTGGTCGCACTACGCCTCGCCATCATTCTGTGCCATGCACGCCGCGATCCGGATATCAGTGTGTTGCGATTTGAAAGCGATACTGAAGAACGTCGGTTCAGGGTGAGTGTTCCTGCCGAGTGGGCGCGCGGTTATCCACAATCAGCACACCTGTTACGCCAGGAAACCCTTGCCTGGCAAAAGACGTCGTGGGCTTTTGAATTGCTGGAGACTTGATTTAGAAGCCTGGGTTTTTGAGTTTTTACATAAACGATATATACTGTTTATACCGTTTATTTTATGGATACAATCATGGCCAATTCAACATCACCAGGCAAGTTGCCAGCAAAAAGGACCGCGAAACCTGCTGCAAAAGCGAATGCAGCAGTTAAGATCGAGAAAGCAGCAACAGCGGCCGAGAATAAACCCGGCAATCCCAAGAAGGCCTCCACTGTGGCAAAGAAGGCTAGCCCTGTTACTCAGAAGGCGCCAGCGGTTGCGAAGACTGCCGCTGTTGCCGAGAAGCCGTCCAAAGCCAAAAAACCCAAGCTGGTACGTGACAGCTTCACTATTCCCAAGGATGAATACCTGGTCATCGATAGTCTCAAGCAGCGCAGCGCCAAACTTGGCCAGCCAATGAAAAAGAGCGAGCTGCTGCGTGCCGGTATCAAGATATTGAGCAGTCTGGATGATACCGCTTTCAGGCAGGCGATCAACCAGGTCCCCGCCATCAAGACCGGCCGGCCCAAGACATCAAAATAGAAAAACTACACAGAAAAACCGTCTCAGGCTTTGGCCGCGTACAACTGCATGAGCCTGGCCTGCGCGGCTTTTTTCGATTTTCGGGACAGGGGCGGACACTGGTAATGGCCTTTTGTATCCAGCGTCCAGGCGTCCACCTTGTCCTGCAGATACAGGGTCAGACATTCTTCTATCAGTCGCTGGCGTAGCCGAGGGTCGGTCACCAGCCATGCCAGCTCAATGCGCCGCAGCATATTGCGGTTCATCCAGTCTGCGCTGGAGAGGTAGAGGTTTTCCTTGGTGCCTGCCTGAAAATAGAACACACGCGAATGTTCCAGAAAACGCCCGACAACCGAAACCACGCGGATACGATCAGTGTAACTGGGACGCTGCGCAGGCAGCATGCAAGCGCCGCGGATGATGAGATCGATATCGACACCTGCCTGCCCCGCCCGAACCAGTGCCTGCATGAGCTTTTCGTCTGTCAGTGCATTCATCTTGAGGATGATGCGGCACGCCGTACCGGTTTCTGCCGCAGTTGCCAGACTCTCAATCTGATCCAGCAGTTGCCGCTGCAGATTGAATGGCGCCACCCATAGTTTATTCAGCTTGGGCAGCTTGCTCTGGTTGGCAAGCAGGCTGAAGACATTGTCGATATCCTCGGTAAGCTCCGGGTCGCATGTCAGATGGCTGATATCGGTATAAATCCTGGCCGTGGTCGGATTGTAGTTGCCAGTCGACAGATGGGCATAACGCCGAATGACATTATCCTCGCGCCGTGACACGAGCAGCATCTTGGCGTGGGTCTTCAAACCCACAACGCCATACACGACCTGGGCACCGATTGACTCAAGCTTTTCAGCCCAGTTGATGTTGGTCTCTTCATCGAAGCGCGCCTTGAGCTCCATGACTACGGTGACTTCCTTGTTGCGCTGTACCGCTTCGTAAAGCAGGTCCATGAGTACCGAGTTGGGCCCGGTGCGGTAGATGGTCTGTTTGATTGCCAGCACATTGGGATCCCTCACCGCCTCGCTGAGAAATGCCAGTACCGCATCGTAGCTCTCGTATGGCTGGTGGATGATGACATCCGATTTCTGCAGCTGGCTGAATATGCGCAGCAGCGGCGACAGCTGATACGGATAACTCGCGACATATTTGGGAAACAACCACTTCGGCTTGTCCACCAGGTCGATGAGCTGGTTGAGCCGCACCAGATTGACCGGCCCGTGCACGCGATAAAGCGCTGCTGCCGGCAGATCGAATTGCCGCAGCAGGAAGCCGGACAGGAACTCATTGCAGCCGGCTGACACTTCCAGCCGCACAGCCTCGCCGTAATGTCTGGATACCAGTCCTTGCCGGAGCGCTGTACGCAGATTCTTGACATCCTCTTCATCGATAGCGAGATCCGAGTGGCGGGTAATACGAAACTGCGAAAACTGACCCACTTCGCGACCGGGGAACATGTCCTTGAGATGCGCACGTATCACGCTGGAAATTGAAACAAATAGCATCTTCTTGCCTGACAACTTTTCCGGCAATCGAATGACGCGCGGCAGGCTGCGGGGCACTTTGACAATAGCAACTTCGTTGTTGCGGCCAAACGCGTCGTGACCTGACAGTCGGACAATGAAGTTCAGCGACTTGTTGGCTACCTGCGGGAAAGGATGCGAGGGATCAAGCACCACGGGCAGCAGCAAAGGCCTGACCTCCTGCTCGAAAAAGCTAGAGACCCATGCGTGCTGCTCTTCATTGCGCTCGCTGTAGGACAGGATGCGCAAGCCCAGCCGGGCAAATTCCGGCATGAGGATATCGTTGTAAACCGCATATTGTTCGGCGACCAGCGCGTGCGCCTCATCGCTAAGTGTTGCTCTCGACGCATTGGTAAACAACGGGGGCTTTAACCTGACCGCCTGGTGCAGTACCCCGCGTACCTCAAAGAATTCATCCAGGTTCGACGACACAATGCACAAGTAGCGCAGCCTTTCGAGCAAAGGCACATCCTTGCGTCTTGCCCATTCGAGTACTCTGCGGTTAAAGGCAAGTATGCTGAGATCGCGATCCACCCACTCGCAAGTGGGGTCAACTTCTGCAACTGCCTGTTGTTTCATGGGAAGATTCATACATGGTCCAGATGATGGATGTATGAATTTTGTGTGGCAAGCGTTACAGATTCATGACAATACGGTTAAGTCTGAGCTCTGAAACAGAAATTTGCCGTATTAAAGAAACTGCAACAATCGGGGATTAATCTGTTGCCGTCGAATAACAACAAGATCAAACATCATGGCCATTGTCTCGCTACAAACCCAGAAAACAACCGTATTGCCACCGCAATATTCACGTCTCGACACCATCATCCGCGAACGCCAGTTGCATGCGATCTTCCAGCCTATTGTGAATCTGCAGCAAGCCGCCATCGTGGGTTATGAAGGATTGATCCGTGGACCGTCGGACAGCCCGCTGCACTCCCCACTCATGCTGTTTCAGGCCGCACGCGAGTGCAATCGTGCAGTGGAGATCGAATACCTGAGCCGCGCCGTTGTGCTCAATACCTTCGCCCGGCTTGGGGTCAGCGGTAAACTATTCCTCAACGTCAATCCGGATACCCTGCTCATGGAAGGCTGGCGTAGCGGTGAGACCCTGCGCTGCATTGCCGCCTCAGGGATAAAACCGGAGCAGGTGGTGATCGAGTTGACCGAGAATTCTTCTGGTTTCGACTATCGAGTTCTGCGCGAGGCCACCCAGCACTATCGCGCCATGGGCTTCGAGATCGCCATGGACGACCTGGGTGAGGGGTTCTCAAGCCTGCGCATGTGGGCGGAAATCCGGCCCGATTACGTCAAGATCGACAAGCACTTCATCCAGAATATCCACCTTGATCCGATCAAGCTGCAGTTCGTACGCTCGGTGCAGGAGATTGCCAGGAACTCGGGCTGCCGCATCATTGCGGAAGGCATAGAGACCCATGCTGAAATGGTCGCCGTACACGGCCTGGGTGTCGCATTTGGTCAGGGTTACCACTTTTCGCAACCCCAGGCACGGCCGGAGACCGCACTCGCGCCGACAATCATGGCGACGCTCAAGGGCGTGACACCGGAGGCGACGCTGTCGACCGAGCACTCCATCCTGCGTCGCACGACGGTCGCCAACCTGGTGAAATTCGTGCAGCCCATGCGGACCGATATCAGCAACGATGAAGTTTTTGCCATCTTTGAGAAAAATCCCGAGCTCTACTCTGTCCCGGTCGTAAATGATGGCAAACCGCTCGGGCTGATTAGTCGCTATACCATGATCGATCGCTTCGCCCGAAGATACGGCAAGGAGCTGTACGGCAAGCTCTCATGCACGACCATGATGGACGATTCACCGCTGATCGTGGAACGCAGCGTCAGCATTCAGGAACTCAGCAGCCTGATTCTGGAAATGAAGCCCTATCATCTCGCGCTTGGCTTCATTGTCGTGGATCGCGGCGAATACCTGGGCATGGGCAGCGGCCATGACCTGTTGCGCGAGGTCACGCAGATGCAGATTGCCGCCGCACGTTATGCCAACCCGCTTACGCAGCTGCCGGGCAATGTGCCGATCAACGAGCATATTGACGGGCTGCTGGAGAAAGGCATCGAGTTTGCTGCCTGCTATTTCGATATCGATCACTTCAAGCCTTATAACGATGTGTATGGATTCCGCAGAGGCGATGACATCATCAAGCTGGTGAGCAAACTACTGCAGGAGATCGCGCAGCCGGATTTGGATTTCATCGGCCACATCGGTGGCGACGACTTCCTCGTGTTATTCCAAAGCTCAGATTGGGAAACGCGCTGCCACAGCCTGCTGAAAAAATTCTATATCGCCTCGCTGGCCCATTACGAAAGCCTCGATATCGAACGCGGCTGGATTGAAGCTGAAGACCGCCAAGGCAATTTCACCCAGCACCCGCTGATCACACTGTCCATCGGCGCCGTATTGATCAACCCCAGCGCATATTCCTCGCATAATGAAGTGGCAGCTGCAGCCACGGTCGCCAAAAAAGAGGCCAAGAAGACTGCCGGCAATACGTTGTTCGTTGAACGACGCAAGGGTTCTTCGCTGTAAAAATACAAAGTCAGGTCCGGCAGACTGACTTCTCCTTTTTGTCGTGTTATATATAAGCACGTCTTTGCTGCTGAATGACCATGCAGCGCCTAGCCTTATGTTCAACCCAGGAAAGCCGTGGCTTTCCCTCTTGTTGCAGACCAATGTTTGGGAGTATGCGGATGCGATATGCACATTTCAGAAAACTGCTGGCGCTGGCAGCTATTTGCCTGCCTTTCACTGCGGTACTGGCCGACGAGGTGCGTCTCAAGAACGGCGATGTCATTACTGGCAATATCGTGAAGAAGGAAACCACAGTACTCGTCCTGCAGACGTCGTACGCAGGCGAAATCAGTATCCAATGGTCGGAGATCGCCACCGTCAAGTCTGAAAATCCGGTGCATGTGGTGTTGACTGACGGTTCGCATTTGCGCGGTCCATTGCAGGAAGACGAAACCGGCGTTGCGCGGGTTGAGCTGAAAGAAGCAAGCGTGGACAAAAATCAGGCCGCGGCCGAGGAGGAATTCGATCTGCGCGAAGTGCGCTATATCAACCCCACACCCGACCTCACCGGAGAGGGCATGCGCTGGACCGGCAACCTCAACGCCGGCGGCGCCATCACGCAGGGGAACACTGAGACCAAGAATCTGCGGATCGATGGTGAATCCATCCTACGTACCTTGAAAAACCGCTATACGGTAGGTGGTGAATTTCATCGCGCCGAGGATCGGGGAAATGACACCCAGTACAACAGCCGGCTTCGCGGCAAGTATGACCGCTTCTTCACCGAGCAGTGGTACGGCTATGTCAACGCTACTTTCGAAAATGACCGCTTCCGGGATCTTCGCCTGCGCCGCGTGGCTGGCGTAGGTAACGGTTACCAGTTATTTGAGACCCCCAACCTGAATCTTTCCATCGAAGGCGGTTTGAATCATATCTCGGAAGATTATTACGAAGGTGAGGACGAAAGCTATCCAGGTGTTCGCTGGGCGCTGAATTATGACCAGCTGCTTTTCGGCAAGGTCAGACTGTTCCACAACCATGAAACGCTGGTGGGTTTCCAGGAAACCAGTCAGATACTGCTCTACTCGCGTACTGGCTTGCGGTTCCCGCTGGTCTTCAATCTCAACGCCTCCACTCAGTTCAATTACGACTGGGTCAGCGACCCGGCAGAAGGTCGGGAAAAGGAAGACAGCGCGCTAATGTTCACTCTGGGCTACGGATGGTAGTTTGGTGCGTTCATGCTGCCCTGATGACTCGGCGCCGCTCCACGAATTCAATGCTGTCTTCGCCCAGCTGGCCTTGATATAGCTGCAGCATGCGTTCGGCCTGGATGCGGGCTGACCAGTGATTGAGCGCATAGCGACGCCCCGCCTCGCCGAGTTTGCTGCGATGTTCCGCATTGCTCAGCAATGCATTTACGCTGCCGGCAAAGGCGGTTTCGTCTTCCTCGGCAATCACGGCACCCTGGCCTTCGACAAGAATCGATTTGGTCCCAAGCTCTGCCAGCGCAACAACGGGCGTTCCTTGCGCCATGGCTTCCAGCAGCACAAGCCCCTGCGTTTCGGTTTTGGATGCGAATACGAACACATCGGCTGCGCTGTAACAGGCATTCAATTCGGTATTGCGGTCAAGGTAGCCAATGAATTTCACATGCTGCTGCAGATCCAATTCGGCACGCAATCTTTCCAGACTTTCGGCAGCCGGCCCTTCGCCAGCAACCACCAGCAGCAGATCGGGCTGGTATTTGCGCAATTCCACCGCCATGCGCAACAGAAAGTCGATATTCTTCTCATAGGCTACGCGCCCGACAAACAGGGCCACCGGCCGGTTGCGCGCAATACCGTGCCGTGCCCGAAAAGAGGCACTGTCAGCACGTTCAAAACTTTTCGGCAGCAACCCGGTGGGGATGACGGCACCCGGCGCTTTCACGCCATAGAGACGCAATATGTCGAGCATGGGTTGTGACGGCGCAATGATGCCATGCATGGCATTGCATTGCCTTCTGGAGATGGTCCTTGCCAGCCACCGTGCCGTGGGTTTGGGAATAAACGGCAAATAATGGTGCAGGTAATCCTCGAAAAAGGTGTGATAGGTCTCAATACAAGGGATGCCCAGCAGGCGAGACAACTTCAGGCCCAGGTAATGCGCGACGAATGGCGTATGGACATGGATCAGGTCGAAATCATGACGGCGCAGCTCGATGAGTTTCTCCAGCGCGGCAGCTTGCTTCATGAGCCGGTCTTCAGGGTCGAAATAGATCTTGCGCGCAGGGATGCGGATGATCCAGTGCTCGTCTTCAGTCAGTACCCCGTAATCGGGTGCAATGAGTCGGACATGGTGACCCATGGCCTGCATTTCGCGTACAAATGTGCGTATGGATGTGGAAACCCCATTGACGCGCGGGAAATACACATCGGAGATCAGCAGAATTCTCATCTTGTCAGCCTTTTGCAATGCTCGCCGGGAGCGATATGCAAGCAGCATAAAAAGCCAATATGACAGCCGTATGATGATTCACATGGCTGCAATGAAAGGCTAGCGCAAGACGATCAGTCCCCAGACGATGACGAGATTGAACAGGGTCAGCAGCACGGCGGCACTGCCGATATCTTTGGCGCGTTTGGCCAGCAGGTGGTTCTCCAGCGAGATACGGTCTACCGTCGCCTCAATGGAGGAATTGATGAGCTCGACAATGATGACCAGCAGCACGCAGGCGATCATGAGCGCCATCTCCAGCCTTGTTTCTCCTAGATAACAAGCCAGTGGAATCAGGACCACCGCCATGATGACTTCCTGACGAAATGCGTCCTCATTCTGGTAGGCGGCCTTGATGCCCGCCATGGAATAACCGAAAGCGTTCAGCAGGCGACGCAAGCCGGTCTTGCCCTTGAATGGACTTTCCAATCTTGACTCCAAGTGAGTGTGCTAGCCGCGGCTAGTATAACAAACCGCGATGATGGCCTTGCTCAGAAGGCAAAGGACAGCGCCGCCAGCGAGAGCCCGAGCAAGGCGCCCGCCAGTACGTCGCTGGGGTAATGCAGACCGAGTACGATACGCGACATGCCGACCAGTACCGCGAAAGGTACTAGCAGCGAAGCGAGTGCGGGATAATACACGAGAGCCACGGTGGTGAAGGCCACCGCGTGCAGCGTATGGCCGGAGGGAAAACTGAAACGATCCAGGGGAATACCGGTGAGCCAGATATCCTGATGCACCTCATAAGGCCGGGGCCGCAATGTTTTCTGCTTAAGCCACTTATAGAGCATTGCGCCCGCCATTCCCACCAGAGCCATATGCAAGGTCGGCAGGATGCCGGTACTTCCCTGCCCCAGCACGATACCCAGCATGACGGCATACCAGAACAGGCCGTCACCCAGCCGGCTTACCAGACGGAACAGCCTGCGAACCCACCGGTTATGGCTGGTGCGATTGAGACGAATACACAGCGTGCTATCCATGCGGTGCATCCAGTGCAGATACAGCGCCATCTTATGCGGCATGGCAGTCTCCGCATGTGATGACAGGTGTGATAGGAATATTCATGGCGTGCAGCATGGCATGCCAATGTGACAACTACATGAAGAAAATCAGTTTGTTAGCGTTGCGTCAGGCAGCCGCTTTGCGCACGGTGTCCGCCAGGCTTTCAGCCAGGCTTTGCACCTGGCTTCTGACCGAACCTTCCACCATCACGCGGATTTTCGGCTCTGTTCCCGAAGCCCGTAGCAGCACGCGTCCACTGCCGTTGAGCTCGGCCTCCGCAGTCCTGACCGCATCCTGCAGCACAACATTATTTTCCAAATCTAGGCGCTTCTCGACCTTGACGTTGATCAGCACCTGCGGGTAAAGCACCAACCGCGCACCCAGCTCGGCCAGGGTTTCACCACTTGCCCGTAATGCATGCAGCACCTGCAATGCGGATATGATGCCGTCCCCGCTGCTATGTTTGTCCAGGCACAGGATGTGCCCGGAATTTTCGCCGCCGATCTGCCAGTTATTCTCCACCAGCATTTCCAGCACATAACGATCGCCCACTTTGGCGCGCGCGAAAGGAATGGCGGCTTTGGCCAGCGCATGTTCCAGTGCGAGATTGGTCATCAGGGTGCCGACGACACCGCCGTCCAGCCTGTCGCGTTGCTGCCGGTGCATGGCAATAATATAGAGCAGTTGGTCGCCATCCAGCAGTTGCCCCTTGTTGTCCACCATGAGCACGCGATCGCCATCGCCATCGAATGCGATGCCAAGGTCAGCCTGATGTTCCAGCACAGCTTTGCAAAGGGCTTCTGGATGCGTGGAGCCGCACTCATGGTTGATGTTTAGACCATCCGGCTGATTGCCGATGACGATGATTTCCGCACCCAACTCGTGAAATACCGGCGGCGCTACGTGGTAGGTGGCGCCATGCGCGCAGTCCAGCACAATCCGCATGCCGCGTAAGTCCATGGCGTTGGGGAAAGTGCTTTTGCAGAATTCGATATAGCGGCCGGCGGCGTCGTTGATGCGCCTCGCCTTACCCAGCCGGGCAGACTCCATGACCTGCATGGGGGTATCCAGCGCCGCTTCGATGGCAAGCTCGACCTCGTCGGGGAGTTTGGCCCCCTGTGCCGAAAAGAACTTGATGCCGTTATCCTCATAGGGATTGTGGGAAGCTGAGATGACAATGCCGGCCTGCGCCCGTAATGCACGAGTGAGATAAGCAACAGCCGGTGTCGGCATCGGCCCGGTCAGCAGCACATCTACACCGGCGGCGGCAAGTCCGGCCTGCAATGCAGATTCCAGCATATAGCCGGATATGCGGGTGTCTTTGCCAATCAGCACAGATGGATGCTCCCCTTTTGCCAGCTGGCTATCCAGCCCGGTTAATACGCGGCCCGCGGCATATCCGAGGCGCATGACAAAATCGGGGGTTATTGGGGTTTCGCCTACGCGACCGCGTACGCCATCAGTGCCGAAATATTTTCTGGACATATTATTTATGGATTCTCTTGAGGCAATACTGCAGTGACAATCTTGAGTGCATCCGCTGTTGCCTTGACGTCATGCACGCGGATTATTTTAGCGCCTTTCATGGCCGATATCACGGACGCCGCAATACTGGCATGCAACCGGGTATCCACGTTGCCGCCCGTCAGGTGACCGAGCACCGATTTGCGCGAGAGGCCGACAAGCACAGGCCCTACCGATGCCGAGATAGCGGGCAATGCCTGCAGCAAGGCAATGTTGTGTTCAGTACGCTTGCCGAAGCCGAAACCCGGATCGAACACAATGCGTGCTTTCATGATTCCAGCATCCATGGCGGCGCTCATGCGAGCCAGCAAAAAGTGTTTTACCTCGGCCACAACATCCGTATATTGCGGATCGAGCTGCATGGTCTGCGGCGTGCCCTGCATATGCATGAGACAGACCCCGGCGCGACTGTTGGAGACAACCTCCAGCGTGCCCGGCTGCTGCAAGGCATAAATATCATTAATGATATCCGCACCGGCTTCGATGGCCGCCTGCATGACCTCGGGCTTGTAGGTATCGATGGAAATGGGCACACCCGCTCGCGATGCCAACTGCTCGACAACAGGAATGACACGTCGCAATTCTTCCTGCACGCTCACGGGCGTAGCACCTGGTCGCGTCGACTCGCCTCCGATATCCAGCATGTCCGCACCTTCCTCAACAAGCCGCAATGCATGCTCAACAGCCTGTTCGGTGGAGTTGTGTTTTCCGCCGTCAGAAAATGAATCGGGAGTGACATTGACGATCCCCATGACATGGGGACGCGAAAGATCCAGCTGGAAATTGCCGCAGGAAAAAATGTGCGTATCAGCCATAGGCCGACATTAAGCCATACTCATAAAAATTAAGCCACGCAACAGAAGCATGCTTCCGTCTGCGTGGCTTTGCCGTTGTTCAGGCGATCAGGACTTGGTCGCAGGCTGCGGCGATGGCGTCGGCGTAGGGCCGGCACCTGTATCCCGGGCTGGCTTGGTGGTCTGGCTGGGCTTTGGCGCCCGTGGAGGCAAACCCGCCATGATGTCATTGATCTGTTCCGCATCAATGGTTTCCCATTCCAGCAACGCCTTGGTCATGGCTTCCACCTTGTCGCGGTTATCCTCGATGAGCTTGCGCGCAATGGCGTACTGCTCATCCAGAATACGACGGATTTCCCCATCCACCTTCTGCTGCGTCGCCTCGGACACGGTCTTGGCAGACATGCGGCCCAGGAATGAATCCTGTTCGTTATCCACATACACCATGGTGCCAAGCGTATCGGACATGCCGTACTTGGTGACCATGTCGCGTGCGAGACGTGTGGCGCGCTCGAAGTCATTGGCCGCGCCGGTGGACATCTGGTTCATGAACACTTCCTCGGCAATACGCCCGCCGAACAGGATGGAAATTTCCTCCAGCATCTTGTCGCGGTAATTGCTGACGCGGTCGTGCTCAGGCAGCTGCCAGGTCAGGCCCAGGGCCCAGCCGCGCGGCATGATGGTGACCTTGTGTACGGGGTCGGCCTTGGGCAGCAACTTGGCGACTACCGCATGGCCGGACTCATGATAAGCCGTGTTGCGGCGCTCTTCCTCACGCATGACCATGGAGCGGCGCTCGGGGCCCATGTAGATCTTGTCCTTGGCATCCTCGAAATCTTGCATGTCCACCGTCCGCTTGTTGCGACGTGCAGCGAACAAGGCAGCTTCATTGACCAGGTTGGCCAGGTCTGCACCCGAGAACCCAGGGGTCCCACGGGCAAGGATGTCAGCACGCACATCGGGGTCAATAGGCACCTTGCGCATATGCACCAGCAGGATCTGCTCGCGGCCGCGGATATCCGGCAGGCCGACCATCACTTGGCGGTCGAAACGACCTGGACGCAGTAACGCCTTGTCCAACACATCGGCACGGTTGGTCGCGGCGATGACGATGACGCCGGAATTGGCTTCAAAGCCATCCATCTCAACCAGCAGCTGGTTCAATGTCTGTTCGCGCTCGTCGTTGCCGCCGCCAGTACCAGCACCGCGGTGACGACCCACAGCATCAATTTCATCGATGAAGATGATGCAGGGCGCACTCTTCTTGGCCTGTTCGAACATGTCGCGCACGCGTGCGGCGCCCACACCAACGAACATCTCGACGAAGTCGGAGCCGGAGATGGTGAAGAACGGCACCTTGGCTTCGCCGGCAATCGCCTTCGCAAGCAGCGTCTTACCTGTTCCCGGCGGGCCCACCATCAGCACGCCGCGCGGAATGCGGCCGCCCAGTTTCTGGAATTTGCTCGGATCGCGCAGGAATTCAACGAGTTCGACTACTTCTTCCTTCGCTTCGTCGCAGCCTGCAACGTCAGCAAAAGTCACGGGATTCATGCTCTCGTCAAGCTGACGCGCCTTGCTCTTGCCGAACGAGAACGCACCGCCGCGGCCGCCGCCCTGCATCTGGCGCATGAAGAAAATCCAGACGCCGATCAGCAGAATCATCGGGAACCATGAGACGAAGATGTTCATGAGCAGCGATGGCTCTTCATCGGGCTTTGCCTCGACCGTCACGTTGTTCTTGAGCAGATCGGATACCAGCCATGGGTCAGAGGGCGCATAGGTCGTGAATTTCTTGCCGTCATTGGTAACGCCACGCAGCACATGGCCGTCTATCGTCACTTTGGCGATGCGGCCCTGCTTCACTTCGTCAATGAACTGGGAGTAAACCACCTGGCCTTCGGCAATGTTCTTGACCCCGAACTGATTGAATACAGTCATGAGTACAAGGGCCACGATGAGCCAGATAGCGATATTCTTTACGATGTTGTTCAAAGTCCCGTCCTTAATATATTAGGGAATTCAAAATGTGATTCTAAACTTGATTTACCCTGCTGCCTGCAACAAATTGTTAATCGTGAGGCTGTCTTATTCCTTGCGCTTCAATCCCAGCAAATACACTTCACTGCTGCGGTCGCGCGATGCCTTAGGCTTGCGGGTTGCTACTTTCTCAAAGTGGTCACGCATACTCTTAACGATGTCGTCAAAACCTGATCCAGCGAAAACTTTGACCAGGAAATGCCCACCCGGTTTCAGCCATTTGATACTAAATTCCAGTGCCAGCTCTGTGAGGTAGGCCGCCCTCGATTGATCTACATCGCTGATGCCACTTATATTGGGGGCCATATCGGCAATTACAAGGTCTACCTGCCTGCCCGCGAGACTATTTTCGAGCTGCTGCAATACTTCATCTTCGCGAAAATCGCCCTGGATGAACTCCACCCCCGGTAGCGGCTGCATCTCCAGGATATCCAGTGCAATCACGCGGCCATGCCCCTTGAGGCGCTGCACCGCAACCTGCGACCAGCTGCCTGGCGTGGCGCCCAGATCGACGATGGTCATGCCCGGTTTGATCAGATGATCCTTGTCGTCGATCTCGATCAGCTTGTAGGCGGAGCGGGCACGATAGCCGTCTCGTTGTGCCTTCTTGACGAATTCGTCGCTGACATGCTCGTGCATCCAGGCCTTACTGGTTGGCCGTCGCTTCATCTGCTAAACTGCCAGCCTTTCCAGGTACACCCAATCACGCCCATGTCGCAGCTCAGCTCCAAACAAATCAGTCATCTTCGCTCCCTTGGCCACAACCTCAATCCGGTTGTCATGATAGGCAATAATGGATTGACCGAAAGTGTGCTCAAGGAAATCGATAACAGCCTCAAGGCGCATGAACTGATCAAGATTAAAGTGCAAAGCGATGACCGCGAGGCGCGCGTTGGCATTCTGCAGGAGATCTGCGAGAAAGCGGGTGCGGTGGCGGTGCATCATATTGGGAAACAGCTGTTGGTCTATCGTCAGGCAGATAAGCCCAAAATCCAGCTTTAGGTTCTGGCTCGCAGCACGAGCGCAATACCCAGCAGGCATTCCAGCAGGTAGGCGATACTGGCGATGCCGTGCCAGGTTCTGAAGCGGTCGGCAAATACGCCCTGCATCATGTCGGCTGGCATCGCTGCCTGTGCCTTGATGCTGGCAATGACCGGCTGTATGCCGAAATGCCCCAGCAGGGTGATCAGCAGCATGGCGATGACAATCCAGACAAAGCCTTGTTTGAATGCACCCATGCCGGAACGCAAAATGCGATGAATCAGCAGATAGGCCGCGCTGGCCATTCCCACATAAGCCACCAGCGTAAACATCTTGCCCGCCACCTGGCCCGCCAGGTAAGTCGTAGGTATAACCTTGAAGAGCGTAGGCGCGGCAATACCGCCTATCGCCCATAATGACCCCACCCAGAGTGTAACAACCAGCAGGGCCAGTTTGTCAGGCCAGCGATTCATTATTTAGATATATTGAACTTCAAGCACTTCATAGGAGCGGATGCCGCCTGGCGCCATGACTTCCGCGACGTCCCCCTCCGATTTGCCGATCAGCGCACGCGCAATCGGGGAGCTCACGGAAATCTTTCCACTCTTGATGTCCGCTTCATCGTCGCCGACGATCTGATAGGTTGATACATCACCGCTGTCCAGATCCTCCATCTTGACCGTGGCGCCGAAAACGCAGCGGCCTTCAGCATTAAGGGTTCGCGGATCAATCACCTGCGCATTGGCCAGTTTGGCTTCGATCTCGGCGATGCGCCCTTCGATGAAACTCTGGCGCTCCTTGGCGGCGTCGTACTCGGCATTTTCGGACAGATCCCCTTGCGCACGCGCTTCGGCGATGGCCTGAATGACATTGGGGCGATCCACGCTGCGCAGGCGCTGCAACTCTGCCTTGAGCAATTCGGCCCCTTGCACTGTGACTGGAATCTTGTTCATGTTCTAAACCCTGCTATTGTTTATTTTGACTGTAAGCCAGACTAAAAATAAAACCACACCTGGAACCAGGCGTGGTTTATGGATGTGGCTATCTTATTACTGACTAAGTTGCTGATGCAAGCCCTGCAGTGACTGGACTTCCAGCTCCTTGATGTGCGCCATGCCGATACAGGCAGCCTTGGCACCGGCCAGGGTAGTATAGTAGGTGATCTTTTGCTGTAGTGCACTGCGGCGGATGGCGTAGGAATCCTGCACGGCGCGCTTGTCCTCGACCACGTTTACGATAAAGCTGATTTCACCGTTCTTGATCATGTCTACGATATGCGGACGGCCTTCTGCCACCTTGTTGACCGGCGACACCTTGAGGCCTGCTTCAGCCAGGGCTCTCGCAGTACCGCGCGTTGCCACCAGCTGGAAGCCCAGGTCGGCGAGCGCCTGCGCAACTTCCACCACCTTCTGATGATCTTCGCGCCGCACGCTGATAAAGGCGCGCCCGGAGGAAGGCAGCTTGGTGCCAGCGCCCAGCTGGGATTTCACGAAGGCCTCGGCAAATGTACGGCCAACGCCCATGACCTCGCCTGTAGATTTCATTTCAGGACCCAGGATAGTATCGACGCCCGGGAACTTGATGAACGGGAAGACGGCTTCCTTCACTGAGTAATAAGGCGGGATGATTTCGCGGGTAACACCCTGGTCCTTGAGCTTAACGCCCGTCATGCAGCGTGCTGCCACCTTGGCAAGTTGCAGACCGCAAGCCTTGGATACGAAAGGCACGGTGCGCGAGGCACGCGGATTCACTTCCAGCACGTAGACAGTGTCGCCCGCACTGTTATTCTGTATCGCAAACTGCACGTTCATCAGGCCGCAGACACCCAGCTCCTTGGCCATGAGCACCGTCTGGCGGCGCAATTCATCCTGCAGCTCCTTGGGCAGACTGTAGGGCGGCAGCGAGCATGCAGAGTCGCCTGAGTGCACGCCGGCTTGCTCGATGTGCTCCATGATGCCGCCGATGATGACGTCCTCTCCATCGCTCAGCGCATCGACATCCACTTCAACCGCATCATTGAGGAAGCGGTCCAGCAGCACAGGAGACTCATTGGAAACCTTGACCGCTTCGCGCATGTAGCGCTCGAGTTCGGGCTGTTCCTGTACGATTTCCATGGCGCGCCCGCCCAGCACATAGGACGGACGTACCACCAGCGGATAACCAATCTCCTGCGCGAGCCGCAACGCCTCTTCCGGCGTTCTGGCCGTACGGTTGGGTGGCTGCTTGAGGCCGAGCTCTTGCAGCATCTGCTGGAAGCGTTCACGGTCCTCGGCGCGGTCTATGGCATCAGGTGAAGTGCCGATGATAGGCACACCCGCTTTTTCCAGATCGCGCGCAAGCTTCAGCGGCGTCTGACCGCCGTACTGCACGATGACGCCGGCCGGTTTTTCCTTGGCGACAATTTCCAGCACGTCTTCCAGCGTCAGCGGCTCGAAATACAGGCGATCGGAAGTGTCGTAATCAGTGGAAACGGTTTCCGGATTACAGTTGACCATGATGGTCTCGTAGCCGTCTTCACGCATGGCAAATGCCGCATGCACGCAGCAATAATCGAACTCGATGCCTTGCCCGATACGGTTTGGTCCGCCGCCCAGTACCATGATTTTCTTGCGGTCCGTCGGATTGGCTTCGCACTCTTCCTCATAGGTGGAGTACATGTAAGCTGTGTTGGTGGCGAACTCGGCCGCACAGGTATCGACGCGCTTGTAGACTGGATGAATATTCAGCGCCCAGCGGTAGGCACGAACGGCATGCTGGTCAGTACCCAGCAGTTTCGCCAGCCTTCGGTCCGAGAAGCCGCGGCGCTTGAGCTGGAACATCGCATCGCGGTCCAGGTCGGCCAGGCTCTTGCCTTTGAGCGCCTGCTCACGCCGCACCAGATCCGCAATCTGCACCAGGAACCATGGATCAATCTTGGAATGGTCATATACTTCATCCACCGACATGCCCAGGCGGAAAGCATCTGCGACGTACCAGATACGCTCCGGTCCCGGCTCGCCCATTTCCTTCTGGATCTGGTCGCGGTCGATCGAGACTTCATCCAGCCCGTCCACGCCGGTTTCCAGACCGCGCAGTGCTTTCTGGAAAGACTCCTGGAAGGTGCGGCCCATCGCCATGACTTCACCCACCGATTTCATTTGCGTCGTCAGGCGGGAGTCGGCCTGCGGGAATTTCTCGAATGCAAAACGCGGGATTTTGGTGACAACGTAATCGATGGATGGCTCGAAGGAAGCAGGCGTCTGTCCGCCCGTAATCTCGTTCTTGAGCTCATCCAGCGTGAAACCCACAGCCAGCTTGGCTGCGACCTTGGCAATGGGGAAGCCGGTGGCCTTGGATGCCAAGGCTGACGAACGCGACACGCGCGGATTCATCTCGATGACAATCATGCGGCCATCTTCCGGATTGATGGCGAACTGCACATTGGATCCGCCAGTATCCACGCCGATTTCACGCAGCACGGCGATCGAAGCGTTGCGCATGAGCTGATATTCCTTGTCAGTCAGCGTCTGCGCGGGGGCGACCGTGATGGAATCACCGGTGTGTACACCCATGGGGTCAAGATTTTCAATCGAGCAGATGATGATGCAGTTGTCGTGACGGTCACGTACAACTTCCATTTCATATTCTTTCCAGCCCAGCAGCGATTCCTCGATCAGCAGCTCATGCGTGGGAGAGGCATCCAGGCCGCGTTCGCAGATAGCGAGGAATTCTTCACGGTTATAGGCAATACCGCCGCCGCTGCCGCCCATGGTGAAGGATGGCCGGATAATCGCCGGATAACCGATGGAAGCCTGCACTTGCAGTGCTTCTTCCAGGCTGTGTGCCGATGCAGAGCGAGCCGAAGCCAGCCCGATCTTGGTCATGGCCGCCTTGAAACGCTCGCGGTCTTCCGCCTTGTCGATGGCATCGCGACTGGCGCCGATCAGCTCCACGCCGTATTTCTCAAGCACGCCTTCACGCGCAAGATCGAGCGCGCAATTAAGGGCAGTCTGCCCACCCATGGTCGGCAGCAAAGCATCCGGGCGCTCGACGGCGATGATTTTCTCGACGACCTGCCAGGTTACGGGCTCGATATACGTCGCGTCCGCCATTTCCGGATCGGTCATGATGGTCGCCGGATTGGAGTTCACCAGGATGACGCGGTAACCCTCTTCCCGCAACGCCTTGCAGGCCTGGGCACCGGAATAATCGAATTCACAGGCCTGTCCGATGACAATGGGGCCGGCGCCGATGATGAGAATGCTTTTGATATCGGTACGCTTGGCCATCAGTCCGCTTTTCTTTCCTGCATCAAATCAACAAACTTGTCGAACAAATAACTTACTTCGTGCGGGCCCGGGCTTGCCTCGGGGTGTCCCTGGAAACTGAAGGCAGGCTTGTCGGTACGCGCGATACCTTGCAGGCTACCGTCGAACAATGACACGTGCGTCACCTTCACGTTTTCCGGCAGCGTGCCTGGGTCGATGGCAAAGCCGTGATTCTGGCTGGTGATGAATACCCGCTTGTCGTCTGTGTCCTGCACCGGGTGATTCGCACCGTGGTGACCGAACTTCATCTTGACGGTCCTGGCACCGCTGGCCAGACCGAGCAGCTGGTGTCCGAGGCAGATGCCGAATACCGGTATCCCGGTATCCACCAGCTCGCGGATTGCGGTGATCGCGTAATCGCATGGCTCCGGATCACCCGGGCCGTTCGACAGGAAAATCCCGTCCGGATTGAGCGCCAGCGCTTCTTCAGCAGTGGCCTGCGCCGGCAATACCGTCACGTCGCAGCCGCGGGAAGTCAGCATACGCAGGATGTTGTGCTTGACGCCATAGTCGAAAGCCACAACCTTGTACTTGCCCTGCCCCGGCTTGCCGTATCCCAGGCCAAGCTCCCATTCGCCGCCTTCAAAACGATGGCTTTCCTTGCAGCTCACCACCTTGGCGAGATCCATGCCGGCTAGTCCGGGGAACGCCCGCGCAGATTCCAGCGCTTTCGCCTCATCCACTTCACCGGCCATGATGCAGCCGGACTGTGCGCCTTTTTCGCGCAGGATGCGCGTCAGCTTGCGGGTATCAATGTCAGCAATGGCGACGACATTCTTGTCCTTGAGATAATCCGACAGACACTGCTCGCTACGCCAGCAGCTTTCAATCAAGGGCAGATCACGAATGACCAGTCCGCTGGCGCACACGCTGTGAGATTCGACATCTTCTTCGTTGACGCCGACATTGCCGATATGCGGATAAGTCAGTGTGACGATCTGTTTGGTATAAGAAGGATCGGTGAGGATTTCCTGATAGCCGCTCATGGAAGTGTTGAATACCACCTCACCGACGGTCAGGCCAGGAGCGCCGATTGAAATGCCCCGAAACACTGTCCCATCAGCGAGTACGAGCACGGCTGGCAGTGTTTGTGACGACACGTTACGACTCCTTGGAGATTACTGGTTTGCTAATGCAGGCATATACGGGTTGCGGATATGCAAAGCGGGACGAGTGGTTGGCTCATCCCGCTTCTGAATTTTCCGGAATTATAGCTTAAAGCCAGGTTAGCATCAACGCGGCCGAAAGCGAAAATTGCTTGAGCTACCTAAGCTCAAGCACATCCCGCATGTCAAACAGGCCGGGTGGTTTGTCTTTGAGATACTTGGCGGCGCGCAATGCGCCCAGCGCGAAAGTAGCACGGCTCGAGGCTTTGTGCGTGAGTTCGATGCGCTCGCCGATGCCGGCAAACAATACCGTGTGGTCACCAACGACATCGCCGCCACGTACCGTAGCAAAGCCAATGGACTCCGGAGCGCGCTCGCCGGTAATGCCTTCGCGGGCATAAAGCGCGACCTTGTCGAAATCACGCCCCGCGCCGGCCGCGGCTGCCTCGCCTAGCCGCAGTGCGGTACCCGAAGGCGCATCTACCTTGTGGCGGTGATGTGCCTCGATGACTTCGATGTCGTAACCCTGATTCAGCACTCGTGCGGCGGCTTCCACCAGATTGGTCAGCAACGTGACCCCTACGCTCATATTGGGCGCGAAGACAATGCCAATCTCCTGCGACGCTTGTTGAATCAGGCTCTTCTGCTCTGCGGTGAAACCGGTAGTGCCAATCACCATGCTGACCTTTTCAGCCTGGCAGATTGAAAGGTATTGCAGGCTGGCTTCGGGGCGCGTGAAATCAATCAGCACGTCCGCGCCGCGAATCGCCTGAACGTCTGAAGTGACTTTGACGCCCGTGATCTTGCCAAACTGCTCGCCTGCGTCCCGGCCTATGGATGGACTGTCTACGCGGTCAAGTGCCGCGTGCAAAGTCAGATTTTCATCAGCGAAGATGCCTTCTAGCAGGGCATAGCCCATGCGGCCAGTACACCCGACTACGACAACCCTCATTTAGAACCCGATCTTCTCTAACATGCGCTCGAAATAGCCCGGATCGTCTTCGGGCGGCAGGCCTTCATCATCCGGCTCTGGCTGCGGTTCCGGACGACTTGTCTGACGAGCAGGCTGGCGCTGCTGGGTAGATTGAGGCTGGGCTGCTGGCTGGCGCTTTTCAGGCACAGGAGCCGGCGCTGCCGCTGGGGCGGCAGGCTTAGCCACTGGAGCTGCAGTTTCAGTGTCAGGTTTTGTAGGCTGTGGGGCAGCTTCACCAATCTCGCGAGCCTGCGGCGTATCCACCGTAGGCGCTGTTTGCCGCTCCACATCCTTGGGATCGGCACCTAGCGGCGCACCGGGCTCAGGCATGCCTTCCTGTCGTTCCGGCGTCACTTCCCTGGTGGGCTCAATACCGGGCTGCTCGGCCGCAGGTTGCGGCGCCGATTGGGCTGGAGCTGGCACCGGCTGTCGCTGAGCAGGAGCTGCAGGCACGGCGGCAGGACTAACCAGCTCGGCAGGTACTTCACTCGGTTTGTCATCGCCCGCTTCATCATCCTTCCAGAATTTGAGCCTGTCGATCAGGCCCTTTTCCTGGGTCTTTTTCTTTGGTTTGGGGGTGTCAGCGGCGTCGGCAGGACCAGTCGTCGGCTCGCCAGTGCCGGCAGGGATCACATCCCCACGTACTTGTTTCAGTGCATCGTTTTCGAATTCAAGAATCACCCGGCGGCGCTCGATGATCTTGCCGCCCTTGCGCATCTCGTAATAATAATCCCAGCGATTGGCGTGGAAGCTATCCTGAATCAGGGGCGTTCCCATAATGAATCGCACCTGGGATTTGGTCATGCCGGGCCGCAGCTGCAGCATCATTTTGGAAGTGACCACATTGCCCTGCTGGATATCCATGCGGTAGGGCTTGAGGGATGGCAGAGCTGAACTACAGGCGGCGCACAGGAGCGCGAGCAATATGATTGTTATATAGCGCATTACCATGACTTTGGCACGAAATGGCGCTAATATACCATGACAGTAGCAAGCGCTCATTAGTAGCACCCGCCAATTTCAAGTATCCAAAAACATGCGCGAACCTGATGAACTGAAAAATGCCGGCCTCAAGGCCACCCTCCCCCGCCTCAAGGTGCTGAGCCTGTTTGAAAACAGCAAGGAACGCCATCTTTCTGCTGAGGATGTCTACAAAATCCTGCTGACCACAGGCGAGGATGTGGGTCTGGCGACCGTATACAGGGTACTGACCCAGTTTGAACAAGCAGGACTATTGGTACGACATCACTTCGAAAGCGGCAAGGCGGTGTTCGAACTCAATGAAGGCGGCCATCACGATCATATCGTTTGCCTGCAGTGCGGTCGGGTGGAAGAGTTTTTCGATGAGGAAATCGAGAAGCGGCAGAAACTGGCAGCTACCGAGCGCGGATTCAAGATTCACGACCACTCACTCTATATCTACGCAGACTGCACCAAAAACCCCTGCCCGCATAAATAAGCCCGGCGCTTAGACGCCCAGCATTTCTTCGGCGTGCTTGCGCGTGGTGTTGGTGATATCCACACCTCCCAGCATGCGGGCAATCTCCTCAATACGCGCACCCTGCTCCAGCGGTTCGATACGACTCAGCGTCTGGCCATCCGCCACGGTCTTGCTGACCCGCAGATGGTAGTCGCCTTGTGCCGCAACCTGCGGCAGGTGCGTAATCACGAGCACCTGACGCTTCTGTCCCAGCTGTTTGAGCAATTGCCCCACAATCTCAGCAACGCCGCCGCCTATACCCACGTCAACTTCATCGAAGATCATGGTGGGAATATCGCCCTGTTGCGCCGTGGTTACGCGAATCGCCAGGCTGATGCGCGACAGTTCACCCCCTGACGCGACTTTGGCCAGCGGCCGCAAGACAGCGCCAGGATGGCCGGCCACCAGGAATTCGATTTGTTCAAGCCCGCTGGCGGCAGGTTGCTGTGGTGTCAGATCAACAGCAAAGCTGCCCCCGGCAAGAGCCAGGCGTTGCATCTCGGCAGTGATTTCCACTGACAGCTTTTCCGCGGCCTTTTTGCGATCATCGCTGAGCTGCTGTGCCAGTGCCTGATACATGCGCTCCGCTTCAGCTTCCTGTTTGGCCAGTTCGCCATCAGCAGCAGAATTTTCCAGCTCGTCCATACGAACCTGGCTGCGCGCCAGCAGGTCAGGCAGCTCTTCCGGGCGTACACGATACTTGCGGCTGGCAATATGGATGGCCTGGATGCCAGCTTCCACCTCGGCCAAACGCTCGGGATCCAGTTCCGTGCGCTGCAGGTAGCGATTGAGAAAACGGCTGGCCTCTTCAAGCTGAATGGCCGCCGTATCCACCATGTCGAGCACTTCCTGCAGACTGGCGTCATATTCAAGCAGCTCACGAATTTTGTGCTGTATCGCGCCCAGCTGGGTTATGGCCGCAAATTCATTCTCATCCAGCAACGCGCGGCATGCCCCTGCGCCCTCCAGCAGACTTGCACCATGTGCCAGTTTCACATGCTCCTGTTGCATGGCATCCCACTCTTGCATGAGAGGCGCCAGCTGCCTGAGCTCGCGCACCTGATCGCGCAATTCAGCGAGCTCCTCTGCATACATGGCCGCATTGCGCTCCATTTCAACCCGGCGCTCATGCAGTTCATGCCAGATGCGATACTGCCGCGCCACCTCTGCGGCTGGAGTTTGCAATCCGGCATAGCTATCCAGCACCTGGCGCTGATAAGTCTGCTTCAGCAGGGAATGATGCGCATGCTGGCTATAGATATCGATCAGGAAATCGCCTGCCTCGCGCAGCTGCTGAATCGTGGCCTGCGTGCCGTTGATGAATGCGCGCGAACGACCATCCGCATAAATGACGCGGCGCAGCAGCAGTTGCTGATCCTCAGCCGTAAACTCGTGCTGATCAAGCCAGGCCTGCAGTTCGGGGAGCGTTGAAATATCGAAGCTGGCCGCGATTTCAGCTTTCTCGCAATTCACACGCGTAATCCCGCCTTCACCGCGGGCACCCAGGGCCAGGGACAATGCATCAATCAGGATGGATTTGCCGGCACCGGTTTCGCCGGTGAGCACGGTGAAACCAGGCTCAAACTCGAGGTCGAGTTTGTCGACAATGACGAAATCACGGATGGATAGGGACTGCAGCATTTAGGTCGAGCAAGCCTTGTTGTCAGGATGCATGCCTAGCCCCAGCGCAGCTTGTCGCGCAACATCCCATAATGGCTATGCCCTTCCGGATGCAGCAATGTGACGGAATTTTCCGCGCGCTGCACAACTACCGTATCCCCCTGCTGCAGCGATACTTGCATCTGGCCGTCGAAATGCACGCGCGCATCTTCAGCATGTATTAGCGTAATTTCAACATGGCTTGAACCATTGATGGCAATCGGCCGGTTGCTTAGCGTATGCGGACAGATAGGCACCATGGCAATGGCATTCAGCGTAGGATGCAGTATCGGTCCGCCTGCGGATAGCGAATAGGCAGTGGTACCCGTGGGAGTTGCGAGAATGAGTCCGTCTGAGCGCTGGCGATATACAAATTGACCGTCGATGTAGACTTCCAGCTCAATCAGCCGCACACCGCCGCTTTTATTGACCACCACGTCATTGAGCGCACGTCCACTATCGATGACTTCGCCAAAGCGGCGGATATCGGCCGAGAGCAGCATGCGTTGTTCAAGGGTATATTTGCCCGCGAGGATATTCTCGAGGCAGGACAACATGGAATCTGAACTGAGATCCGTTAGAAAGCCGAAACGACCACGGTTGATTCCCACCAGGGGTATGTTGTAATCCACCAACGAGCGTGCCACCGACAGCATGGTGCCGTCGCCGCCCACCACGATTGCCAGATGCGCCTGGCTGCCGATGGTAGACATATCCGCAATCGGGTAACCCTGGATGTCGGATTGCTGCGCAGTGGTCACTTCCACCAGAACGCCGACCTGATGAGTCGTCAGGAAATCCGCCAGCATCAGGATCTGCTCGCGGATTTCGGGGTTCATGTATTTGCCGATAACGGCAATGGTCTTGAATGCGCTCTCCATGGCTTGGCATTAAATCATAGAAGGGCCATGCCATAGAAGGGTTACGCTTTGTCAGCGACCCCAAGTGAGCGGAGCCGAAGTTTTCCACTGCCTCAATAGAATACGTGTTGCGCTTGCACTGCAGGTACCGGATAATTTTTCGAAGCCGGTAAAAACCTACTGGCAATTAATCAATCTATAAAACACATGCTCGACAAACGCGCACAAATCCTCCTGAAAACCCTGGTCGAACACTACATCAGTGAAGGCCAGCCGGTCGGTTCGCGCACGCTTTCCAAAAGCTCGGGACTGGACTTGAGCCCGGCTACCATTCGCAATGTCATGGCCGATCTGGAAGAAATGGGCTACATAGCCAGCCCGCACACTTCGGCCGGGCGCGTACCCACACAGCGCGGCTACCGTTTTTTCGTCGATACCCTGCTTACCGTGAAGCCTCTGGAATCACAGGAAATCCAGCGTCTGGAGTACGAGCTTTCCTCGCCCGATCCGCAGGAACTGCGTGCTTCCGCCGCCGAGCTGCTTTCCAATCTGACACGTTTTGCCGGGCTGGTAATGATCCCCAAGCGCAAGAGCATCGCATTCCGTCATCTTGAATTCCTGCCGCTGACCGAAAAGCGCATCCTCCTGATCATCGTGACCTCCGATGGCAACGTGCAGAACCGCATCATCGTGACAGACAGGCCGTACACGCAGTCCGAGCTCACGCAGGCGACCAATTTCTTCAACCAGCACTATGCCGGCAGTACCTTTGAGGAAGCACATAACAAGCTGCATGACGAGCTCAGAAAGATGCAATCCGACATGACGCGCCTGATGGCGGCCGCGCTCGAAGCCAGCAATAAGGCGCTGGAAAGCGAACGCGACAATGTCGTCATCTCAGGCGAGCACAACCTGCTGCAGGTGGATGAGCTCTCGACCAATGTCTCCTCACTGCGCAAGCTGTTCGAACTGTTCGAACGTCGTCATACGCTGCTGCAATTGCTGGACAATAGTCAGCGCGCGGCTGGTATCCAAATTTTCATCGGCAACGAATCGGGCTACCTGCCGCTGGATGAGTGCAGCATGGTCACTGCCCCTTATGAAGCAGACGGTGAAGTCGTCGGCACCCTGGGCGTCATCGGCCCGACACGCATGGCATACGAGCGTGTGATCCCCATCGTGGACATCACGGCGCGACTGCTTTCAAACGCCCTGTCCAAATAACCGGCCCAATGTCTTATTACCAGGAACCGCCTTTCAACCATGGCGATCAGCTACGTACCGGCATACTGCTCGTCAACCTGGGCACACCGGATGCACCGACTCCGTCCGCATTGAGACGTTTCCTCAAGCAGTTCCTCAGCGACCCGCGTGTCATTGAAATTCCGCGGTTCGCTTGGTGGCTGATATTGCACGGCATCATCCTCAACCTGAGGCCGCGCCAGTCCGCAAAAAAATATGCGCAGATTTGGGGCAAAGAAGGCTCGCCCTTGTTCGTGCATACCAGCAAGCAGGCCAAGATGTTTCAAGGCTTCATGAGCACGCGCATCAATTCGCCGTTTGCCGTTGAATTCGGCATGCGGTATGGCAACCCTTCCATCGCCTCTGCCATCGCCAGGCTCAAGGCCAGGCATTGCAATCGTATTCTGGTATTCCCGCTTTATCCGCAGTACGCAGGCAGCAGCAGCGCTTCCGCCCTTGATGCCGTCTCGCAGACCTTGCGCAAGGTACGGAATGTACCGGGGCTGCGTTTTATCCGCAGCTATCACGACCATCCCGGTTATATTGCGGCGCTGGCGCAGAGCGTTCGCGATTACTGGACGATAAACGGGCGTCCGGAAAAACTCATCATGAGCTTCCACGGCGTACCGCGCCGTACGCTCGACCTGGGTGATCCTTACCACTGCGAATGCCACAAGACCGCGCGCGTGCTGGCTGAGGCTCTGGGCCTGAAAACGGACCAGTATATGGTGTGCTTCCAGTCGCGCTTCGGCAAGGCGGAGTGGCTCAAACCCTACCTCGCTCCAACTTTGGAAGCCTTGGGCAAACAACAATTACGGCGGGTGGATGTCATCTGCCCCGGCTTTTCCAGCGATTGCCTTGAAACGCTGGAAGAGATCGCGATGGAGGGCAAGGCCATATTCACCCACAACGGCGGCGGCGAGTTCCACTACATCCCGGCGCTGAATGAACGAGACGACTGGATCAACGCCATGTGCGATATCGCGCTGGAAAATCTGCATGGCTGGGTCAGTTCGGATTGGGATAGGGCCGTTGCGCAGAAACAGGCCGAATTGACCGCTCTGCGTGCGAAAGCCTTAGGTGCCAACCATTAGGCAAGCCTTGCTATAATCGCCTAAATGCATTTAATGAGATGAAGCGCCAGGAGGCGCACAGCGAGTGACGAAGACATATCGTATGGATAGGCAAGGAATGAGCGAGCACTCGACGCTGCGCTTCGCTCATAAAATGGATTCATGATTGTAATTACCGGCGGCGCCGGCATGATCGGCAGCATGATTGCGTGGCATCTCAACAGCGTGCTTGGGCGGGATGATCTCGTCATTGTCGATCGCTTCAGCCAGCCCGACCAATGGCAGAATCTATGCCATCGCCGCTACGCGAATTACCTGGACAAGGATGAGCTGTTACCTTGGCTCGAGAACACGGGTCAGAAAATCGACGCTATCATCCACATGGGCGCCATCAGCGCCACCACCGAACGCGATTTCAACAAGCTGGTGCAGGACAATATCCGCTACAGCCAGGCCTTGTGGACGTGGTGTACAAAGAATGACGTGCCTTTCCTTTACGCCAGCTCTGCCGCCACTTACGGCAATGGCGACCAAGGATATGACGACAATGAAGACCGGTTGGACGAGCTGCGCCCACTCAATGGCTATGGCTATTCCAAGCAGTTTTTCGATCAGTGGGCACTACGGCAAGTACGTGATGGAAGCCCCGTACCACCGCAGTGGTGCGGGTTCAAATTCTTCAATGTGTACGGGCCGAACGAATATCACAAAGAGCGCATGGCCAGTGTCGCGCTGCACAGCTTCAACCAGTTCCGTGAACTGGGCACCGTGAAGCTGTTCAAAAGCAATCTTCCCGAATACGCCGACGGCATGCAGCTGCGCGATTTCGTCTACGTCAAGGATGCGGCAGCCATCGTTGCCCACTTTCTGGCCGACGGCGGAAAATCCGGCCTTTATAATGTCGGCACTGGGCAGGCGCGCGCGTTCAAGGACCTGGCGCTGGCGGTGATGAACAGCATGGGCAAAAAGCCATCCATTACCTACATTGACATGCCGCAGGATCTGCACGGCAAGTATCAGTATTTTACTCAGGCCAATATCGCCAAACTGCGTGCGGCCGGTTATACCCAGCCCTTCCATACCCTGGAAGACGGTGTGGGTGATTATGTGCAGAATTACCTGATGAAACCGGACTCTTACTGCTGAAGGATGTATGAACAATATTGAATTGCTGCGCAATGCGCTTGCCGATCACCAGGTTGTGATGAACAACCTGCAGGATATGCTGCCGCAAATCAGCGCAGTGGCGGAACGCATGCGCACCTGCCTGACGCAAGGCGGCAAGATCCTGCTCATGGGCAATGGCGGCAGCGCCGCCGACAGCCAGCATATTGCAGCGGAAATCGTCGGTCGTTACAAGCGCGAGCGTAAAGGTCTGCCAGCAATCGCATTAACGACCGATACCTCCATCCTGACCTCTGTCGCCAATGATTACGGCTACGAATATATTTTCTCGCGACAGGTGGAAGCGCTTTGCGGCCCGCTGGATGTGGTCATCGGACTCTCCACTTCCGGCAACAGTCCAAATGTCGTACGCGGTATCGAAACCGCAAAAGAAATCGGCGCCACCACGGTTGGCATGACGGGCGGCAGCGGCGGTAAGCTCACCGCATTATGCGATTTCAACCTGGTCATGCCGTCCAGCGACACGCCACGCATTCAGGAAGCCCATATATTCATCGGCCATGTGCTGTGCGAGCTGGCCGAGGCTGAAGACTGATGCAGCAACGCCTGCTCGACACTGTCCGCAACAACTTCGGCGCTGATGATGCTTCGCGCTGGGCGCTGGTGATCGGTGATCTCATGCTGGATCGGTATCTCATCGGGGAAGTCGAGCGCATTTCACCCGAAGCGCCAGTACCAGTCGTTCTGCTCAAGCAGCAGGATGAACGTGCAGGCGGTGCAGCCAATGTCGCCGCCAACCTGGCCAAACTAGGCATTGCAACCCGACTCGCGGGTTATATAGGTAGTGATGCTGATGCACGATTGCTTGAGAGTCTTATCTTGGACCTCAAGGTCAATACACAGGCCATCGTGCGCTCAGCCAGCCATCCCACCATCACCAAAACCCGCATCGTAGGCGGTCATCAGCAGATGATGCGGTTGGATCAGGAAAGCCGTGCCGAATACAGTGAGGCCGACAGTGCAACGTTAAAGCGCCTCATTGAAGAAGCGCTCGCCGCAAAGCCCGCTATCGTCGTACTTTCGGATTATGCCAAGGGCGTGTTCGAGCCATCGTTGACGCACCACATCATCCAGGAATCGCGAAAACTCGGCATTCCGGTGCTGGTCGACCCCAAAGGTCGCGATTACGGCAAGTATCGCGGCGCCACTGCGCTGACGCCTAACAAACGCGAGACCGCAGAAGCCTGCGGCGTTAGCCTTCATGATGGCAAGGCTTTATTGAACGCGGCGCAGGATCTGCGTGCTTCGCTTGAACTCGACTTCCTTGCCGTGACGCGTGGTGAAGAAGGCATTTCGCTATTTGAGACGGATCGGGTTCAGCACATCCCTGCCACCGCGAAACAAGTATTCGATGTCTCAGGAGCGGGTGATACCGTGATTGCCACGCTAGCAGCAGGATTGATTCATGGCCTGAGCCACGAAGAAGCCTTGCATCTGGCGAACATTGCAGCCGGTGTTGTCGTCGGCAAGGTCGGCACTGTTCCCATCAACCGTGATGAGCTGCTGTACGCGCTGATTTCCGAAGACGCGGCCAGTCAGGCCGACAAGATCTGCGACTTGCAGAGCCTGAAACTGCGTGTGGCCCAGTGGCGTTCGCGCGGCGAGTGCATCGTATTCACCAACGGCTGCTTTGATCTCCTGCATGCAGGGCATGTGACCTACCTGGAAGGCGCCCGCAAAGCCGGTGATCGCCTGGTGCTGGGCTTGAATACGGACCGTTCGGTCAGCGCGCTCAAGGGCCCGACTCGCCCCGTGATCCATGAAACTGACCGCGCCCGTGTGCTGGCTGCGCTGGAAGCCGTTGATGCTGTCATCCTGTTCGATGAGGACACGCCGCTGGCGCTGATCAAATCCATCCGCCCCGACGTCATCGCCAAGGGCAGTGACTATACAGAATCCCAGGTAGTTGGCGCCACTGAAGTCAAATCATGGGGCGGCAAAGTGGCGCTGATTCCCATCGTCCCAGGACGCAGCACCACCGGAATTCTGGAAAAATTAGCCTCCTGATATGTCTGCGGATACAACAGCAGACGATAGGATATTGGTCATCGGGCCATCCTGGGTTGGCGATATGGTACTGGCGCAAAGCCTGTTCAAGGTCCTCAAGCAGAGAACCCCGGATACAAGTATTGATGTTGCCGCCCCGGCATGGACATTACCTCTTCTCGAACGCATGCCAGAGGTCAATGAAGGCATACCGCTGCCTTTTGCACATGGCAAACTTGACCTGCGCAAAAGGATCAGTATCGGCAGAAGCCTCAAAGGCCGCGATTATTCTGAAGCCATACTGCTTACCAATTCCTTGAAATCGGCGATCGTGCCGTTTGCCGCGGGTATCAGGCGGCGTACAGGATTTCTCGGTGAATTCCGCTATGGCCTGCTCAACGATATCCGGCCGCTGGATGAGGAAAAACTGCCGCGTACCATCGATCGCTTTGCGGCGTTGGGGCTGCAAGCATATCAGTCCCTTTCTATTCCACCCACACCTCATCTCATTGCCGATGCGTCAAATGCCTCGCTGGCACTGCAGAAACTGGGGCGCACCATGCCACAGGCACCTGTACTTGGACTATGTCCGGGCGCGGAATACGGCCCGGCCAAGCGCTGGCCTGTTGAGTACTATGCAGAAGTCGCCAATCAGGCGCTGAAAAAAGGATGGGAAGTGTGGCTATTCGGGTCGCAAAAGGATACCGAAGTCACTTCAGGCATCAACAGCCTGACAAATAATGCCTGCCTCGATCTGGGCGGCAGGACCAGCCTGGGTGAAGCCATCGATCTCATGTCGTTGACCCATACCGTCATCAGCAATGATTCCGGATTGATGCATGTGGCAGCGGCCCTGGGCAAAAAGGTGATCGCAATATTCGGTTCTTCCGACCCACATCACACTCCTCCCATGAGCAAGGAAGCCGTTATTCTCTACCTTGGGCTTGCATGCAGTCCTTGCTTCCAAAGAGAGTGCCCATTAGGGCATCTCAACTGCCTGAGAAAAATTGCACCGGAGACAGTTATCTACGCAGTACCTGATTTAATCCAATAAAAATGAACAAAATAACCACTCGGATTTACGCTTTCACGGACACGCAGCTGATTGCTGTCTTCACACTCGCCAGTGCCGTCCTTACTGCTTGGATCATGTACCTCCAGCATGGCTGGATCACGGAAGATTCCATTCTCTATTTTGAAGTCGCAAGGCTGTTTTCCAATGGTGAATGGCAGCAGGGATTCGCGTTGTATGGATGGCCTTTGTATCCGGCGCTCATTACTATCCTGCATAAATTGACCGGATTGGGGATACAACAAGCGGCACAAGCCTGGAATATCTTTTTCTTTGCGCTGACCACCTACGGCTTTTTAACCTTCATCCGCGTGGCAGGTGGTGGCAAGCAAGTCATTATTTGTGGTGCTCTGCTGCTGTTCAGTGCGCCTTACATTGTCGGCGACATTTTGCCCATGCTGCTCAGGGATCAGGGTTTCTGGGCGTTCTTTCTGCTCAGTCTGGGGTTCTTGCTAAGCTTTCATCGCACTGGCGAATTCAAGTATGCGCTGCATTGGCAAATCTGCATCATTATTGCCATGCTGTTCAGAATTGAGGCCTTTGTTTATCTGCTTTTGGCGCCTCTCTTTATGCTCAGGAATACCAACAAAACATTGCAGCAGCGTTTGTATTCTTACGGCCAGACCCAAATTCTTACACTAGTGGCGGGTGCGGGTCTGGGACTGCTGCTAGCTTTTTCTCCTACCTTGCAGCTGGATGATCTGGGACGAATCCGGGAACTCTTCACCACTTTCTCGCGACTGTATGGGCAATTAACGGAAGGTCTTGCCGCCAAGGCACAGCTGATGGGGGAAATGGTACTAGGGAAATATCTGGACGACTATGGAATGCTCAGCATCCTGCTAGCGCTGGCAAGTATCGTTATGATCAAGTCCATAGGTGCTGCAGGTTGGTCGACGATGCTGGTATTAGCAATGCCGCAGCCAGAAAGACTGCACGGTTTAAAAGAAGACGCACGCGAACTCATCATCTGGGTGATAGCCATAGGTGCGGCCATTGCATCCATTATCATCCTGAATAGATTCATACTGTCCAGTCGCTACCTGGCGCCCTCGGCTTTTATAATGCTGTTACTGTGCGCCTTCGCCTTATCTAACATGTGGACTTATTTGAGGTCCAGAAGCTCTGCTGAGTTGATAAGACCACTCACATTCAGTGTCATCTTGTTATTGGTATGTCTAAGTTTTATCAAAAATATAATGCCGCTTGGTGCTGATCACAACTTTGAACAGACGGCCGTGGCCTGGACACAAGAACGCAGTACGCCCCAGACAAAAATATTTATCAGTGATGCAAAACTCCGCTATTACGCAGGCCAATCCTATGATGGTCGGGACGACCCGTGGCAGTGGACCCTTGACGCGATCAAGGATCAATCAATATATGGTTATGACTACCTGATCCTCAGCCTGAGTGGGGCCAAGATTGCAGAGCAACAGAAATATTTATCGACAATGCTTTCGCAATACGAGTTAGTGAATCAATTTCAACGGGGAACAAGAAAAGTCGTGCTGATCTATAAAAGCGCAGATCTGGCGAAATAATCTTTTTTATTAACCCATCATGCTTGATGAGCTAGTCGCAACTTTCTTATTGCATCGGCAATATCGTAGCGAGAAACCAGTTCTGCATCGCCCTTTTTTCTCAAGCCATGCTTTAGTCTATGGATACATTGAAAAGGACGTGCCAGGGTAAGGTCTTCCACCTTAGTCAAGATCGTGGCATTGAACTGATATGCCTGAAGCAATGCTCGGACCACTTCGTTGAGATGCTCAATTCCCAAGTCGTTGACGACTCGACGAGTAAACGTCGCTACCTCCTTCCCCACACCAGTCGGCACGTCTTGGGGCTCGGAGATATGCTCAAAGTCAATGAACCAGATATCCTCCCCATCGAGAATAATATTGTCTGTATTGGGATCGGTATGAAGTAAAAGCAGGTCATGATTGGCTAGCGCCATGTCGTGCCTGGAGCAATTGAGAAGGAATATGGATGCAAGCGTCTTGAGCTTGGCATGTATATCCAGCCCCTTGTCTTTCAGGTATTCGCTGAGTCGAGTACCCGGCACATATTGCATTACAACATGCGGCTCAGCGATTTCTTTGCATTGTAATCCCAGAATTTCTGGCACCCTGAAACCGCAATCTTGCCAGCACCGATTCCTGGCAATCTCCATATCCCGCCTTATGAATTTCCCTTCATTGAGATAAGTCTTGACGAGGAATTGCCTCCCATCAACCTCTTTGAGGTAGAGCTGGCTATCTGTAAATCGCTGAGGATTGTATGGGCTAAGACTCATGGGCATCAAAAGAAAACTCTACTTTACCTGGCTTGGTAGTTTCAGGTTATCTACTTGCCTTACATGCTTACCATTAATCTTGAAGATGGAGCCGCTCGGCAGCAAGCCCATGTTCAGGAAGGTTAAAGATTTGCATAAGCGCTGGCTAGTCGCAATAAGCGTCGCTTAGCTTTTCAATGACGGATATCTTGTGTTCGCTGCAGTAGGCTTGCCAATTCTGCAGCTCGGTCCACTGGCTGACAAAAACGAAATCCACCTCGGCGCGGATGGCAGCCTCGTGATCGTAGCGGCTGTCGCCGAAAAAAATTGCCGGTTTTGCCAAATTGCCGTCCGCACCCTCGCGTTCCAGGATTACGTCCTTGTTGTCCGGGCTGCCGAATATACCGGCATCGAAGAGTCCATCAATATCGCGCTCGGCAAACAAGGTACGCAGTTCGGTTTGGTCACCGCCAGACACCAGCATCCAGCGTGCATCTCTGGTTGCCTCGCGTAAATCCATCAGTCCGGGCGCCATTTCGCATGCAAGAAGTCCTCGGTGGATTTCCTCGGCAAAACTTTCAAGCAATTCGGCCATGGCATCATCCGTTACCGACTGATGCAGGATTTCCTCAAGGAAATAGCGGAATTTGATGAAGCGGGATATGCCGCCTAACCTGACGTGGTAATCGACCAGCGCCTGCGCCTGCTCATGGTTGGCGCCGAATCCAACAGCCACACTGTAGTAGGCTTCCGTTTTGAGCTGGTTGGAATCCAGCACAACCCCATCGCAATCAAACACCAGTGTCTTGTACTTTTTCAGGTCCAAGGACATTCCGGTGTTTGCGAGACAGTTAAGGCCGCAGCGCCTTGGCTTCCTGCGCCAGCTGGGTAATGCGATGCCACTGTTTCGCTGCCAGCGCATCAGCCGGAGTCAGCCACGTGCCGCCGCAGACGGGTACATTTGGCAATGACAGGAATTGTGGGGCATTCTCTACCGTCAAGCCGCCTGTGGGGCAGAACTTGACATCACCGAAAGGTCCGGCAAAACCCTTGAGCAGGTTGATACCCCCCACGGCAACTGCGGGGAACAGTTTGAGGAAGTAATAGCCATCGGCATTGGCCATCATCACTTCGCTGCCAGTGGAAACACCAGGCAACAGCGGCAGGCCCATCTCGCGGCAGGCATTGCCCACTTCGCTTGTATACCCTGGGCTTACTGCGAAGCTGCAGCCCACATCCCTGGCAGCCTTTGCATCGGCAACACTGCGGACCGTACCTGCACCTATGATGGCATCGGGTACTGCCTTGGCAATTGCCTCCATGCATTGCAATGCCACAGGTGTACGCATGGTGACTTCCAGTACCTTGATTCCGCCTTCCAAAAAGGCTTCAGCCATCGGTACGGCATCTTCCACGTGCCTGATGACGATAACGGGGATGACGGGGCCATGCGTGGCCAGTTCTAATGTGTCCATATTTCCTCTAACTTAGAAATTATTGATTCTGAGCAATGCATTCGGTTCTAAATGGGTTTAGGCAAGGCGCTTGAGCGAGGGCCGTACATGGAGTACGGCAAGCGAGAGCAACGCAGCATAAACGCGTTTTCAACCGAATCACAGCCAGGTGACTGCGCCTTCTTCGGCCGACTTCACATTCCTGCGCATCCCGCCAAACAATTCTCGTCCTGTTCCATGTGCATTGACACCGCGCTGGCGCTCGCTGAGTTCTGCAGGCACACGGCCAGCCCAGGTATCGGCATCCACCAATGCGTTTAATGTGCCTACAACAGCGTTGAGCCGGATGACGTCACCCGTCCTCACCTTGCCCAGCGGGCCGCCAGCCGAAGCTTCAGGACTCACGTGGATAGCTGCCGGCACACGGCCTGATGCGCCGCTCATGCGACCATCAGTGACCAGCGCCACCTTGAAGCCCTTACCTTGCAGAACAGCAAGCGGAGGCGTCAATTTGTGCAGTTCCGGCATGCCATTGGAGCGCGGCCCCTGAAAGCGAACTACCGCCACAAAATCGCGCTCCAGCTCGCCTTCTTCAAATGCGGCCAGAAGCTCTTCCTGTGTTTCAAACACAATGGCTGGCGCTTCAATGATATGACGGTCTTCGGGCACGGCAGAAACCTTGATCACCGAACGCCCGAGATTTCCCTTGAGCAACCTGAGACCGCCGGTCTGACTGAACGGGTTACCAGCCTTGCGCACGACCGTGTCATCACCGCTTTCTGCCGGTAACTCCCTCCAGACAAGCTGGTCATTATCCTTGTGCGGCACCTTGCCGTATTCGCGCAGACCGCCTGCAGAAACTGTCATGACTTCAGGATCCATGAGACCTTCATCAATGAGTTCACGAATCACGAAGCCGGGTCCACCTGCTGACTGGAACTGGTTCACATCAGCCTTGCCATTGGGGTAAACACTGGCCAACAGCGGAGTCACACGAGACAGGTAATGGAAATCCGTCCAGTCGATAATAATGCCTGCCGCCCGGGCCACTGCTACCCAGTGGATGAGGTGATTGGTTGAGCCCCCCGTTGCCAGTAGGGCTACCATGGCATTCATGATGACGCGCTCATCTACCATCTGTCCGATAGGCGTAAACCGCTGCCGCTGCGTAATGGAAACGACCGTACGCACTGCTTCGCGCGTTAATTCCTCGCGCAGCCCGTCGTGCGGATGGATAAAAGCTGCACCTGGAACGTGCAGACCCATGGCTTCGAGCAGCATCTGATTACTGTTGGCTGTGCCGTAAAAGGTGCAGGTACCGGGACCGTGGTATGCCGCAGATTCAGAAGCCAGCAACTCATCCCGGCCGGCCAGACCCTGGGCATATTTCTCGCGCACCTTGGATTTTGAGGTGTTGTCCAAACCGGTACTCATGGGCCCTGCCGGCACAAACACGCAAGGCAGGTGGCCGAAATGCAGTGCGCCAATCAGCAGGCCCGGCGCAATTTTGTCGCAAACACCGAGCAGCAAGGCAGCGTCGAACACATCATGCGACAGGGCAATTGCCGTGCCCATGGCAATGGTGTCGCGCGAAAACAGGCTGAGCTCCATGCCCGCTTCGCCCTGGGTAATGCCATCGCACATGGCCGGCACACCACCAGCCACCTGAACGGTCGCGCCACTCTTGCGCGCTTCATCACGGATAATGCCCGGGTAGGTTTCATACGGTTGATGCGCAGACAGCATATCGTTATATGCCGTGACCACCCCGATATGCGGACCTTTCTCAGCGACCAGGCGTAGCTTGTCGCTAGGTGGGAGCGCAGCAAAGGCATGCGCCACATTGGCACACCCCATGCGGTCCGCACCACGCGGACGCTTGATGGCATGTTCGACTCTCTGCAGATACGCATTTCGCGTGGGCGCACTGCGCTCTCGAATCTTTTCTCTTATCTCAATCAGGGATTGTTTCATGGCGGGAACTGCGGATTATCAACCTTTGGATTATCCCCAAACGGGGGTACATCGTCAATTCAAGATATGCCTCTGGAGGCCTAAACCTTACTGACGAGCACGTCCTCCATAATCAGATATTGCAGGTCGCAACCATAGAACATATTGAGTGCATCTTCCGGACTGCAGATCATGGGTTCGCCGCGACGGTTGAGCGATGTATTCAACACCACGGGTACGCCGCGCAGCCTTTCCAGCTCCTCGATCAGTGCGTAATAGCGCGGATTGGTTTCTTTCGTCACTACCTGCGCGCGCGCCGTACCGTCTTCGTGCACCACTTCTGGAATGCGCGGTTTCCAGTGCTCGGCCACGTCGAAGGTGAACGTCATGTACGGGGCCGGATGGTTGGTCTGCAGGATATCCGGCGCAGCGCGATCCAGCATGCTGGGGCAGAAAGGCCGCCAGCGCTCACGGTATTTGATCTGCGCATTGATACGGTCCGCAACGCCTGAATGGCTGGGATCGCCCAGGATGCTGCGGCAGCCCAGCGCGCGCGGACCGAACTCCATGCGTCCCTGAAACCAGGCCAGCGGATTGCCGGCGGCCAGCAATTCGGCGCCCTTTTTGGCTGCGTCGTCAATACGCTCAAATTTCGGTTGGGCTGGATGGACTTCACAAGCCGACAGACATTCTTCAGTTGTATAGGCCGGCCCAAGGTAGGCATGCCGCATGGGCTCAACCGTCTCTCCCAACTCAGCCGCGGCAAATGATGCCGCGCCCAGAGATGTTCCGGCATCGCCGGAAGCCGGCTGCACGAATAGCTCTTTCACACCGGGCATGGCAATGATGCGCTGGTTGAGCTTGACGTTGAGCGCAACTCCGCCGGCCATGGCGATGCGGCCTGTCTCGCGGATGATATCGCCAACGTAATAGTCAATCATCTCCAGCGCCACGTCTTCCAGCAGTTGCTGCACTGAGGCGGCGTAATGAATGTAAGGGTCGTCAATCTCGTCGCCCTGACGCTTGGGACCCAGCCACTTCACCAGGTCGGGCGTGAAGTAATAGCCCTTGCCGTTCTCCTTGTAACGGCGCAGGCCGACGACGTTGACCAGTTCGGTATTCACGCGCAGATCGCCATCCTTGAAGCTGATCAGGCGGGAAAGGTCGTATTTCTTCGGATCGCCATACGGCGCCATGCCCATGACCTTGAATTCGCCGTCGAGCATTTCAAAACCCAGGTATTCGGTAATGGCGCCGTACATGCCGCCAAGTGAATCGGGGTCGTAGAATTCCTTGATCTTGTGGATCTTGCCGTTTTCGCCATAGCCAAAGAAGGTCGTGGCGTACTCGCCCTTGCCGTCTATACCGACAATCGCCGTTTTTTCCTTGAAGCCGCTCAGGTGATAGCAACTGCTGGCGTGTGTCAGGTGATGCTCAACTGGAAGATAGCGTGCATTGGAAAGTCCCATCTCTGTCATCAACTGCATGGCCTTGTCGCGATTGCGGCGGAAGCGGCGGTTACCGTTGAAGATGGCGTCAATAGCACGATCCGGCGCGTACCAGTGACGCATGGCATAGTGCCAGCGCGCCGGACTGGTGAGCGGAATCTCGGCATAGGGGAAAGCGACCACGTCCACCTGCTCCGGCCGTACACCAGCTTCTTCCAGACAGTACTTCGCGGCCTCGTACGGAAATTTGTTTTTGGCATGCTTGTCTCGGATGAAACGTTCTTCTTCCGCCGCCGCGACAATCTTCCCATCCACCAGAATGGCAGCCGAGGCGTCATGCCCTACAGCGCCGGATAAACCCAGAATAATCATGCTTTGCCTTATAGCCACCCTGCCTGTTGTAGAAGGCTTGAGTCCTTATAAAATTCTCTGAATGCGTCAGTCAGCATCGCCTTCGTCTGCGGCGACTGCTGCCAGTTCTGCAGGAACCGCCGCAAATCGCGTACATGCTGACGCTCGAAAATACGTCTGCATCTATGCTGGCGCATGCTGTCGAGATCGATCAACAGCGGCTGGCTGTCTATTACCTTGACATTGGTGGCCTTGAAATCCCCATGCGAAATGGCCAGCAGGTTCAGCTTGTCGAAGAGCCGGGCCGTATTGGCTGCCACTACCTGTTTGTGTGCGTCCGTCACATTGACGTCAGCAAAAAAGTCGTGCATATCCGGCGCATTCACATATTCCGTCAGCAAATATGCCTGCCGCCGGATCAAGCCATATCGCCTTTCCAGCAACGCAACAGGGGCGGCTGTAGCAATGTCTAGCATCTTGAGCCGATGCGCATTCGACCATGAAACGGCTGCCCTGCTTTGCCTCAAGGCGCGGCTCAAGCCATGCCAGAAACTTTTGATATTGTACCGCTTGACGACCACTTTACGGTCATCAATCTCCGTCAGTGCCACGGTGCAGGTATTGCCGCTTTTCAAGCGCATGGAGCGATCCACGCCCAGGAGCCGGTCGGGCTCCGCAAGCGCCTGGTTCAGTACCTGACTTGCATACATGCGTGCAACGGCCTGAAATTTGAAGCGAGTCGGCATTACCTGGATATCGGTACACTCGCGGAAAACCTTGCTGTCGGCATATTTCTCTACGACGCTTAGTCGTGTCGCGAAAACGCGTCTCTCCATGCAGTTGGCAGAAGGAGGATTACGCCAGCCGCGCTCTAATGCATAAATCGCCAGCAGTTGCGGTAGCTTCTGCTGCAAGTCAAGCACATCGAATTTCGAAAGCAGCAATGCGAGATTCCTTAACGTGACATTCCGCTTGAACATCCAGGGCAACCTGCGGATTCCATCACCGTCCAGCGTATAAAGTTTGCCGCTGTCGTAGATAAAGTTGTTCAGGTGCAAATCCGTCTGTATCAGATCCGCACAATGGTGACGCGCCACCTCTGCCACCAAATCCTGCATTAAGGTAAGCCGCTGATCCTCATCTGCCACATCCCAGAATTGCTGTGCATTTGTGCCGGAAGAGATCGCCTCAAACATCAGGCAATGGGACAAACCCTGTTCATCGGCGCCAGCAAACAGCACCTCAGGCGTCCGGATATCCGCAGCCGCAAGCAACCGGCTACCCTGAAGATCACGCTCGAAATAACGCTTGCCGTCATTGCCAAAAAATATTTTGGCAAACACATTCCTGTCATTCCAGGATCCCTGGCACACCAGCCGCCTACCCGGCAAGGAGCGGACTACTCGCATAACGGAAAGCGGATAATGACTGAATACAAGCGGACGCGCCAATAGGTCTTCGCTGCTCGCAGGCGGCTTAGTAGATTTCACAAACTTCTCTTAGAAATGCGGAATTTGCTGCGTGTTTCATCAAGGACATGCGCCAGGATGGCCTTGGATGTCCGGCTCATCTTCGATTCCTGCATATAAGCCAGCAGAAATCTCAACCGGTCAGAACTACGCCAGCCCTTGGTATGCCTGTGTAAGGTGCCCAGATCTCGCAGCATTGCAGCCCGCCGGAAAAAGCTTCGTTTGGCTTTTTCCAGATCGATCAGCCGCACATCCACCGATTTATCCTGGTTGATTTTCATGAACACATGTTTGGCGTACAGGCAATTATGCTGAATCTTGTTGTCATGCATGCGCCTGATCGCCTCAGCTATGGCGGAAACAAGGTTGACTCGGCAAAGCGGCTCCAACTTGCTCAACGATTGATACTCCGGAGATTCGAGCGACTGAAAACTGTCGAGCGCTTTTGTCACGAGGATCGCCTGCACATTTCCCCGCAATATGCGCTCACCGAAATAGACAGGTTCTAGGGTTGGGATCCCTAGTTTCTGAAAAGTAAGGATATTCTGGAATTCACGCCTGAAGGTTGAAATCGGTCTGAAGAAACTGCGTCTATCGCGGCAGAAATGGTTTTCCTGACGCTTGATGAAAACCAGGGTGCCGTCGTGCAACTGATGACGACTTACGCCGCTCCATCCACCCCGCCTTTTATTAGGCTCTTCATACCAGCCCGCATCCAGCTCCCATAACAGGGTAAAGTCGCCAAGATAGCTTTTAACCAGCATGGATCTAGCGTCATCGCTGACGAAATGATTCTCGACTTTCATGCGCAGCTCTTTTTTAGTTATGAAGTTATGCGTGCTACATATTTAACCTGAAATTTACCATGGAGATAGCCTGCGCGCTTGCTCACCCGCTCCCAGAAAGCATGCTCCTCATTGAATATCTGCCGCAGCGACTTCTGCCGATAGATTTTGAGGAAGCGAAAATAGTCTCGTTGTGTGAGTCCAATATCCATCGCAGAAAAATAAAGTGCTGCTATATCCTTCATGCGGTCCGCAGACCGTATCTCATTGCGAATGCCTACCCGATGAAGATCGATGAGATAGAGATGGATCCTGCCTGCCGCCAGCTGCGCCTTGTCCAGGCAAAGGTGACAGATGTAAAAATCACGGTGGTTCATCCCATTGCCATGGAATTTGCGAGCCGTTTCAGCGACCGCCCGAATGAGCTTACGCTTGAACGCCGGCGCGGGAGGATGACTAGGCCAGTCGGCGCATAAGGTTTCCAGCGAGACGATGTCACCCAGATCCCGCGTTATTATGAACGATTGCAAGCTGGCTGGATCACAGCCCCGGCAGCCGTAAGCGACCAGCGGCGTGGTCGGTATGCCGATTTCATCCAGCCTATTGATCGCACGTGCTTCAGTGGCCGCGCTGAGTATGGGCAAGCGCAGACTGGAGAGATTCTTGAAGATTTCGCGCCAGCCCACGCCATGGTGCAGCTTGACGAAATAGGATGCCCCGTTAGCCTCGAACCTCAGGGTACGACGGCCCGGAACATCGCGAAATATCTCACCCCGTAGGGCCATGACCTGACGGAAGACATCGCCGTCGCCGAACATGGCGCGGATTTCCGGCGGCATATACAGCACTTCACAGGACAGCGACATGGGTATCCCCGGATGTCTGCGTGGCCATCTCGCGCCTACGCTGCGCGAGCATGAGCAGAATTTCCGCCTCTGCACTGCCATCATTTTCCGCCATCAGCGATTGTGCATACGCATAGCCGTTGCGCGCCCACGCCTCTCGTTCTTCTGTATCTAGCATGGTCAGCAGGCAGGCATTAAGATCCGCTTGCCGGAAAGGCGTTTTCACCAGCTGGCCAGCCTGCGCACGCTGTATATGTGGTGAGTAACCGCATACATCGGTTGCCAAAACCGGCAGTCCGCTGGCCATGGCCTCGATCAGTACATGCCCGGCCAGTTCGCGACGTGCCGGGTGGATCAGGAGATCAGCCCCCTGCATGAGTTGCGGAATATCATCGCGGCCGGCACAGATGCGCACATTTGGCTTGAGCCCGCGCTCCATGGCCAGACGCCTGAAAACTTTGGGATTGTCCTGGCCGACTGCCACCAGCCGCGTTCTGGATCGCATGGCTGGCGGTAGTGCGGCTACCGCGTCTATTGCCCGGTCCAGCCCTTTGGTGCGGAAGCCGGAACCGACCAGTAGTAATACAAAATCATCCTCAGCGAATCCAAATTCCTGCCGCAGACGCTGGCGCATCTCGGCCTTGCCCTGCAATGCCATGCGGCTCGCTGAAAGATAGGGCGGCAGCATATGGAAGCGCACATCCGGCGTGCGGTACCACTGCTGGAAGGCAAGCCTCTCCCGTTCGGCCAGCAGCAGGATTTCCGTCTTCGACTCGGGAGAGAAAATGGCGCGTTCACACGCAGCGAACCAGCGATAACGACCGGAAAGACGATACAAAAGGTTGCGCTGGTGATGCGCCTTTTCTACAAAACATGGATCGGCAGCGAAATAGGCGTCCAGTCCGGGCATGCGGTTGAAGCCGACGACCAGGTCATATTTCTCTGCAGCAATCTGGGTCTGCGCCGCGCGAATGAAATTGTCATAGCGCCTGTGGTTCAGCAGACCCTTGGCAGGTACCAGGCGAATATTGATATTGGCATGGGGCGGATCACCAACCCAGGCCATGGTGTATATATCGATGCCGTGTCCAAGCCGGCCGAGCTCCGTAGCAATGCGCAGCAGGTCGCGCTGCAGGCCACCGTAGGGGAAATACTTGAAGATCAGAAACGCAAATTTCAATGCGAATATGGCTAGCAGCCACTGGAATCAGCGATTCCAGCATTGTATGCGAAAATACCGCCTATGCGCCTGCTGATCGTCAAGACCTCATCTCTCGGAGATGTCATCCATAATCTGCCCGTCATTGCCGACATTCGTTCCCACTTCCCGGAGGTGCAGATCGACTGGCTGGTCGAGGAAAATTTTGCTGATATCCCACGTTTGCATCCAGGCGCGAATAATGTCATTACAGTAGCCGCCAGGCGCTGGCGCAAGCAGTTGTTCAGCAAAAGCACCTGGGCGGAGATTGCAGCGTGCAGACGCACCTTGCGTAGCAGCAACTACAGCCTGGTGCTGGACACCCAGGGTTTGCTCAAGAGCGCCATCTTCGCAAGTTTTGCAGATTCCATGACCCACGGGCAGGACAGGCAATCGGCCCGTGAACCGCTGGCAGCCCTTTTTTACAGATACCAGCACGCCATTCCGCGCGGGACGCATGCTGTTTTCCGCAACCGTCAGCTTGCCGCGGCGGCACTGGGGTACCCCATGCCGGACACCGCACCGGATTACGGACTGCATGCCGGCATGCAGCAGGCCGGGCAGCAGCCGTTCAACTCTGCGAACCCATACGTCATCGGGCTGCACGGCACCAGCCGCGACGCCAAACTATGGCCCGTCGAATGTTGGGTCGCCTTGGGCAATCATCTTACAAGCCGGCAGATCAGCCTGATCCTACCCTGGGGCAGCGATGCCGAATATCAGCGCGCGCAGGCTATCGCCGCCAGTGTGCCCCTGGCCATGGTATTGCCCAAGCTGGGGATAAAGGAATTGAGCAGCATCTTCGCCGGGGCGCTGGCGGCGGTCGGTGTGGATACCGGTCTTGCGCATCTGGCGGTCGCCCTGCGACTACCCACGATCGCCATTTATACGGATACCGATCCCGTGCTGACCGGGCTTTATCCGGAGGCCGGCATTCCCGCAGTTAATCTCGGCGGACGTAATGCATCCCCAACACCAGAACTGGTCATCGAAAATCTGAATCGCTTTTTATAATTCCCGGCTTGAAATTGCCGGGAACATCCCCATTTGTTTTACATCGTCTGAAAATCATCAATCGCTAGTCAGAGGTTCACATGCAACAGGAAGATCAAACTCCGCAGGAAACGATAGAAGAACAGGTGGCTGGGCCAGCCGAAAACGTTGATGCAACGCCCAGCCTGGAAGAGATGCTGCAGCAGGCCGAGCGCAAAGCGCAGGAACATTACGACGCATGGATCTACGCCAAGGCCGAAGGCGAGAATATTCGCCGCCGCGCAATGGATGACATCGACAAGGCTCGCAAATTTGCCATTGAGAAATTCTCCGGTGAGCTGCTGGCAGTCATGGATAGTCTGCAAGCGGCCACCAGCGTGGAGAACGCTACGCTGGAAAGTTACCGCGATGGTGTGGAACTCACGCTCAAACAGCTCAGCTCTGTCTTCGAGAAATTCAATCTGTACGAAATCAACCCATTAGGCGAGAAATTCGACCCCAATAAGCATCAGGCGATCAGCACTGTGGAGTCTGACGCAGAACCCAATACGGTCACCAGTGTGCTGCAAAAGGGATATGCACTCAACGACCGCATCTTGCGCCCTGCGCTGGTCATGGTGGCCAAGGCCAGAGACTGATCAGCCCGGCTTGAAACTCCCCGTGTTATCCCCATATTGGGAACAAGGTATTGAACACTGACCATAAACATTTGAGAAAATTAAGGAATACATCATGGCAAAGATTATCGGTATTGACCTGGGCACCACGAACTCCTGCGTGGCCGTCATGGAAGGCGGCAAGCCGCGCGTGATCGAAAACGCCGAGGGCACTCGCACAACCCCCTCCATCATCGCTTATCAGGACGACGGTGAAATCCTGGCCGGCGCACCTGCCAAGCGTCAGGCGGTAACCAACCCCAAGAATACGCTGTTTGCGATCAAGCGCCTGATCGGTCGCCGCTTCGATGAAAAGGAAGTGCAAAAGGATATCGGTCTCATGCCTTACACCATCGCCAAGGCCGACAACGGCGACGCATGGGTCGAAGTGCGTGGCCAGAAGATGGCGCCGCCGCAGATCTCCGCTGAAGTCCTGCGCAAGATGAAGAAGACTGCCGAGGATTACCTGGGTGAGGAAGTCACCGAAGCCGTCATCACGGTGCCCGCTTACTTCAACGATAGTCAGCGTCAGGCTACCAAGGACGCAGGTCGTATCGCCGGCCTTGAAGTCAAGCGCATCATCAACGAGCCAACCGCAGCTGCGCTGGCATTTGGTCTCGACAAGCAGGAAGGCGACCGCAAGATTGCCGTGTATGACCTGGGCGGTGGTACTTTCGATATTTCCATCATTGAAATCGCGCAGGTCGAAGGCGAGCACCAGTTTGAAGTGCTCTCCACCAACGGCGACACCTTCCTGGGCGGAGAAGACTTCGACAATCGCCTGATCGACTTCCTGGCTGACGAATTCAAGAAGGAAAACGGTCTGGATCTGCGCAACGACCTGCTGGCCAAGCAGCGCCTCAAGGAAGCCGCAGAAAAAGCTAAGATCGAGCTGTCCTCCGCGCAGCAGACGGAAGTCAATCTGCCCTACATCACGGCAGATGCCACTGGTCCCAAACACTTGGTCGTCAAAATCACGCGTGCCAAGTTTGAAAGCCTGGTGGATGACCTCATCGAGCGCACGGCTGAGCCTTGCCGCATTGCATTAAAGGATGCCGGCGTCAGTGCTGCCGATATTTCGGACGTGATCCTGGTCGGCGGCCAGACCCGCATGCCCAAGGTTCAGGAAAAAGTGAAGGAAATCTTCGGCAAGGAGCCGCGCAAGGACGTGAACCCTGACGAAGCCGTAGCTGTCGGCGCCGCGGTACAGGGCGGCGTGCTGCAGGGCGACGTCAAGGATGTGCTGCTGCTTGACGTCACCCCATTGTCGCTGGGTATCGAAACCCTGGGCGGCGTGATGACCAAGCTCATCAAGAAGAACACAACGATTCCGACCAAGGCATCGCAGGTGTTCTCCACGGCCGATGACAATCAGTCCGCCGTGACCATCCATGTGCTGCAGGGTGAGCGAGAAATGGCTTCCGGCAACAAGAGCCTGGGCCAGTTCAACCTGAGCGATATTCCATCCGCGCCGCGCGGCATGCCGCAGATCGAGGTCACCTTCGACATCGACGCCAACGGCATTCTGCACGTCTCGGCCAAGGACAAGGCGACTGGCAAGGAGAACAAGATCACCATCAAGGCGAACTCCGGTTTGTCCGAGGATGAGGTCAAGCGCATGGAAGAGGATGCAGCCCGCTATGCAGACGAAGATCGCAAGCTGCGCGAGCTGGTTGATGCGCGTAACGCCGGCGACAACATGGTGCACAGCGTGAAAAAGACTTTGACCGAGCACGGCGACAAGCTTGATGCCGACGAGAAAGGCAAGATCGAAAGCGCCATCAAGGAGCTGGAAGAAGTCTTGAAGAGCGACGACAAGGAAGCCATCGAAGCCAAGACCAATGCGCTGATGGAAGCTTCGCAGAAGCTCGGCGAGAAGGTCTATGCTGAGCAGCAAGCCCAGCAAGGTGCGGCAGAGGCACAACCGCAAGACGAGAAGACCGTCGATGCAGAAGTCGTTGATGCCGAGTTTGAGGAAGTCAAAAACGACAAGAACTGATCTTTAGAAACCGGTCATAAGACACCTCGGGGACGTATACTCCCCCGGGTGCTTTATGCGCTTCCTGGCAGGAATTATGGCAAAACGTGATTATTACGAAATACTAGGGGTCAACCGCGACGCTTCCGAAGAGGAAATCAAGAAGGCGTACCGCAAGCTGGCCATGAAATACCATCCGGACCGTAATCCGGATAACCCCAAGGCAGAAGAGCATTTCAAGGAGGCGAAAGAGGCCTATGAAATGCTTTCCGACGAACAGAAACGTGCTGCCTATGATCAGTACGGCCATGCAGGCGTGGATCCAAGTGCCGGACCCGGGCCCGGCGGCGCCGGATTTGGTAATTTCTCCGATGCCTTCGGCGATATTTTCGGCGACATTTTCGGTGGAGCTGGCGGCGGTCGCCGCTCCAATGTCTATCGCGGCGCAGACCTGCGCTACAACATGGAAATCTCGCTGGAAGATGCTGCCAATGGCACCGAAACCAAAATTCGTATACCGGTCATGGCTGAATGCGAAACCTGCCACGGCTCAGGCGCACGCCCCGGCACCCAGCCGGTAACCTGTACCACCTGCGGCGGCCATGGTCAGGTACGCATGCAGCAGGGGTTCTTCTCCGTACAGCAGACCTGCCCCAAGTGCCACGGCACCGGCAAGATGGTCAAGGAGCCCTGCCCCACGTGTCATGGCGCAGGCCGCGTCAAGCAGCACAAGACGTTGGCAGTCAAGATCCCGGCCGGCGTGGATGAAGGTGACCGTATCCGCTTATCCGGCGAAGGTGAAGCCGGCGTCAATGGCGGTCCGCCGGGAGACCTGTATGTGGTGGTGCATCTCAAGCCGCACATGATCTTCCAGCGCGAAGGCGGCAACCTGCATTGCGAAATGCCGATCAGTTTCACGACTGCGGCATTGGGCGGCGAGATCGAAGTGCCGACATTGGAAGGCCATGCCAAGATGAAGGTACCGGCGGAAACCCAGTCAGGTGCAGTGTTCCGCCTGCGCGGCAAGGGTATCAAGCCTTTGCGCAGTAGCGAGCACGGTGATCTGCTATGTCATGTGGTGGTGGAAACCCCAGTCAAGCTGACCGACCGGCAGAAAGATTTGCTGCGCGAGCTGGAGGAAATCAATCAGCTTGATGCCGGCAAGCATAGCCCGCGTGAGAAATCCTGGATGAACAAGGTCAAGGATTTCTTTCAGTAAGTCGTATTTGCCCAATAAAAAAGCCCGCGATTGCGGGCTTTTTTATTCATTTGGCTATTAGCCATCTGCTGCCCTTAAGTTTAGATTGTCATAGGTGCTACTCTAGCGCCCATGACAGTCAGAATTCCTTCATCACTCAAATGGCTTAGTAATAAGCATGCCAGATTGGCGGCTCAAATCGAGAGCACACGGTCAGTGCTCGATACGAGCAAAGAGTTGTATAGAAATATGGTGTGGGGAAATCAAAGAGCGGAGGAAAACCATGCGCTCTTGATTGAATGTAATCGACGATATCCCCAATATGGTGTTCTTTCGTGGATATCAAAAGTAACTTATATTGCTAACAATTCGCTTAATTACCAACAACTTCAGAAAGAAGCATCTTGGGGAAGCCATACGCAGATGAAGTAGCATTCATACCTAATGCCTTCAAGTGGGCGATCGACCAAGATATCAAGCCCCTTGAGGCCACAATAGGCCGCCTCTCGGCGCATGGGTTAATTTCGGTAGGATCTGGGGGCTCATTTACAGCGGCTGCATTCCAATCCTTTTTGCATGAGACCATAACGAGTCGAGTTTCTTATGCGAGCCCCCCTTATCAGCTTCTTACCAAACAAAATGCGATTAGAAATACTGGCATTAGCGTCCTCTCTGCAGAAGGAAAGAACAAGGATGTATTAGGATGTTTTCAATACATTCTGGCTTGCGAGCCTCAGGAGCTAATGACGCTCACACTAAGGTCAGATTCGCCTTTGAATCGTATCGCATTAGATTCCAACTTTGCTTCTTCGATTAGCTATCCCATGATTTGGGACAAGGATGGATATCTAGCCACAAATTCATTGATTGCTACATGTGTTCTTCTATATCGAGCGTATCAGGCAAACTTTCCTCATCTTCTCCTTGGTTGTCCATCCGACGTAGAAGATCTTATTCACGACTGCGTTGAGATTGATCCCTCCGACAAATCAACTTTTCTTCAAGCACTTTGCAAGGATAAAGACAGGACTAGATCCTTTCTGGTAGTTACAGGTCAATCAGGTCATATCGCTGGAATTGACTTGGAGTCAAGGATCGCGGAGTCTGCGTTAGGTATCTGCCAGGTAATAGACTTTCGAAGCTATGCTCACGGCAGGCACCTTTGGGCATCCCAAAATGAGAATCAAGCTGCCTGCATCGTAATATGGGCGGAAGAGGACCAACATCTCTATCAAAATCTAAGGGAAACTCTTCCATCGAAAATTCCAACCTTGTCCATCAAGCTGAGGGGTCGAAATTACTTAAGGCAGCTTGCTAGCATCATTTCAATCGTTCGACTGATCAAGGATTTGAGTGACGTCCATCAGATCGATCCTGGCCAACCTGAAGTTTCCAATGCTGGTCGTGATATCCATGAGCTCGATGCCTTTACGAGGCATCTGCAAATCCACAAGACCTCAACTGAGGAATGGGCAATTACACGTAAGTTCGGAGGTGCACACTTATATAGCCCAGAATCATCTGCTGAATTCAACCAATCGTATAACAATTTCATCCACCAACTAACCAGTACAAAATTCGGCGCCATCGTATTCGATTACGATGCAACACTCAGCACCATGGACAAGCGGTTCGAAAAACTGGATCCATTTGTAGCGAAAGCCCTTAATAGGCTCTTGTCTCAGGGCATCAGGATCGGTATTGCTACAGGTCGGGGCAAATCAGTCCCTAAGTCGATCCGTGAATTCTTCGATGAAAGTTATCGAACCGACTTTCTTATAGGGATGTACAACGGAAGCAATATCAAATCATTGGCTGATGACCTGGAATCTTGCGAGGGCGTTAGCACGCCTTTCGAGCACTTTATTCAACGCATCGAAGCTGAGCCTTTTTTCAAAGCAGTCTTTAAGACTATTGAGAAACGGCCCACACAGTTATCTTTCCAGACCAGAGACGGCACCTGTTGCGAAATTGCCTGGCGAGCTATTTGCGAAATTCTTCAAGAAAAGGAATTTCTCCATTTGAAGGCGCTCCGATCAACCCATTCCTGGGATGTTATCGAACGTAATACTTCGAAAACTAAAGTATCTGACCAATTCATTGCCAATAATTTGAATGTCCTGTCCATTGGGGACCGCGGATTATGGCCTGGTAACGATTGTGAATTACTAAGCTACGGTCTTGGGTTGGGAGTAGATGAGGTTTCACCTGTAATCAACAAAGCCTGGAATATCGCGCCACAAGGTCTGAAAGGGGTCGGGGCGACTCTTTACTATCTAAGCAAACTAACAATAACGAATGGCAACTTTACCTACGGTGGAGTGACCGGCAATGAATGAACATCTGGCACTGGACAAGATCAGTAAGCTGATGGAATGGGAAAAACACAGTCAAGATAAAAAAGAATTTGCTCGCCTAAAACTGCTTTCTCAATTCAAGTATGACAATTATGAAGGCTACGAGCCCGGCAGCCGTTTTTACACCAACCTTATTGCATGGCTCAAGCAATTCAAAGAAATAAGTGACCGTAAGATCGCATACGACTTCCTGATAGAGCATTTGATTTTCTTTAGCCGGCAGGAAGTAATTCACTTGGTATACCGCCTCTGGCCCCAGATACATCGAATCATCGTCAATGCAGTCTCAGTCGAGCAAGGGATCCCGCATTGGGAGGTGATCAAAAATGCCAAGGAAGCTTTCGATATTCAACTCAGGCAGAGTTTATTTTTTGGCCTGAGTGATGGCGCAAAAATGGACGTATTCCGTCGAGACAATGAAGGACAGATTTCTAACGAGCAAACGGTTGTAGTGCATGAAGTCTCACCGAAACGATGGAAGAAAATGCATGAGAAGCTTTGTAAAGAAATCGAAAACAAAAACTGGCAGGCTGATCCAATCTTCAAGCATGTATTTCTGATTGATGATTTCACTGCATCAGGTACAACTTTGATTAGGTGGGATAACAAAGATCAAGAATGGACAGGGAAAATTGCTAGCTTCATTGAGCATGCAAGACTATCCGAACAGGTCATTCTTCAAGATCCTTGCCATATCCACATACATCATTACGTCGGCACCAGTTTGAGTGAAAAGGAGGTCGCTAAACGAATCAACGAATTCAAGAAGTTCTTAGATAACGAAAGAGCCAAAGGCGATAGGTCATTGCCTGAATTCGATTTCACTGTCTCATTCGGCCTAGTCTTGGATGATAGATTCAATGTTACCGAGCAGAACTGCCCAGCATTTTATGATTTACTTGGAAAGCACTACGATAAATCCGTCCAGACCGATACAACAGGCAGTGTGAAATACGGATACAAGGATTGCGGGCTCGGTGCCGTATTCGAGCACAACACCCCGAACAATTCTGTGGGGCTAATATGGGCAGAAACAACTGAAGCAAACATACCGGCTACTAATACCCCCATGGCCCCACTTTTCCGTAGAAGAACAAGGCACGTCTAATGAATAATCCATTTCAAAAACGTGCCTCGGAGCATTTGGTATCCAGTGAAGCCTTCCTACCGCTAGTGAGTCCGGTACCACTTGAGCTGATTATGGGTAACAGCGGTATCAGTAGTTTTTTAGACAAACTTATATTTGTTTTGGGCACGCCAGGAAGCGGCAAAACCACCTTCGGCAGGTTGTTCGAGTTCGAGAGCTTGATGACCTTGCACGAAAGACGGCAACTGCAAGCTCTGAAGCCAATGGCGAAGGTACTAACAGATTACGGTGTTTTGTCAGCAGACGGCCCCACTGTACTGGCTGCCAGGCTACCTATGGACACTGAGTATCGTGAAATATGGGAGCTGCCCTATGAAGACAGAGTCAAAAGAGAACTATTACTAAAGCTGATCCAAAGCAGGTGCGTGCTGATTTGGTGCAATGCCTTAGCCTCGCATGGCGTGAGAGAAGAAGATATTCAAATCATAACGGATCAATACTCACCTGGCGCTATCAGATCGATTGGAGCTTCAAACATTGGAACATTACGAGAAATTGCAGCCCAAGTAGAAACTGAGGTTTATAAGATCGTCCATTCTCTTGTCCCTAAAAAATTAGACGAAATTGAAAATGCCCTGGACCCTTATGATCCACTCTCGCACATAAAAGAGCTCTCGGTGATCTTTGGGGACTCACAAAAGCCGTTAATTTTAAAACCGATGCTCATCATCGATGACGCACACGAACTTCATCCCACGCAATTCACCGAGCTTTCGGATTACCTCTTCAACCGTGATTTGAGCACCTCGCGATGGTTGATGACTAGATACGATGTGGCTATCACAGCCAATGAATGGATTCTGGGCCATAGCAGTAACAATAAGGCTGGTAGGCAAATTGACCGAGATTTCAAAGTTTTGTTGACCAGCCAGGTCGACCCCAGCCAAAAGCGTGTCTTCCGGTCAGCGGCTCAGGACATAGCAAACCGCTATCTCAAGGAAATGGACGTCTTCAATCGAGCTCAGCAAACCAGGCTGGAAGCCATGTTGATAGAAACATGCAAGGGGATTTCCAGCAGCAATACCGAAGTCCTCAAAAGCAAAATCGAATCAGAGATTACCTCACTTCGAATCAGTCCTGAGCGCGTCGAAAAGCTTGAGCAAATTGTGAACGAGTATGGCAGTGCCAAAAATGAGTCGCCGGACGTCCGCCTTGCAATGCTCAGGATCCTCTTACATCGGTATTCCAAGCGAACACCCCAACAACAATTATTCTCTGAGACTATCGACGTTGAACCTAACAGAGAACTTAAAGCCGATGCAGGGGTAATGGCCGGTGCCAAACTGCATCTTATGCATATGTTCGAGCGGCCATACTATTATGGGATCGAAGCCGTTGCTGATTCCGGAAATGGCAACATTGAGCAATTCTTGAGGACTGCTGACGAATTAGTCAGAGATCTCGAAATCAAATTAATCAGAAAAAAACAAAAGATCCATCTGTCTGCAGAAGAACAACACAAGATAATCAGGGATACTGCTCTGAGCACGATTGAGCATTGGGATTTTCCGATGCACAGACAGCTAGTACAGATAGTCGAATTTATCGGCCTCAAAGCAAGGGACGCTTCATTGCTTCCAAATGCCTATCTCGATCAGGGTGCAAACGCGTATGGGGTACTACGCGACGATTTTGTCGGCATGATGGCCCAGCATCGTCAACTTGCCATGGCTATCCATTACGGAATTGCTTATAACGCCATATCCATTTCACCGACATACCACTGTAAGAACGAGGTCTGGACCCTTATTCAACTTGGAGGGTATCCCATTATCAAATACGGCTTACCTTTCAATCGTGGCGGGTTTGTCGAAGGCAGAATGAAGCCCTTGTATGATTCTGTCCGGTGGGACCAATAAACATGAAGAGGGATTACATCTGGCACGGTAATGGAGACTCAGAAACATTTCTTAAGGACTACTTCCCTTCAAAGAAAATTCTATTCATAGGGTCCATAGGGTTCGATCCAAGAACTCTTATGACCTTTGAAAAATTGAGGGGCATCACTAGCAATATCCAACCCATTTTCTTTGAAGAAGAGCGAAAGGCCGTAGCTGGCACGCTCAAAAATCGGGCAAAGGAAACCTCGGCAAAATTGGCCGAGCTACTGGGGCATCCCCCAAATATTATCAATATTTCTATCTTCGCTAGTGACGATGGAGCTCCAATTGGTGGAAGCGAGCTTATAAAGTCGGTTCAACAGAATATCAAAGATATATCCGAATACAGCGACGTTGTGATCGATATTTGTGCGATGTCTCGTGGCATCTTCTTTCCCTTGGTCCGTTATTTCAGGGGCTTGATCAAGGAGAAAAAACTCGACACTTCGTTGCATATACTCGTGGTTGACCACCCTAGTGTTGATTACAGCTACAAGCCGCAATACCACGACAGGGCAAGTTGGATGAAAGGATTTGATGCAGATGCCGGTCTTATGAGTACCCCGTCTGCTGCTAAACTTTGGTTGCCACAGCTAATGAGTAGTAGAACTGGCATGTATGAGACACTTTTTGGTTTCCTGAGACCCGACGATGTATGCCCGGTACTTCCATTCCCGGGCATCAAACCAAAAATGGTAGACCAACTCGTCATTGAATACCGTGACTTAATTAGTAATTGGGAGACTAGCCTCCAACATATTGTGCTGGCATCCGAGAGTGACCCCCTGGATCTTTACGATACCGTTATTAGAGTTCATAAGGCTCGTAAGAAGATCTGTGATCCTCATGTCACCGTGTTGTCTCCCATGGGTTCCAAAGTATCCACCATTGGTGGCTTATTGGCTGCCATGGACGAGAGTCTACCTGTCGCATATGTTGAAACCTTGGGTTACCATGAAGACTCTAACAGCCCTGTATCAGATGTACCAAGCATTGAGAACCTTGTACATGTTTGGGTGGATGGACCTGTTTATCCCCATGTAAATGATGAAAAAGAATCTTTCAAACCAACTTAAATCGCCTCCCAAAATTCTTGGGACCGGGTTGATTGCGTTGGACATCGTGCTGGATTCCGACAAAAAACTGCTGAATTATGGTTTAGGCGGTTCGGCTGGTAATGTGCTATCCATACTCGGCTCGCTGGGGTGGTCGAGTTCACCCATAGGAAAGCTAGGCTGCGATGTTGCGGCTGAAATCATTCTCAATGAATTCCGTAGGCTTAAAGCCAATCTTGATTTGATTGTTCAGGAACATTCGAGTCCTACGCCTGTGATTTACCAGCACCAACTCGATTGGCAAAGCGGCAGAACTCATAAGTTCAGTTTTGCTTGCCCGATCTGCGGTGTGAAACGCCCTTGGCAAGCACCAAATATAGATTTACCTCCGCCAGAAGTATTAGACGCCATTCAGCCAAACGTGGTTTATATGGATCGGGCAACTACACTAGGGATACAGATTGCCCAATATTATAAAGAACGTAATGTAATGATCTTTTTTGAGCCATCAGAGGTTGGCAATGACCCTGATTTGTTCAGGCAGGCATTAGCAGTTGCTGACATGGTCAAATATGCCGACGACCGCCTTGAAGATTTAGAGGTCTATGATCGGTCCAAAATCTTCGTGGAAATATGCACTAAAGGTAGTGCAGGCCTTTATTTTCGGGCCCCCTCGTTGGCATCAGACTGGATTGAGTTGGACGCTTATAGCGCACCGAGTGTAATCGATACTTCTGGTGCCGGGGACTGGTGCACATCTGGCCTTCTGTACTATCTTTTCAAGAAGGACCCTAGTTGTACGATCTCCAGGGTTACTTACAACCGGCTGAATGAAGCTTTGAGATTTGGCCAAGCTCTTTCGGCGCTCAACTGCATGTCAACGGGGGCACGAAGTCTCATCAACACCTTGCACACAAAAACAATCAATAAGCTGGCGGAAGACCTTCAGCAAGCGAAACTAGTGAACGGTTCGCCGCTTGAAGGGAATATCGAAGCTGAAATGATCTTGCGGGAAGGCTGGTCGAAACTACTCTCTCGCCGCCTTAACCCTAAAGCCGGCAACCGCTCAAGCCGCGATTACCGCATCTGCCATACCATGCTCTGATTCAGTATCTTGTTTCGTCTTCTTGGTTTTGTCAGTGACCAGTTTTCGCCTAATTTCCTCTCTCACTTCCATCAGTAACTCACCCAGCTTGTTCTGACCCTTACCATTAACCTCGCCCCAGAGACGATTCACCGCATTATCAACGGTAGCCACCTCAACCAAGCGTTTCTTGCCTGTACTAAGCAATAATTCCTGCAAATCTTGATGTTGTGTGAACTTGCACATCAAGATCTTCTTCATCCGGGCGAACTTCGTCTTTGACCAATCAGGATGCACGTCCCATACATAAAGGCCATGTGCTGCCATCGCCAATAGTGCAGGTGATGGGGCTGCCATGAGCCACTTCCGTACCTCTTCCTTCCTGGCTTTACCTGCTTGGTATGCGTGTTCCGAGGTTTGGTATACATCGCCTTCGAATTCAACTGCCCGTCTGTATAAATTGCTGAATGCGCCATACGGTTTCTCGTTTGCCCTGTAGAACCGGATTTCTTCCATACGATTTCCCTTCTATTTGGTCTCTGATTTGTTTTCATCGAGCTGTTTCCAATATTTCAAGACCTCAAGCACATCGTGGTCCTGTAATTTCGAAAGCAATTCAAAGGTCGCAGCCATGGCTAGTGGTCGAATCGCTCCACGCATCCATTCATCGACTAAACGTTTTCGTACTCCCGCCATTTCCGATATTTCTTTGTGCGTGATCTCACGGCTAAATGAAACCTGGGCCAGCCTTTGCAGCTGGCGCAGTGTGTCCCTTAACTTGGTTTTATTTGCCGCACTCACAACCACATTATAAGGGTATATAAAACATTTTTTCAAGTATTAAGTACCCTTATAATGGTACTTAATACTTGAATTAACCTTTGTGGAACATGGTAGATTGCACAGCCTGAGTAATTAAATGTACGTTTAGTACAGCATAGTTGGTTGAGATGAAATTGATTAAGCTCAACCATTCAGCAATAAAGGTGGGATCGAGAAATAACCCTAGGTAAGTTGGAGAGCCATAGATTGTCATCAATGGTATCGATGACGTCTTGAGTTGGGGAAAATCCAAACTAAATCATTCAGATCAATGGAATCATTGGGGTCTCGCTAGACTCCGCTCTCCCTATTCCAAAGTTGTTTTAATACCGGACCAATCCTACCCTGATGTCTTCGGATCTGGTCTTGAGCTCGTCAACACGTCGTTTTAGCAGGTAGATTGGTGATATGGATGGTTTTCGGCATTTCGTCTCCGTATGATGGAAGAGAGCTAAAGCCTAGCTCTATTCATGCTGGGCTTCACTTGCCGAAACAGTAGGGATTTATTTGATTATGGTCTTGTGCAACTGCTACCTCATAGCGATTCATTTAAAGCTTTGGCAGCCCAATTTCTAGGGCCAGGTGCCTTTCTGGATGAACTCAATCTTGTAGCCGTCCGGATCTTCGATGAAGGCGATGACTAGATTGCTGTGCTTCATGGGTCCGGCTTCCCGCACTACCTTGCCGCCCTTCTGCTTCACTTTCTCACATTTCCCGTAAACGTCATCCACTTCGATGGCGATATGGCCGAAACCGTTGCCGAGGTCATAGCTGGATGTATCCCAGTTGTGGGTAAGCTCGATGACGGCGCTCTCTTTTTCCTCACCGTAGCCGACGAATGCCAGTGTGAACTCGCCCTCTGGATACTCGTGCCGGCGGATCAATCGCATACCCAGCACCTCGGTATAAAACCTGATGGAACGCTCCAGGTCGCCTACACGTACCATGGTGTGCAATATGCGCATATTTTTCCTAAGCCGCCTTGGCTGCGGTGAGTTTAAGGTATTTGGCGAGTAGGTCTTCTTGCGTCTCGCGCAAATCGGGGTTGAACGGGATGCAATCAACCGGACAGACCTGCTGGCATTGCGGTTTGTCGAAATGTCCTACGCACTCCGTGCACGAACCGGGGTCGATGACGTAAATCTCGTCCCCCTGCGAAATTGCATCGTTCGGGCACTCGGGCTCGCAAACGTCGCAGTTGATACATTCATCGGTAATCATCAAGGCCATGCTTAATCCTGTGCTTCTATGTCTGAAGCTTCTGTTTGATCTTCTGCTCGATCAAGGGTGAAACGAACTGGCTCACGTCGCCGCCAAGCGTAGCGATTTCCCGCACCAGACTGGCGGAGATGAACATGTATTGCTCGGCCGGCGTCAGGAACAGCGTTTCGACTTGCGGAAACAGCTTGCGGTTCATTCCGGCCAGCTGGAATTCATACTCAAAATCGGAAGCTGCACGCAAACCGCGAACGACGGCATGTGCACCCTGCTGCTGCACGAATTCCATGAGCAGCCCGGAGAAACCCATGACGCGGATGTTGGGACAATCCTGCAACACGCTGGACGCCAGCTCTACGCGCTCTTCTAGCGCAAAGAAGGGTTTCTTGCTGGGGTTCTGCGCAATGGCGATGATGACTTCCGAGAACAAGCCGGCCGCTCGGCGCGCGATATCCTCATGGCCGCTGGTGATCGGGTCGAAGCTGCCGGGATAGACAACCCGCAATGATTTCTTGTCAGTCTGCATGTGCGGATTTTAGCAGGTGAAAATAAACATTACCTGCCTTGCCATGTTTCCGTACCTCCCAGCCGGCTTCTTCGGTCAAGGGAAATTCTGCTTCGGCATAGACCACACCGTCCACAGTCAAATGGGCAGACAATTGCGGCAACAATTTTGTCAACCACCCCTGGTTGAAAGGCGGGTCAAGAAAAATGACGTCGAAACGTTCCGCATTGCGAGCCAGAAACTGCAATGCATCGCGATGAATAATTTCCGCACCTGCCGCATTCAGAATACTTTTATTTTCGAGCAATGATTGATAGGCAGATATCGACTGCTCGACCATTACAACCCTGGTCGCCCCCCGCGACAGCGCCTCGAAACCCAGTGCGCCGGTGCCGGAAAACAGGTCGAGACAACTCAACCCTTCCAGGTCTTGCCCCAGCCAGTTGAACAGGGTCTCGCGCACGCGATCCGGAGTAGGCCGCAAGCCGGGCGCGTCGGGAAAACGCAGCCACCGGCTGCGCCATTCTCCGCCGCCGATGCGGACCCGGTTCTTGCTGTTGGCAGTCACGCAGTCAGGACACTACTGGGCCGCTGTCGCCGCGGGTGCTTCTCCGCCCACAATCACGGTCAGCATGCTGTCGGTTTTGAGCCTGCGCGTAAAAGCATCCTTGATCTGGGCCGCTGTCACGCTCTCCACCTGTTTGTTGAAGTTGTCCAAATAATCCAGCGGCAGCTTGTAAAAGCCAATGACAGCCAGATAATCAAGAATTTTGGCATTGCTGTCGGTACGCAGCGGAAATCCGCCGATGATGTTCTGCTTAGCAGCCTTGAGCTCTTCCGTTGTCACGCCTTCGTTCACGAATTTTTCCAGAGTTTCGCGCACGACCTTGAGCGCCTCGTCCGTCTGCTCGCGTTTGGTTTGCAGGCCAAGCTGGAAGGGTCCGCGCTGTGCCATGGGCATGAAATAGCTATAAACGCTGTACGCCAGGCCGCGATTCTCGCGCACCTCTTCCGTCAGGCGCGACACGAAACCGCCGCCGCCTAGGATGTAATTTCCGACATAAAGCGGGAAGTAATCAGGGTCGCCGCGATATACGCCGGGATAGCCCAGCAGGATATGCGACTGGGTAGCGGGATGCGGAATACGCACAGTCTGCGGCTGCTCACGATCCTGTACCTGCGGCAATGCCGGCGCTTCTTCAGCCGTTGGCAAACCACTGGCGATTCGCTCGGCAATTTGTTCCGCCTGGGTACGGCTCATGTCGCCTATCATGGCGATTGTGGCGTTCTTCGCGCCATAGTAGGTTGAATAAAATTGCTGCAGATCTTCGCGCTGTATGCCTGCCACGGTCTGCGGCTCGCTGCGCTCTTCCAGTGCATAAGGATGTTCGCCATACAGATTGGTCATGAAGGCCTTGCTGGCAATGGCAGCGGGCCGCGTCATGGCTTCCTTGAGACCAGCGATGACACGGGCTTTCTCGCGCTCAATAATAGGCGCGGGAAAGTCAGGCTGATGCATGATCTTCGTGTAGATATCCAGCGCCTGCTGACGTTCCTGCTCGCTGCTCAGGGTCCTGAGGCTGAAGCCGGCCCGGTCGGCATCAAACTCGCCGCCGAGGATCGCCCCCACATCAGCGAGCTTTTGGGAAATCCCTTCATCCGACATACCGCCTGCACCCAGCGTCATGACATGACGTGTAAGCGCGGCCAGGCTCGCCTTGGTACTGATATCACGGGCGCTGCCCGCAGCGAAATTGGTGCTGATGTCGATAATCGGCAGATCGTGGTTTTCCACGAAATAAACATCGGCGCCGGTGCTGGTCTGCCAGTGCTGTATATCTATCCTTGCCTGCGCCTGCAGAGTGAACAGCAGGCCGGCAACGACAAGAATGATGCGGTACATGGGATTCATGAATGTCCTGTCAGTGTGCATGCTGGAGCTCCCCCTGTGGTTGCTTGGGCTTCTCGCCGGGCGCCAGCGGCTGGGGGTCAAGAATGGCGATGGCCATGTTGTCGCGATTCAGGTATTTCTTCGCTACCTGCTGCACCTGCTCCGTCGTCACTGCGGCCAGCTTGTCTGGATATTTGTCCAGAAAACGCCAGGAATAACCCGTGGTCTCCAGACGACCAATCTGCATGGCCTGGTAGAACATCGAATCGCGCTGGTAGATATCGCCGGCAATCACCTGCGCCTTGACGCGCTTCAGTTCGTCGTCGGTGACGCCTTGCTGCTTGATCTTTTCGATCTCCTGCAGGATGGCCTCTTCCAGCTCTGCAGCCGTGCGACTTTCGCTGGGGCTGCCATCAATTTCGAACAAGCCGGACTTGCCCCGCTGGATCAGGTCATAACCCGCACCTACATTGATGGCGATTTTCTGGTTGCGCACCAGATTCTGGTTGAGGCGCGCGGAAGCGTTGCCGTCCAGCACGCCCGCCAGGATTTCCAGCGCATAGGGCTCCCAGTCGTTGTCCACATCTTCCAGTACCGGCACGTGATAACCCATGAGCAGGTACGGCAGCTCAGCCTTTTCCTTGACAATGGCACGGCGCGTTCCGTTCTGCTCGGGCTCGGCCTGCGGCTTGCGCGGTGGCAATGCGCGAGGTTTGAGCGGGCCGAAATGCTTGCGTGCGAGCTTCAGCACTTCTTCAGCTTCGACGTCACCGACTACCACCAGAATCGCATTATTCGGCACATACCAGGTCTGGTACCACTCGCGGGCATCATCTACGGCCATATTCTGCAAGTCGTTCATCCAACCCACGATAGGTCGGCCGTAAGGATGGGCGGTGTAGGCCAGCGCCTGAAACTGCTCATTCACCACCGCCTGTGGATTGTCTTCCGTGCGCCAGCGGCGTTCTTCCATCACCACGTTGATTTCCTTGGCGAACTCTTCCTGCGTCAGCTGCAGATTGGTCATACGGTCGGCTTCCAGCCGGATGGATAACGGCAGCTGTGATTTTTCAAGTTGCTGGTAATACGCCGTGTAATCAGCGCCGGTGAATGCATTTTCACGTCCGCCGGCTGCCGCGACGATAAGTGAGAACTGGCCGGGCGGAATGGTTTTGGTGCCCTTGAACATCATGTGCTCAAGCACATGCGCAACGCCCGTCTTGCCATTCACCTCATCAATACTGCCGGCCTGGTACCACACCTGCGACACCACGACCGGGGAACGGTGGTCTTCCTGCACGATGATGCGCATGCCGTTATCGAGCTTGAATTCATGGGTTTCAGCCAGAGCCAGCAGTGGGAAAAACAGCCAGGCGACGAGTAATCGCCGGGTTAACAAACGGTTAAGCAACGGAATGTCCTCCTTTTGGAACTGCATTATAGCTTGCCCCATCCAAGCATTCGGGCGCGGTTGTTGATGAGAGCAGGATTGTATTCGTGCTTTGTGACAGGGCTCGCCCATTGTTAGTTTCATTGGCGGTCGACGCCTTCAGCCTTATCAATCGGCTTAATTGCAAATTTGGAATAAAATGTCATGGCCATGTTCGACTTCTTCAAAAAAGACAAGACACCTACTCCCGAGCCTGAAATACCGCAAGCACCGGCGCTCTCGTGGACCGAACGCCTCAAGCAGGGCCTGAGCCGCACACGTTCCCAACTCGGCAGCCAGTTCACCGGCTTGTTCAGCGGCGGCAAGATCAGCGAGGAAGTCTATGAAGAGCTGGAAACCATCCTGCTGACCGCTGACGTTGGCGTTCCCGCTACCCAGGCGTTGCTGGAGCAGATCAGGACACGCGTCAAACGCCACAACCTGAGCGATACGACCCAGCTGCGCGATGCACTCAAGCAGGCATTACTCGATCTGCTGCTGCCGCTGGAAAAACCGTTGATCACTTCGACCGCGCAGCCATTTGTCATCATGCTGGCGGGAGTCAACGGTGCAGGTAAAACCACGACCATCGGCAAACTCGCCCATCTATTTCGCAGCGAAAACAAATCGGTGCTGATTGCAGCGGGTGATACCTTCCGCGCTGCGGCGCGCGAGCAGCTTCAGGCTTGGGGCGATCGAAACCAGGTGCACGTGGTGGCACAGGAAAGCGGTGATGCGGCAGCTGTCATTTTCGATGCAGTGAATTCAGCCAGGGCACGCAATATCGATGTGGTATTGGCGGATACTGCCGGCCGCCTGCCTACCCAGCTCAATCTCATGGAAGAAATCCGCAAGGTGCAGCGCGTTATCGGCAAGGCCATGCCTGAGGCACCGCATGAAGTCCTGCTGGTTCTGGATGCCAACACAGGCCAGAACGCGGTCGCTCAGGTCAAGGCATTTGATGATGCGCTGGGCGTAACCGGACTCGTTCTGAGCAAACTGGACGGCACGGCCAAGGGCGGCGTTATTGCGGCCATCGCCCAATCAAGGCCCATTCCTATCCGCTACATCGGCGTGGGGGAAGGCATTGACGACCTGCGTCCGTTCAAGGCCGGCGAATTCATTGAGGCACTGTTCGAATGATCGTATTCGACCAGGTCAGCAAGCGCTACCCCGGCAGCCAGGAAGTGCTGCGCAATGTTTCATTCGAAATCCAGTCCGGCGAAATGGTCTTCGTCACTGGTCATTCGGGCGCCGGCAAGAGCACGCTGCTCAAGCTGATTGCAGCTACCGAACGCCCCACTTCGGGTACCGTGCTCATTGGCAACCAGAATGTCAGCAAGTTGCGACCTGCTGCGGTTCCATATCTCCGGCGCAAGTTTGGCCTGGTCTTCCAGGACCACAAACTGCTCTATGACCGCAACTGCTTTGAGAATGTCGGGCTGCCGCTCTACATCAATGGCGTCACCGGCAATGAAGCCGGCAAGCGAATTCGTGCGGCACTCGACAAGGTCGGGTTGCTGGGCAAGGAGAAAGCCATGCCGATCACGCTCTCCGGGGGCGAACAGCAACGTCTGGCCATCGCCCGTGCCGTTGTCAGCCGGCCTTCCATTCTGATTGCCGATGAACCCACCGGCAACCTCGACGAAGGGTATGCCAACGAAATCATGGCGCTTTTTTACGCCTTTCAGCAGGTAGGGGTGACTATCATCATCGCTACGCATGACGTGCATAATCTGGATCCGCGAGCCGGACTTCTGAGTCTGAGCCAGGGAGAACTTGCAACATGGCGCCCCAGTGCTGCGCCCGGCACGGGGGAAATACATCCATGAAGCAATGGCTCAATCTGCATGGGCAGGCAGTATCGCTGGTCATGTACCGCCTGCGCAGAAATGCCTGGGCCACCTTCATCATGTGGTGCGTCATGGGCATCACGCTTGCTCTGCCGGGCCTGCTTTACATCGCCATGGACAATCTCAACCGCGTAGCCGGCAGTGTCGAAAGCGAGCCGCAGATCAGCCTCTTCCTGCATCTTGCCATCGAACCTGAAGCCATCGCAGGCATCAGGCAAAACCTTGCTGAACATCCGGACATTGCAAACTATCGTTTCGTCGATAGAAACGCCGCGTGGGAGGAACTCAAGCGCAATAGCGGCATTGGCTCCGTGTCCGACCTTGAACAGAACCCGTTGCCAGATGCATTCTTTGTAGAGCCTGCGTCGCTCGACCCCGCAAGCATCGAGCGCCTGCATCGCGATCTACAGCAATTGCCCGGGGTGGAAGTTGCGCAACTTGATGCCGCATGGATCAAGCGTCTTTATGCTGTGCTGGAGCTTGCAAAAAAGGCCGTGCTGATTCTGGGTGCGCTGCTGGGATTCGCCCTGCTTGCGATTATTGGTAATACCATTCGCCTGCAAGTGGTGACACAACGCGATGAAATTGAGGTCTCCAAACTGATCGGTGCAACCGACAGTTTCATCCGCAGGCCTTTTCTCTATGCAGGCACCTTCTATGGATTGGGTGGCGGCATTACTGCCTTGCTGTTCCTGCTGGGGATTACTGTGCTCTTCAATGCTTCTGTTGCGGAAATCGCCGCGCTCTACCGCAGCGATTTCAATCTGAAATTCCTTGATTCGTTCTCCAGCCTGGTGCTGCTCGCCATCGCGGCCCTGCTCGGCTGGGTGGGCTCTTACGTCGCAGTCAACCGCTCACTGGCGAAATTTGCATTCAAGACCTGATAGCTTAACTCACCGATCCATTCAGCCTTCCGACGGCACATAACTGAACACCGCATAGAAATCGCGTGAACGAGGCAGACGTCTCCTTGTCATAAAAATGTGGCGCACTTAAGGCCACCTGAACATCCAGTAGGCAATCGGCAATCTCGAACTTTCAAAGTTTGGCACTCTCTAATCGAGAGTGCTAAAATTATTTATCCGAGAAAGGATCAAATGATGACCAATGCCCTGACAATACCATCGGTTACTGCGCTTGACAGCCTTGATCAGTATCTGCGCACCATCAAGGCGTTCCCCGTATTAAGTGCGGAAGAGGAATTTGATCTGGCTGTGCGTCTCAAGAAAAACAATGATCTTGAGGCGGCCAAAGGCCTGATCGTCTCCCATTTGCGTCTCGTTGCCAGTATTGCGCGTGGTTATGCAGGCTATGGACTTCCACAGGCAGATCTCATCCAAGAGGGAAATATCGGCCTCATGAAGGCGGTACGCCGTTTCGACCCCGAGCGTGGCGTGAGACTGGTGTCATTTGCCATTCACTGGATCAAGGCCGAAATCCACGAATACATCATCCGCAATTGGCGCCTGGTCAAGGTCGCAACCACCAAGGCGCAGCGAAAGCTGTTCTTCAACCTGCGCAGCATGAAAGGCGATGTAGGCACCTTGCAGCCTGATGAAGTGGCGCATATCGCACGCGAACTCAAGGTCAAGCCAGAAGAAGTCATGGAAATGGAAGCTCGCATGAGCGGCCATGAAATTCCGCTGGAGCCGCTGACGGAGGACGAATCCGAAGAGAACTACAGCCCGATTTCCTATTTGCAGGACCATCAGCCCGAACCATCGGAGCTGCTGGCCCAGCGTGAAACAGAACGCCATCACACGGTGGGTCTGTCACGTGCCCTTGAAAGCCTGGACGACCGCAGCCGCCGCATTGTGCAGGCTCGCTGGTTGCAGGAAGGCAATGGCGCCACCTTGCACGACCTGGCTGCGGAATTCGGTATTTCCGCCGAGCGTGTACGCCAGATCGAGCATAAGGCCATGCAAAAAATGAAAATTCAGCTCGGTGCTGCGTGATAAGGCATCTACCCAAATAAAAAAGGCTGCGTGAGCAGCCTTTTTTATTATCTTAGTCAAAGAGCCTAGGCAGCTGCCTGGTTCTGTGGTGCCTGATCGAAAGCCAGTGCATTCCGGACATGCTGTCGCAGCACCTTGAGATCTGCTTCCTGCGCTTGTATGCCTTTCTCGATATTTTCCAGCTCACCAATTCGGTCTTCCAGCGTGTCGGTAGCTTGGTAAATACGCTTGATGCTTTCCAGCCGGCGCCGCAACTGCAGCTGGTGTTCACGCACCTGCGATTCCATGGGCGCAATGACTGCCTTGAGCCAGTTCTCGATATCACGGTTGGCAACTTCGTAAACATGAATGACACGGCTCGCCAGCGTCTCAAAGAATTTGGAGGTCAGCGTCATCTTCTCATTGGTGATCATGTTGAACGCGGTATTGAATTGTTCCTTGTAGGCGCGCTCCAGTTTCGCCAATTCCTTCTGATAACGCAGTGTCGAGAATGACGGCGGCTCAGCCTTGCGCAGGCCATGTTCTTTGGAGAATTTCTCGTACATGGCGTCCATCATCTTCTTGATCTCTTCAATCTGCGCGTCCGACTTCACCATGCGATCCTTGAGATCAGCGAAGAAGGCATCCATGGCACCGCGAATGCTCTTGGTGAAATTGGCTGCGATCATGGTTTCACGTGTGTTGGTGACCTGGCTCTTGAGGGTTTCCATGCCCAGCAACGTGAACAGCTGATTGGTCTGTTGCGAGAATACGCTGCGCAGGGCCTGGAAGCGCTGCAACCCTTTCTCGAAGTTTTCCTTGTCGACCTTCACCTTGTTCATCATGTGTTCGACCACATCCTCGTTCTTGCCGCGCAGGCCACGCAGCTCGCCTAGCTGCTCGGTCAGTCCCTGCAGGCGGGCTTCAAGAATCAGGTGAGAATTGTTGATGAGGTCTTCGATTTCGTTCTGCGTGTTGTCACGCACGATTTCCTTCTTGGACGGAATCAGCTCATCAGACAGCGCTTTTTCCAGCTCCAGGATCCGGCTCTTGTCCAGCAGCTTGTCATCCTTGTTGACCTTGGCCAGCAGGGCCTTCTGCGCAGAAATCGGGAAGATCTGGTTGGCATCTAGGCCCAGCAGTTCGGCACTGGTATTCACCTGCTTGGTGATTTCCTTCTGGATTTCGACTTCATCCTTGAGTTCATCCCACAGACCGTCGATCTTGTTCAGGACTGCCAGGCGGCCTTTCTGCTTCCAGCGTGTACCGCTGATGTACTGGCGCCAGACATCGATTTCGGACTTGGTGACACCGGTATCAGCAGCCAGGATAAACAGCACGGCATGCGCATTGGGCAGCATGTTGAGCGTCAGTTCCGGCTCGGTACCGATAGCATTCAGGCCCGGTGTGTCGAGGATGACCAAGCCCTGTTCAAGCAGGGGATGGGGGAAATTGATCACAGCATACCGCCAGCACGGAATATCAATGCTGCCGTCGCTGTTGATGCTCATGGCGTCATCAGCGCTGTTGGGATCATAAAGACCGTAGCGCTCGGCCTCTTCCAGCGTCACCTTCTTGGTGCGGCTGACTTCCTTGAAGGCATTGACCATGCTGTCGCTGGACTCGATGGAAAACTCGAAAGTCTGCCATTCATCGGGGTAACGCTTGTATTCAGTGGTTGTGGCATCCGAAGTGCGCGTCTCGATAGGCAGCAACTGCAGCGACGTCGGCTTGGCCGGGTCATACAGCAGTTCCGTCGGGCACATGGTGGTGCGGCCTGCACTGGAGGGCAACAGGCGCTGGCCGTAACCAGCAAAGAAAATGGCATTGATGAGCTCGGATTTACCGCGGGAGAATTCAGCGACAAACGCAACATTCAGTTTGTCTTCACGCAGACGATCCAACAATTGTTGGATACGCTGATCGATCTGGGCATCGTTGAGCTCCTGCTCATTGAGCCAGTTGCGGTAGTCGCAGATGGTATCAACAAGCGCCTTGCGCCATTCGGTATATGCGGCAAACTGGTGGGCTAACTTGTTCTCTGCCATGATCGTTCCCTAAGGACTTTTATTCTTGGTGACACTGTAGCATGCCTATCAAAATTGTTAAAGTAATCAGCCGACTAACGGTCAAGCTGCAAGCAAGCTGTTAACTTTTCGGTGTTTACGCAACGGTTCGGCTCCAGTCGCCGCCAGACAATGGTTGGGCCGTGATTCTGCTATCATCGGTTTTTTAAGAAATTCCAGTATGAGCGGACTACATCCAGGCGCACCGCGCCCGACAGATATTTCCCTGCACCAGGCCTCACGCAGGCTTGAGCTGACATTTGACGACGGTGCGCACGGACTGCTTTCATGCGAATTCTTGCGAGTATTTTCGCCTTCAGCCGAAGTGCGCGGCCACGGCGCCGGGCAGGAAGTCCTACAAACCGGCAAGGAAGAGGTCAACATTGATGCCATCGAGCCGGTAGGCAATTATGCAGTCCGGCTGATTTTTTCTGATGGCCATGATACGGGTCTTTACTCCTGGGATTATCTGCATGAACTGATCAGGAACCAGGCATCGCTGTGGCAGACCTATCTTGATAAACTGGCGGCGGCCGGCATGACACGCAATCCATCTGCAGATGAAAGACCCATGCAATGAACGACAAAAACACTACCCATTTCGGCTTCCAGTCCGTTCCGGAGACTGAAAAGGCCCACAAGGTACGCGACGTGTTTCAATCCGTCGCACGCCGCTACGACCTCATGAACGATGTCATGTCGGGCGGACTGCACCGTTTATGGAAGCGTTTTACGATTGAAGTCAGCGGCGTCAAGGCTGGCGACCGCGTGCTTGATATCGCAGGCGGCACGGGTGATCTCTCGCGTCTTTTCTCAAAGAAAATTGGCTCCGGCGGCGAGCTGGTGCTGACCGATATCAATGCCGCCATGCTGGGTATAGGCCGCGACCGTCTCATTGATGAAGGCATTGCCGTGCCCGCCGTGCAATGCGATGCGGAGAAGCTGCCATTCCCCGACCATTATTTCGACTGCGTCTGCGTCGCCTTTGGCCTGCGCAACATGACACGTAAGGACCAGGCACTGCGAGAGATGCAGCGCGTGCTGAAACCCGGAGGTCGTCTGCTGGTACTCGAATTTTCGCAGGTGTGGAAACCGCTGGCTCCGCTTTACGATGCCTACTCTTTCAAGCTGCTGCCGCTGATGGGCAAGCTACTGGCCAAGGATGCCGAGAGTTATCAGTACCTGGCCGAATCCATACGCATGCATCCCGATCAGGAAACCCTACGACAGATGATGCTGGATGCAGGGCTGGCGCAAGTTGACTATTACAACCTGGCAGCCGGTGTGGTTGCCCTGCACAAGGGCTGGAAAGCCTGACCTTATGTTCGAGCCCCTCATTACTCGCATCCTGAACCACCTGGTCAACCAGAATGACTGGGCTAGGGAGCAGCTTTTGCCTTATAGCGAGCAGGTCGTGCTATTCCATATCCCGCCAGTGCGCATGAAAGTAGTGGTTCTTGAAGATGGCGGCCTGGCTGCTGCGGGTGAGGCTGCGATGGTGTCGGCCACCGTGACCCTGCCACTACCGGCCGCACTGCGCCTGCTTGCTGGGGACGCCAATGCAGAAACACTGGCGACCATTGACGGTGATACCGAGCTGGCAGTGGTATTGAGCCGGGTGTTGCGCAACATGCAGTGGGAATACGAAGAGGACCTGAGCAAGATCATCGGCGATGCGCCCGCACACCAGCTTGCGCAGTTTGGGCGCAATGCTGTGGCTGAGGTACGCAAGCAATCACTCAATATCGCCGATATGTTTGCAGAATACTGGCAGGAAGAGCGCCCGCTGATTGCCAAGAAGCGCCACATCAGCCAGTTCATGCAGCAGGTGGAAGAACTGCGCGACTCGGTGGAGCGCATGGAAAAACGCATCGACAAGTTGACCGACACAGACACTGCCCCGCCAGATTCTGCAACCTCTATCCCGAACCCTGCTGCAAAAGACCAATAACGCATGCGCTTCTTCCGGCTATTACGCATTCTCAATATCACACTGCGCTTTCAACTTGATGAGTTCGTGCTCGCGCACACCCGTCTACGCCCATTCTACAAGCCGGTACAAGTAGCCTTCTTCTGGCGACGCAGTCGCTATCCTCGCGCAGTGAGGCTGCGTCTGGCGCTGGAAGCGCTGGGCCCGATTTTCGTCAAGTTCGGGCAGATGCTGTCCACCCGTCGCGATCTCATTCCTCTGGACATCGCTGATGAACTGGCGCTGTTGCAGGACCGCGTACCGCCATTTCCCTATGTCGACGTCAGGCAAACCATAGAGCTGACTTACGGACTGCCGATTGAAACCGTGTTCTCGCAATTCGATGAAATACCCATCGCCAGCGCCTCTGTCGCCCAGGTGCATTTTGCACATCTACCCAACGGCACGCCGGTTGCCGTCAAGATTCTGCGGCCCGGCATCGCTGTTGTTATCGAGAAGGATCTCGTCCTGCTTGATAGTGCGGCATGGCTGCTGCAAAAATTGTGGCCGGACGGCAAGCGCCTGCGTCCGCGTGAAGTGGTCGCCGAATTCGCCAGGCATGTACACAGCGAACTCGATTTGATGCTGGAAGCAGCCAACTGCAGTCAGCTTGGACGAAATTTCGCAGATGGCCGCCTGTTGCTGGTGCCGGAAGTCTATTGGGACTGGTGCCGCGAGCAGGTCATGGTCATGGAGCGCATGAACGGCATCCCGATTAGCCATGTCGCCCGGTTGCGTGAAGTTGGAGTGGATATCCCCAAGCTCGCACGTGACGGCGTGGAAATTTTCTTTACGCAGGTATTTCGCGATGGTTTTTTTCACGCCGACATGCATCCCGGCAATATCCAGGTAGCAGAAGATGGCCGCTATGTCGCGCTGGATTTCGGCATCATGGGTACGCTCAACGAAACCGACAAGCAGTATCTGGCGCGCAACTTCCTGGCATTCTTCCGTCGCGATTATCGGGAGGTGGCACGCGCACACGTCGAATCCGGCTGGGCGCCTCTGGATACGCCTATTGATGAATTCGAGACCGCCATTCGCGCTGTCTGCGAACCCATCTTCGACAAGCCGCTGAAAGAGATTTCATTCGGCCGCGTATTGCTGCGCCTGTTCCAGACTTCGCGCCGCTTCGGCGTACAGATTCAGCCGCAACTCACCATGCTGCAGAAGACATTGCTCAATGTGGAAGGCCTGGGGCGCGATCTCGATCCGGATCTCGACCTGTGGAAAACCGCCCGGCCCTACCTTGAGCGCTGGATGTCCGAGCAGATCGGCTGGCGCAGCATTTTGAAGAATATCGAAGCTGAATATCCAAACTGGGGCAGGATGCTGCCGCAGATGCCGCGTCTGCTGTACCAGCAGCTGCAGCAAAAGCACGAATATCCCATCACCCTTGAACTGGATCTTTTAGCCAGGGAGCATCGCCGTCATACCCGGTTGCTGCGCATCATTTCAATCTCGCTTGCGCTTATGGTGAGCCTGCAGTTTGCCCTGTTCTACATGCTGTGGTCGAGCCCCTAATTTGCTCTTGCCGGCCGGCATACTTTTGCTAGAATCCAGCGCTATCCAACTACTAACATCTCCATAAGGATACGACCGTGCTGATCTGGTTCGTTGTGCTTTACCTGATGATGTCTATCGGCATCGGCCTCTTGGTTGCCACCCGTGTAAAAAACACCAAAGACTATGCGGTTGCCGGTCGCCATCTTCCGCTGCCTATTGTCATGGCAACGGTATTTGCGACATGGTTCGGCGCCGAAGCCGTGTTCGGCGTTTCGGCAACCTTCGTGCAGGAAGGCCTCGGAGGCGTAGTCGCCGACCCGTTCGGCTCCAGCATGTGCCTTATCATTGCCGGGTTCTTCTTTGCCACGCAGCTCTACAAGCTCAACATCATCACGCTAGGTGACTTTTACCGCATGCGCTACAACCGCACGGTGGAAGTGCTGACCACGATTGCCATTGTGGTTTCCTACCTGGGTTGGGTCGCCGCGCAGATCACGGCGCTGGGGCTCATCATCAACATGATCACCAACGGTGCAGTCAGCCAGGAAACCGGCATGTTGCTGGGGACCGCGGTCGTACTTACCTACACCACGCTGGGCGGCATGATGTCCGTCGCGATTCTCGATTTCGTGCAGATGATCGTCGTGATCTGCGGCCTGCTGTTCATTGGCTATAGCATTTCCGGCCTGACTGGCGGTGTCATGCCGGTGATCGACCATGCCAGTGCCGCCGGCAAACTGGATTTCTTCCCGCCGGCTGACCCATGGATGTGGATCACTTTCATCGGTGCGTGGATGACCATGATGCTGGGGTCGATCCCACAGCAGGACGTATTCCAGCGCATCTCCTCTGCCAAGAGCGCTAAGATCGCCATCTGGGGCTCGGTGCTTGGCGCTTCAGTTTACTTCTGCTTTACCTTTGTGCCGATGTTTATCGCCTATTCGGCCACCATGATTGACCCGACCTTGTTCAACAACCTCATCAATGAGGATTCGCAGCGCGTGTTGCCCACGTTGGTCATGCAGCACACGCCCATCATTGCACAGGCGATTTTCTTCGGTGCCGTCATTTCCGCCATCATGAGCTGTTCTGCCGCTACCTTGCTGGCGCCCTCGGTGACTTTCGCCGAGAACATTGTACGCGGCTTCATGCCGCACCTGACGGATCGCGGCCTGCTCAAGGTCATGCGCATATCGCTCGTAGGTTTTGCCGTTTGCGTCCTGATTTATGCCTTTAATTCTGAGCGCTCTATATTTCATATGGTGGAAAGTGCCTACAAGATCACGCTGGCAGGTGCCTTCGTGCCGCTGTTCTTTGGCGCTTTCTGGAAGCGCGCCAATAGTCAGGGTGCGCTGGCCGCCATCGTCGGCGGGATTGGCAGCTGGATTCTGGTGGAAATACTGGTGGGTGAGGAAAGCCTGGTACCGCCGCAACTTATCGGGCTGCTGGTAAGTATTGTCGGCATGATTGTGGGATCGTTATTGCCACAGAAGATCGGCAAGTCCACACATGAAATGCCGGGCTACCTGCAGAGGCATGCTGCTCATCCACACAGCCCGACAGCAATTCCGCGCGAAAGCGGACACTGATCCCAGGCTAATTCAATTCAGCGCTGGCAGACCGGACAGAAGAACGTGGAGCGCTGCCCCAGCCGAATGGATTTAATCGCAGCGCCGCACTTTCTGCACGGTTTTCCAGTTCGGCCATAGACGAAATACTGCTGCTGGAAATAGCCCGGATTGCCGTCGCTACCGAAGAAATCACGCAGGCTGCTGCCGCCGGCTTTCAGTGCATCCTGCAGAGTCGCTTTGATTTCGCCTGCCAGCCGCTCATAACGCTTTTTGCTGACCTTGTTGGCCGCCGTGCCCGGATGAATGCCCGCGCGGAAGAGAGACTCGCTGGCATAGATATTCCCCACACCCACTACCACCGAGCTGTCCATGATGACGTTCTTGACCGGAGCCGGCCGTATGCGTGTTCTGGCATAAAGCAGCTCGCCATCGAAGTCATCACCCAGCGGCTCCGGACCCAGTGATTGCAGCAGCACATGCCGGTCTACATCGCCTTCAGACCACAGCACGGCTCCGAAACGCCGGGGGTCTCGCAGGCGCAAGACGTTGCCGTTACTGAACTGGATTTCAAAGTGATCGTGTTTCTGCGCCGGCTCGTCCTGTTGCAACAGGCTGATACGACCGGACATGCCCAGATGCAGGATCAGGGTGCCGGTATCAAAGCGAGCGAGAATGTATTTGGCACGGCGCTGAAGCGCGTGAAGCTGCTGGCCCGGCAGGATATCAGCAATCTGTGCAGGAATAGGCCAGCGCATCGCGGCATTGCGTATGATGACCTTGCCCACTTTCTGCCCAACCAGGGGCAGCAACCCAAGCCGCGTGGTTTCGACCTCGGGCAACTCAGGCATGGAAGGCTACTTCTTGAGCCCGATGGGCGGGTTCAGCATGGTAAAGCCGACATCCTGCGGGAAGTGGTAAAGCATGCCTTCATCAGGGCGGGCAAGCAGCAGCTCGGGAGATTCCTGCAACTTGTCGAAATGCACCTTGCTGCCGTCTTGCAGCTTGACTTCCACTGAAGGATAAGCGGCCCTGCGGTCTGGCGCGTAGGGTTCGACTGAAGTCGCCGCGGCCTTGATCCAGTACATCTCCAGCCATTCGTTCATGCGATCCTGTTCAGGCTTCGCGCCCTCGGCGGATATCTTCCAGTTGCCATCGACGATATCCACCTGCAGGCGAATCTCTTCCCATTGTTCAAGCCGCGAGAAATCGAAGCCGGCAATCTTTTCGCCTGGTTGGAATGGGTGCTTGCTGACGAGTTCGATGGGCTGGGTTGCGGCGGTTTCCGAATAGACGGGATCCACCATGTATACGGCATCCTTGTAGGCGACATACTGCTCGCCGCTAACCGGATTGTAGGTACCGAACAGGAATTCCTCGTCACCCATCCTGACCTTGAGTGCCGGGTTATCCAGACCGAACTGCCCCAGGTCGCTGGCGGGAAATTTCTCCTTGCTGGTGGCCGCGACAATGGAAAGAATGCGCTGCACAATGGTCTGGTCCGCGCGTGCCTTATAGGGCTGCTGCATATACCAGTAACCATCGGTTTTTTCGAAAATGACAGGCGCCTTGGTGGGGAATTCCACGCGGAGGCTAGTGAAATCGGCCAGCTTCAGCGTTGACAGTTCGTGCGTTTTTTCAGTCTGCACTTGCTGTTCTGGACGCAAGTAGAGAAAGGCAGCAATACCGGCAACCAGCAGCAGCAGGATCAGATTGATTAGCCAGCGCTTCTTCATGCCTTGCGACGCTTCCACCAGATCACGACACCAGCGATCAGCAGCGCAATCGGCAATACCAGCCGGAAGCCGAAGAAAACCAGCGCAGCCAATATCTTGCCGACCGGATCGGTTGGGATAATGACGTTCACATCCTTGATCGGCTTGGGCTGAATGGTAATCAGCCGTTCGTCGCCAGCCAGCCAGTTGACCATATTGATGCCAAGGTCGAGATTGCCACCGTTGGCCAGGAAAGTGTTCGAAAGGAAGTTGGCATTGCCGACAATAACCACGCGCTGACCCTTCTTGCCGTAGACGCGCTCAAGTGCGAGAGCAATGTGGGTCGGGCCTGGGATATCGCTCTTCTGGTCGAAGCTGACCTTTTCGCCGATCTTGCCCGTTTCATACCAGCCATTGGGCGCGACATCGATGAGTCGCGTGACTTTCCACCCGTATTCGAAGCTATCCTGCGCATCCACCTTGCGCGCTTCCGGGAACAGTGTACGCAGCATGAAATTCTTGGTGATCGGATGCTCGGCGTACTGGTTGGCAAAGGCGATCTTGGGGTCAGCGCCGTACTGGCTGGAAGACATATCGATGACCATGCCCGGTGTCACCTCCAGACCGAGATATTCGGCGATGGGCTGCAAGCCGCGCATCTGCTCGTCATCCAGCAGCCACAGGATATTGCCGCCGGCCTTGATGTAGTCGAGAATCTTCTGCACCTCGACTGCCGGGACGTTGATCTGCGGGCTGGCAATCACCAGCATGGCGCCATTGCTGGGGACTTCCTGTGCAATGGTGAGGTCAGGATTCGCCAGCTTGAAGCCGCGCTTTTCAAGCTGTCTGCCGAATTCGCCAAGATCGTGGTTCTTGAGGCCGATCAGGTTGCGCTCGCCATGGCCATCCAAATACATCACGGCCTGCTGGCGTGTACGTGCAAGACGTACCAGCAGGTTGGTCATATCCTGCTCGACATAGGGCGGGTTCAGATGCTCTGAGCGCTTCTGGAATTCAATGACCAGCTCGCCTTCCGTCTTGATACCCTCGTCCTGTGCCAGCTTGGGGAATTCAGCCGGATTGATGAATTCAACCTTGATATCGGGCTTGGCGCGCTGGTAACGCGACATGAAATCATGGATGGTCTTGCGGTACTGGTCATCTTGCGAAACGAACACACGGACATTGACCGGGCCGTCCATCTGTTTGAGCACATCCAGACTACCCTTGCTCAGGGTGTTGCGCGTGCTCTGCGTTATGTCACGGGAAACATGGTATTCATTGGTGAGGTAACCCAGCAGCCCCACCAGCGCGAGGAACAGCAGCACGAAAAAGCTGTTCTGCATGAACAGCTGGAAACGAAGTTTACGGTTTATTTTCATTATCGAAAAACCTGTTATCCGCGAAGACGATCCGCATCAAGCCTGCGCACCGTCAAAGTAAGGAATGTAATGATGAAGAGCAGGAAATAGGCGAAATCCCGGGAATCCAGCAGGCCGCGTGCAAACGGCTCGAAATGCCGCATCAGGGACAAATAGGCAAATGGGCTGTTCGGGTCGCTGGCGAAAAAATGATCGAGAATCAGCAGCGCGAACAACGCAACAAAGGTGATAATGCCAGCCACTACGGGCTGTTGTGTCAGGCTGGAAACATAGACACCCAGCGCCGAGAAGCTTGCCACCAGCAACCACAGCCCCAGCACATTGGAGCCGATGAAGCCCAGATCAATATCCGACCACAGGTTGAGCGTCGCCATCATGGCGCCCAGTAGCGCGATGACGATGGTGAGGAATGTCACCAGCCCAAAGAATTTACCAAGCACGATTTCGGTGAGCGAAAGCGGCGCACTGAACAGGAAGCTCAGCGTCTGCTGACGTCGCTCCTCGCTGATGAGGCGCATGGAGAGCAGCGGCACGGCGAACAGCATGACGAATGACGCGATGCCAAATACGTTGCGGCCGACGAATTCGGTCACACCTACGCGCTCCTCGGGCCGCATCATGCCGGACATGGTCTGGAAATACTGGTCGATGCCGATGAGGAAAAATGTCCCGAAGACAAACTGAAGCAGAGCAAGAATCACCCAACCCATGGGGGACGCAAACAGGCTTTTGAGTTCTTTCCTGGCGATATTGAGAATCATGAGTGAACTACCTTACGTGTCTGAAGGCTAAGCAGCCATTTCCTGGAAGGTGAGCTGGACGAAAACCTCTTCCAGCGTGGTTTGATCGGGGCTAATCTGGTACAGGCCCCAGCCGTTGTTGACGGCAGTTTGTGCAATCACTTCCGCCGGCGCCTCTCCCGGTGCGTAATGCAAACGCAACATACCGTTGGGCAAGGTGTCAGTGCTGACCACGCCCGGTATCTTCAGCAGCTCTTCCGCAGCCGGCGGGTTACGCAGACCGAGCACCAGTTTGTTGCCGTGACGCTGATGACGCAGCACGTCAATGGAGCCGTTGAACACCAGCTTGCCCTTGTGAATGATCTGCACATGGTCGCAGACCATCTCGACTTCGGGCAGGATATGCGTGGAAAGAATCACGCTGTGTTCACCGCCCAATTCCTGGATCAGGGCGCGGATATCGCGGATCTGGATGGGATCAAGACCCACCGTTGGCTCGTCCAGAATCACGACCATCGGATTGTGGATGATGGCCTGCGCAATCCCTACGCGCTGCTGGTAACCCTTGGAGAGATTTTCGATCAGGCGTTTGCCCATTTCTGTCAGGCCGCAGCGTTCCTTGGCGGTCTGCACGGCTTTCTTGATATGCCCGCGCGAAACGCGGTGCAGGCGCGCGGCCACGGCCAGGTATTCGTCCACCGTGAGTTCGCGGTAGAGCGGCGGCTGTTCAGGCAGGTAGCCGATCAGCGCCTTGGCTTCACGCGGGTTCTCGATAATGTCGATACCGCAGATTTTTACACTGCCGGAACTGGGAGCCAGGTTGCCGGTCAGCATTTTCATCGTCGTGGATTTGCCGGCGCCGTTGGGGCCGAGGAAACCGAGAACTTCGCCTTTGTTGAGGTTGAAACTGACATCACTTACTGCTTCGCGTCCCCCGTACAGGCGAGTTAACGCGCTTGCTTCAACGGTTGGTGTTTCCATAATTCTTCGAATTGTCCGGTTTAAGGGCTGCTAAATTAAAAAAACGCTTTGTAACTGTCAAGGGCCCTGGCTTTTGCCGGCGGTTTGGCGGCGAATTGCTATTGGAAAGTTCGGTCCAAAAAGCTATAGTCAGGCTTCATTATGGATGAACTCACAGTCAGTGGGAAGGACTAAACCAGTATTGCAACCTTTTGCGCTGGCCATGGTTCGGAATCCAGTTTTCAAGCGTACGTTACCCTCGAGAAAAGCACACATGCCGATTCATAAAACGTTCCAGCTTGCGATTGCATGCATGGCGTTATCCTTCACGGTCGGGCACACCGCCGTGGCTGAGGACACTATTGCTGCGGCTCCGCAGACCGAACTCAACAGTGATTTTGTCTATAAATACCTCATTGGCGAATTCGCCGGTCAACGCGGCGATGTCGGGCTTGCCAGCACACTTTTTTTGGAATTGGCCCAGGCCAGCCGTGATCCGCGCCTGGCGGAACGTGCAGCCAAAGCCGCCGTTTACGGCAACCAGCCAAGAATTGCGCTGAAAGCAGCCAATCTGTGGGCCGAGCTCGACCCCGATTCGGTCGAAGCACAGCAGGCCAGCACCCAACTGCTTGTCAGCACCGGTAACCTTGCCGAAGCCAAACCTCATCTGCAGAAGCTGCTGACCAAGGAAGAGACACGGGCCAATGGCTTTCTCTACCTGAACGGCCTGTTCGCCAAGCAGCCGGACAAAAAGGAAGTGCTGCAGGTGGTACAGGAGCTTGCAGCGCCCTATCCCAACCTGCCTGAAGCGCATTTCACCATCGCACATGCCGCCTGGCGTGCAGAGAATACCGAGCTTGCACTCAGGGAACTCGACAAGGCCAACGAGCTGCGTCAGGGCTGGGAGCTGGCCGCCATGCTGCGCGGTGAAATCTTGCTGGCAAGGTCGCCCACTGAAGCGCTGACCTTCTTCCGCGAATTCCTCGACCGCAACCCGCAGGCCGCCGAAATCCGCCTGGCCATGGCGCGCCAGCTGGTCAACCAGAAGCGCTTTGACGAAGCCAAGATCGAGTTCATGAAACTGGTAAAGGATTCCAACGGCAATCCTGAAGTACTGGTTGTGGTTGCGCTGCTGTCATTGCAAGCAGGTGAATATTCCGAAGCAGAGAGCTATCTGCAACAGGCCCTGAAGGCGGATTTCAAGGACAAGGATCAGATCTATCTGTATCTGGGTCAGATTGCCGAGAAGCAAAACCAGAACGAACAGGCACTGACCTGGTACAAAAAGGTTGAGCCCGGCGAACGCTACCTCGATGCCCAGTTCAACATCGCCAGTATTATCGCCCGTACGCAGTCACCAGATGCTGCGCTCGCCACACTGGACAATCTGCCGGACTTGAGCCTCGACCAGATGGCAGCTGTGGCACAGGCCAAGGCCAGCCTGCTCAATCAGGCCAAGCGTCACCAGGAAGCCTACGATCTGCTTGCACAGGCAATCGCCAATTACCCGAACACCCCAGAAGTCATTTACGACTACGCCATGACGGCCGAGCGCCTGCAGCATCTGGATGTGATGGAGCGCGAACTGCGCAAGCTGATCCTGATGCGGCCGGACTTTGCGCAGGCCTACAATGCGCTGGGCTACACCCTGGCTGACCGCAACATGAAGCTGGATGAGGCAAAGCAGCTGATCGAAAAGGCGCTGACGTTGCGCCCGAATGACCACTACATTCTGGACAGTATGGGCTGGGTGCACTACCGCCGCGGCGAGCTGGACAAGGCAGTTGATTATCTCAAGCGCGCCTATGACGCCCAGACCGACCCTGAAATTGCCGCCCATCTTGGCGAAGTCCTGTGGAAGCAGGGCAGGTTCGATGAAGCGCTGCAAACCTGGGGAGAAGCATTGAAGGAGCATCCGGAGAACGAGGTGCTCGTCAACACCACGAAGAAATTCAAGAAGTAACCCGTGCGCGTTACTTTCAACTGGGTGCACCTTGTTGTGGTGCTCAGCATCACAGGCTGCGCGGCTTTTCAGCCGCAGCCCGAGCCTTCCAGTGATGAGGCCACACACCAGCAGCATCTCGCCAGCGTCGCCGACATCAAGGCCTTCAACCTGCAGGGCCGTATCGGCGTGCAGACCGAAGGGCGCGGTTTTTCAGGTTCCACACGCTGGCAGCACGCCTCAGCCCGAGACAATATCGCCCTCTTCTCCCCCATGGGCGGCCAGGTGGCCAATATCGAGGCAAATCCAAGCGGCGTGGTACTGGTAGATAGTGATGGCAAGTCCTACCGTGCCCAGGATGCGGAAACGCTCACGCAAAAAACACTGGGTTGGCAGTTACCGATGAAAGGCCTGCCGGACTGGGTGCTGGGTCGACCCGCTCCCGGCGCCGTGGATGATGCTCGCTGGGATCAGGCGGGCAGACTCACGCGGCTCAAGCAGCACGGCTGGGATATTTCCTATGCGCAATACCAGCAAAATCAGGGCTACCAGCTGCCCGGCAAGGTCACGCTGGTCAGCCCCAAGCTGAATCTCAAACTGGTGATCGAGCGCTGGGAATTGCCTCAGATAGGTGCGGCGTCTACAGATGCAGGACATTGAGCTGACCGACGATTACCGCGCCTTTCCAGCGCCCGCCAAGGTCAACCTGTTCCTGCACGTCACAGGCCGGCGTGATGACGGTTACCATCTTTTGCAAACCGTGTTTCGCTTGCTCGATTACAGCGATACGGTCCACATCCGGCCGCGCACCGACGGCATCATCCGCCGTGTAGCGAATATCCCCAATGTGCCGGAAGAGCAGGATCTCTGCGTTCGGGCGGCTCACCTCATCAAGCAGCACACCCACAGCGCTCTGGGTGCCGACATCATCCTGCAGAAGCAGATTCCCATGGGCGGCGGTCTTGGCGGCGGCAGCTCGGATGCCGCCACGGTGTTGCTCGCACTCAATCATTTATGGAATCTGCAACTATCGCGTAGAGAGCTGCAAGCGCTCGGCCTAAAACTCGGCGCCGATGTTCCGGTATTTGTTTTCGGTGAAAATGCCTGGGCGGAAGGTATAGGCGAAGCGCTTCAGCCCATTGCCCTGAAGCCCGCCTGGTATGTGGTCCTCACGCCGCCGGTGCACGTTTCCACAGCCGAAGTATTTGCCAGCAAAGAATTGACAAGAAACACGATTCCCACGACAATAGCCGCCTTTTCCGGGATGGCCTCCGGAACAAGTTTGGAACGCAGCCAGGTTCAGAATGATCTTGAATCAGTCGTGTGCAGGCAGTATCCCATCATTGCCTCCTGCCTGAGCTGGCTGAACCAGTTCTCCCAGGCGCGCATGAGTGGTTCCGGCGCATCGGTTTTTGCAGAATTCACGAGCCGGGCCGAAGCAGCGTCTGTACTTGAAAAACTGGCTCGGGAAAACGCAGGATTGTCAGCAGATACTCCGGTGGCAGGTTTCCTGGCCCATGGGCTGGACAAGCATCCGCTCTACGACTTGGCGGCTTAGTTTGCAGCAGGATTTAGCAGTAACAGTGTTAGATAATTGGGGAGTCGCCAAGCTGGTTAAGGCACCGGATTTTGATTCCGGCATGCGAAGGTTCGAATCCTTCCTCCCCAGCCAGTATTCAACGAAGCGTGTACCTTGCACGCTTTTTATTTTTAGTGCTTAGGGAAACACGCGAAGAGGAACCGGCCTTGGCTAATGGCGAGATGATGGTGTTCACCGGTACTGCCAACCCTGAGCTGGCCAAGGAAGTGGTCGGCCATCTGGGCATTGGACTGGGCCGCGCAACAGTCAGTCGCTTCAGCGACGGCGAAGTGCTGATCGAGCTGCTGGAAAATGTCCGCGGCAAGGATGTGTTCATCCTGCAGTCCACATGCATTCCCACCAATGACAGCCTCATGGAAGTCCTGATCATGGTGGATGCGCTGCGCCGCTCCTCCGCCGGCCGCATTACTGCCGCCATTCCCTACCTCGGTTATTCCCGTCAGGATCGCCGGCCCCGTTCCGCCCGCGTTGCCATCAGTGCCAAAGTCGTTGCCAATATGCTCACCACGGTAGGCGTTAATCGCCTGCTGACCATGGACCTGCACTCTGATCAGATCCAGGGCTTTTTCGATATTCCAGTGGATAACATCTACGGCACGCCTATCCTGCTGGGCGACCTGTGGAAACAGGACCACGACAACCTGGTTGTGGTATCGCCGGACGTCGGCGGCGTCGTGCGTGCACGTGCCGCTGCCAAACAACTGAACTCCGATCTGGCCATCATTGATAAACGCCGGCCCAAGCATAATGTGGCCAAGGTCATGAACATCATCGGCGAAGTCGAAGGCCGCACCTGCGTCATCATGGACGACATGGTGGATACCGCGAATACGCTTTGCGAAGCTGCCGCGGCGCTTAAAGACAACGGCGCAGCAAAAGTGGTCGCTTACTGTACGCACCCTGTGCTCTCCGGCAACGCGGTCGAGCGCATTACCAATTCCACGCTGGATGAGCTGGTTGTCACCAACACCATCCCGCTGCAGCCCGATGCCAAGGCCTGCAAGAAGATTCGCCAGTTGAGCGCAGCAGAAATCCTGGCGGAAACCATTCGTCGTATCAGCAATGAGGATTCCGTGAGCTCCATGTTCATGGATTGAAAGTTTCGGCCCGAAGTCGGGCCATCAACCGGGGTGCACAAGCATCTCAACTGTTATCTGGTCGCGGGTAGCAGTTAATTTAGGAGTAGTAAAATGCAAATCGAAATCAAGGCAAGCAAGCGCGAAGGCCAAGGTACGGGTGCGAGCCGCCGTCTCCGTCGCGCAGGCAGCGTTCCGGGTGTCGTTTACGGCGCCGGCAAGGAAGCCGTTCCTGTGCAGTTTGACCACAAGGCATTGTTCCTGCAGTTCCGCCACGAAGCATTCCACGCGTCCATCCTGACGCTGGACCTGGAAGGCAATAAGGAGCAGGTTCTGCTGCGTGACTATCAGCTGCACCCAGTGCGCAACACCATCCAGCACATCGACTTCCAGCGCGTTAGTGCAACCGAGAAGATCCACGTCAAGGTACCGTTCCACTTCATCAATGAAGATGTGGCGCCTGGCGTCAAGCTGGGCGGTGGTCTGGTCGGCCACATCCTGACAGAGGCAGATGTAAGCTGCCTGCCCAAGGATCTGCCCGAGTTCATCGAAGTTGATCTGGCAAACCTGGAAGTCGGCCACTCCATCCACCTGTCTGAAATCCAGGTTCCGGCCGGTGTGGAATTCGTGCAGCTGGCCCACGGCAATGATGCCGCTGTCGCCTCCATCGCCAAGCCACGCGGCGGTTCAGCCGCTGATGAGGCTGAAGATGCAGCACCAGCAGCTGAAGCGCCAGCAACGGAACCCGCAGCAGAGTAATTCCGGTCATTGCGCAAATGACAGTACGCGCGTTCTGGGCAACTGGAACGCGCGTTTTCATTTAAGCTCTCACTCATGAATACCATCCAGCTGATTGTCGGCCTGGGTAACCCCGGCCCCCAGTATGAAGCCACCCGACACAACGCCGGGTTCTGGTGGATAGACCAGTTGTGCGATGAGCACGGGGCCCGGTTGTCGCAGGAAGCCAAGTTTTTCGGCCACGCGGGCAGGCTCAAATCCGTCAATGCGGAAGCCTGGCTGCTCAAGCCCGCAACCTTCATGAATCGCAGCGGGCAATCGGTTGCGGCCCTTGCGAATTTCTACAAGATTCAACCTGAAGCCATCCTGGTCGTGCATGACGAACTCGATCTGCCGCCCGGCACTGCAAAGCTCAAGAAAGGCGGCGGCAATGGAGGGCACAACGGCCTCAAGGATATCTCGGCGCAGCTGGGTACACAGGATTACTGGCGGCTGCGCCTCGGCATCGGCCATCCCGGTGACCGCAATGCCGTGGTGAATTACGTACTGCATACTCCATCGAAAGATGAAATGCAGCTTATTGAAGAAAGTATGGATGCCAGTACAGCCCTATTACCCATGCTGCTAGAAGGTCAGATGGAAGCAGCGATGTTGAAGCTGCATACCAAACAGAAACAGGATTGACTGCTGCCGCGTATTTCGTATTTATTCGAGCATAAGGCAGCAGGGACGAAGGGCATGAGTGCCTCAGGAATTAAGTCTTCAGGTACAGCGCAAGGCCAGTAGGGAATACCGCCAATTCCTTTTGTATTTATTCGAGTACAAGGCGGCGCGGATGAAGAGACGAAGACAGTACAAATAGTACGGCGAGACGATGAAGACATAGCCAACGCCGTAATCGGATAAACACAGAAGGAATAAAGATGAAATGTGGAATCGTAGGTTTACCCAACGTGGGGAAATCCACCCTTTTTAACGCGATCACCCAAGCAGGCATCGCCGCGGAAAACTATCCTTTCTGCACCATCGAGCCGAATGTCGGCATCGTCGAGGTGCCTGATCCGCGCCTGCAGGCGCTGAGCGCCATCGTCAATCCGCAGAAGATTCAGCCGGCCATCGTTGAATTCGTGGACATCGCCGGCCTGGTTGCTGGCGCATCCAAAGGCGAAGGCTTGGGTAACAAGTTCCTCGCCAATATCCGCGAAACCGATGCCATCGCGCATGTCGTACGCTGCTTCGATGATGGCAATGTCGTGCACGTCGCCGGCAAGGTCGACCCTATGGCGGATATCGAGGTCATCAATACCGAACTCGCGCTGGCCGATATGGAAACGGTCGAGAAGACACTGGCGCGCGAAGGCAAGAAGGCCAAATCCGGCGACAAGGAAGCCATTGCTCTGTGCAATGTGCTAGAAAAGATTCAAAGCCATCTCGACCAGGGCAACCCTGTGCGCACTCTTGGGCTGGAGCCCGAGCAGCTTGCGCTCATCAAGCCCCTGTGCCTGATTACCGTCAAACCCGTGATGTACCTCGCCAACGTGAATGAAGACGGCTTCGAGAATAACCCGCTGCTGGATCAGGTGCAGGAACTGGGCAAGAAGGAAAACGCGCCCGTCGTCGCCATCTGCGCCAAGATCGAAAGCGAAATCGCCGACCTTGAAGACGAAGACAAATCGCTATTCCTGGAAGAAATGGGTCTGGAAGAGCCCGGCCTGCACCGTGTCATCCGCGCCGCCTATACGCTGCTGGGTCTGGAGACCTACTTCACTGCGGGTGTGAAGGAAGTACGCGCCTGGACTGTTCATAAGGGCTCCACCGCTCCACAGGCTGCCGGTGTTATCCATACCGATTTCGAACGCGGCTTTATCCGCGCCGAGGTCATCAGCTTCGACGACTTCATCAAATTCAAGGGTGAGCAGGGTTCGAAAGAAGCAGGGAAAATGCGACTCGAAGGCAAGACATATGTTGTGCAGGATGGCGATGTGATGCACTTCCTGTTCAACGTATAAGCCGTTCGCCGATGACTTGAGCAAGGCTGCACAACGAGCTCGCGAAATTGTGTATCTTGGATAGAAATCCTCTTTCCCTGGTATTTTCGGGCATTGCCATTGCGACATTCGCACTATCGGTGTTCTTGGCAGGCTATATGGGGATTTCCAGGCAACTGGGCGTAATCAAACCACAGCTCGCAGCGGTCAAATCGCAGGCTGATTCAAGTACAAACTTCATCCCTCCTTTGTTCGGGGCACGATACGTGGAGATACGCAAGCACCTGATCCTGCACCAGATACACGAAGCCGATGCGGACTTCATGCTGATCGTGGGAGACAGCATTGTCGAAGACTTGCGCGTGCCCAGCCTCGGCGGGCTACCTGTCATCAGCGCAGGGATTGGAGGCGGTGGTGTCACGCATGTGGAGGATCTGATCGCGAGCATTCCAGCAGGCAAGCCAATAAAGAGGATTGTTATCGCTATAGGCGTCAATGACACACCTCATGGCAAAACCCCTCCAGATTATTACGACAAATGGCGCTCGGCCCTGGTGAGCACCATTACCCATGCAAAAGCACTTTCCGGCAATCAGGTCGCGGTGAGCACAATCATCCCGGTGGAAAAGGGAAAACCCATGGGAGATCAGAATTTCGATCCCATCAAGATCGAGGAGATCAACCGCATCATTCGGGACATAGCAAGAGAAACCAATACGCATCTGATTGACCACGACGCTTCGTTCGCGAATCTCACCAGCAAGGGTATTGAATACACAACCGATGGCGTTCATCTGAATGATGCCGGGTATCGCCTCATGAAAGACAACATTCGCAAGGCCGCCAACAGCAACTTTACTGTCGAGCCGCGCACGGGGCCGTGAATTTGTAGTTCTGAACGAGTTTAGTTTTGACTTTGAAGCGCTTAAAAAATAGAATAGCGGGCTTCGTGAAGTACCGGTTTACCCGGTGATGTAGCTCAGCTGGTTAGAGCACAGGATTCATAATCCTGGGGTCGAGGGTTCAAGTCCCCCCATCACCACCAATAAAAACGCCGCTCTAGAAATGGAGCGGCGTTTTTCTTTGCACATGTCCGCTCAATAAGACTTCCTGAACCGGCTAATGATTTCCATTGCTTGCAAACGGCTCAGATAGTTTTTTCCGTCCAGTTCGTCGCATGCTTCTTGCAGCATGGCCGTCAGTGCCCTGAAGGAATGCTCTTCTAAGCGCATGCTTACTGAACCAATCTCAAGTTCAGCAACGTTGCAATCTTTACAGTACAGCACGCGGCAGCCGGGTTCACCAGCAATCACGGTACGTATGCACCGATCGGATGTGCTCATATTGTTAACCTGGCAATTGAATAGCTGTAAAGATATCAATATTGCTCACACTTGTAAATGAGATTCATTCTCAATAACTGCAAATACGCTGTTGCACTCTCTGCTACCCACAAACTCCCTTTTTATTAGACGAAACTCATCCGATGTCTCATACTGCGCAGCATTAGCTGAAACACTAATAACTTCATGTCAGCCAATAGTTAGCTTCTAATCAACCGCAGTTGATAACTAGGCTTTGTGAAGGGGAAGTAGTTGTGGCTTACACCGTCCTATTAGTGTCTGACATTCAGACTGATGCAGAACTCATCAAAAACACGCTGATATCAGCGCACGAAGACCCCCCTCTCATCAAGCGATGTAACACTCTGGGTAATGCGCTTGCCCTGGTGAAATCAAAAAGAATCGATATCATCTTGCTCGATCTCTACTTGCCAGACAGCAAGGGGATTGAGACATTCCATGCCATTCATGCGCTAGTGCCCTCCACTCCGATCATGATTATCTGCGCCGAGGATGCCTTGGCTTCACAGGCCGTTGAGCTGGGGGCGCAGGGCCACTTATCCAGATCGCATCTCGAACATGCTCTCGTACCACAGGTATTAAGCGGTATTCTCCAGAGGAAGAAGGCTGAGCAGGCACTTCATGGCGAACTGGAACGCGCACGTATCACGCTCGAGTCCATTGGCGAGGGTGTGCTTTGTACGGACGAACTGGCAAACATCACTTATCTCAACCCAGAAGCCGAACGCATGACGGGCTGGTCGCGAGCGGAAGCCATAGGCAAGCCGATCGAAGAGGTGTTCAACCTGCTCAATAGCCAGACGCACCAGCCGTTCCCCAACCCTGTCAGACTGGTGATCGAGAAGAAAAAAGCGCTAGCCATACAGGGGAATTCCATCCTGCTCAGGCCGGACGGCTACCGAATGGCGGTGGAAGATTCCATCGCGCCGATTCTCAATATCAACAAAAAGCTCACGGGTGCCGTGATCATCTTCAGGGATGTGACGAAAACCCGCGCCATGGAAGAGAAGATGGCGCATCTGGCGCAGCACGATTATTTGACCGGCCTGCCGAACCGAGTATTGCTGAGTGACCGGCTGACCCAGGCGGTCTCATATGCCAAGCGTCGCAAGACAGGTATCGCGGTACTGTTCTGCGATCTGGATAACTTCAAGCACATCAATGACTCGTTAGGGCATCTGGTGGGTGACAGATTGCTGCAGGCGGTTGCCCTGCGATTGAGGCGACAGGTTCGCGCCTCGGATACGGTCTGCCGGCAAGGCGGTGATGAATTTGTCATCCTGCTGCTGGAAGATGACACATCCGAAAATGCCGCCATCACGGCTGAGAAAATACTTCGTGCTCTTTCCCAGCCGTATCTCATAGACGAGTACGAACTGCATGTGACGACGAGCATTGGCATCAGCGTTTACCCGGAGGACGGGGCAGATGCCGAGAGCCTTATCCGCAACGCGGATACTGCGCTTTATCACGCCAAGAACAAGGGCCGCGACAATTATCAATTCTTCAAGGAGGAGATGAACGCCCGGGCCGTGGAACGGCAGTCCCTGGAAGTGGACCTGCGGCGTGCCATCAAGCAGGAAGAATTCATCCTGCACTACCAGCCGAAGGTAAACCTGCATACACGGGAGATCACGGGCGTGGAAGTGCTGATCAGGTGGAACCACCCTACCCGCGGATTGATCCTTCCCGGCACCTTCATCACCATCGCAGAAGATTGCGGATTGATCGTCCAGCTTGGGCAGTGGGTGTTGGAACACGCCTGCATCCAGGCAAGAAAATGGATCGATCAGGGTTCGCCAATGCCAATTGCCATCAATATTTCAGCCTTGGAATTCCGTAACGTGCATTTTGCCCAGCATGTGAAGAATATCCTCGACCAGACAGGGTTAGAAGCCGATTTCCTGGAGCTGGAAATTACAGAGTCCGTCCTCATGAAGGACGTGAATACCAGCGAATCCATCCTGCAGCAGTTGAAGGAAATTGGCGTGCAGATTGCCATCGACGATTTCGGTACCGGGTATTCCAGTTTGAATTATTTGAATCAGTTTCCCATTGATGTGCTGAAGATAGACCAATCCTTTGTGCGGGATATTTCATCGGGAAATGGCAACGACATCATCGTGAATGCCGTGATCAACATGGGCACCAGCCTCAAGCAGAAAGTCGTGGCAGAGGGGATTGAGACGAGAGCCCAACTGGCATTTTTGAGCAAGCACGACTGCCACGAGGGACAGGGTTACCTGTTGAGCAAGCCTTTATCGGCAGTGGATTTGGAAAAAGTCTTCATGCAAGGGCGCTTTCTGCATACAAGATTCAATTAAGCGTCACACGTGGTGGAGCTGATGCTCATAGCCATCCAAATAGAAACAGCAGTAGAACAGTCAGGACGATAGAAATCGCTATCGAACCGAGACACCCAATCTTGTTTGAAAAGAACAGGAACATAACAACCTCCCTGATGTAAAAACCCCCAGGCATCGGGCTGATGGCTGGGGGTGGTGAAGTTGCGTAAGTACTATGACTGATCAGGAGCTGATGTGCAGTGATCGAGTCCAGTTCGCAAGCTTCGACTTCATCCTACAAAGTCTTGCTGTAGTCTTCGGTACGCCAAGCAACACTAGGTTTTGCTCACCCACCTACTGTTTAACTACCAGGCTGCTCTTGACGTTGCTGACACCGTCAACACTCTTGGCAACTGCTACTGCCTGATCGGCCTGAGCCTGGGTATCCACAAAGCCACTGAGGATTACCGTGGTCTTGTGTGCATCCACGTTGATCTTCATGGATTTGAGACCGGCATCTTTCACCAGCTTGGCTTTCACCCGCGTGACCAGTTCGGCATCACTCAGGACGCGTTTGACGTTCTGCTGCTCCTTTGCACGGCGATGCTCGCTGTACTCTTCCATGTCGATTAGGCCGTCGCGGTTCTTGTCGGCATCGGCAAAGCCGTCCTTGAAGAGCTTGTCATTCTTGACTTCGTTCTTGTCCAGCGTGCCGTCGTCATCGGTATCCATGTTGTTGAAGACGCTGGCATAAGCGCCCTGGTCGGCTGTGCCTTCACCGCCGAATTCATCGGCGTAGGCCTGCAGGCTGCCCGAGACGAATGCTAGGGCGATAGCCGCCACTGTCAATTTGAGTGTGAATTTGGTATCCATGATGGTTCCCTCCTTCATATATAACTTCATAAAGGCTTACGCCCGCTGATGACGCGAACCAGAATGATGATGATGGCGACCACCAGCAGCAGGTGAATAAAACCGCCGATCGTGTATGAAGACACCAGACCAAGCAGCCACAAGATAAGCAGGATTACAGCTATGGTATACAGCATGATTTCTCCTTTTAGGCCTGCACGCAGGCAATTGATGTATTGCCATTAAACGCTTATGGATGAGGTGTGTATGTTCGTTTCTAAACACACTCATGTGCGGTGGGAGCGCTATGGCGCGGCAGCGGAGCTGAAGAGCGAGTGATTACTCTCGCGGCAGAGGTTCGAATCTCAGGGATGCGGAGTTGATGCAGTAACGCAAGCCGGTGGGTGGCGGTCCGTCGGGGAACACATGGCCGAGATGCGCGTCGCACACATTGCACAGGACTTCGGTGCGAATCATGCCGAGCGAGATATCGCGTTCCTCACGTACATTGCCTGGATCAATCGGCTCAAAGTAGCTGGGCCATCCGCAACCGGCATCGAATTTGGTATCGGATTCAAACAGCGGCGTGCCGCAACAGACACATGAATAGATGCCGTGTTCGGCGTGATAAGCATATTCGCCCGTGCCCGGCCGTTCAGTCGCAGCTTCGCGCGTGACCTTGTACTGCATTGGCGTCAGTTGCTCACGCCACTCCTCGTTGGTTTTGACGACCTTTTTCATGACCTGCCCTGCTTGTATGTCTTTTTATTTTAGTGCACGAGTGAAAATGCTTATGTGTATCAACGTACATTTTTCGTGCGGCGGGGCGCCCATTATATAGATGACTTGATACTGATGAGGAACTCGAAAATGCGAGGAATATTGAAAGCCATGTTGTTGGCATATGTAATGAAAAAAGTGAAGAACAAATTCATGGGTCGCGGCGCGCAACGGAAGGCTTATCGCGCGTAGTGTTTCTGCAAGTTTATTCTCCATTTTAAAAGGCCCAATGCGGGCCTTTTCTTTTTGAACTCGCCGCTTAATAATGCAATTGTCAGGTTTGTGAAATCGTTGCTGCATTGAATCTGCTGATAACAATAACGACTCCGATGCGGGAGACATGGTATGGGGCCACATAGCAGCGATCGCTCATCATTGAGCAATATCATCGGAGTGCTCCTGCTCCTGATCTCCATTCAGGTAGCCGCGGCATTTCTGCCGGATTTCGAAGTCACGCAGGGCATCATGGCATGGGTGCCTCTGCATACCGTGCTTGAGACTTTTGCCATTCTCATTTCAATGCTGGTTTTTGCCATCGGCTGGAGCACGTATCATCAAGTGCGATCCCCCAGTGCCCTCTTCCTGGCTTGCGTTTTTCTGGGCATAGGCCTGATTGATTTCATACATGTGCTTGGGTATCCAGGCATGCCGGATTTCATCAGCCCCAACAATCCACAAAAGGCGCTCTATTTCTGGCTGGCCGGCCGCACACTCAATGCGCTTGGGTTGCTCGCATTGCTGCTGGTCGCGTGGCCGCGGCAGGGAACATTGCAGATGCGCTGGTGGATGCTGTCGGGACTATTAGTTCTGGTTGCGCTGGTGAGCTGGATCGGTATTTACCGACTGTCGTGGATGCCGCCGATGTTCCATAGCGGCCGAGGTCTGACATCGCTCAAGATTGCTATTGAGTATGCACTGACCTTTATGTTTCTCATTGCCGCGATCGGCTTTCTTTACCGTTCTCGCCCGGCCCGCTCCTACTATACGCAGGAGCTGTTTGCGGCAGCCTGCATCATGGCGATGAGCGAAATATTCTTCACCTGGTATGACAGCTTCACCGATTTCTACAATCTGCTGGGCCATGTCTACAAGGTCATCGCCTATATCTACATCTACAAGAGCATCTTCATTGCCAGCGTGCACAATCCTTATGAACAGCTGTCGGAATCGAGAAACCTGCTGCAGACGGTAATCGACACCCTGCCCATGCGCGTCTTCTGGAAGAACGCCGAGGCACGATTCCTGGGCTGTAATACCACTTTTGCGCTGGATATGGGCGTTGGCAACCCGAGTGATGTGATTGGTAAAACGGAAGCAGAGCTGTTGCCTTCTGATCGTGCCGAGGCTTATCACCGTGAAGATGTGCAAGTCATGGATAGCGGCGTTGCTGAAATATCGCTGAGAAAAACCACTCTGCAGAATGCGGGGGATGACAAATGGCTGCGCTCTTCCAAAATCCCGTTGCGGGATGCGCATGACGAAAACATCGGCGTGCTTGGCTTATATGAAGATGTGACGGAGCAGGTCACGACCGACGAAAAGCTCTATCTCTACCAGAGCCTGGTCCAGTATTCGGCAGACCCCATTACAATCCTCGACCCGCAGCAGGATTTCCGGGTTGTGTATGCCAACAAGGCAGCCTGCGACCATTTTGGCGTGCCGCTTGAGGCTGTCCTGAATTCCCACGTGTGGGAATGGGATACCACGTACGACAAGACCAAACTCGCGCATTTCTGGCGCACCCTGAAAGCCCGCAAAAACCTGCTGTTCCAAAGTACGCATCGCAAGATCAATGGCGATATCGTGCCGGTGGAAATTTCTGCCAATTACCTGCAGCACGACAATCAGGAACTCTTCACCGCCTATTTCCGCGACATTTCGAGACGCAAGAACATCGAGGAATCAATGAAGCTGGCCTCACTCGTTTACCAGAGCAGCAGTGAAGCCATGGCGGTGACGGACCCCGAGGGCATCATCCTGGATATCAATCCGGCATTCACGCAAGTCACCGGTTATACGCGCGACGACGTCATCGGCAAGAGCGCTAACCTGCTGAGCTCCGGCCGTCAGGACGATCATTTTTACGAGACCATGTGGCACAGCATCAACACCACGGGCTCATGGCAGGGTGAAATCTGGAATCGGCGCAAGAACGGCGACATCTACGCCGAATGGCTGACCATCAACACCATCTACGATGACGACGGCATGCCCTTCCGCCGCGTGGAGCTGTTCTCGGACATCACCAAACGCAAGGAGAGCGAACAGATTATCTGGCATCAAGCCAACTTTGACATTCTCACTAAACTTCCCAACCGCAACATGTTCCATGACCGTCTGGGTCAGGAAATCAAGAAGGCCAAGCGTAGCGGGCAACCACTGGCGCTGATGTTCCTCGACCTCGACCGCTTCAAGGATATCAACGACACCCTGGGGCACAGCATGGGAGATCAGCTGCTGCAGGAAACTGCGCAGCGCATCAGCCATTGCGTGCGTGACAGCGATACGGTGGCGCGACTGGGCGGCGATGAATTCACGGTGATCCTCAACGGGATTGATGAGCAGGGTAGCGTCGAACGGATATCGCAGAAGATACTGCAGAAACTGGCCGAACCGTTCCAGCTGGGAGATGACGTTGTCTACATTACGGTAAGCCTGGGCTTGACGCTTTATCCGGAAGATGCCGAAGACATAGACACCCTGATCAAGAATGCCGATCAGGCCATGTATGCGGCGAAAAGCTCCGGGCGCACCGCTATTCAGTATTTCACCTCTTCCATGCAGGATGCTGCCCGTACGCGCATGCGCCTGGTGACAGATCTGCGTACCGCGCTGGCCGAGGATCAGTTCCGCCTGTATTACCAGCCCATCCTGGACCTTGCTTCCGGCAGGATCTGCAAGGCAGAAGCGCTGATCCGCTGGGTGCACCCCGAACGCGGCCTGATCAGCCCGGTACAGTTCATTCCGGTGGCTGAGGAAACCGGCCTGATCAATGAGATCGGCGACTGGGTATTCTATGAAGCGGCGCGGCAGGTGCTCGAATGGCGTGAGACTTTCGACAGCAGATTCCAGATCAGCATCAACAAGTCGCCCGTGCAGTTCCAGCGCGGCGGCACAGAGCCAGGCCTGTGGGCGGACTACCTCAGGCAGCTGGGACTGCCGGGCCAGAGCATGGCGGTAGAGATCACCGAAGGCCTGTTGCTCGATGCCAGCCCAGCTATCAGCAACCAGCTGCTGGAGCTGCGAGAAGCCGGTATTCAGGTCGCCATTGATGACTTTGGTACCGGCTATTCCTCACTCGCCTATCTCAAACGCTTCGACATCGACTACGTAAAAATCGACCGCTCGTTCGTACGCAGCATCGCCTCCAACCAGAACGATGTTGTACTCTGCGAAGCCATCATTGTCATGGCGCATAAGCTCGGCATGAAGGTCGTTGCGGAAGGTGTGGAAACGGAAGAGCAGCGGCAGTTGCTGGTGGCCGCGGGCTGCGATTTTGCACAGGGCTTCCTGTTCTCGGAACCGGTGCCGGCAGAACAGTTCGGGAAATTGCTCAAGGACGTACAAGGCTGAACTGCGATGGCAGTATTGGTTTGCGAATACGATATGGAATCAAAATTGGTGGGGCGGGTGGGGGTCGAACCCACGGCCAACGGATTAAAAGTCCGCTGCTCTACCACTGAGCTACCGCCCCGGAGAACTTGCTTCAGGCTTGAGATTCAAGCCCGACGAAAGGGCGCCATTATCCGGAAAAGGATGGGGTGCGTCAAACGCAAATGGCTTAACGCATACCTGGGAAACGGCCCCCCATTGCACGCATGAGTTTACTCATGCCGCCTTTCGAGAACATCTTCATCATTTTCTGCATCTCTTCAAACTGCTTGAGCAAGCGATTCACTTCCTGTACCTGCACACCAGCGCCCTGAGCAATGCGGCGTTTGCGCGTGGCCTTGATGACATCGGGTTTACGCCGCTCCAGCGGCGTCATGGAATTGATAATGCCTTCGATGCGGCGCAGGCTTTTCTCGCCCTGTTCGGGATCGACCTTGCCGGCCATGCCCGCGAGCTGTGCGGGCATCTTGTCCATGAGCGCACCGACTCCGCCCATGTTGCGCATCTGCTGCATCTGCGCCTTGAAATCGTCGAGGTCGAAAGTCTTGCCGGACTTGATCTTGTCGGCCAGCTTTTTGGCCTCGTCCATATCAACATTCTTCTGCGCCTGCTCGATGAGCGACATGACATCGCCCATGCCCAGCACGCGTGACGCCATGCGTTCCGGATGGAATGGCTCCAGGCCGTCCACCTTCTCGCTGACACCGATGAACTTGATGGGCTTGCCCGTGACGTGACGGACCGAGAGCGCAGCGCCGCCGCGCGCATCGCCGTCCAGCTTGGTCAGCACAATACCAGTGAGCGGCAGCGTTTCACCGAAAGCACGCGCGGTATTGACGGCATCCTGACCCTGCATGGCATCTACCACGAACAGCGTCTCAATCGGCTTCAGAAGCTCATGCAGATCCTTGATTTCCGCCATCATGGCTTCGTCTATCGCCAGGCGGCCCGCTGTGTCAAAAATCATTACGTCGTAGAAATGGCGTCTGGCATGATCCAGCGCCAGTTTTGCGATGTCTGCAGGTTTCTGTCCAGCGTTGGAATCAAAGCAATCCACGTCCAGACTGCGAGCCAGCGTCTTCAGCTGCTCGATGGCAGCCGGGCGGTAAACGTCGGCACTCGCCAGCAGGATTTTTTTCTTCTGTTCCTTAAGTATGCGCGCCAGCTTGGCCGAGGTCGTCGTTTTGCCTGAACCCTGCAGGCCTGCCATGAGGATGACCGCGGGCGGCGTAACTGCGAGATCGAGTCCCGCGTTCTGCTCACCCATGAGCCTGGTCAGTTCTTCATGCACTACCTGGATGACGGCCTGACCAGGTGTCAGGCTTTGTAGCACCTCGCGTCCCTGCGCACGCTCTCTGACTTGCGCAATGAAATCCTTGACTACAGGCAGCGCAACGTCGGCCTCAAGCAGGGCCATGCGAACTTCGCGCATGGCATCGGCGATATTTTCCTCGGTGAGCCGGGCTTGGCCGCGCAGACTCTTGATAGTTTGCTGCAGGCGACCGCTAAGATTTTCTAACATGATGTGAACCTGAATGGCAGCGCGGGGATATTCGGCTGCATGCTATAGTGTGCAAAATTCGATTTTAACCCAAGTCCATCCCTGCGTATGTTGGAGTTTATTTCTTACCTGATCACTGCCGGCCTTTACCTTGCCATCGCCGCGGAGTACTGGCGCAAGCCTGTACAGACGGCATCCAGAGCACGCTGGCAGTGGGACTTTTCCGTGATCGCCGTGGGTCTTGTGCTGCATGGCTCGCTGCTTTACGACACCATGTTTACGGGCGGACTGAATCTGGGATTGACCAATGCGCTGTCGGCCATCCTGTGGCTTACCGTACTCATCTACTGGCTTACGGATATCCAGCACAAGTTGCACAGCCTGCAGGCATTTGTACTGCCGCCCGCCGCCGCCGCCGTACTGCTGCAGAAATTCGTACCCACCACGCTTGCGCTGCCTTACGCCGAGCAGCCGCTGTTCATGGCGCATCTCATCATCGCACTGCTGGCCTACAGCCTGTTCACCTTTGCCGCTTTGCATGCACTGCTAATGGCGGTAGCCGAGCGCAGCCTGCATAACAAGACGACCTGGATCAAGCTGCCGGATTTCCCACCGTTGCTCAACATGGAGAAGCTGCTATTCCGCGTGATTGCGTTGGGCTTTGCACTGCTGACGCTGACATTGGTCAGCGGCGTTTTGTTCTCGGAAGAGCTCTTCCATGAGCCCATGCGGTTCACGCACAAGAATGTGTTTGCTGTGCTTTCGTGGCTGATCTTCGGTGGTCTGCTGCTGGGCAGACATATTCAGGGATGGCGCGGACGCACCGCGATCCGCTGGACATTGTGGGGCTTCGCTTTGCTGGTGCTGGCTTACCTTGGTAGCAAGCTCATTCTGCAGGAGCTGCTGCACCGCCCGTTTATTTCGGGTTAGTCTAAGCCCGATTATCGAAGACTGATGACCGGCCAGCCCTGTTCCCTGGCATAGGCTTCCAGCACCGGATCCGGGTCTACCGCAACCGGATGATCGACCATCTTGAGCAGCGGCAGGTCATTCTGCGAATCGCTGTAAAACCAGGTGGATTCAAAATCCTCAAGCGATTTCCCTTGCTCTGCCAGCCACTCTTTTAATCGGACGACCTTGCCTTCCTGAAAGCTGGGTGTACCCACCACACCGCCGGTGAACTCCCCGTCGACTTCTTCCGGCACGGTACCAATCAGATGCTCAATCCCATAGGCATGCGCAATCGGCGTCGTCACAAAGCTGTTGGTCGCGGTGATGACCACCATGAGATCGCCGTTGGCCTTGTGCTTGTTCACCAGCGCCTGCGCTTTATCAGTCATCATGGGATAAATCTTGTGGTCCATGTAGCGCTTGTGCCATTCGTTGAGCTGCGTGCGCGGATGCTCTGACAGCGGCTTGAGCTGGAACCGCAGAAAGGCGTAGATATCCAGTACGCCATTCTTGTAATCCTCATAAAACTGGATGTTTTGCGCTTCGTGCTTTTCGCGGTCGAGCACGCCCTCTTCCATAAGAAACTGCCCCCATTGAAAGTCGCTGTCTCCCGCGAGCAAGGTGTTGTCCAGGTCAAATAAAGCTAGCTGCAAGATATCTCCCAAAATTATTCTGAATTTAGCTTCCAGGGTAAAACCAACGAAACGCCAATGACGACGATGATCAGCGCGACAACCTCCGGCCGGCCAATAACCTCGTCCGCCAGCACAGCGCCCAGGAACATGGCCACGACCGGATTCACAAACGCATAGCTGGTCGCCAGCGCGGGTCGCACCTGCTTCAGCAGAAAAAGATACGCACTATAAGCGACAAACGAGCCGAATAGAATCAGGTACAGAATGGACACTGCCGATTTAGTGGTGACCGTTACCGGCCAGGTTTCCCCACTCACAAGGCCTGTGATCAGCAGTACGACACCACCTGCCAGCATCTGGGACGCACTCGCCATGGCTCCCGATGGCATGGATAAATGCTTACCCCACAAGGAGCCGAAAGCCCAGCTCGCGGCTGCAAACAAAAGCACCAGCGCACCCATCGGGCTGCCCTGCAGGTTGTCCCCAAGGTTAAGGATAACAATGCCCGCCGTGCCCACGAGTACGCCCAGCCATTCGCGTGCATGCGGCTTCTCATTCCATAGGCTGGCGAATATGGCTGTCCATAGCGGGACCGTTGCAATGGTGAGAGCTGCCACGCCGGAGGACACAGTTTGTTCGGCATACGCCACACCCCCATTGCCTATGGCCAGCAGCAAGGTGCCGACAATAGTTGCACCTAGCCATTGATTCCAGCTGGGCGCTGCAACACCGCGCCACCTGAGCCAGCCATAGAGCAAGGCTCCCGCAGCGATGAAACGTACCGCCCCCATGAGGAAAGGCGGAAAACTTTCCATGGCAAAACGCATGGCAAGAAAGGTAGAGCCCCAGATGAAATAAAGGGCACCCAGCGCCAGCACGACCAGCAGCTTGTGCTGGTCGCGGGTTTGGCTAGACATCCGGGCTAAAGCTGGGGATGCGCACGCTCGGCCTTCGCATGCAGCTTGTTCAGCGCATTCAAATAGGCCTTGACCGAAGCGATCACAATATCGGTATCAGCACCCTGCCCATTGACGATTCGGCCGCCCCTGGCCAGACGCACGGTCACTTCACCCTGCGCATCGGTACCGCTGGTGATGTTGTTGACCGAATACAACTGCAGCTCGGCGCCGCTGTCGGCGATGCTTTCCAGCGCCTTGAACGCGGCATCCACCGGGCCGCCGCCATTGGCTTCAGCCCGCCGTTCGGCACCGTTTTCCGAGATCGTGACGACTGCATGCGGGATTTCGCCGGTTTGCGAGCACACCTGCAAATAGGCAAGCTTGTAATATTCGGCCGCTTCGCTGATGAATTCGTCGCTGACCAGCGCATGCAGATCCTCGTCGAATATCTCGGACTTCTTGTCGGCAAGGGCTTTGAACCGTGCAAAAGCTGCATTCAATGCTTCTTCACTGGCGAGGCTGATACCCAGCTCCTGCAGGCGCGTACGGAAAGCATTGCGGCCGGAGAGTTTGCCCAAGGTGAGCTTGTTGGCATTCCAGCCCACATCTTCCGCCCGCATGATTTCATAGGTCTCGCGGTGCTTGAGCACGCCGTCCTGGTGGATGCCGGATTCATGCGCAAAGGCATTGGCACCGACTACCGCCTTGTTGGGCTGCACCGGATAGCCAGTAATGGTGGATACCAGTTTGGAGGTTGGCACGATCTGCGTCGTGTCGATACTGGTTTCGAGATTGAACACATCCTTGCGCGTGCGTACGGCCATGACGATCTCTTCCAGGCTGGCATTACCCGCACGTTCACCAAGACCGTTGATGGTGCACTCCACCTGACGCGCCCCTCCCATGACAGCTGCCAATGAATTGGCGACTGCCATACCGAGGTCGTTATGGCAATGCGTGGACCAGACCACCTTGTTCGAATTAGGAACACGGGCTATCAACTCCTTAAGCCGTTCGCCCCACAATGCCGGGATGGAATAGCCGACGGTATCCGGCACGTTGATCGTCTTGGCTCCAGCCTGGATGACGGCATCGAATACGCGAATGAGGAAATCCATATCGGAGCGCACGGCGTCTTCCGCCGAGAACTCCACATCATCGGTATATTCCAGCGCCCACTTCACCGCCTGCACCGCGCGTTCGACCACCTGGTCTGGCGTCATGCGCAGCTTGTTTTCCATGTGGATGGGGCTGGTCGCGATGAAGGTGTGGATGCGGCCGTTCTTCTCCTTGTGCTTCATGGCGGGCTGGATGGCCTCACCCGCGCGCCGCACGTCATTCTCATTGGCGCGCGCGAGTGAACATACCGTGGATTTGGTGATAGCGGCAGCGATGGCCTGGATGGATTCGAAATCACCCTGGCTGGCAGCGGCGAATCCCGCTTCGATCACGTTGACGCCGAGCTTTTCCAGCTGGCGTGCAATACGCAGTTTTTCTTCCTTGGTCATGGCTGCGCCCGGGCTCTGCTCACCATCGCGCAAGGTCGTATCAAAAATGATCAACTGATTCTGGTTGAATTTTGCTTGCATGTCTTTTAATCCTGTTCAGCGAGACTTCGAGTCTCTACGCTGGAAATCCAGCTCTTCGCGAGATGCTCATGCATCCTGCGGCTCTTTGAAGCTTGAAATGTGAGGGGATATTTAGCGCGCGGGGCGCAGCAGCAGGCCGGCCAGGAGGAGGCCGTAGTGCGGAAGTGAAAGCGTGGTGAAGCGGTTAAAAAACATAGTGCGCGGAATATAATGTTTTTTCGGCAGCTTCGCAAGTGAAGGGTTACTCTTTGTGCAAGCGTCGCTGCTTGAGCTTGCCGTTGAGCCAGTACAAATAGCCGGAAACGCCGTACAACACAAAGATGGCGAACAGCACCACGGGCGGGCTGTAGGAAATCAGCACCAGCGCGAGCACCACCAGCAGGATGACTACAAACGGTACGCTGCGACGCATGTTGATATCCTTGCCGCTGTAATACCGCATGTCGCTTACCATGGTGAGCCCGGCAAAAACAGTAATGGTCCAGGCGATCCAGTTCATCTTGATCCAGCCAAGGAATACCTCACTGCCGGAAACCCCGTTATCGAAAGACACCCACACCAGTCCGGCCAGCAATGCCGCAGCAGATGGGCTAGGCAATCCTTGAAAGAAGCGTTTGTCACTGTCATCCAGCTTGGTATTGAAGCGTGCCAACCTAAGCGCCGCGCAGGAACAATAAATGAATGCCGCGATCCAGCCGAGCTTGCCCAGCGGCTGCAGCGCCCAGACATACACGACCAATGCCGGCGCTACGCCGAAAGACACCATGTCGGACAGACTGTCATATTCGGCACCGAAAGCGCTCTGAGTGTGAGTGAGCCGCGCCACCCTGCCATCCAGCCCATCGAGTACCATGGCGACAAAAATGGCCACGGCAGCATGTTCAAACCGACCGTTCATGGCCTGCACGATGGCGTAGAAGCCGGCGAACAGGGCCGCCGTCGTGAACAGGTTAGGCAGCAGATAAATGCTGCGTTCACGCAGGCTGGGGTTCAGAAGTTTGCGGCGACGCAAGCGCGGGCTCGGCTCGATCATCAGGCTCATCCTTGATTAGAGATCATTTTAGTATAGCAAAGGCTGTATCCCAACCCGCCAACGATAGCATGCCTCTATGTTAGTATCGCGGCTTAATGTTGAGTTCATAGCCTCTCATCCAGGCAGCATTCCATGCAATTCTCTCTCCTCAAACAGGACAATACTGCTCGGCGGGGCACATTACAGCTGACTCATGGCGAAGTGCAGACACCGGCCTTCATGCCAGTGGGTACCTATGGCGCCGTGAAGACGCTGACGCCTTCCGAAGTACGCGACACTGGTGCGCATATCCTGCTCGGCAATACCTTTCATTTATGGCTGCGGCCGGGCCTGGATATTATCGCAGCCCACGGTGGCCTGCACGGCTTCATGGGATGGGATGGTCCGATTCTCACCGATTCCGGTGGATTTCAGGTCTGGAGCCTCGGAAAGTTGCGAAAAATCAGCGAAGAAGGCGTGAAATTTCGTTCTCCCGTGAATGGCGACTTATGCATGCTGACACCCGAGGAATCAATGCGCATCCAGCGTGTGCTGAATTCCGACATCGTCATGGTATTCGACGAGTGCACGCCTTACCCGGCGACGCATCAGGAAACGGAAGACTCCATGCGCATGAGCCTGCGCTGGGGCGCGCGCAGCAAGACGGCTCACGATGGTAACCGTAATGCCCTGTTCGGCATTATTCAGGGTGGTATGTATGAAGACCTGCGCGACATCTCCCTGCAGGGGCTAATAGAAATCGGCTTTGACGGTTATGCCATTGGCGGCCTCTCGGTCGGCGAGCCGAAGGAAGACATGCTGCGCATCCTGGCGCATACCGGACCAAAAATGCCACAGGACAAACCGCGCTATCTCATGGGAGTCGGCACGCCGGAGGATTTAGTGGCAGCCGTAGCGATGGGAATCGACATGTTCGACTGCGTCATGCCCACCCGCAATGCACGTAATGGCTGGCTTTTTACGCAGTACGGCGACATCAAGCTCAAGAACGCGCGTTACAAGGCTGATACCCAGCCATTGGACAGCGATTGCAGCTGCTACACTTGCCGCAATTTCAGCCGCTCCTACCTGCAACATTTGCACCGCGTCGGCGAAATTCTCGGCTCACGCCTCAACACCATACACAACCTGCACTATTACCAGCAATTGATGGCCGGCATGCGCACCGCCATCGAGCAGGACACATTCGGCAGCTTTGTGCAGGAATTCGCGAATAAGAGAAGCGCATTGGGTGCGGCTGCAGCGGAATGAATTACGTGTACAAAATTCAGTCTATGCTAGAATTTCCCGCTTTCAAACGCTTGAATGCTTACAGAAAGGTAGTCCCGTGTTAATCAGCACCGCCTATGCCGCGCCCGCCGCTGCCGCAGCTCCAGATTGGACCAGCTTCCTGCCGCTGATCATCATTTTTGTACTCTTCTGGTTCATGCTGATTCGTCCGCAGATGAAACAGGCAAAGGAACACCGCAAAATGCTGGACGCGCTGCAAAAGGGTGACGAAGTCACCGTCGCCAGCGGTATCACGGGAAAAGTTACCAAGGTTTCCGATGCTTACGTCAGCGTGGAAATCGCCCCGGATGTTGTCGTCAATGTGCAGAAAAATGCTGTGCAGACCTTGCTGCCCAAGGGCACGCTCAAAAGCCTCTGATTCAATAATATCAATACCAAATCTGAAGCGGGCTTCCCCGCCCGCCCTGTGAGAGCCGCAATATGAACCGCTATCCGTTGTGGAAATACATGATTGTGCTGGTAGCCCTGATCATCGGCATCCTGTATTCCCTGCCTAACCTGTTCGGCGAATCGCCTGCCGTTCAGGTCAGCCCATCCAAAGCCACTGCCGAGGTCAATACCGCACTGCTTGAGCAGGTAGAGAATGCACTTAAGCAGGGTAATGTCCAGTATGAGACTGTTTTCCTCGATGCGACTGGCATCAAGGCGCGGTTCGCCGATCCTGAGACCCAGATTCGTGCCAAGGATGTGCTCCAGAATGCGCTGGGTAATGATTACGTCATCGCACTCAACCTGCTGTCGCGCTCTCCCGCGTGGCTGAGCAACATTGGTGCATTGCCGATGTATCTGGGTCTGGACTTGCGTGGCGGCGTGCACTTCCTGCTGCAGGTGGATATGAAGGCAGCCATGGACAAGGCGGCCGAGCGTTACGTTGGCGATTTCCGCTCCGTGCTGCGGAATGAACGTATCAACTACCTTGGCGTGTCCCTCGAAGGACAGACGGTACAAGTGCGCTTCAAGGATGAAGCAGAGCGCGCCAAGGCAGAAAGAATCCTCAACCGTGAATATCCTGACTTGACGCTCAGCGAATCCAACAGCGGGGAAGACCGACTGCTGACGGCCCGCCTCAATCAGCAGGCCAGGCAGCGCATCCAGGAATTCGCGCTCAAGCAGAACATACAGACCCTGCACAACCGTATCAACGAGTTGGGCGTGGCTGAACCCATCATCCAACAGCAAGGGCTTGATCGTGTCGTAGTGCAGCTGCCGGGCGTGCAGGACACTGCCAAAGCCAAGGAAATCCTGGGCCGCACCGCGACGCTGGAAGTCCGCCTCGTGGATGAGGAAAAAATGGACCCCTCAACGCTGGATAGGGCCGCCCAGGGGCAGCTGCCGTTCGGCGATGAATATTACGTGGACCGCACCGGCGATCCCATCCTGGTCAAGAAAAGCGTGGTGCTGACCGGTGAATACATCACGGACGCCAGCCCCGGCATTGACAATACCACGGGTGAATCTGTCGTCCACATCACGCTCGATGGCCGCGGCGCACGTATTTTCAAGCAGGTGACACGCGAAAACGTCGGCAAGCGCATGGCAATCCTACTGGTGGAAAAAGGCAAGGCCGAGGTCATTACCGCGCCTGTCATTCGTGAGGAAATCGGCGGCGGCCGCGTGCAGATCACCGGCATGGACAATGTGAAGGAAGCCACGGACGTTTCGCTGCTGCTGCGTGCCGGTGCACTAGCCGCGCCGATGGACATCATCGAGGAACGCACCGTCGGACCGAGCATGGGTGAGGAAAACATCGACCGCGGCGTGCACTCCGCCCTGTGGGGTTTTGCCGCAATCGCGGTCTTCATGATTTTCTACTACACGGTATTCGGCGCAATTTCGGTATTCGCACTCAGCGTCAACGTGCTGTTGCTGGTTGCGCTGCTTTCCATGCTGCAGGCGACGCTGACGCTGCCTGGTCTAGCCGCTATCGCCCTGACGCTGGGTATGGCCATTGACGCCAACGTACTCATCAATGAACGCATCCGGGAGGAGCTGCGCGCAGGTATCACGCCGCAGGCTGCCATCCAGTCAGGCTATAGCCGTGCGTTCGATACCATTCTCGACTCCAACGTCACAACACTAATCGCCGGTCTTGCACTGTTCATGTTCGGCACGGGACCGGTGAAGGGCTTTGCAGTTGTGCACGTACTGGGCATCCTGACCTCGATGTTCAGCGCCGTCGTGGTATCGCGCGCCGTGGTCAACCTGCTGTACGGGTATCGCCGCAAACTCACCAAGCTGCCTGTCGGTTAACCGATCCGCCAATGAAAGCGTAGAGCAAGAATATGGAACTGTTCAGAATCAAGAAAGATATCCCCTTCATGAGCTATGGTCGTCTGACGACGACCATCTCGCTGGTGACCTTTATCCTCGCCGTATTTTTTCTGGCAACGCGGGGGCTTAACCTGGGCGTGGACTTCACTGGCGGCACGCTGATGGAAGTCAGCTATCCGCAGGCCGCCGACCTTGGCCAGATTCGCAATGCAGTCAATAGCATCGGCCTCACAGAGGCTACAGTACAGAACTTCGGCAACAGCCGCGACGTGCTGATTCGCCTGCCGCTTAGAGCTGACCTTTCTATCTCGCAGCTCTCCGAACAGGTCATGTCCGCACTCAAGTCGGCGGATTCCAATGTGATCATGAACCGGGTTGAATCGGTTGGCGCCCAGGTTGGAGAGGAACTCTATGAGAGCGGCTCTCTGGCGCTGTTGCTGGTGGTCATCGGTATTGGCCTCTACCTTGCCATGCGTTTCGAATGGCGCTTTGCCGTGGCGGCCATTATCGCCAACCTGCATGACGTCGTGATTATCCTGGGCTTCTTCGCGTTCTTCCAATGGGAATTCAACCTAACGGTGCTTGCCGCTGTACTGGCTGTGCTCGGTTATTCCGTCAATGAATCCGTAGTCGTATTCGACCGCGTGCGCGAAAACTTCCGCAAGATGCGCAAAGCCAGTGTGTCGACAGTGATTGACAATGCCATCACGCGCACCATGTCGCGCACCGTTATCACCCACCTGACCACCCAGACCATGGTCTGCTCCATGCTGCTGTTCGGTGGTGAAGTGCTGCACAACTTCGCCCTTGCGCTGACCATCGGTATCCTTTTCGGCATCTATTCTTCAGTGCTGGTCGCAAGCCCGATTGCCATGTATCTCGGCGTATCGCGCGAAAATCTCATCAGCTCGGTTGATAACAAGAAACAGGCCGATGCCGTGCCTTGATGCCGGCTTGACATCCCTATAGTTCAAACAGAGACTATCGGCTTTACCTAACGCCCAACCCTATTGGACGCATTCCCGCTTCCCTCCCTGCTCGGCGCACTCGCCGCGTTATTGCTGATTTCCGCATTCTTCTCGATGGCGGAGACCAGCCTGATGTCCGCCAATCGCTACCGCCTGCGGCATCTGGCCAAGCAAGGTCACCGCGGCGCGCGACTGGCCGTATCCCTGCTGAATACAACAGACAAGTTGCTGGGCGTCATCCTCCTATGCAACAACCTGGCGAATGCCGCCTCCGCCACATTGGTAGCCATTATTACGGTTGAGCTGTTCGGCGATGGCGAATTCGCGCTGATGCTGGGCACGCTGGCAGTCACCTTCGCCATCCTGGTATTCAGTGAAATCTCACCCAAGGTCGTTGCTGCTGCGCATTCCGAGAAGATCGCCATCTTCAGCAGCTACCTGCTCTACCCACTGCTCAAGGTGGCTTACCCGGCGGTCTGGTTCGTCAATCTCTTTGTCAGCGGGCTGTTGCGCATCCTTGGGATCAGAATCAATTTCGCTGAAAGCCCCAATGCGCTCACCATGGAAGAGCTGCGCAGTATCGTGTCTGATGCCGGCAGTTACTTGCCCAAAAAACACCGGGCCATCCTGCTCAATCTGTTCGACCTGGAAAAGATTACCGTTGATGATGTCATGACAGCGCATACGCACATCGAGGTCATCGATTTTGATGCGCCGCTCGACACCATCATGCAGCAGATATCGGCGAGCCATCACACCCGCCTGCCGGTACGGCAAGGACCGGGGGAGGAAATCATCGGTCTTATTCATGTGCGCAAGGTCATGAACCAGCTGCGCAACGGCGATCTGGACATTGAAGGATTGCGCGAGATACTTACCGAGCCTTACTTTGTTCCTAGCGGCACACCGTTGTATACGCAGATGCAGCAATTTCAGGAAAACCAGCAGCGCCTGGCGCTGGTGGTGGATGAGTATGGCGAACTCAAGGGCCTTGTGACGCTCGAAGACATACTGGAAGAAATCATTGGAGACTTCACCACACAGTCGCCCCTGCACGCCAGCACCTATCGCCAGGAACCGAACGGCAGTTGGCTGGTGGATGGCAGCAGCCTGCTACGCGACTTGAACAAACGGCTGGGACTGATGTTGCCGCTGGATGGGCCAAGGACGTTGAATGGCTTGGTCATCGAACATTTCGAAGACATTCCGGAACCCAACACCAGTTTCCGCATAGGGACGCACACGCTGGAGATCATTCAGACGCAGGACAGGATCGTAAAGAGCGTCCGCATCTATCCCTGACAACGTGGTCTGTAGCACTGTCAGAGGCAGTTGGCACAAGTAGTATTGGTTTCAATCACCGCTGGCCGTGTACCATGAGCGGTGTTGTTTTCCTGCCTCATTGTTTTAACTGGCTTTTCCATGCGGGCAAAATAAAACCGCTGCCCATGTGCGGTTGAGGCTTGAAAATTTTTCCATACGGCTCAAAATAGGTTGTGAAATGGCTAGTACCAGGCACGATACAAGCACCGTCTCGGAAACGGGGACCGCAAAGCCCAAGCCGCCCTCGATGTACAAAGTCATTTTGCTGAATGACGATTACACGCCGATGGAATTTGTCGTAGATGTGATCCAGCGCTTTTTCAACAAAAACCGTGAACAAGCGACCCAGATCATGCTCAAAGTACATACGGAAGGCTCAGGGGTATGCGGGGTTTATCCGCACGACATTGCAGAAACCAAGGTAAACCAGGTGATGGGCTATGCCCGTGAACATCAACATCCATTGCAGTGTGCAATGGAAGAGGTTTGAAGAGTAGTTAAGGAAACTAAGATGATAGCGCAGGAACTGGAAGTATCTTTACACATGGCCTTCATGGACGCGCGTCAGAAGCGTCATGAGCTCATCACGGTCGAACACCTGCTGCTCGCCATGATCGACAACCCGACTGCAGCTGAAGTCCTGCGCTCCTGCGGTGCCAATCTGGAGACGCTACGCAGCGAGCTCAACAACTACATTGAAGAACATACGCCTACGGTAGACGGACTCGATGAAGTCGATACTCAGCCGACGCTGGGCTTCCAGCGCGTCATCCAGCGCGCCATCCTGCATGTACAGTCTTCCGGCAAGAAAGAAGTCACCGGCGCCAATGTGCTCGTCGCCATATACGGCGAGAAGGATTCTCACGCCGTATTCTTCCTGCATCAGCAGGGCATTACGCGTTTGGACGTGGTCAATTTCATCTCGCATGGCGTAGCCAAGGTGGCCGACAATGCCAGCAAGCGTGCTGAGACCGAGCAGGAAGCGGAAGCCGACGGCGCACCTACGGGCGCACTGGAAAACTTCACGCTCAACCTCAACCAGCAAGTCATTGCAGGCAAGATCGACCCATTGATTGGTCGCGAGCATGAACTCGAGCGCGTCGTGCAGACTTTGTGCCGTCGCCGCAAGAATAATCCCCTGCTGGTAGGTGAAGCGGGCGTAGGGAAGACTGCAATTGCTGAGGGCCTCGCCCGCCGCATCGTGGAGAAGAGCGTGCCCGACGTGCTCGCCAATGCCACTATTTACTCGCTCGACATGGGCGCCCTGCTGGCCGGCACCAAGTATCGCGGAGATTTCGAGCAACGCCTCAAGGCCGTCATGAAAAAGCTCTCCGAGCAGCGCGATGCCATTCTTTTCATCGACGAGATTCATACGCTGATCGGTGCCGGTGCAGCCAGCGGAGGCACGCTTGATGCCTCCAACCTGTTGAAGCCTGCGCTGTCGAACGGCTCGCTCAAGTGCATAGGTGCGACGACATATCAGGAATTCCGCGGCATCTTCGAGAAGGATCATGCGCTGTCACGCCGCTTCCAGAAGATTGATGTGGTCGAGCCCAGCGTTGCTGAAACGGTGGAGATTCTTAAAGGCCTCAAGTCGCGCTTCGAGCTGCACCACAGCGTGAAGTACACAGCGTCGGCCCTGAGCACGGCTGCCGAGCTTTCGGCCAAGTACATCAATGACCGGCATCTGCCTGACAAGGCGATCGACGTCATTGACGAGGCCGGTGCTGCACAGCGCATCCTGCCCAAGTCGCGGCAGAAGAAGGTGATCAGCAACAAGGAGATCGAGGACATCATCGCCAAGATCGCGCGCATCCCGCCCAAGAATATTTCGACGGATGACCGCAACGCACTCAAGACGCTGGACCGTGACCTCAGGTCTGTCGTGTTCGGTCAGGACAAGGCGATTGATGCACTGTCTGCCGCCATCAAGATGGCACGCTCCGGATTAGGCAATACGCAGAAGCCGATTGGCGCCTTCCTGTTCTCCGGTCCTACCGGCGTCGGCAAGACCGAAGTAGCAAGGCAACTGGCTTACACCTTGGGTATTGAACTTGTGCGCTTCGACATGTCGGAATACATGGAGCGCCATGCGGTGTCACGCCTGATAGGGGCGCCTCCCGGCTATGTCGGCTTTGAGCAGGGCGGCCTGATGACGGAAGCGATTACCAAGCATCCATATTGCGTACTGCTGCTGGACGAGATCGAGAAGGCGCATCCGGATATCTTCAATATTCTGCTGCAGATCATGGATCACGGCACATTGACGGATAACAACGGCCGCAAGGCGGATTTCCGCAACGTGACCATCATCATGACCACCAATGCAGGTGCCGAGGCGATTTCGAAGACCGGCATCGGTTTCACCCTGGGTGCCAAGGCTGGTGATGAAATGGCTGAAATCAAGCGGCTGTTCAGTCCTGAGTTCCGCAATCGGCTGGATGCTGTGGTGTCCTTCTCGCCGCTGTCCGAGGAAATCATCATGCGCGTGGTAGACAAGTTCCTCATGCAGCTTGAGGATCAGCTGCACGAGAAGAAGGTGGACATTACCTTCAGCGATGCGCTCAAGGCCCATCTTGCCAAGAAGGGATTTGATCCGCTCATGGGTGCACGTCCGATGGCCCGCCTGATCCAGGACACTATCCGCCGCGCGCTGGCAGACGAGCTGTTGTTCGGCAAGCTGGCCAATGGCGGCCATGTGCTGGTGGATGTGGATGAGAACGATGAGATCAAGCTGGTGTTCGATTCACAGCCTGCGCCACCCAGCCCGGAACCTACGCTGGAAACAGACCTGGCTTAGCGCTGGCTTAATGGCGCATCATATAAAAGCGGCCTTCGGGCCGCTTTTATTTTGTCTTTTCCATGATGCTGATGAATAGCGATGAATCAGTGAAGCTCTTGAGCCAGTGCCGCACACGTGGATAAGCCGACTGTGCGAACCAGACCTCATCCGCCGAAGCAAACTGACGAATGAATGGGAAGATAGCGATGTCTGCATACGAGCAGGATTCGCGGTACAAGTAGCGCGTACCGAGCAACAGCTGCTCTAGCTTCCCCAGGAATATTTCTCCTTGCGCACGATAGTTTTCGCGCGGCTGCTCCGGATAACGGATGGAATACTTATAGCGATCCAGCGCCTGCTTGAAGCTGCCGTCATTCTCGACAATCAGCGCTTCCGCCAATACCTGCTGCGTGGGCTCACTGCACATAAGCCAGTCATCAGGATCGTTTTTCGCCAATGCCCAGCGCATGATATCGAGGCTCTCGTCTATCACGCTGCCATCTGGCATGGCCAGTACGGGCACTGTGCCTTTAGGTGAAAGTCGCAGCATTTCTGCCGGCTTTTCCTTGAGCGACACTTCATGGATCTCGATAGGAACGCCGCTGTAACGAAGCGCCATGCGTGCGCGCATGGCATAAGGACATCTTCTGAATGAATAAAGAAGAGGTAATGCCTGCCCAGCCATGTGCTAACCCAGGGCTTTGCAGATATCGCTCACCAACGGGGGGCCGCGATAGATCAGCCCGCTATACACCTGCACAAGACTGGCGCCAGCTTCGATCTTTTCCTTGGCATCATCGCCGCTCAGAATACCGCCCACCCCGATGATGGGAATCTGGCCTCGCAGCTGTTCCGCCAGCTGACGAATGACCCTCGTGGATTTATCCCTGACTGGTGCACCGGATAAACCGCCCGTTTCCTCGGCATGTTTCATACCGGAAACCGCATCGCGCGAAAGCGTGGTGTTCGTCGCGATCACCCCATCCATTTTGTATTCCAGCAGCAGCGCGGCAATCTCTGCCACCTGTCCAGACTCCAAGTCCGGCGCAATCTTCAAGGCGATGGGCACATAATGGCCATGCTCCTGCGCAAGCCTTGCCTGTTCTGTTTTCAACACAGATAGTAAGCCAGCAAGGGCATCTCGTTCCTGCAGCTGCCGCAGGTTCTTGGTATTGGGCGAGGAGATGTTCACTACTATGTAGCTCGCATAGGCATACACCTTGCGCAGGCATATCAGGTAATCATCAGTCGCACGCTCGTTCGGCGTGTCGAAATTCTTGCCGATGTTGATACCGAGAATGCCATTGAACCTGGCGCGCTTCACGTTCTCGATCAGGTTATCCACGCCCAGATTGTTGAAACCGAAACGATTGATGATGGCTTCGGCCTGCGAGAGGCGGAACAGGCGCGGCTTGGGATTGCCAGGCTGCGGGCGCGGCGTCACCGTGCCCACCTCGATGAAGCCGAAACCCAATGCCGCCAACCCATCAATATAAGCGCCATTCTTGTCCAGACCTGCTGCCAGCCCTACAGGGTTGGGGAAGGTCAGGCCCATCACCTGTCGCGGTTTGCATTCCGGCGGTTTGGGGGCGAGCAAACATGAGGGGCCATAAGCAGCCAGCCTCAGGCTCTTTAACGTCAGGTCGTGGGAAACTTCGGGGTCGAGTTTGAAAAGCAGGGGCTTGATGAGGGAGTAAAGCATGGCCGGATTTTACCGGAATTAAGAAAGCGTCGGTGGTAGCCACCATGATTCCATCAGAAGTGGAATTTAGAGTCCAATCAAACCGTCGAGGGTAGCCCGACAGCTAGTGAATTCTTTTAACTGCTTGAAAAGAAAGTCACCAAAGAAAACGGCACACCCTTTCGTCATTGGAGGCTTGACCCCTAATCCAGAGGTTTTGAACTTTAGTTATGGATTCCAGCTTTCGCTGGAATGACAGCTTCACTCGATGGTTCACCCTTTCCCTCTGCCGCGCCTTTGCATCGAGCCGGAATCCGGAAATGCGGCGCGCACTGTTCGAAGTCCGCAGTAGACAGCGTTGTTTGCTGGCTACCAGGCTGAGTTGCGCAAGCCACCCCGGATGATGCGCTGAGGCAAAGGAGTAAAGCGGCAGGGGGTGTCTTTTGCTTTGGTTACTTTCCTTTGGACAAGCAAAGGAAAGTAACTTGCTGCCGGTCAACCACCGGCCATACATATTAGACTGCAAGAGAAAGTATCTCGACAATCGGGCGAGTCCGACACCCCACCTGACAAGGTGTGAGCAAGCTTCCATGAATAGTAATTAAAATAAAAAGCCCGCTTTCGCGGGCTTTCTGAATTCCGGGTCGGCCCAGAATGACAACCGGAGCAAACTACAAAAGCACCTTTTCTATCCCCCCATGGTTCGCCTTCTGCACATAATCCTCCATCCAGCTCTCGCCGAGAATGTGCTTGGCCATCTCAACCACGATGTAATCAGCATCAATACCGGTATCATCGCCATAGCGTGACAAGCCCTGCAGGCACGATGGGCACGAAGTCAGAATTTTAACCTCCTGCTCAGGTGTTCCCGGCGTCAGGCCAAGTTTCTGCATGCCTTTCTCCAGCTCTTCCTGCTTGCGCTTCTTGACCTGCGTAGCAATGTCCGGCCGGCCAACGGCGAACGTACCAGATTCACCGCAGCAGCGATCATTGAGCGCAACCTCCTGCCCCATAAGGGCATTGGTCACCTTGAGCGGCGCGTAGGTCTTCATGGGTGTATGGCACGGGTCGTGATACATGTATTTGACGCCTTGCACACCTTCGAGCTTGAGGCCTTTTTCCATGAGGTACTCGTGAATATCGAGCAGGCGACAGCCTGGGAAAATCTTCTCGAATTCATATTTCATGAGCTGATCCATACAAGTACCGCACGACACGATCACCGTCTTGATGTCGAGGTAGTTGAGCGTATTGGCAACGCGATGGAACAACACACGGTTTTCAGCCGTGATCTGGCTGCCCTTGTCGTGGTTGCCGCTCGCAGTCTGCGGATAGCCACAGCACAGGTAGCCTGGCGGCAATACGGTAATCGCACCTGTTTCATACAACATGGCCTGCGTTGCTATTCCGACGGTCGAGAACAACCGCTCCGAACCGCAGCCGGGGAAGTAGAACACGGCATCGGAATCATCCGTGGTCTTTTGCGGGTTGCGAATGACCGGCACGATGGTGTCATCCTCGATGCCCAGCAAGGCACGCGATGTGCGGCGCGGCAGCGCTTTTGGCATGGGCCGGTTCATGAAGTGAATTACTTGCGTCGTGACCGTAGGCAAGCCGACGGTGGCAGGCGGCCTGCGCTTGAAGTACTTGGTCACTGGCAGCTTGTTGACGAGCTTGGATGCGAGCCGCTGGGCCATGAAGCCGAACTGCATCATGCCCAGGCGCATGGCCTTGATCGTCGCTGGGTCCTTGGCGGTCAGGAATGCCATACCGGCGGCTGTACCAGGGCTGAAGTTGCGCTTGCCCTGTTCGCGCAGGAAATTCTTCATGGCAACTGACACGTCGCCGAAGTCGATATCCACCGGGCATGGGTTTTTGCACTTGTGGCACACGGTGCAGTGATCGGCGACGTCGTTGAACTCGTCGAAATGCTTGAGCGAGACTCCGCGGCGGGTCTGTTCCTCATACAGGAAAGCTTCGATCAGCAATGATGTACCGAGGATCTTGTTGCGCGGGCTGTACAGCAGATTCGAACGCGGCACGTGCGTGGTACATACCGGTTTGCACTTGCCGCAACGCAGGCAGTCCTTGATCGAATCGGCAATCTCGCCGATAGCCGACTGCTCCATGATGATGGATTCGGTCTCCAGCAGCGAGAACGATGGCGTATAGGCATTGCGCAAATCACCGCCTGCCATGAGCTTGCCCTTGTTGAAGCGCCCCTCGGGGTCCACCTTCTCCTTGTATTTGGCAAAGGTGGCGATGGAGGCAGGATCAAGATATTCCATCTTGGTGATGCCGATACCGTGTTCGCCGGAGATCACGCCGCCGAGACCGGTGGCCAGCTCCATGATGCGCGCCACTGCATTGTTGGCCTCTTGCAGCATGGCGTAATCATCCGAGTTGACCGGAATATTGGTGTGCACGTTACCGTCACCGGCATGCATGTGCAGCGCGACGAATACGCGACCCTTGAGTACTTGCTTGTGAATCTCGTCCAGGCGTTCAAGAATTCTGGCGTATTCACGACCTGCAAATATCTGGTGCAGCGGCTGTTTGAGTTCACGTTTCCATGACACCCTGATCTGATGCGACTGCACAGCGCGGAATACATTTTCTGCGGCAATATCTTCGTAGCCCTTACCCAAGACAGACAGAGGCCCATCGAGGTTCACCAGAATATTGCTCCAGTAATCCTGTAACGTACGCACCAGCTGCAACGACAGCTCGCGCTTGCTGCGCAGCGTTTCCGCATCGGCCTGTGTCTCATCGTCTTCCAGTAGCGGCAGATCACCCGACAGGAATTCCTCCAGCGCATGGGCAAGCTTGAGCTTGTTCTTGATCGAAAGCTCGATGTTGATACGCTCGATACCGTCCGAGTAATCGCCCAAGCGCGGCAACGGAATCACCACATCCTCATTGATCTTGAACGCATTGGTATGCGCTGCAATCGCCGCAGTACGTGCACGGTCGAGCCAGAACTTCTTGCGCGCATCCGCTGATACGGCGATAAAGCCTTCACCGCCGCGGGCATTCGCCAGGCGCACAATCTTCGAGGCAGCGTCGCCTACAGAATCCTCATCATCGCTGGCGATGTCGGCGATGAGCACCATCTTTGGACGTTCCACCCGGTTGGCTTTGGTGGCATAGCCGACCGCCTTCAGGTAGCGCTCGTCCAGATGCTCCAGACCTGCCAGCAATGTGCTTGGATGGGCATCCAGGTAATCCTTGATTTCCACGATGGCTGGCACTGCAAGCGCGACTTGGCCGAAGAACTCCAGACAAATCGTACGCACGTGCTTGGGCATGCGATGCAGGATGAAGGTGGCTGATGTGATGAGGCCGTCGCAGCCCTCCTTCTGCACGCCGGGCAAGCCGGACAGAAATTTGTCGGTTACATCCTTGCCCAGACCCGTTTTGCGGAAATTGGGGCCAGGAATCTCGAGAATTTCAGGCTCGCCCTGCAGCGTTTTTCCATCAGATGCATAACGCGTGACGCGGAAGCGCGCCAGCGGGATGTCATGAATCTTGCCCAGATTGTGGTCCAGCCGTTCAACTTCCAGCCATGTGGCATCCGGCGTCACCATGCGCCATGAGGCGAGATTATCCAGCGCCGTTCCCCACAACACGGCTTTCTTGCCGCCGGCATTCATGGCGACATTGCCGCCGATGCACGAGGCATCTGCCGATGTCGGGTCACATGCAAATTCGAGACCAGCTTCGCTGGCCGCTTCCATCGCGCGCCGCGTCACGACCCCTGCGCCGCATCGGATGACTGGCACTGGATGCGAAACACCTGGCAACAGGCGCTCTTCAACCGCACTGTAATGGTCGAGCTTTTCCGTATTGATGACTGCGGACAGCTTGGTCAATGGGATGGCGCCCCCGGTATAGCCTGTGCCGCCCCCACGCGGGATGATAGTAAGTCCTAACTCGATACAGGCTGCGACTATAGGCGCAACCTCTTCCTCGGTGTCAGGGTTGATGACGACGAAAGGGTATTCGATGCGCCAGTCGGTGGCATCCGTGACGTGTGAAACGCGTGCGAGGCCGTCGAACTGCACATTGTCCTTGCGCGTGATGCGGCCCAGCTTGGCTGTGATCTTGCCGCGCAGGTTTTCGGTGTAGCGGAATTCGTTCTCGAATTCAGTGACTGCCTGACGCGCAGCGATGACCAGCTTGAGCACCTTGGCGTTGCCATTGCTGCGCTCTTCAATAGCCTTGATGCGATGATGCAGGGCCTCAATCAAAGCCTTGCGGCGCTTCTTGTTGGCTAGCAAGTCATCCTGCAGGTAGGGGTTGCGCGAGACTACCCAGATGTCGCCGAGCACCTCGAATAGCATGCGCGCGGAACGTCCTGTCTTGCGTACACCCCTGAGTTCTTCCAGCACCTGCCAGATCTCTTCGCCGAGGAATCGAATGACGATTTCGCGGTCTGAGTATGAGGTGTAGTTATAGGGTATTTCGCGTAGTCTGGCGGTCATGAAAGGGTCGCAACTAAATTGTTGAATTGTATCATGCAGGGTCTCAGCTATTCAGCCCCAATCCGTGTGTGGATACTGGCTGGGCAAACTAGGACAGGCCCTAATCTGGCTGGTTCCGCTTGCCGGGCCATTCGTGACAAAAGTTTTGAAAAGCACCACAATCCGCTATATTGAAATCATGAAAAATATCTTCGCATCCATGGCCCAGCGCCAGTTCCTAATTCCCGCAGTCATCCTGGCGCTGCTAGCAGTATTGGGATTCATGCTCGCACAGAAAACACAGGCACCGGAGGTGACTTTCACTACGCTGGAAGGCAAGACTATCCGCATGGCGGAATTGCAGGGCAAGGTTGTGCTGGTAAATTTCTGGGCGACCGACTGCCCCGGTTGTATCGCCGAGATGCCGGGTTTGATCAAAACCTACAATGAATACAAACCGAAAGGCTTCGAAGTGATTGCGGTGGCCATGTCATACGACCCGCCAAGCCATGTCATGACCTATACGCAGAAGAATGCGCTGCCCTTCCCCGTCATGCACGACAGTTATGGGGAAATGTCGCAGAAGTTCGGCAATGTACAGCTTACGCCGACCGCCTTCATCCTGGACAAACAAGGCAATATCGTGCGCAAGATTATCGGCGAACTGAACTTCGATGACCTGCATCAGCTGCTTGATGAAGCGCTGATTCAAGCCAGGGAAACGCAAAGCTGATGCTTTGGGTGAAATCGGCTCATATCATTTTCATGGTGACGTGGTTCACCGGGCTTTTCTATCTTCCCCGGCTTTTTGTCTATCACGCCACAACCACTGATGCCCCAGGCATTGAGCGCTTCAAAATCATGGAGCGCAAACTCTATTACGGCATCATGACACCAGGTGCTGCCCTGACCATCGCCTTCGGTCTTTGGTTATGGCTGGGTTACGGCATTACGGGCGGATGGCTGCATGCGAAAGTTGCGCTCGTAGTGCTGCTGATCATATATCACCTGTATTGCGGCAAATTGCTCAGGGACTTCAAACATGACCGCAATCGCCATGGCCATGTCTTCTACCGCTGGCTGAATGAGGCCCCTGTCATTATCCTCATCGTCGTTATACTATTGGTTGAACTGAAACCCTTCTAACGGCTATGGATATACTCAATTCAGCGTGGTTCATTGGCATGCTCAGGAAATCAGGCCGGTCGCCGCAGCAGCGCCTGCTGGCCATGTTCGATATTCTCGGCGACTGGCTTGATGCACCCAATGTGCGTGCTGCGCTGACTGTTGATCCAGATTGTTCCCCAGCTGGCAGTGAACTCGAGAAACTGCTGTCGCGCGAGGCAAAATCGTTGAATGCCGCCATGCCAGAATTGCTGGCGCGACAGCTCTATTTCATTGCGCTGACAGCACTCAAGGAGGAGATAGCCAGGCCTGGATGTGACAGCATCAAGCATGCGCGCATCGCTGCCGAGGCCTTGCTGACAGCACAGAAACGGACGATCTCGATTTCCAGACCTGTTGCCTATGGGATCGCTGCCAGCTTTTTTGCACTATTTGCAATCAGCGGCCTGCTCTTTTCCATGCAGCTCTTTGGAACGCAAACGCCAGTCCAACTTGCTGTCGCCCAAACGCAACCCCGCCCTGCTTCCGCAATCCTGATTGCCAGTCCCGCGCAAACCGCAGAGCTGTTTGCCTCTCTTGAACAAATGCGCAAAGGCACCTGCTATTTCCCCGAGGCACTTCATCTGCCGGACTCTGAAAAAACCGTCTATATCGAGCATGTCGTCGGCGGCCAGATTACCAGCAACGTGGAAGAACAGGCGCTGGTGAAAAAACTGATGAGCAAGGTTCGCTGCAATTACACGCCCATGCTCATGGCCAACTCAGTTAGCTGAGCCAAATTCAGGACAATAAAAAGGCCAGCAATGCTGGCCTTTTTGTTTGATAACTTTACTGCTCGGATACTTTTTTCAGATTCTCAAGACCGGTCTTGAAAATATTCAGGATGGTGTCCTTGGCAGTCTGGTCATCCTGACCTGCCTGAGGAGGATTGGCAGGGTCCTTGCGCTTGAACATGCTGCGCCAGGTCACCGTGGATTTGCCTTCGCCTGCAGGTTGCACCAGCAAGGTTGCGCTGTACTCGCGAAGCGGCAGCACGCTTTCGGTAATGTCGTATTTCATGGTCATGCTGCCATCGTCACGCGAGGTCAGCACTTCATTGATCTTGCCGCCGTCGGGCAATACCAGCACACGCGTGGCGCCGGCTTCACTGGCGTTGCCGCTGGTGATTTCAGTCTTGGTTACTGCAGGGTGCCAGCTCATGTCGCCAAAATTGCCAGCCTTGGCCCATACCTTGTCTGCGGGTGCATTGATTTCAATGGTTTCCTTGACGCGGATGGTTTCATCAATAGCAGCGGAAGCCATGATCGGGCCAAAGAAAGCCAGCCCCAGCATTGGTGTTAAAAACCTTTTCATGATTACCTCTTGGTTGTTTTTGGGATTTGAGTGTTACCTGCATGGGTATGCTAACCGGACTATACTGAGCTGTATATCTTTTTTGCAGGTTGGGTTAGACTACCAGAAATTTTGAGGAAGCTGCATGTCCGCACTACGGGAAAAAATCCTGATTGTTGCCACTACCCTGTTCCAGACCCGGGGTATCAATTCCACCGGCGTGGATACCATCGTCGCCACGGCGGGTACCACGAAGATGACGCTGTACAAGTATTTCCGCACCAAGGAAGACCTGATCCTGGAAGTCCTCAAAAGAGGGCATCAGGATTTCCAGGATTGGCTCAACGACAAGCTGGCCAAAAATACGCGGCAGCCCGCGGAAAAGCTGCAGAAGCTGTTTGATTTCATAGAAGAATGGGTGACGGCCCCGGACTTTCAGGGCATGGCCTTCATCAAGGCCTCCGCGGAGTTTCCAAGTGAAGAGAGCGCGATACATCAGCTATCCGCTGAGCATGCCCAGCAGTTCCGGGAATATGTGGCGAGCCTGGCGCGTGATGCGGGCGTCAAGGATGCGGATGGACTTGCGCTGCAGTTATCCCTGCTGGCTGAAGGCTCCATTCAGGCAGAGCAGATGAAACGTGGGTCGGGTTCTGTGACTTATGCAAAAAAAGCCGCGAAAATCTTGATCGAAAACGCGCTCAAGTCCTAAGTTTTACCGTCCCTGTAAACCGTCTCGATCCGGGACCGGTATTGTTCATACACTGCGTTACGCTTGATTTTCATGGTTGGTGTCAGCAGGTTATTTTCAGTAGTCCAAGGCTCATCAACACGTAGGACCCGACGTACACGCGCATAACGCGGTAAATGCTTCATCAGCTCATTGGCTCTGCGCAGCAATAACTGCTCGTCGCTTTCCTTGGCGACCGCAAGCAGGATCAGGTAGGGTTTGCCTTCGCCTATCACCATGACCTGTTCGAATACGGCATCCTTCATGACTGCCAGTTCGATGTCTTCCGGTGCGATCTTCTCACCGTTGGAAAGCACAAGAATATTCTTGCTGCGACCTCGGATGTAGATGCGCTCTTCACGCAGTTCGACAACATCGCCTGTGTTGAGCCAGCCCTCGTCATCAATTATCTTCCGGGTGGCCTGAGCATTTTCCCAATACCCCTGCATGATGCCAGGCCCCCGAATCAGCAGCTCGTTCTGCGCGCTGAGTCGGGTTTCCACATTGTTCAACGGTTCGCCGACCGACAGTGGATCATTGTTGTTTTCGCGATTGACCGCTACCACCGGCGAGGCCTCCGTCATGCCATAACCCTGCAGCAACGGCACCCCAAGCCCGATGAATGTCTGCGCCACGCGCTCATCAAGTGCGGCGCCGCCGATGACCGCCTTGCGGATGCAGCCGCCCAGCTTTTGTGAGAGCGGCCGGGCAATGAGGGGGTAAAAAGTCTTGAGTACCAGCCAGTCTTGCCATTGCATGGTTCGATTAAATCGTCGCCAGCCGGCCTGGGCTGCCCGGTGAAACATCCAGCGCTTGAAAGGCGTTTTCGCCAGACGCTCATCTATACGCGACAACATGCGTTCGAACAGACGCGGCACGGCCATGATGACGGTGGGCCGCTGTTGCTCTAGATCCTGCGCGAGCTCATTGATGCCGCGGGCATACACGACGATTGCTCCCGCCTTTAAAGGAAGGTAATAGCCGCCAGTGCGCTCGAACATGTGGGATAGCGGCAGCACCGACAGCAGAACATCATGTTCGTAGACTTCATAGGCATCCAGAATGCCGTCCAGGTTGGAGAGAATGTTCTGGTGGGAAAGCATGACACCCTTGGGACGTCCGGTGGTGCCCGAAGTATAAACAATGGTAGCAAGCTTGTCGGCCGGCTGTTCGATCAGGCTGAATTTCCCCTGCATCGGCAACCAGTCATCAAGTGCGACTGCCGGGGCCACAGTCTCGCCCTTCGTCAGGACAATTGGCGGCAACGTCGCCAGACCGGACTGAAACCGTGTCAATGCCCGCAAATGATCCGTAATCAGCAGCTTGGCACCAGAATTCTCGATACACCATGCCTGATTATCAGCGTTATCGTCCGCATAAAGCGGCACGACGATGATCCCAAGCGCATGCGCTGCCAAATCAGCCACCACCCAATGGATTCCGTTTTTCATGCACAGGGCAATCCGGTCGCCAGCCTGCAATCCAGCTTGCAGATAGGCTGCCTGCCAGCGCCCGGCCAAATCCATCAATGCCGAGACGTTATAGTCTTGCCAGGCGCCATCCATGAATTGGCGATACAGCACTTTGGCTGGCGCTTGCCGCCATTGATACAATAGTTGGGCCAGGTTATTCATGAGACTTGCGCTTGCCTGCCGAGATTGGGCTCGGGATAATGCCACTTTTGATTTTTAAAAGAATATCGATGCATATCCTGATTTGCGGTTCGCTTGCCTTCGACACCATCATGGTGTTCAAGGATCAGTTCAAGAACCACATCCTGCCCGAAAAAATCCATATCCTCAATGTCGCATTTCTCGTACCCGAAATGCGACGCGAATTCGGCGGGACTGCAGGCAACATTGCCTACAACTTGAACCTGTTGGAAGACAAGCCGCTGATCATGGCGACTGTAGGCGATGATTTCGGTACCTACGCCGAGCGCCTGCGTGTCGGCGGCTACCATACCGGCCACATCAAAACCATTGCCGGCCAGTACACCGCTCAGGCTTTTATTACCACGGATTTCGACGACAACCAGATTACGGCGTTCCATCCCGGAGCCATGAGCGAGGCCCATCGCAACAGTGTTCTGGATGCGCAGGATGTATCCCTGGCGATCATCGCGCCTGATGGCCGCGAGGGTATGATCCAGCACGCACGCGAGTGCCGTGAGGCCGGGGTTCCATTCCTGTTTGATCCGGGCCAGGGCCTCCCTATGTTCAACGGTGACGAACTCATGCACTTTATCGAGCTGGCAGACTACCTTGCAGTTAACGATTATGAAGCGCAACTTATGCAGGACAAAACCGGTCTTAATCTTGAGTCTCTGGGAAGTCGCGTGAAAGCCCTGATTGTGACTCTGGGAGCCAAGGGATCGACGATTTATGCCAATGGTCAACGATACGATATCCCTTGCGTTAAAGCGGAGGCGATCGTGGATCCAACAGGCTGCGGTGATGCTTATCGCGCAGGCTTGTTGTACGGCATCGCCAGGGGTTGGGATTGGCCGACCTGCGGAAGGTTGGCTTCAGTCATGGGGGCCATCAAGATTGGCAGCCGCGGTGGGCAGAACCATAAACCCAGCAAGGCGCAGATTGAGAAGTTATTCGGCCAGAGCTTATAAATATCAGTTGAGGAGCTTGTATGCAGTTCATAAAAGTAATGATGATGGTTGCAATGGCCATGCTGTTGGGGGCCTGTGTCAGCTCAAATTCTGGTGGTGTGTACAAGCGTGGCGAAGCACGCACGGTACAAACGGTGAAGATGGGCGTAGTCGAAAGTGTGCGTCTGGTGAAACTTGAAGGCACCAAGAGTCCGGTCGGCACAGGTGCCGGTGCAGTGGTTGGTGGTATTGCCGGCAATTCCATGGGCGGCGGCAGAGGCCGTGCCATCACCACTGTGATTGGTGCGTTGGCAGGAGGCCTCGCCGGCTCGGCAGCTGAAGAAGGAATAACTCGTAAGGATGGCGTCGAAATCACCGTCAAGCTCGACAGCGGCAATATGATTGCAGTCGTGCAGGAGGCTGATGAGGAATTCAATCCCGGTGACAAGGTTCGTATCCTGGAGGCCAACGGGGTAACCCGCGTCAGCCATTAGACTCATCCTTATCACAACGCAAAACGGGCGCAAATTAGCGCCCGTTTTGCGTTTAGAATACGCTATCCCGATTCAATTCAACCGCCTTGGCCAACCAATCATCAAGCAGACTGACGCGCTTTTGGCGCGCCATACATCTCATTTTTCACATCTTCCGCGGTGTTCTGACAGCCGCAATTGTTCTGCCAAAGGTTTCGGCAGAACGACGAGATGCGATTATCGGCAAGTGGTGCAGGCAGTTGCTGAAGGTGTTCAACATCCGCCTGGTCGTTCATGGGACTGCTCCCGACCAGGATACAAAAAGTGTGCTGTTCGTCGCCAACCATGTGTCATGGATAGACATCTATGCGATTAACAGTGTGCGGACAGTGCGTTTTGTTGCGAAGTCTGAAATACGCCAGTGGCCTGTATTCGGCTGGCTCGCTTCTCAGGTGAATACGCTCTTCACCGACCGTGAGCGGCGACAGGATGCAGGACGCATGGTTGGGGCAACGACGGACAGTTTAAGTGCCGGCGACTGCCTCTGCTATTTCCCCGAAGGTGCAACGACCGATGGAACCGAGCTCAAGGCTTTCAAGAGCAGTCTGATTCAGGCTGCCATTAATGCAGAGGGCCGCATCTGGCCGGTGGCCATCCGCTACCCTGCAAATGGCGAGCCGGATACCGGGCTTTCCTATGCGAACGTCAGTCTGCTTGATTCCGTCTGCAAGGTTCTGGCCCGGCAGTCACCTGTGGTGGAGCTTTATTTTTCAGATCCTGTTACAGCAGCCGGTCATGACCGCAGGCAATTGACCTGCATGGCCAAGGCCGCCATTGCCCGTCATCTCGATATCAGTCAGTAATGCTCATGGGTTCGTCTCTGGAATCACAGGGTACCTGGAATAGCTGTTCGTCCTCCAGCCGCATTGCAGTGAGCTTGCCTCCCCATACGCAACCAGTATCCAGAGCAACCACATTATGGTCCTGATAAAACCCCAGCGCCGACCAGTGCCCGAATAGTATTTTGCTGTTCGCGGATTTACGCTGCGGCATTTTGAACCACGGCAGCAGGCTTGGCGGTATATCTGCGTATTCCCCCTTGAACCTGAAATCCATACTGCCGTCCGGTTTGCACACTCGCAACCTGGTCATTGCGTTTACGATCAGTCTCAACCTGTCCATGCCCTGCAGTACATCATCCCAGCAGTCAGGCAGGTTGCCGTACATATTGGCCAGGAATTCCCTATAATCGCCCCCCCGGAGCACCTGCTCGACCTCTGCTGCCAAGCACACGGCCATGCCTGCACTCCATTGTGGCAATAAGCCGGCGTGTACCATGAGATATCCATCTTCTGCATGAACCAGTGGGCAGTGCCTGAGCCAGGTTAGCAGTTCGCCACAATCAGGAGCTTGCAGTATGGGTTGCAGTGTGTCGCCCGCGCGCGGGGCAATCATGCCTGCAGCAGCAGCTAGTGCGTGCAGATCGTGATTTCCGAGAACGGCTGTGACAGAAGATGGATACTGAGAGTGGTATTCAACCAGCAAGCGGAGAACCTCCAGGGAGCCCGCGCCGCGATTGATCAGGTCCCCGACCAGCCAAAGGCGATCCCGGGAAGGATCAAATTCGGTTTTACTCAGAAGACTGCGCAGCGAGTGATAACAGCCCTGCACATCACCTATGGCATATGTCGCCATATTCGGCTGGCCTATGGAGAATTATTCGGCGTCGGTCTTGGGCGGAGTGAAGCTGGCACCAGACTTGTTTGCCATGAAAGCAACCGCGTGAGCTATCTCGGCATCGCTTAAATCTGGGTTCCCGCCACGGGCAGGCATCATGTTGAAGCCATGGATGGCATGATCGGTCAGGGTTTCATAACCCTTGGCAATGCGTGGGCCCCAAGCGGATTTGTCGCCTATCTTGGGCGAGCTCAGTGCACCCGTGCCATGGCAGGCTGCACAGGATGTATTCACGATCTGCTCGGCATTGATTGCGCCACCCTTTGCTGCGCTTGCAGCAACCTCAACCTGGGCCACCGGCTTGATGCGCTCAGCGACGGAAGCTGCATCAGTCGCCTTGTCTGTAGCGCTGGTGAAGTCCTTCAAACCATTCAGCACATAAATCAGCAGCAGGCTGATCGCGGAGAGTGTAACAAGCGCTGCAAGGACGGTGACGACCATCTGGAATGGAGAGGATTCTGGAAGTTTGCTGGGCTGCTTGGCCATGATGTAACCCTGATAGGCTGGAGGTGCAGATTATACTGAGAACCACCGGCAGCGGCAAAAGCCGCGGGGACATGGACCAGCGGCTTTGCTATAATTCAGCCTGCGTTGCGCCCGTAGCTCAGTTGGATAGAGTGTTGGTTTCCGAAGCCAAAGGTCACAGGTTCGACTCCTGTCGGGCGCGCCAGTCTCCCCGGCCCTCGGCTATCAGAAGGATATATACCAGTAGTGATCTACCAGCAGGGCTGCGAACAGCAGGGTCAGGTAGACGATGGAGTAGCGGAAGGTGCGCTTCGCCAAATCATCCGAATACTTCCGGTAGAGTGCAATCACATAGGCCATGAAAATGCCATTGAGAATAATGGCTGAAATCAGATAGATCACACCACTCATACCAAGCCCGTAAGGCATAAAGGCCACTGTCACCAATATGATGGTGTACAGCAAAATATGCAGAAGTGTGAAGGCCTCGCCGTGTGTGACAGGCAGCATGGGCATGCCTACTTTGGCATATTCCTCGCGACGATAGAGTGCGAGCGCCCAGAAATGCGGAGGCGTCCAAGCGAAGATGATCAGAAACAATATTAATGACTCTGGCGAAACCACGTTAGTGACCGCAGCCCAGCCGAGAATCGGCGGCATAGCGCCAGAGGCGCCGCCAATGACGATATTCAGCGGTGTGGCCGGCTTGAGGAATATGGTGTAAATCACGGCATAGCCGATGAAGGTAAAGAAAGTCAGCCACATGGTGAGCGGATTGACAAAGAAATACAGGATAGCCAGGCCCAGCCCGCCCATCAGTGAAGCAAACAAAACCGTCTGGCCCGAGGTCACCTGACCAGTAGGCAGAGGCCGCGCGCGCGTACGTGCCATGTGAGCATCGATTTTCTGCTCAATCAGGCAATTGAAGGCGGCGGCAGCGCCGGATGCCATGCCGATTCCCACCGTAGCAGCAACCAGCAAGTCGAGTGGCACAATGCCCGGCGTGGCCAGGAACATGCCGATCATCGCGGTAAAAACGATAAGCGCAGTGACGCGCGGCTTACATAAAGCCAGAAAATTCTGGAAACTTATGCCAATACGTTGCAGCTTGGCAGCTGATGCAGCACTCATGAGACTCTCCGGATCCCTGAATCCGTAATCTTGGAATTCAGTATGATCAATGTAACCATTAGCAAAGCGGCACCCAGGTTATGTGCCACAGCCAGAACGAGGGGAAGATGCAGTACCAGGTTGGCGATACCCAAGGCAATCTGAACCAGCAGCAGCACGACCAGCGTAATAGCGGCCGCCCTCAACTTCGCATATTTTAGCAAATACAACCCCAGCCCACCCAAATAAATCAGCACAATCAATGCACCTATGCGATGGGTCCACTGGATGGCGGTTAATGCCTCCAATGTCATTGGCGTACCATTGATACCTTCACCCAGCTCCCGAATCCAGTGAAACCCATTGGGGAAATCCATGGGGGGCATCCACTCGCTATGGCAAGTGGGAAAATCCGTGCAGGCAAGTGCCGCATAGTTCGAGCTGGTCCATCCACCCAGCATGATCTGGGCAAACAGTACAACCACAGCGATACGGATGAATGTCCGCGGAGTTGAGGCGGGCAAGAATTGGGCAGAACTTTCACCCCAGTGCCTATGCGTTATCCACACCAGCAATGCAAGCGTTGCCATGCCACCAAGCAGATGCGCTGTCACGATTGCGGGCTTCAGCAGCATGGTGACCGTCCACATGCCCAATGCTGCCTGAAACGACACCAGTACGAGTAAGGCAGTTGGGGTCCAGGGAGAAACCTGGATGCTCTTGCGCCCGCGCCAACCCAATACACACAAGCTCAGGATCAGCAGCCCCAGAACACCAGCCAGGTAGCGATGCACCATTTCCTTCCAGGCCTTGTGCGCTTCCAATGGGCTATCGGGATACGTCACCTGCGCCTGGGCAATGGCCGCTTCGCTTTCAGGCACCGTCATATAGCCATAACACCCTGGCCAGTCGGGACAACCCAACCCGGCGTCCGACAGGCGCACATAGGCACCAAGGCCTACGACGCATATTGCGAGCAACGCACTGAGCAGGACAATGCGTTTGAACCAGGTGGCAGTCATGTCTTTTTTCATCTTTTCTTAACCCGTCCAGGAATACGCAAGCAATCTTGTGATGTCCTTGCGGATATCTTCCAGCGGAACCTTATCCGAAAAACTCATCATCAAATTGCCCAGCGGATCTACCAGATAAATCCTGTTCGCTGCAATGCCGGAGGCATCCTGCATGTCGAACTGGGCACGCAATGCAGAGACTTCACTCTCGGGGTGGTTAAGAATCACGATGTCCGGATACTGCTCATGCATGACTTTCAGATTCCCTCCAGATGCAATCAGGATACGCTGCACGCGATTGATGTTCTTGGCGAGGGATGCATGGAGCTGACGCAGCTGATGCATGCGCTCCTCACATGCCTGCGCGCATTGGTCGGCAACATAGACCATGCTCCATTTATTCTTGAGCAGCTCAGGTTCAACATACACGCCCTGCACAGACATGAGATTGCTTGGAATCTGCAGTTGCCGAGGCGGAGAAATCAGATCACCGTGACTACGGGTTTGTGGGTGCCAGTTATAGTGGTGCATCAACAGCACCGTAATCATGGGGACGCTGAAGAAAAAAACCAGCAATATCAGCATCCAACGGCCTTGCCACCTGTTTGGTACAGCAGTTGCCGTCTCCCCTCTATTTTGCGTTTGCATTTTTATCACTTTCGTTTCTTCCTGGCTTCCTGAAGCTGACAACCATATAAATAATGAACGCGGTTACCGCGAAGCCATACCATTGATATGCGTAACCGATGTGGGTCTCAATGCGCTCTGCGGGTGCCGGCCAGTTACGCATAAATCCACCAGCCTCACTGGCCGGGCTTAAACGTATCACCAGCGGCGACACCGCAATTGGTACTGACGCCAGATAACGTTGCATATCCATGTTTTGCCACACGGATTGCCATTCGGTATCTGCCCGGTCTGCCGGCTTCTCCAGCGAGTAAATCTTGGTTGTGGGAATCCATACCTGACCCTGAATCTGTTGCATCCCCTGCGGGGTGCTGACAACAGGTGTCTCGCTATGGTTGGCCTGCCCGGGCACCCAGCCGCGATTCACGAGCACATATTGGTCCGTGCCATGAATGTGTAGTGGTGTAATAACATGGTAGCCAACGCGATTATTTTCCACCTGGTTATCCAGCAGTAACTGATACCGCGTGTCATAAATTCCTGTCACTTTCACCTGCCGATACCGCCAGGGCTCCGGATCATCAGCTTGCAGAGGGAATGCGACGGGCGTTTCGTTCTTATGACCATCAAGCTGGGACTGCAATGCTTGTTTGGCTTCAGCCTTCTGATATTGCCATTGGCCCAGTGAAATGAATACCGGAATACATACCAGCGTTATCAACGTGCCCAGCCACGAGGGTCTGAATACATAACCGGAAATACGAAATTGCAAATCGCTCATGAGGCCCGCATAATCTAGGCTGTTAAACCCTGTGAGATTGCCATGTTAGTCAAGATTTTTATCGTTGTTACTCTGATAGTGATTGTGGGCAGTTTGTTCTCTGCCCTGTTCTATTTAATCAAGGACAAAGGCACTAGCTCACGCACTGCCCGCGCTCTGACTGTTCGGATATCACTGTCACTCGTATTATTCTTGTTGCTGATGGCAGGTTATTTCTTCGGCGTCATTGGCCAGCCCCACCCCTAACGGCCTGAAATCTTCAGAAAAAAGAAAAGGACGATGTATCAACATCGTCCTTTTTGTTTATGGGCGGCTTATAGCCAGTAAACGAATATAAACAAGCCCAGCCAGACTACGTCCACAAAGTGCCAGTACCATGCAACAGCCTCAAAACCGAAGTGGTTATCAGCAGTGAAGTGACCCTTCATGCTACGCAACAGAATCACAATCAGCATGATGGTACCGAGGGTTACGTGGAACCCGTGAAAGCCAGTCAGCATAAAGAAGGTGCTGCCGTAGGCGCCGGCACCCATGGTGAGGCCCAGGTCGTTATAAGCATGATGGTATTCGTAGGCCTGAAAACCCATAAATGTGATACCCAGGGCTACCGTCAGTGCCAAGCCGAGGACCAGCTGCTTGCGGTTGTTCCTGAGCAGGCCCCAATGCGCCCAGGTGATTGTTGCACCGGAGGTCAACAGGATCAGTGTATTGAGTGCAGGTATGCCCCATGCGCCCATGGGCGTGAATTGCGCAGCCACATACTCACCCAGCACGGTTGCACCACCAGGGCCTGCAGATGGCCAGCTGCCCTCAAAACCTTGGTAGGGGGTTAGTTGTGGATCATAATTTGCAAGCTCCGGCACGGAGATCACGCGCATATAGAACAGTGCGCCAAAAAACGCTGCAAAGAAGGCAACCTCTGAGCAGATAAAGGCAATCATGCCCCAGCGGAAAGACTTGTCCTCCCAAGCCGTGTATTGGCCACTTTGGCTCTCTGCAATGACTTTACCAAACCACCGGAAGACCATGGCCAGGACCGCGACCAAGCCCAGCAGCATCATCCAGTTGCCTGCAGCATAATCGTTCATGAAGAAGATGAAACCTGCCACCAGTGCCAGCAACCCCATGGAAAGCACAAAGGGGTAGGTGGTCGGGGTTGGAACAAAATAGTGATTGGGGGTTTGTGAGGCCATGCATCAGCTCCTATAACTTAACTTGTAATTATTCGCTTAACTGCTAATTATTTTTCGCTGGCTCTATTGCACTAAAAAAAGCATAAGACAGCGTCACTACTTCTACATCTTCAGGCAAATCCTTGCTTACATAGAACCGTAAGGGCATTTCCTTGGATTCACCGGGTTTCAGTTCCTGCCGTGCAAAGCAAAAACATTCAATTTTCTTGAAGTGCAATGATGCTTCGCCAGGCGTCACACTTGGGACGGCCTGTCCTGCCACCACCTCATTAGTAATGTTCTTCGCTACAAACGTTGCAGTTTCAATCTGCCCTGGGTGTACATGCATAATTGCCTGCTTCGGGTAAAAATTCCATCCCAAGCCTGGCATGACACTGCCGGTAAATTCCACCCTTACCGTACGCGATGTATCGACACCAGTGCTGGCAAGAGCCGCAACATTCTCCGTCTTGCCATTCAGGCCAGTAACAGTGCAGAACACGTCGTAAAGCGGCACCAAAGAAACTGCAAAGAGAATCGATGCTGCAACCAGCCACAACAGCCTGATAACAAGCTTTCGATTGTCCTTCTGTCTTTCTTCATTCAGCGTTATTGCGTCCATATCACTATCATCGCCACGACATACCACAGGATTGCGACAGCAGCGAAAGTCAACGCCAGCTTGATACTTTTGCTACGCTTATTCCGGCTTTGCTCATCCGGATCATGCTTATTTGCCATCCATGATGGGTCCGGCGTTTACCGGACCCTGTCCTTTTCAAATTACTTGATTACAGGCTGTTCGTTAAAGCTGTGATATGGCGGAGGTGATGGCAGGGTCCATTCCAGACCTTGTGCCCCATCCCATACCTTGTCAGTAGCCTTTTGACCACCACGCACACAGCTCACAATGTTGTACACAAACAGCAGCTGCGACAGACCGAGCACGAATGCGGCTACCGTTGAGATCGCATTGAACTCGGAGAATTGCAGCGCATAGTCCGGGATACGACGCGGCATACCAGCCAAACCCAGGAAGAACTGAGGCAGGAAGGTCAGGTTGAACGAGATTGCCGTCAACCAGAAGTGCAGCTTGCCAAGACGCTCGCTGAACATGTGACCGGTCATCTTGGGGAGCCAGTAGTAAACGCCAGCCATGATACCCATGATGCCGCCAGCGAACAGCGTGTAATGGAAGTGCGCCACGACGAAGTAAGTGTGGTGATATTGCGCATCAGCAGCAACGTCTGCCAGTACCAGACCCGTCAGGCCACCGATACCAAACAGGATGATCCAGCCCACTGCGAACAGCATAGGCGTCTCGAAAGACATGGAGCCCTTCCAGATCGTGGCAATCCAGCAGTAGAACAGGACAGCCAGCGGTACCGAAATCGCCATGGTGCTATACATGAAGTACAGCAGGGCCGGCACAGGCATGCCAACGGTGAAGAAGTGGTGAGCCCATACGACTACCGACAGAGCGCCGATTGCCCACAATGCATATACCTGGGCTTTGTAGCCATACATGGGCTTGCGGGAAAATGTCTGCAGAATTTGCGGGATAAAGCCCCACACTGGCAACAGCAGGATGTAAACCTCTGGGTGACCGAAGAACCAGAACAGATGCTGGAACAGGATAGGGTCACCGCCGCCGGCAGCATTGAAGAAGTGAGTGCCAAAGTGACGGTCGGTCAGCAACATGGTAACCGCACCCGCCAGCACAGGAATGGTGGCAATCAGCAGGAAGGCAGTTACCAGCCAGCCCCAGGCGAACATCGGCATCTTCATCAAGGTCATGCCAGGCGCGCGCATATTGAAGATGGTAACGATGACGTTAATGGAACCCATGACGGAGGAGATACCGAGCAAGTGGATGGCGAAAATTGCGAAGTCCACCCCAATACCGCCTTGCGTAGACAGCGGCGCATAGAAGGTCCAGCCAGTTGCGATTGCACCATCACCGATGCCGAACAGCGCAAGCGCGAACGGCAGCAGCAGCAGGATGGCCGCAGGCGGCAACAGCCAGAAGCCCCAGTTATTCAATCGGGGCAAGGCCATGTCGGGGGCGCCCAGTTGCAGTGGCAGCATCCAGTTGGCAAAACCCGTAGCTGCCGGCATCAGCGCCATGAAAATCATGACCAGAGCGTGAACGCCGATGAGCTGATTGAAAAATTCAGGATTCATCAGCTGCAGGCCAGGCTGGAACAGCTCGGCACGAACAGACAGAATCAGCAGGCCGCCAACCAGGAACATGATTAGCGAGAACGTCAGGTACATGGTACCGATGTCCTTGTGATTCGTCGTGGTCAGCCAGCGCATGATCCCGGTAGGATGATCATGATGTTCATCATGATGTGCTGTAGTGGTAGTACTCATCGCTCTCTCCTCAAACTATATTCTTACACCGAATCTCAGCGCAGAGCCTTGACTTGGGCTGGCTGCAATATATCACCTACGGAATTGCCGAGGGCATTTCTTTCGTAAGTAATCACCGAGGCAATATCGCTATCACTCAAAGTGGCCTTCCAAGCTGGCATCATGTTCTTGCCGTTGAGTACGATGTCGAGATGACCACCCTTCACCGGCTTGCCAGCTTCATCCAGCATAGGACTGTTGACCACACCGCTACCAGTCAAAGCCGGGAATGCAGGAGGAATGCCTTGGCCATTGGCCTGGTGACAAACAGCACAGTTCTTTTCGTAGACCTTCTGACCATTGGCAATCAGCTCATCCTTGGTCCACTCCTTGTCGGCACCAGCAGCAGCAGCAGCGAGCTCCTGCTTCTGAGCAGCAACCCACAGCTTGAACTCTTCTTCAGGCACGGCCTTTACAACAGCGGGCATGTAGCCGTGACCCTTGCCACACAGCTCCTTACATTGGCCGCGGTAAATGCCAGGCTCGTTGATCTGCACCCAGGTTTCGCGCAGGAAGCCAGGAATAGCATCACGTGCCGTACCGAAGGAAGGAATCCACCAGTTATGGATAACGTCGGTAGCGGTCAAAATGACACGTACCTTTTTATCCACAGGGAGTACCAGTGGGTTATCTACCTCAAGCAGGTAATCCTGACCTTTTTCAGCCTGGTTTTCGATTTGCTCTTGCGTCGTCGTCAGGTTACTCAGGAATTTAATGCCTTGGGCATCACCATCCATGTATTCATATTGCCAGCGCCATTGCTGGCCGGTGACCTTGACCACCATTTCAGCGCCGCTCTTGGTGTCTTCCATCATGACCACGCTGTGGTATGCGGGAATGCCCATGAGAATGAAGTCAATATAAAGCAGGATGGCAAAAGGTACCGTCGTCCAGAACACCTGTGACTTGGTGCTTGGGCCGGTAAAGGTTGCAGCCTTATAGCCCCGGCTCTTACGGTGGACAACGATTGAATAAATCATGATGGCCAGCACAACAACAAAGATGATCATCGTGATCAGCATGAATTTGTTGTGTACGTGCAAGGTATCCAACGCCATCGGCGTGACTGGTTTTGGGAAATTCCATGCATACTCCGCATGGGCGATGAGCGAAGTCATCGCTAGAATCAGACCCAAACCGGTTTTTCTTAAGAACTGCATCACCATTCCCACTCCCAAAACAAGTTAAAAAACAGCTCCGACACGCTTCTTTAGTTGTTGGGCAAGCGCCAGGCGCTGGTCGTTATTCAGAAAATAACGACCGAACTCGACCTCTTTCCCATGCGAACGGAGTAATAACGATTGATCACCTTGCGGGGTGTCGCGAAGCATCACGCGAGCCCAGTACCGGTGGAACACAATCTGACTGGTATTTTTATAGTCACGCTTTTCTACTGCCAGATGATCGCCTTCAATGGTGATACTTTCATAATCTTCTGCATGGCAGTTGATGTAATAGAAAGCATAGGCGACTGCCAGCACTTCCAGCCCGGCGAATGGCAATACCATCCACGCGCCGATGAGGCTAAAACCGATTGCTACTAACAATGAAAAAGCTGCGGCGATCGCCACAACGAGAACACGCCCTTTGGGTGACAAAGAGCAATTGGGTCGTGCAATAAACTGATAATCTGCAACGGACGCTACCACTACAACAGTCTCCTGATATGGCCATCTCTTCTATGGGATGGCTTCTCTCTTTTTATTACACAGCACCCGGTAATTCAAAACAGACGCGTAAGCTAGCACAAATAATACTGGAGTTCAACAAAGCCCTGCAGTACTACACCCGCGCAATTACTGGCCTGCGGGCTAAATCTTTACCATTTGCCAATCAGAGTTGCATTAGGAAAACTGGCTATAATGCGCTTCGTTTTATGCAGTGGTGCCGGGAGGGGGAATCGAACCCCCATGAAGTTGCCCTCGCGGGATTTTGAGTCCCGTGCGTCTACCAATTCCGCCATCCCGGCAAAAAGAGGCAGCAATTATAGCAAAGCACTTATACATATGCGCACTAGTGATTACGATTTTAATTTACCGCCTGAACTTATCGCTCAGCTTCCTTGCAAGCAGCGTAGCGGAAGCCGATTGTTGCACCTTGATGGACAAACTGGTGCTCGGAAGGATTACCGTTTCGGCCAGCTCCCCAGCCTGCTCCGCCCCAATGATTTGCTGATTTTTAATGACACGCGTGTTATCAAGGCTCGCTTGCATGGCGCAAAAAGTAGCGGTGGAAAAGTCGAGATCCTTGTAGAACGCATCCTGGATCAGCGCCGGGTACTGGCGCATATACGGGCTTCGAAGGCACCGAAGCCCAGCAGCAGGATTATCATTGCAGATGGCATTACGGTTGAAATGCTGGCACGGCATGGCGAGCTATACGAGCTTCGACTTGTTGCTGACGACCTTTCGGTCATGGAACTTCTCGACCGGCATGGCAAGCTGCCATTGCCGCCTTATATAGAGCATGCAGCCGACAGCACTGACGAGGAGCGTTATCAGACGGTATTCGCTCGTGAACCGGGCGCGGTCGCCGCTCCGACTGCCGGCCTGCATTTCGATGCGGACATGATGGCGTTGCTTGGAAAGCACGGCATCAATATCGCCTACGTCACCCTGCATGTTGGAGCGGGTACGTTTCAGCCGGTCCGGACTGAGGACATTTCGCAGCACAAAATGCACAGTGAGCTGTATACGGTGCCGGCAGAAACCGTAGCATTAATCCATGCCACGCGGCTACGGGACGGCAGGGTGACTGCCGTAGGCACAACCGTCCTGCGCGCCCTGGAAAGTGCCGCGGCCTCCGGAGAATTGCAAGCCGGCCAGGGCGAGACTGATATTTTTATCAAACCCGGCTATCGCTTCCGCGTCGTGGAACGTCTGCTGACCAATTTCCACCTGCCGCGAAGCACCTTGCTGATGCTGGTATCGGCATTTGCTGGCATCGACAACATCAGGCATGCCTATCAGCATGCCATTCAAGAGCGGTACCGGTTCTTCAGCTATGGGGATGCCATGCTGATCGAGCGCGCAGACTAACTCGCTATCAGCGTTGCCAGATACTTCGCTGATTCCAGCGTGCCTGTTGCCTGAACGGGTTTGGACTTGTCTCGCGCCAATAGACTCAGCAAGGTCTCCCTGAATTCGCCTGTTTGCAGCTGATGAGCCACGAGCTCCTCGCAACTCCCCTGCTGTACGAGCCAAGCTATAAGCGCATCCTGCTCAGGCCAGGCTTCCCGTTTGACATACAGCACCGGCACTCCTGCACACGCAGCTTCCACAAATGCGCCATAGCCGGGCTTCGTCAACAGCACATCGCAGCTGGCGAGCACATCCGAGAAATCCATGCCAAGCGAACTTACCGGCAGGCAATCCCTGCGCCGTGTTTGCCAATCATCGGGCACCAGCCAAAACACACCCGGGATAACCGGCCAGTCATCGACAGGAAATTGCATGGCGATACCGCCCATACTTACCAATACCAGCCTGCTGTTTTCGGGCAGCTTCAAACTCTCATTGATTTGAGTCCGGCCATCTGGCCTGGGCTCGGCCACCGGCCCGAGCAAGCGCTGCTGCTTGATCCACGGCATAGGCATGGCAGGCCTGAGTCTCAGGAATGTGTGAGATCTGAGATATGCCTCCTCCATCTGCTGCAGTATCGCTGCAGCTTCAGGCATATCCGCACAGAAGTCGCGCAGGATATCGGCCCAATTGAGCGAACACATCGCAACAGCAGGAACCCCGAGTCTGGCTGCGCCTTCCAATGGAAGATAGGCGACATTGGTCAACACCACATCCGGCTTCAATGCAGCAATCAACTCGGCTTCAGCCTTGATTCGCGCCCCCCAGTCCCGATGAAACTCCGTATATGCGTCAAGGCTACGCGCCGCATTCACTTCCAGTGCTGAAACCATCAGCATGCCGGGGTCCACAGCTTCCTGCACATGATGGAACTCATGTGGAATGCGGCTCCTCAAATGCGAAAGCGCTACAGAGCTACGTATTGTGAGTTGTAGCTGCGGCACCAGCTGTTTCAAGGCATTTAGCACAGGCGCAGTCTGTGCCACATGTCCAAACCCATGACCGGAGATACATACTAATAAGTGAGGTTGTTTCATTCTGGTAATCGGATGCTGGCGAATCGGCCTTTACATAAATGACAGCTGCCCTACAATGATCCGCTCAGTTTCAGTCCATTTTTAACACAAGGTATCAGCAATGCACTTCAGCAAAATCATTCTGACCATTATTTTCGGATTCAGCTTTTCGGTTGCACAGGCCCAGGTACTGCCGGAAGCCGTTATCGGCATCAAGATTCCGCTGGCAAAAAAACCGACCTCAAGACCTATGGGCGTTGCCTATGTACCGCATGTGAGTCGCTACTATGTGGCGGATGGCGGCTTGGCCCCGGTACCCGGAGATATGGAATCGCCTTTTTCGAAATCGCTGGTACACATGTATGACGACAAGGGCAGCTATGTGGATTCCGCCATGCCCGGTTTCGACAATCGTGCCATCTATTTTAATCCCAACACCAAGCAGCTGGAACTCATCACCTACAACATCTCCAGTGGTGCCGGTTTTTCACCCAATACCGGAATTTTCGCGCTGGAGATGAACGCGCAAGGCGACTTGAGCGGCAGCTCAAAAGACATCATCGGCGTCAACCCGGCATTTGGCGGCGCGAGCACCATGCCTAGCTATGATCCCGAAGGCAAACGTTATTTCGCCAAACAGGAGCGCAGCAATCTGGTCTTGATTGTGGATCCGGCCAAGCGTGAAAAAGTTGGGGAAATCGCCCTGGACCTGGCAGCAGCTGGGGCCAAAAGCGATGAAGTTAGCGACCACTATGTAGCCTTTACCGGCATGAAGGGGGAAGAACTCGCAGTGCTGGATATCGACCACAAGGCCGTGCTTGTATTTGACCTCAACGGCAAACTAGTCGGCAAGAGCAGGTTGCCGCAGGACCTGAAGCTGCGGGCCCAGAATCACTATAACGGGCTTGGTTATTCCAACGGCATGATGTTTGTTTATCACGAACCCGAAGGCGACTTCGGCACCTATTACGGCTTCAAGGTGCTGGATTGATTATTTCATAGCAAAGAAAAACGGCGGGTATCCCGCCGTTTTTTGTCACGCTGGTGAGTTAATTCCTGGCCAGTTTCTTGCCGATAATTTCCGACACGAGACCAAGTATCGCACCCACCGCCATGGATACCGGAATCATGACATCCGACATATCCACGATCCCGCCATCGCCAGCGCTGCCGGCGACATCGACACCTACCCAGGTTGCTGCGCCAAGGAAGGCGCCGGGGATGAAGGACAGAATGGAGATCCGGGATTCAACACAGAAAATGAAGGCGACCACACCGAACAGACCTGCCAGTACCAGGAGATTATCTGGCGCCAGCATTGCCGCTAGATACAATGCGACTGCAGCCCAGAAATTTCCTGCGAGATTGGAAGCTATGGCCTTTTGCAGACCCGTAGTCCCGCCCCCTGCTGCATAGAAAGTTGCCCAGCCGATGATACCTGCCCAGGCGATGAGGTGCAGATCGGGCATGCTTAACGCTACATACACCCACGCTGCAATGAGAACACCAATGCTGATTCCTAACGCTACGAGTACATCCATTGCCTTCCTCCTCTTCTCTACTTAAAGATTAACGGGAACGACAGCGAACATTTAGTGTTTGGATGTTATGTCCGCTACTACCCATAGTAGTACGGAAGAGCTTGCGATGTAAACAATTTAGCACCGAAAAGGTGCAGAGACGCTCAGATTCAGTAAGCGCCCAAGACCATCGGTGCGCGATAATCCCAGTGCTTGCGCCAGGCACCGAGGACCAGATTGGGGTATTGAGGTTGGCCAAGGCTGCCGTTGTAGCGGCCCAAGGCACGGTAGAGATCACCTTTTTCGATATCCAGATAATGACGCAGAATGGTGCATCCGTAACGCAGATTCAGGCGCAAATGAAAAAGGTTATGGTCGGGCGTGCCTATGGTGCGTACCCAGAACGGCATCACCTGCATGTAGCCGCGCGCACCTACTGATGACACCGCATATTTCTTGAAGGCGCTTTCCACCTGGATCAATGCCAGCACCATCTGCGGGTCAAGACCTGCACGCGTAGCCTCGTAATGCACCGTGCGCAGGAAATCCTCGCGTGCTGTCTGGTCCGGCATGCGCTTTTGCAGGCGTCGCGACATCTCCTGCAACCACAGCTGGCCTTCACCTTCGGTGGCAAACACCAGTCGCGGCGCAGCGGTATCACTGATGGACTTCTGCATCATGGCGCGCACGCTGTTGGAAAGCGGCTCTTCCCGCTGGCCGCCGGCAACAGCGCTGGCTGCAATAAAAAGCAGACCTATCAGAAATACAAGCTTATGCACAAACACTCTTCACGTGGGCGACAATCTCATTCATTGAAACAGCCTGCGCAGCCTGGTCGCCCCGCGCCTGGAACTCGACCTGTCCTTCCTTCAAGCCCCGGTCTCCCATGGTGATTCGGTATGGCACGCCAATCAATTCCAGATCGGTAAACATGACGCCAGGGCGCTCGCCCCGATCATCCAGCAGCACATCTATGCCTGCCTGCTGCAGCTCGTCATAGAGTTTGAGTGCGGCCTGACGCACCTCTTCGCTGCGGTCGAATCCAATCGCCGCGATAGCCACCGAAAATGGCGCCAGGGCCTTTGGAAAAATGATGCCGCGATCGTCGTGATGTTGTTCGATAGCCGCACCCACAATCCGCGACACACCAATACCGTAGCAACCCATTTCCATCACGCGGCTCTGACCGGCATCATCCAGGTAAGTCGCGCCCATGGCTTCGGTGTATTTGGTACCCAGCTGGAAGATATGGCCTACCTCGATGCCACGACACAGCTCCAGCGTTCCCTTGCCGTCGGGGCTTGTGTCTCCTGTCACCACGTTGCGGATATCGGCAACCATGACCGGCTCCGGCAGATCGCGGCCAAAGTTCACACCGGCCAGATGGTACTTGGGCTTGTTGGCGCCGCATACGAAGTCGCTCATGACGGCTACAGTCCTATCGGCAATCACCAGCACCTGTGGCCTTACGTTGACAGGCCCGATAAAGCCAGGCGGGCATTCCAGGTGACTGCGAATTTCCTCTTCAGTTGCAAACCGAAAATCCGCCAGGCCTGCGAGTTTGGCCACCTTGGTTTCATTGAGGGCATGGTCGCCGCGCAGCAGCAGCAAATAGAACTTGTCATCCGCCATAAGGGCGATGGACTTGACCATGCGCTCGATGCCAATTTCCAGCAACGCGGCGACATCCTCGCACCTGGTCTGCTTCGGTGTTTCCACTTCGCGCATGGCTTCCGCGGGCGTTGCACGTTCATTTGCCGGCGCCAGTGCTTCAGCCAGCTCCACATTGGCGGCATATTCCGAACCGTTGCTATAGGCCAGCGCATCCTCACCGGAATCAGCCAACACATGGAATTCGTGCGAACCTTCGCCACCGATGGCGCCTGTATCTGCGCGCACGGCGCGGAACTTGAGCCCAAGTCGGTTGAAAACGTTGCTGTAGGCTTCATACATGACCTCATAAGTCTCTTCCAGCGAAGCCTTGCTGGTGTGGAAGGAATAGGCATCCTTCATCACGAATTCCCTGGCGCGCATGACACCGAAACGCGGGCGTATCTCATCGCGGAATTTGGTCTGGATCTGGTAGAAATTCAGCGGCAACTGCTTGTAGGAGCTGATCTCCCGGCGCGCGATATCGGTAATCACTTCTTCGTGCGTGGGGCCAAAGCAAAAATCGCGCTCGTGCCTATCCCTGATCTTGAGCATCTGCGGTCCGAATACCTGCCAGCGACCGCTCTCCTGCCACAGCTCGGCGGGCTGCACGGCCGGCATGAGCAGTTCTAGCGCACCTGCACGGTCCATCTCCTCGCGCACGATATTCTCGACCCTGCGCAAGACCTTCAAACCCAGCGGCATCCAGGTATAAAGACCGGAGCCGAGCCGCTTGATCAAGCCGGCGCGCAGCATCAGACGATGGCTGACGAGCTCGGCTTCAGCTGGGGCTTCTTTCTGGGTGGCAATAAAAAACCGGGATGCGCGCATGTGGATAAACTCTTGGGAAAGCTGCGGATTTTATAGGCAAACAGGCGGCAAGTCAGCCTTTGGCTAATGGAAGTCGGCAGGCTTCCAGCCCGTTTTCCATAACTCCAGCGGGACGATGACTGCCGGCACACCGTTATCGTAGAACCATGAATCGACAGCATACAATGCACCTGTGCTGGTTTCGGCAATAGCGGCTGTGGTATGCGGCCAGCCATTGAAAAAGAAATTGCGGATCTTGGTATCGCGCAACTCATGGAATCGGATCAGGCCCGCCTTCAGCATGAGTTTGATATAGGTATTGGAATTGCTGGCCTCATCGTTGCAATCCATCTGGCCAGGCGTGGAAAAGGCGCCGAAGGTGCCGGCGAAATCATTAAGTGTGCCAATTTTGTCGCCAACAATGCGCTCCAGCAAACCAATGGCATTGGCGATATGACTGCGCTCCTCTTCGGCATTCTCCGGCGCCGGATTGAATTCACCCGCCACCTGCTGCCATTCTTCATGCGACAGCGATACATGGCTAATATCCGCACAACCGCCGCTATGGCATACATCAAAACCGTCGAGGGTGGGCTGCTGCCTGAGAATACGGTTCATGGCTTCGCTGTCCGCGAAGGCTGGTTGAATATGCAAAAACAGGCTAAGGCTAAAGCACCAGCGGAGCATCAGGCAGTTCATTTTTGTTGGCACCGGCTGCAGGGAAGTGTTCCTGCAGCACTTTACCAATTTGCCTGATACCCTTCAATGTGCCCGCTTCGAATTCGCCGCGACGGAAGGCGGCTTCCATGTCGTGGCAAATGGCTTCCCAGCCTTGCGCGCCGACTTTGCGGTCTATGCCGCGGTCAGCCACGATCTCCACATCGTGGTCGGCCAGCAGCAGGTAGACCAGCACGCCGTTGTTGGCCTCGGTGTCCCATACATTCATGGCGGCAAACAGTTCAATTGCGCGCTCACGCGGTGTCTTGCCGGCCATGAGTTCCAATGGGTGCAAGGCAGCCTCGACCGCAAAACAGATTTCGCCGGTATGCGACGCTTCATTGTGGTGGATCTCGGCTTCGATATTCTGCATGGCGTCATCGGAGAAAAACCGCCGAACGCGCCACGGTCCGCTTAGAAGATGCCGAAAGAAACGACTGACCTTGTTATTTCGATTCATTACCAGCTCCCTGACGCCCCACCGCCGCCAAACCCGCCACCTCCGCCTGAAAAGCCGCCACTGCCAAACCCGCCACCTCCCAGCCCACCGAAACCGCCGCGACCCATACCCTGCATGAGCCCTAGTCCGCCGCTCAATGTAATCACGAATGCGATTACCGCCAGCACCAGTGCCACCAGCAAGCCGCCGCCCAGCAGCCAGACCGCAGCGCCGATGAGGCCGCCATTCAGTGCGCCGCCCAGGAAATTACCGAAGATCGCGCGCAGTATCGCGCCGACAGCCAGGCCGCCGAACAGAATCAGCGGCAGTGCTCCTTCCCATGCACCCTCACTGCGCATCTGCGGCTCCGGCAATGATTCGCCTTCGATCAGCCGCGCAAGCTGGTCCACAGTCGCAGCCAGGCCGCTGTAAAAATCGCCCTGCCGGAAATGCGGCGCCATGATCTCGTCAATGATGCGATTGGCGATGGCATCAGGGATAGCGCCCTCCAGGCCGTAACCGACCTCGATGCGCATCTGCCTGTCATTCCTTGCCACCAGGATCAGTATGCCGTCGTCGACACCTTCGCGACCCAGCTTCCATTGGTCCACCACACGTATGGAATATTGGTCGATAGCCTCAGGCTGCGTCGTCGGTACGATAAGAATGGCGATCTGGCTGCCACCTTGCTGCTCGAACTGCGCCAGGCGCGACTCCAGCGCGGCTTGCTGCTGTGAATCCAGCGTGCCGGCGAGATCGGTCACGCGCTGCGTGAGCGCAGGAACGGCGATCTCCTGTGGCGCTGTCGCCCCAGCATGACCCATCAGGGGCATGCTAAGCAGCATGATCGCCGCAGTTCGAAGAAGCTTCAGCATAGGATCCGAATACGCTTACTTGTTCTCGAAATCCACCGTAGGCGGTGTTGAAATCACTTTTTCATCTTCCACCGTAAAGCTTGGCTTGGGCTCGTAGTTGAACATCATCGCCGTCAGATTGTTGGGGAAGCTGCGGACTGCCACGTTGTAATCCTTGACCGACTGGATGTAGCGATTGCGTGCCACCGTAATGCGGTTTTCAGTACCTTCCAGCTGTGCCTGCAAATCGCGGAAATTGGCATCCGCCTTGAGTTGCGGGTAGTTTTCAGCCACTACCAGTAAACGTGATAGCGCGGATGTCATCTGCGACTGTGCCTGCTGGAAGCGGGCGAATGCCTCCGGGTCATCCACCAGCTCGGGGGTTGCCTGGATACTGCCGACGCGCGAACGCGCTTCGGTCACTTGCGCCAGCACCTCCCGCTCATGGCCGGCATAACCCTTGACCGTATTGACCAGATTGGGCACGAGATCGGCACGCCGCTGGTATTGATTGAGCACTTCGGACCAGTTGGCCTTGACTTCCTCATCCAGCCGCTGGAACGTGTTGTACCCGCATCCGCTCAAGGTCAGCGCCAGGAGCAGAATGGACAGTTTCAACCAAAGCTTTTGCATATGTTCTCCTTCTTGATAGCCTTATGGCTAGATGTGGTTCTAGATGTGGCTGAGACAGAAAATTACAAGTCCTGCATGGTCTTCACGGCCAGACATAAATCCTCCCATGCCTTGGCCTTGTCCGCCATATTGCGCAGCAAATAGGCCGGGTGGTAAGTCACGATAACCGGAACGCCGTTGTACTCGTGCAACTTGCCGCGCATGGCCGCGATAGCGCTGTTGGAATTGAGCAGCGACTGCGCGGCGAACTTGCCCAGCGCGACGATAAGCTTGGGCTTGATAAGCTCGACCTGACGCAGCAGATAAGGATTGCACTGCGCAACCTCTTCGCCATGCGGATCGCGGTTATCGGGCGGACGACATTTAAGCACATTGGCGATATACACATTGTGGCCACGCCTGAGCCTAATGGCTCCCAGCATGTTGTCCAGCAGCTTGCCGGCCTGTCCGACAAAAGGTTCGCCCTTTCGATCCTCTTCCGCGCCGGGTGCCTCGCCCACAAACATCCAGTCCGCATCGCGGTCGCCCACGCCGAATACCGTTTGCGTTCGTGTCTGGCATAGATTGCAAGCGGGACAATGTTCCACAGCCTGCTCCAGCACCGGCCAATCCATCTGCATGATGATTTGCCTGCGATCCGGTCCTGCAGGAGAAAGCAGCGCTGAAGGCTCATCTTTCTGCGCAGCCGGCAACTCATCCGGCGGATTGATTTCCTGCATCATCACTGCAGGCTCACCGCCCTCTGGGTTTACACCTTCCCACGAATTGCTGTATTCAGCAGCGTGTTCCCGTATTGTTTCAGGCGCGGTTTCCGGCTTCGGTGCTGCCTCATACATAGGCGCAGGTGGAGGGGCCTCAGACGTGGACAGTTCCTGCCGCTGCCGCCACACAGGCAGCAGTTCCAGCTCACGCAGCAGATCTTCGCGTTTAACCGCCATGCGTAACCCTCACAACGCGAGCCCCATGAGACAGGCGTCTTCCCGCCCGTGAAGACCGGGATAATATTTGCGACGTATGGCCATCTCGTTGAAACCCATCTTTTCATACAGCGCAATTGCCGGGCGATTGGATACGCGCACCTCGAGGAATATGTGTGCCGCACCATGGCTGCGCGCGACTTCCAACATTTTTTCCAGCAGCATGCGGCCGTATCCCTTCTGTTGGCGTTCTTTAGCAATGCTGATATTGAGCAGGTGCGCTTCATCCATTGTCAGCATCAGAGCGGAATAACCAATGATGACGCCGTCTTCCTCCAGCACCCAGCAGCTGTAGCCGGCGTTGAGCGAATCGCTGAAGTTGCCCCGCGTCCACGGATGGCTGTAAACCACATTTTCGATGGCCATGACGCAGTCCAGATCGGCCATCTGCATGGGCCGGAAAGCCTGCCTGGGCTTGAGCACGGCGTTCATGGCGTTGCCCGCTCGCGCATGGTCAGTGCTACTTTGTTGCGAATGTAGATGGGCGCAGCCTGGGCGGCTGGCAGCCCTAGCCCGCTAGCAAAAATAGACTCGCTCAAGAACGCGATGGAGGAAGCACGAGGATAAGCATCAGGCATGATCTCCCTGACCGACTCGCCGTAAACCTCGTCAAGAATTTTATAGGCTGCCCAGCCGCTGCCCGCCCCCGTCCAGCCTTCACCAGTCACCGGCGGAACTTCGCCGGGCTTGTACAACCCAGGCGGGATCGCTTCCTGCAAGACATCCCCACATTTGATATAGGCCGCGTGATATACCTCGCCCATACGCGCATCGAGGCATGCGATGACCTTATCCGCGCCGCTGCCATGCGCCAGCGCCAGCAAGGTACTGAGACCCGCAACCGGCAGATTGGCACCGAAGGCCAAACCCTGCGCTACGCCACAACCGATTCGCAGGCCGGTGAAAGACCCGGGGCCGGCACCGAACGCAATACCGTCCAGCTCGCGCAGTTTGATGCCAGCCTCGGACAGCATCTCTCCTATCATGGGCAGGATCAGCTGCGAATGGGTTTGTCCTGCGTGCACATCTTTCGAGAACACCTTGCCATCCAGTGTCAGCGCGAGCGACAGGTATTCGGTTGAGGTGTCGAGTGCGAGGATACGCATGCTTGATTGAATCTGATTATTGAGGCGATATTTTGCCACGCATTGCTTTCACGCGCCCGCGCTGGATTTTGTTTTCCATTCGCCTTCTTTGCGAGCCCAGCGTAGGTCGCGTAGCCCGGCGCATGATGGGTGCCTTGGCAACACTATTGACCAGCTCGTGCAGGCGAGAAATAGCGTCCTGTCGATTCATTTCCTGGCTCCTGTATTGCTGGGCCTTGATGATGAGCACACCTTCATCCGTGATGCGCTGGTCGCGCAAGGCGAGCAGACGCTGCTTGTGCGCATCATGCAGGGAGGAGGCATGGATGTCATAGCGCAGGTGGATGGCGCTGGATACCTTGTTGACGTTCTGCCCGCCGGCGCCTTGGGCGCGCATGGCCGTTAGTTCATATTCATTTTCGGGAATGGCGACATGCATGGCTTGCATTCTAGTATTCCTTAAAGCAGCGGGCTGTTGCCTGCAGCACTTGCTAGAACAGTTTCTCCATCTCTTGGGGCAGCACCGGCCTGGAGAACAAATACCCTTGCGCATAATCGCAGCCGGCAGCGAGCAAGAGATCGCGCTGGGTCTCTGTTTCCACACCTTCTGCAATGACCTGCAGACCGAGTTTGTGTGCCATGACGATGATGGCTTCGCACAACACCATATCATCTGAGCCCGGCTGTATATTGCGGGTAAACGAGCGATCTATTTTCACGTAATCTATGTCAAATTTCTTCAGGTAGGCGAGTGATGAATACCCGGTGCCAAAGTCATCTATGGCGATCTGCAAACCGTGGTTATGGAATTCCTGTAACTGGCGCACGACCGGAATCGTGGCATCCAGCAGCAGACCTTCGGTGATTTCGATGGTCAGGCTGTTTCCCGGCAGGCCCAGGGCAGTCAGCTGATCCAGCCATGCCTGATGACTGTTCTTGTTTGCCCTGAACTGCACCGGGGACTTGTTCACGCTGATCTGGAAATTGGGTTTGCGCTGTCGCCAACTGGCCGCCTGCTGGGCCGCCTGACGGAACACATAATCGCCGATCTCAATGATAAGACCCGTATCCTCGGCGACAGGAATGAACTCCATCGGACTGATCAGGCCGCGTACCGGATGCTGCCAGCGGATAAGGGCTTCCGCCTTGCAGATATCGCCGGTGGCGAGTTCCACTATCGGCTGGTAATAGGTCACCAACTCGTTCGCGCTGAGTGCCAGACGCAGATCGCTGGCCACGCGCATGCGAAGCTGCGCCGCCTGCTGCATGGAAGCGGTGAAATAGTTGTAGCGGTTCCTGCCCTCGTCCTTGGCGGCATACATGGCCTGATCGGCATTCTTGAGCAGCACATCCACATCGGTCGCGTCATCCGGGTAGATGGTGATGCCGATGCTGGTACTCAGATAAATCATCTCCTCGCCTAGATGAAACGGCTCTGCCAGTTGATTCAGGATGTTCTGCGCAATCTGCTCGAGGCTGGCGGAATCGCTGAGGTTGTTGAGGATGATGGTGAATTCGTCACCGCCCAGCCGAGCGACCGTATCGCTAGCCCTGACACAGCCCTTCAATCGCTGCGCCGCTTCCTTGAGCAGCTGGTCGCCTGCGTCGTGCCCCAGCGCATCGTTGACTTCCTTGAAGCGGTCCAGGTCGAGAAAGACCAAGGTAAGCGAATGCTCATGACGTTGCGCTTTGCTGATGTCCTGATGTAGACGGTCCATGAATAGGACCCGGTTTGGCAGTCCGGTCAGCGTGTCGTAATGCGCAAGCTGGAATACCCGCTCTTCGGAATATTTGCGGTCGCTGATGTCGGTGTGTATGCCTATCATGCGCAGGGGCTGGCCGGCACTGTCTGATTCCACGACCTGGCCGCGGCTTTGGGTCCATTTCCAGCTGCCGTCCCCGCAGCGCAATCGAAATTCGGAAACAAAAGTTTTGCTCCTGCCTGCGAGATAGGCTTCGATGTCTTCCACTGCATGCGCGAGATCATCCGCATGAATCAGCTTTCTGCCGTCCATGGCGGAAGGACCAACATCACCCTCGCGGTAACCGTACATTTCATGCCAGCGATCAGAACGGAAAACCTGGTCCGTCTGCAAGTTCCAGTCCCACACGCCTTCGCCGGCACCCTCCAGCGCGAACTTCCAGCGCTCTTCGCTCAGCACCAGGGACTGTTCCTGCTTGAACTGCCGCATCAAGGTGCCGCGAATCTGCAGATACAACAAGGTCGCGGTGAAGGTGAAAAAGGCGGCGCCCTTGTACATGCTGTAACGCTGATACTGCTCTTCATTCGTGGCGAGTACGGCTAGCAAGTAATCACTGAACAAAATCCATAGCAGGCCGAATACCAGATAAACCAGCACGATGCGGGCAACCGCACGTTCGATTGCGGATAATCTATCCTTCATCCACCCTCCGCCTGTTGATGCAGACACTGCTTGTTTCCCGTTTCATTATCACCTTCCCGCCCGCCACGGGAAAGCGCACTTATTGTCCATCGAAAAATGCAAGGACATCTGCCAGCTCGCGCGATCGCTTGAAAGGCGGCAAGCTCTGCCAGATGCGGCGGCCATAGGGTTTGCTGATGAGCCGCGGATCGCAGATCATGAGTACGCCGCGATCCGCCTCGTCTCGGATCAGGCGCCCGGCGCCCTGCTTGAGCGTGATGACGGCGTAGGGCAGCTGGTACTCCATGAAGGCGTTGCGGCCCTCAGCATTCATCTTGTCGATACGCGCTGCCAGTACCGGATCATCGGGCGGTGCAAACGGCAGCTTGTCGATGATGACGGCGGACAGCGCTTCACCGCGCACATCCACGCCTTCCCAGAAGCTTTGTGAGCCCACCAGTACGGCATTGCCCAGTTTGCGAAAGCGCTCCAGCAACTCGCTGCGCGAGCTTTCGCCCTGCAGCAGCAGCGGATATTCCAGGCCTTCGTGTTCAAATGCCTCTTTCAACAATGCGTGCAGCTCACGCATGGCGCGCAGGCTGGTGCTCAGCACGAATGTCCGCCCGCCGCTGGCTTCGATCACAGGCAGCGCAGCAGCAGCCACCGAGGCGGTATAACCTGGACTGTTGGGTTCGGGCAGGTCCCGCGGCACGTATAACAGCGCCTGCTGCCCGTAGTCGAACGGACTGCTCCAGTAACCGGTGGCGGCTTCCTGCAGGCCCATCTGTCCCAGGTAATGGCTGAAATCACTTTTGACCGCCAGCGTGGCAGAAGTGAATATCCATGCCCGCGGATGGCTGGCAAGCTGCTTGCCGAAACCTTCGGCGACTGATAGCGGAGTCGCATGCAATTGCACGGACTGGGTAAATACCTCCACCCAGCGCACCAGATCGCTATTCCCGGCGGCAAGCCAGCGCTGGAACTGATCATGCAGGGCAATGCCGCGCTCAAAGCAGTTCTCCAGTGCAGGATCACGCTCGGCCTGTGTTTCCAGTACGTCGTTTAAGGCCTTCAGCTTGGCCAGCAAGGTCGCATAGGCGGCATCGAAGTTCTTGATTGCCTGTGCCTTCTGCACCGGCATGCGGCTGCCTTCATAAGCAAAAATCAGCCGGAAATCACGCACCGCTTTTTCCAATGCAGCAGTGCATTCCGGCAGAGCGACACAATCTTTGGCTGTCGTGACGGCCTCGGCATGCGCATCACGCGCAAGTTCCATGAGTTGACTAGTGGAGACATCCTCGCCGAAAAAGAGGCCCGCCACTTCCGGTAGCTGATGCGCCTCATCGAAGATAATGGTATTCGCGCTCGGCAATAATTCGGCCACGCCTTCGTCGCGAAGCATGACATCGGCAAAGAACAGGTGATGGTTGACTACCACTACGTCGGCGGCCAGCGCGCGCTTGCGCGCTTCCATGACGAAACAGTCCTTGTAGTATTTGCAATCCTGGCCGATGCAGTTGTCGCGCGTGGAAGTCACGGATGGCCAGATAGTGGCATTCTCCGGCACATCGGTCAGCTCACTCTTGTCGCCCGTGCTGCTGTGCTCGGCAAAGCTGCTGATGACGTTCACATAACGCGCATCCTCGCGCGAAATAAAGCGGCCTTCATGCGCCGCGCGCTCCAGATGGAAATGACAGACGTAATTGGAGCGGCCCTTGAGCATGGCCACGGTAACCGGCACCTGCAGCGCGTTTCGCACGGCAGGCAGATCGCGGTTGAACAGCTGATCCTGCAAGGTCTTGGTGCCGGTGGAAACGATGACCTTGCCGCCCGAGAGCAGGGCCGGTACCAGATAAGCAAAGGTTTTGCCGGTGCCGGTGCCGGCTTCGGCAACGAGCTGGCGGCTGTGCTGTATCGCTTCCGCGATGGCCCTGGCCATCTCGAGCTGCTGCGTTCGCTGGCGGTAACCCGGAATAGCGGCAGCCAACGGGCCGTCGGCGGCGAAGGTCTTTTCTAGATCGTGTGACATGGAATCCAGCCCATTATCCCACGCTGACGGTGTTGGATGCCTACCCGCAATCAATTTTTGTGTATGAGCAATTCGGGGCAAGTGGAGGTGTCTAAAAATTGTCACGTCAACGCTGGGCTACATAGGACGTTGTCCGGTATAGCTACATTTTATAGAGATGGACCTTGTATGAAGTCCCGAATATTCAGCCTGTTGATATTCCTCAGCGCCTTTGTTACGCCACTGGCATGCGCTGAAAGCGAAGCGCTTGAGAATGAATCCATCTTCACGCAACAGGAGCTGGACCAGATGCTGGCGCCCATCGCACTTTATCCCGATGTTTTGTTGTCGCAGATACTGATGGCCGCCACTTACCCGGCAGAAGTCATGGAAGCGGCGCGCTGGTCGCGCGAACATCCGGACCTCAAGGGTGATGCTGCAGTCAACGCTGCAGGCCAGGAGGATTGGGACCCGAGCGTAATATCGCTGACGGCATTCCCCCAGATATTGGCGGAGATGGATGCAAGGCCTGAATGGACGGAACAGCTCGGGGACGCCTTCCTGAGCCAGCAGGCGCAAGTCATGGACACTGTACAGACCTTACGCCAACAGGCACAGGCCGCTGGCAATTTGCAATCCAGCGAGCAGGTTCGCGTACTGCAACAAGGGCAGACGATAGTCATTGAGCAGGCCGCTCCCGAGGTTGTATATGTGCCATACTACAGCCCTACCGTGGTTTACGACCCCTGGTGGTGGGACGCTTACCCGCCTATTTATTGGGATCCATGGCCCGGTTATTACTCAGGATTCAGGCCTGGCTATTACTGGGGCAGCGGCATTCATGTGGGCCTCGGCTTCTTTTACAGCAGCTTCGACTGGCATCGCCATCACGTCAATGTGCATCGGCACCGGCACTTGGATAGGCACCATCACAGGCACGCTTCTGGCGCAAAGAATAGGCCTGGCAAATCGCAGCAATGGAGACACGATCCCAAACACAGGCGCAACGTTCCATACTCGGCAGAAAAGCCCCGCCCTGCAGAGAGGCGTGTGCAGCTGAAGCAGGGAAACGAACGGCCGCAACAGGCTCTCAGAGATATCAATCGTGGCAATATCAACCCTGGCAATAGAGCCCGGGCAGTTGAAGTGGCTCCTTCCAGCACCATGACAGTGAATCCGACTTTGATCCCCGGCAGAGGTGATGACCGCGCCACACAAGGCGCCAGGCGTATGCAGGATCTGAAAGAACTCCCCGCGCGAAGACCCGGTACCATTCGCCAGGACAACTCTGCCACAACAAGGAGTGAGAACAACATTAGACAGCAGGCCCGCCCTGGACCGATTCAAAATGGAACCAATCTACCGCGCCAAATCGGCCCCGAAGCGACCCGGAGTGGAATCAACCCGCTGCGTCAACCCATTCCGCAATCGCAACCCACCATACGCAGGCCAGAAACGCGGGAAGTCGGCCCAAATGTGCGAGGCAATGACAGACAGCAAGTCATGCCCAATAACAGGGGTATGCGCTCGCCTGGCCAGGCTCTACCGGCCCCTCGTTCCAATCCGAATCCGCAATCAGGCGGTCCCCGGGCAAACCCTCGATCCGACGGCGGTAGCGGGCGCCAGGGGAATCATGGCGGCAACAGAGGCGGCGGCCAAAACCGCCATTAATCTTGCCGGCTGGAGCGCCAGATGGAAATCATCAGCAGCAGCCCGATCACAAAAGCCAGGAAAAAGCCGATAAAGCCGAAGGCCGGCAGGCCGAACAGTGTTGGTCCGCCCTTAACCGTCATGACAATGGAGGAGCCCACGATCAGCGCAGCGGCGATCATGGCCATGGTCAGGCGGTTAGTACTGTGATCCAGCTGATGGCCGAAATGGTCCAGGCGCTTGAGATCGAGATTGATACGAAGCCGCCCGCGCGCAGCTTCGCGCAATACCTGCGACACATCCCCCGGCAACCCGGCGAAAGCGCCCAGCATGTGGCCCACGCCCTTGCGCCCGCGTTTGAACAGAGCTGAAGGCCGGTAACGGTCCAGAATCACCTGCTTCACGAAAGGAGTCAGGTGCTCGATGATCTGGAAATCTGGATCAAGGCGACGTCCCAGCCCTTCCATGGTGATCAGCGCCTTGAACAGCATGGTGAGATCGGGTGGGACTGCCAGGTGGTTCTCACGCATGATGGTCGTGAGATCGTTCAGCAGCACGCTGAATCGCACCTGCTTGAGCGGCGCGTGCTCATAATTACCGATGAATTCGTCCACATCCGCGCTTAGCTTTTCCTCATCCACGCGCACATCGTCCGCCCACAGGATCAGGATGTCGCGCAGCACTTCGACATCCTTCGAAACCACTGCCGCCAGCAAGTCTGCAATCTCGTCACGTCGATCCGGTGTCAGCCGGCCCACCATCCCGCAGTCGATAATGGCAAGCCGGTTATTCGGCAGGTAGAACACATTTCCGGGATGGGGATCCGCATGGAAAAAACCGTCCACCAGCACCATCTTCAGCACGGTATCGGCGCCGCGCGCCGCCAGCATTTTGAGGTCGAGCCCGGCCACTGCAGCTTTCATGAGGTCATGGCCGGAGATGCCGTCTATGCGCTCCATGACCAGCACGCTTTCGCTGGTGTACTCCCAGTAGATTTGGGGGAATACGATGTCCGGGTCAGTCGCAAAATTGCGTGCAAAACGTTCGGTATTGCGTCCTTCCAGCGCAAGATCCAGCTCCTTGCGTAGTGACTTGGTGAACTGGCCGATGATCTTGCCGGGCTGGAAGCGCCGCGACTCTTCGAACTCGGCCTCGATCAGCCGCCCGACGTGGGACAGCAGGCGCAGGTCGGCGTCGATATTCTCACGCGTATTGGGTCGACGAATCTTGACAACAACCGGTGTGCCGTCCTGCAGACGGGCCTGGTGTACCTGAGCAATGGATGCGGCAGCCAGCGGCTCAGTCTGGAAATCCTGGAAGACTTCAAACGGCGATTTGCCAAGAGCTTTTTCCAGGCCAGGCAGCAATGCTTCGAAAGGCACGGGTGGTACCTGATCCTGCAATTTGGCGAATTCGGCAATCCATGCGGGCGGGAAAATATCCAGCCGAGTTGCGAGCACTTGTCCCAGCTTGACGAACGTCGGTCCGAGCTCCTCCAGCGCCAGCCGCGCGCGCACTTCGGAGGGCAGCATCATGATTTCGCGCGATGCCCTGCCGTTGATGACATTGCCCGCCTTGCCGATAAGACTGCGCTTGCCCAGCCGTCGTGCGACATCGGTCCAGCCGTAGCGCATAAGGATGCCAACGATGGCACGAAGACGGCTGAAATCGCGCATGACTGAAATGGTTTCGCGAATCATGGCGGCGGAGCTGTCCTTTTTAGGATGAGAGTTGTGACGGGACTGTTATTGCAAGGCATTTTACTGTTAACACGGCAATTTACAAACGGACAATTTGCCCCGTACAATGCCGCCATGCGCATGTATCACATTGTATTTATTGCAGCTTTATCCGCCAGCCTGCCCACACTCGGGGCAGAAACCGTCGCGTCCGAAAGTGCAGCACAAACGCAGGACAGAACCGGCAACGACTGGTCGATATGGGCCCACGAAGTCCTCATGAACGCGTTAAGCCTGACGGGTGTGAAATACAAGTACGGCGGCAGCTCTCCCGAAACCGGTTTCGATTGCAGCGGATTCGTGCGCTATGTTTTCCAGCAGGCGGCCAACCTGACCCTGCCGCATGGCGCTCGTGCGCTGAGCCAGCTGGGCCAGAATATTCCGCTTAACCAGCTGCAGCCAGGCGACCTGGTGTTTTTCAATACGCTGAAATCAGCCTTTTCGCATGTCGGTATCTATATGGGTGATGGACGTTTCATCCACGCACCCAGCTCCGGCGGCGGCATCCATGTGGTGAACATGCAGGAGGAATATTGGGCAAGCCGTTTCAACGGCGCACGCAGGATAGAACCGGACAAGCTGCAAGCTGAGGCCGACGCTGAATCAGCCAGAACCGGCAAATAAAAAAGCGGCCTGACAGCCGCTTTTTTGATTCTGGCTCGCGATTAATGCGTGAATGCCGCGATGTCGCCGGGTTTACGCAGCATTTTGTCTACTTCGCCCATGTGCAGTTCTTCCGCGTAAATCATCTCGCGCGCATATTCCTCTAGCATGACCGACTCGCCTTCCACCAGCTTCAGCAGCTCCTTGTAGCACACCAGCGAAGCCCTTTCATGCTCCAGCGACTCGCGCAGGATATCGCCGATTTCATGACTATGCGTTTCAAGCAGACGGCCGATGGATAGGGATGGATGCCCCCCCATATGGGTAATTAGCTCGCCGGCCTTGTTGGCATGATCCAGCGACTCGGAAGCCTGGCCCCGCAGCCACGATACGATGGGGATACGGTTGTAGCCGTATACCATGAGTGCGTAATGGGTGTAGCGAACGACACCTGCCAGTTCGAACTCAAGAATTCTGTTCAGTGTGCTGATAATCGCTTCGGTTTTTTCGGATGCAATGTCCATAACAGTCTCCGTGTAGGTGGGGATGGCCGCAGTCTAGCCCAGAAAAAAAATCCCTGCAGAAATGCAAATAGTTCACATTGTCACTAGCATCCAGCCTCAACGATCACTGTGTCCCAGCGACCTTTCGGGGTCTATGCGGTCGCGAACCAATTGCTTGAGCTCCTTGGCCTCGGGAAAGCGGCCGGCCTCCTTGCGTGAAAACAGCAACTCGCCGTTCAGCCTCACTTCCAGGATGCCGCCGCTGCCCGGAACCAGACTCACAGATTGGATGTCTGATTCGAACGTCGTCAAAAGCTCCTGTGCGAGCCATGCCGCACGGAGCAGCCAGCGGCATTGAGTACAATATTCAATTTCAATACGTTGGTCGGGAAGACTGCCATTCATGATTCTGCTCCGTTCGGGGATGCGCTCATTGGGCCAGCTTGCACTGCGCCAGCCAAATAGCGGAAAATAAGGCTGCTCTGTTCCATCATGTTATCGCAACATCTCACTCTTAGAGGATCCGTTCTACATGCGCGCAAAACTTGAAAAATTCAGCCTGATTGCCGCCGGCGCCATACTGGGCATCATGCTGAGCCTCAACTATTCGGCCCAGGCCGACAAGGAGGCCAACCAGCAGCTTCCGATCGACGATCTGCGCGCTTTTGCCGAAGTATTCGGCAAGATCAAGAATGATTATGTCGAGCCTGTAGAAGACAAGAAGCTCATCACCGAAGCCATCAACGGCATGCTGTCCGGCCTGGATCCGCACTCGGCTTACCTGGATGCTGACGCATTCAAGGACCTGCAGGCCGGCACCCAGGGTGAATTCGGCGGCCTCGGCATTGAAGTCGGCATGGAAGACGGTTTCGTCAAAGTGGTTTCCCCCATTGAGGACACGCCCGCTTACAAGGCAGGCCTGAAGGCAGGCGATCTCATCATCAAGCTGGATGAAACGCCGGTGAAAGGCATGACGCTCAGTGACGCCGTCAAGCGCATGCGCGGCAAGCCCAATACTCCCATCACGCTGACCGTGCTGCGCAAGGGCGAAAGCAAGGCGCTGACCTTCACACTGACGCGCGCCATCATCAAGACGCAAAGCGTGAAATACAAGATGAGCGAGCCTGGTTACGCCTACATCCGCATCACTCAGTTCCAGGAACACACGGGTGAAGATCTGGCAAAAGCCGTCAAGGCCCTACGCGAAGAAAACAAGGAGCCGTTCAAGGGTCTGATCCTCGATTTGCGCAACAATCCTGGCGGCTTGCTTAACGCCGCGGTCGGTATTTCTGCCGCCTTCCTGCCCAAGAACGAGCTCGTGGTTTACACCGAAGGCCGTACCGAGGATGCCAAGATGCGCCTGACGGCCAACCCCGAGTTTTACGTCAAGGGCGGTCCAAGCAGCGATTATCTGCGTGATCTTCCCGCGGAGCTGAAGACAGTGCCGATGGCGGTGCTGATCAACGGCGGCTCTGCTTCTGCATCGGAAATCGTCGCCGGCGCGCTGCAGGATCACAAGCGCGCCATCATCATGGGTACCCAGAGCTTCGGCAAGGGTTCGGTGCAAACCATATTGCCAATGAACAACGGTACGGCGATCAAGCTAACGACCGCACGCTATTACACGCCGGAAGGCCGTTCCATCCAGGCCAAGGGCATCGTGCCGGACATTACGGTTGAAGAAGGCACCATCAACACTGCAGATAACGGCCTCAATCTGCGTGAAGCTGATCTGACCCGCCATCTGCTCAACCCCAAGGAAGGCGAAGAAACCCCGCCGGTCATGGAGTTGCCCAAAGTGACGCCTGAGCCCAAGCCTGACTCCAAGGAAGAAGGCAAGGATTCGGAAAAGGACAAGACTGACGACAAGGAAGCGCCAATGGAGCCGGGCACCAAGAGCGATTACCAGTTCAATCAGGCGCTCAACCTGCTCAAGGGCCTGCAGATCCTGCGCCGATAACGCTGGCATATCGCATGGATCGCTTCATCATTGCGTTCGACCGCGGGCTGCGTACACTTTTTGCGCAGCCCCGCAGCAACCGGCCTTATCCAGGTCGGGATGCGCCTGAACCGCAGTCAGAAGCGGATGGCGGGTCTCACGCTACAAGCAAGCATGTGGCCGCACTCATGCGCGTCAACCACTGCGGCGAAATCTGTGCACAGGCGCTTTACAGCGGCCAGTCGCTGACCGCGCGCAACCAGGAAACAGTCGAGGCATTGCAGCAGGCTGCCAGGGAAGAGACTGAGCATCTGGCCTGGTGCGAACAGCGCATCAAGGAACTTGGCGGGCGCAAAAGCCTGCTCAATCCCTTGTGGTACGGTGGATCATTCGCGTTGGGCGCAGTATCAGGCCTGCTAGGCGACAAATGGAACCTGGGCTTTCTGGCAGAGACTGAGCGCCAGGTGGGCAAGCATCTTGAAAGCCATCTGGCGCAGTTGCCCGATGACGATGCGAAAAGCCGCGCGGTACTTGAACAAATGCATAGTGATGAAACCCAGCATGCCAAAACCGCAGTACAGCACGGCGCAGCAGATCTGCCGCGGCCGGTAAAACGCGCCATGCGTTTTGCTTCCCGCATCATGACGCGGACTTCCTATTACATCTGAGCTATTACCTCAGCCTCATTACATTCAGACCATCACATCAGAAGCATTATTCGAATCATGCAGACATTCAGCGATATCATTCCCACCCTGCCCAGCGTAGACCACCTGCAAGCTATCGAACTCTACGCTGCCGATGGGGCCGTTGCCGGCATCATCGAGAATAAGCCAGGCAGTTCAGGCTCGGTCAAGGTCTACCATCATCTGTGGAAAAAATGGGGCTGCATCAATGCCGATGCTGCCAGGGAAGGCTTGTCGCTCTACGCTGAGCACACGGAAGATGCGCGCAATCAGCCGGGCAAGCACCCCAATATCGATCGCCTGTTTGAGGTCATCGCGCAGAACGCAACGCTTACGGTTGAAACCATCCCGGTAGGCATAGCCTGATTAGCTTGGTTGGCATAGCCTGACTAACTGGTTTCGGCGCGATCCGAAATCGGCGGGTGATAAATAAGCTGTACCAGGTTGCCAGCCGGATCAGCGCAATAAAAGCTGCGTGCGCCGTCGCGGTGAGTCTTTGGGAACTGCAGTATCCTGATGCCATTGCCAGCCAGATGGTCATGCCATTGATCTACCTCGGCAGCTGATCTGATAACAAAGCCGATATGGTCCAGCCGCTGCCCGCTCTCGGCGGCTTTTTCGCTGCTGCGATGCAAGGCCAGATTGTCACTGCCGGAAGTCAGATAGTAATTATCTGCATCCGGCTGCCATTCCACCTGCATGCCCAGCAAGTCCACATAAAATCGCAGGCAGGCTTCAAGGTCTTCAACGAACAGCGCCACATGGCGCATGCCCAGCATCCCGCTCGGAAGCTGCCCTGCCATCAGGTGGGCTCGACGATCTCGAAGTCGTGCGTGATCTGCACCGATTTGCCCAGCATGATGGAAGCCGAGCAGTATTTCTCCGCAGACAACTTTACCGCCCGCTCGACCTGACCTTCGTTTAGCCCCTTGCCCGTTACCACGAAATGCACATGGATCGAGGTGAACACCTTGGGGATTTCGTCAGCGCGTTCCGCCGCGATTTCAGCCACACAATCGGTCACCGGCTGGCGCGATTTTTTGAGTATGGTCACCACATCAAACGAGGTGCAGGCGCCCATGCCGATCAGCAGCATTTCCATGGGGCGCATGCCCAGGTTGCGTCCACCCGCTTCAGGTGCGCCATCGAGAATCACGGCATGGCCGGTTTCCGATTCACCCATGAAGCAGACGTTTTCAACCCATTTGATTCTGGCCTTCACTTGACCCCCAGCAGTTCCACATCGAATACCAGCGTTGCATTGGGAGGAATCACACCGCCCGCGCCATAGGCACCGTAACCCATTTCCGGCGGAATGATCAGCGTGCGCTTGCCGCCCACCTTCATGCCGACCACACCTTCATCCCATCCCTGTATGACTTGCTGGCCGCCCAGGAAGAAGATAAATGGCTCACCCCGATCCACGGAGCTGTCGAATTTCTGGCCATGGCCTTCGGGCTTGCTGGCGTCATACAGCCAACCCGTGTAATGCACGGTAACGTTGAAGCCAGGCTCGGCTTCGCGGCCGTCGCCTATGGTCTGGTCTATCTTTTTCAATTCGGTCACTTTTTCATTCATGGCAGCATTTTCCTGGGTGGAGGTTGGGGATTCGGCGGTACATCCGCCCGCAAAAAAGGCGATCAACAGCGCGCCTGCTAAAACTGTGGTGTGTTTCATCTAAGCTCCAATTTAAATCCGGAATCCCGGCGATTATAGCGTCTAGTGCTGAACCCCGCCTGCCGCCTCGCTGGAGGGAGTCTCACTGTATATCCATTCGATCAAGGCATCCTGGGCGTTGCCGGTAGATCCGGCAGCAGGATGGTTCGCCATGAATACCACCACCCAGCGCCGACCTGCGCTATCCAGCACATAGCCTGCGATTGAGCGCACGCCTTCCAGCGACCCAGTTTTGATATGCGCACTGCCTTGCGCTGGGCTTTCCTTGAGCCGCTGAGACAAGGTGCCGTCCACAGACAGTATCGGCAATGAAGACATGAGCTCAGGCATGACAGGACTGTGATATGCATCCAGCAGCAAGCCGCCCAACTGCATGGCGCTGATGCGCTCTATGCGCGACAGCCCGGACCCGTTCTCAAGCACCAGCCCCGGAAATTCCAGCTGTTTGGCGACAAGCCAGTCATGAATGGCTTCCGCCCCGCTTGCCTCGGTGGCCGGTACGCCTTTGCGCTCGGCAGCGATCGTCAGCAGCAGTTGCCGCGTCATGAGGTTGTTACTGTACTTGTTGATATTGCGCACCACTTCGGCCAGGGGCGCACCCCAATATTCGGCGAGCAGGGTGGCCGATGGTCCTGCAGGCTGCCAGCGCACCTTGCCCGTGAAAGTACCGCCCAGCTGCTGCCAGATCTTGCGGAATACTCCCAGGGTGTAGCTGCCGTCGTCGAGCAGACTGAGCTCTAACGCCTTCTCGCCGCAGCTAGCCGCATAACTGCCGCGGAAATCCACCAGCATGAGACCAGCGCTGTTATCCAGCGCCGCGTTAAGCGGGATCGGCTGGATATCGTATTGCAACGCCTGTTTCCAGTTGCCACATGCGCCGTTTGTCAGCGTAAGTCTATTGTCTACCCTGATTTCCGGTATTTCCGGATTGGGCAGGATATCCACGCGCTGATGTACAACATCCGGCACCAGACGAAAGCTGTTGGCCTTGAAATTCAGCAGCCATGCACTGGGTAAGGCGTTATAGGCGCGATAAGGCTCGCCATCGAAAGCGCCCGGATTACCCTGGGCAAGCTGAAAGCGGCTGCCGTCAATGAGCAGATCGCCGCGTATCTCGGTGACTCCACGCTGGCGCAGATAGGTCAGCAGCTGCCAGAAATCCTCAGTGCGGAAATACGGGTCGCCAGCCCCCTGGAGGATCAGGTTGCCGTTGAGTATGCCGTTCTCCAGCACGCCGTCATGATAGACCGCGGTACGCCAGCGGTAAGCCGGGCCCAGCATGTCGAGCGCGGCATAGGTGGTCACCACTTTCATGACAGACGCCGGTGCAAACGCCTGGTCGGCAAAATGGCTGATCGACGGTTGGGCAGCGTCTACCTGCTGTACATAAACGGCGACGTTCTCCGGCGGCACGCCGGACTTCTCTAGCGCACGGGCTACACTTTCCGGCAGCTGGGCGTGAGCCGTTGCCAGCCATAGCAGCGGCAACAGCAATAGCCACCTGCAACAAAGAATCACGCTACGCATGGGCTTCCAGCACCTGCCGGGTTTGCGTCAACAGGGTGTCTATCTCCGCTTCACTGATGACATACGGCGGCATGAAATACACCGTATTACCGATGGGCCGCAACAGGACGCCATGCTGCAGTGCAGCGCCATAAAAATCGCGGGCGAACTGGGGGTTCCGGGTATCCACATCAAATGCCCAGATCATGCCGGTATTGCGCAGATGTCGGATGGGCAAGTTGCTAAACGACTGCAGCCCCCGACTCAGATAAGCAGTTTTCGCACGGTTGTTTTCCAGCACATTGTCCTGCGCGAAAATATCCAGTGTCGCCAGCGCCGCGCTGCAGGCGAGCGCATTGCCGGTGTAACTATGCGAATGCAGGAACGCGCGTGCAACGCTGTCGTCATAAAAGGCCCGGTAGATCTCATCCGTCGTCAATGTCACTGACAGCGGCAGATAGCCGCCGCTGATGCCTTTGGACAGACATAGAAAGTCAGGCCGGATGCCACCCTGCTCACAGGCGAACATGGTGCCTGTCCTGCCGAAACCGACCGCAATCTCGTCCGCGATCAGGTGTATCTGGTATTTGCTGCAGATTTCGCGCGCGCGCGTCAGGTAAACCGGGTGATGCATGGCCATGCCGGCTGCGCATTGCACCAGCGGCTCAATGATCAGCGCGGCAATTTCTTCATGGTGTGCAGCGACATAATCCTCCAGCGCTTGTGCGCAGCGCAGTGCGCAGGCTTCTGCGGATTCACCATCATCTGCCAGCCGCCAGTCCGGGCTGGGCATCTGCACGCTGGCGCGCAGCAACGGGGCATAGGTATCCTTGAACAGCGCGACATCAGTCACAGATAAGGCGCCTATGGTTTCACCGTGGTAGCCATGCTGCAGACTGAGGAACTGTTTTTTGCGTTCCTGCCCGACATTGCGCCAATAGTGGAAACTCATCTTGAGCGCAATCTCGGTGGCAGATGCGCCGTCGGAAGCATAAAAACAATGGCCAAGCCCTGTCATCTCACCCAGGCGCTCCGACAGCCGCACCACGGGTTCATGCGTGAAGCCGGCCAGAATCACGTGCTCCAGCTGATCCAGCTGCGCCTTGATGGCATTCTTGATATGAGGGTGGTTATGGCCAAACAGGTTGACCCACCATGAGCTGACGGCATCAAGATAGCGGTTGCCGTCGAAATCCTCCAGCCACACACCTTCACCACGCCGCATGGGAATCAGGGGCAGCGTTTCATGCGCCTTCATCTGCGTGCAGGGATGCCATACAGATTGCAGGCTGCGCTGCAAAAGCTCGTTATTGTCCATGCGATTGATGATGCTTCAGTGCAACACAGGCCGACTGGTGGGTTCGCCCATGATGATCTGGCCGGCAGTCAAGGAAAGATCCCACCCTGCTTCGCGCGTAGCGAGCTGCAGCATATTAATCAGCGCGTGCGTGATTTCGGTGGAAAGCGGGATTCGCACCGTATACGCATCCTTGGCTTCCAGCTCCAGCCGGTATTTTTTGCCCTGCTCCAGACTTACTAGGCGGCAGTCGCTGGGCAGCACAGGATGCAGCGTGCGTGGCGCGCGTCCAGCTTTATAGGTTTCCGAAAAATCCATTTTGTGCGGCGCCAGCGATTCTACTGAACGCGCGATCTCTTCCAGCACCGGTTGTGTTTCCGGCGTGAAATCGTCCGGCACCATGAGCGGCGCCATTTGCGCGTTCTGCAGCATGGACCACAGTATCTTCACCATCTTGCGCGTCAGCCACACCGTCACTTCGGTATTATCGGCCAGACCCAGCCGCAACAGCAGTCTGTCTTCCAGGCCGTCATAGCCCAGGTTGAGCTGCTGTATGGTGACGTCTAATGGGTTTTCATTCACGCGAAATACTCCGGGTTGCGTTACGACATCCCTCTTTTCTACTGAAAAGTCATGGATGTAAAGCAAAAAAAACATTCAAATCTTGAAAAAACGGACTCGAATCCTTATCATTAGCACTCGATAAGCTAGAGTGCTAACAGTTCAGCACGGGCTTCACTGGATTCTTCCAAACACGTAATGAATTAACCATAAGGAGATTAACTCATGAAAATTCGCCCTTTGCATGACCGCGTTATTGTCAAGCGCCTCGAAGAAGAACGCAAGACAGCATCCGGCATCGTCATTCCCGATTCCGCCGCCGAAAAGCCCGACCAGGGTGAAATCATTGCCGTCGGCAATGGCAAGGTGCTGGAAGATGGTTCCGTACGCAAGCTGGAAGTCCAGGTTGGCGACAAGGTTCTGTTCGGCAAGTACGCTGGCCAGACCGTCAAGGTTTCAGGCGAAGAGCTGCTTGTCATGCGCGAAGAAGACATCATGGGCGTGGTTGAAGCCTAAAGCGGCGTCTTTGGCTTTGATGCTGCGTTGCGCGTTTTGCTGCGGTACTTGCATACCACCTGTATGCGCCGCTCCTCGCAAACCACGCGCCTTGCCTGAAAGCCAAATACTTGCTTTCCCAAATACGAATCGAATTAAGGAGATTTAAATATGGCTGCTAAAGACGTACGTTTCGGCGATGAAGTTCGCCACAAAATGACCAACGGCGTGAACATTCTCGCCAACGCCGTGCGCGTAACCCTGGGCCCCAAGGGCCGCAATGTCGTGCTCGAGCGCTCCTTCGGCGCACCTACCATCACCAAGGACGGTGTATCGGTTGCCAAGGAAATCGAGCTCAAGGACAAGTTCGAAAACATGGGCGCACAGATGGTCAAGGAAGTCGCTTCCAAGACCTCCGATGTTGCCGGTGACGGTACCACCACCGCAACCGTGCTGGCCCAGGCCATCATCCGCGAAGGCATGAAGTCGGTTGCTGCCGGCATGAACCCGATGGACCTCAAGCGCGGTATCGACAAGGCAGTTGAAGCTGCTGTTGCCGAGCTCAAGAAGCAATCCCGCCCATGTGCGACCAGCAAGGAAATCGCCCAGGTTGGCTCCATTTCCGCCAACTCCGATGCCTCCATCGGCCAGATCATCGCTGATGCCATGGACAAGGTAGGCAAGGAAGGCGTGATTACCGTTGAAGACGGTTCCGGTCTGGAAAACGAACTCGATGTCGTCGAAGGCATGCAGTTCGACCGCGGTTACCTGTCTCCTTACTTCATCAACAACTCCGATCGCCAGATCGCGCTGCTGGACAATCCGTTCATCCTGCTGCACGACAAGAAGATCTCCAACATCCGTGACCTGCTGCCTGCGCTGGAGCAAGTTGCCAAGGCCGGCCGTCCGCTGCTGATCATCGCTGAAGATGTCGAAGGCGAAGCGCTGGCTACCCTGGTGGTCAACAACATCCGTGGCATCCTCAAGACTGTTGCCGTCAAGGCCCCTGGTTTTGGCGACCGCCGCAAGGCCATGCTGGAAGACATCGCCATCCTGACCGGTGCTACCGTCATTGCTGAAGAAGTCGGCCTCAAGCTCGAAGGCGTCAAGCTGGAAGACCTGGGCCAGGCCAAGCGCATCGAAGTGGGTAAGGAAAACACCATCATCATCGACGGTGCAGGTAACGAAGCCAACATCAAGGGCCGTATCGCGCAGATCAAGACCCAGATCGAAGAAGCCACCAGCGACTACGACCGTGAAAAGCTGCAGGAACGCGTTGCCAAGCTGGCAGGCGGTGTTGCCGTGATCAAGGTTGGCGCCACCACTGAAATCGAAATGAAGGAAAAGAAGGCCCGCGTTGAAGATGCACTGCACGCCACCCGCGCTGCCGTGGAAGAAGGTATCGTCGCCGGCGGCGGTGTTGCACTGCTGCGTGCACGTGATGCCATTGCCAACGTCAAGGGTGAAAACCTCGACCAGGACGCCGGTGTGAAGATCGTACTGCGCGCCATCGAAGAACCGCTGCGCCAGATCGTTACCAACGCCGGTGTCGAGCCTTCCGTTGTGGTTAACAACGTACTGGGCGGCAAGGGCAACTACGGCTTCAATGCAGCCAACGAAACCTATGGCGACATGGTGGAGATGGGCGTGCTGGACCCAACCAAGGTGACCCGTTCCGCACTGCAGAACGCGGCATCCATCGCCGGCCTGATGCTGACCACCGATTGCATGGTGTCAGAGCTGCCGAAGGAAGATGCACCTGCAATGCCTGGTGGCATGGGTGGCATGGGCGGTATGGACGGCATGATGTAATAACTGCCGGGCTGGGATATTATCCAGCTTGCACAGAAAAGCCCCGCCTATTGCGGGGCTTTTTTTGGCCGGCTACGGCGGAATCGCTATGTGCGGTACATAACAGACGCTACAAACCATCAAAAAGCATAGTTCTACTGGGCCTATATCAGGCTATTGCAGAGTAAAGCCCCATGTAATCAATATTTCAGACATCACACGGGTAGTAGCAACCCGGGCACACAGGGGCGTTTGACAAGATGAGGCACTTGCGGGGAATCATTTCTTAAATGGACACAGCAATCAAGCAGGGGACAACCTGCATATCTACAGGCATTACCGGACTCGATCAAATACTGTGTGGCGGACTTACCGCCGAGCGCTTATACCTCGTTGAAGGCGTGCCGGGCACAGGCAAAACCACGCTGGCACTAAGTTTCCTGATGGAAGGTGTGAAGAACGGGGAATCCGTTTTATACATCACGCTCTCCGAAACGAAAGCCGAGCTGGAAGCTGTAGCTGAATCCCATGGCTGGACCATGGAGGGGATCCACATTCATGAAGTGATCCCGTCCGAGGATTTTCTCGATCCGGCTCAACATCACACCCTCTTCCACCCATCTGAAGTCGAGCTGGGTGATACCACGCGCGACATTTCTTCCATGGTGGAAAAACACAAGCCATCGCGCGTTGTCATTGATTCGCTTTCCGAGCTGCGCCTGCTGGCCAGCAACGCCTTGCGTTACCGCCGCCAGGTATTGGCCTACAAGCAGTTCTTTGCCAGACGCAACTGCACGGTGCTGATGCTGGATGACAGGCCTGATGCCCACGACATGCAGATTCGCAGCATCGCGCATGGCGTCATTGCTTTGGAGCAGATACAGCAGGATTACGGCGTGGAAACCCGTCGCCTGCGCATCGTCAAGCTGCGCGGCATCAAATTCCGCGGGGGCTCGCACGATTACATCATTGAACGCGGCGGCCTCAACGTCTTCCCACGCCTGGCGACCGGAGGCACCGATGTGCGCGATATCAAGGTGCTCAAGCAGGTCAGCAGCGGCATAGATCGCATGGATGAGCTATTAGGCGGCGGCCTGGAAGAGGGCACCAGTACCATCATCACCGGCGCACCGGGCACCGGCAAATCCTCAATGGCGGCACAGTTCGTGGCCGCAGCCATTGAGCGCGGACAGAAGGCCGCTATGTTCCTGTTCGAGGAATCCACCAACCTGCTGCTGAATCGCACAAAAGCCATCAATATCGACCTCATTACGCCTTTGAATGATGGACGGCTCTGCATCCAGCAGATTGACCCAGCCGAGATGTCACCGGGCCAGTTCACGCAGACAGTCCTCGATGTAGTGGACAAGGGCGGTGCAAAAGTTGTGGTGATAGACAGTTTGAACGGGTATATCAATTCCATGCCGAATGACAGTTTCCTGGCCATCCACCTGCATGAATTGCTGAGTTACCTGGGCCATAAGGATGTCATTACCTTATTGGTGGGCGTGCATCCCAGCATGATAGGCAGTACCGGTGGCTCCGCTGGCGACACCAGTTATCTGGCCGATAACGTCATCCTGGTGCGGCACTTCGAATATAGCGGCGAAGTCCGGCAGGCGATTTCGGTCTTCAAGAAACGCGCCGGTTTGCATGAACGCACCATTCGGGAATTATCCATCTCCGACAAGGGCATTCATATCGGCAACGTCCTCAAGGAATTCCGTGGTGTACTGACCGGCGTCCCTACCTTCAAGGGCAAGGAGCTGGATGAATCCTGAAAGCGCCCTGCTGACCCAGACTGACATCACACCGCAGGAGAAACGCCTGCTGGTGCTCGCCTCTACGCGCAAAGATAGCGAGATGGCTTGCAAAGTGCTGACCCAGAGCGGGATCGATTGCACGGTATGCGCTGACGAAGATGACTTGCTGCATCAGCTTGAGCAGGGCGCTGCAGCCCTGCTCACAGTGGAAGAAGTATTGTCAGAGCAAACCGTGGACATGCTGGAAGGTTTCCTTGTCAAACAACCAGAGTGGTCAGACCTGCCGATCATGATCCTGACTTACCACGGGGCCGACTCGCCAAGCCTCAGCGAAGTGCTGCCGCGTCTTGGCAAGGTCTCCCTGCTGGAACGCCCGGTGCGCACCTCGGCCTTCACGAGCGCGGTGAAAGCTGCGTTGCGCGGCCGTTATCGCCAATACCAGTTCCGCACTTCCCTGCAGCAGCTCAAGGAAAGCGAGCAGCGCTTCAAGTCGCTATTCGAATATCATCCGGACGGTATTTTCATCCGTGATCTGGAAGGAAAATTCATTTCCGCGAACAGGGCATTGGAAAACATGCTGGGCTATACGGCAGAAGAGCTGCAAGGTACGTCGGTCACGTCCCTCGTAATACCTGAACAGGTAGCGGAGGTCGCGCGTCACTTCGAAGACGCCAGCAAGGGCACGCCGCAGAAATTCAAGGCCAGGATTCGCCGCAGGAACGGTGACATTCTTGAGCTCGAAGCTGCGTACCTGCCGTGGGTGGTGAACGGCGAAATCATCGGCGTGCACGGCATTGCACGTGATGTCACGCAGGCGCGCATGTACCAGCGCCAAATCGAACATCTTGCCACGCATGACCCGTTGACCGGCCTGCTCAACCGTTACTCCCTATATGACAGGCTGGAGCATGCGATTGCCTGCTCACGGCGCGACAGCACCCAGACCGGTGTGTTGTTCATGGACCTCAACCGCTTCAAGCAGATCAATGACAGCCTGGGCCACGACCGCGGTGACATGCTGCTGGAGGAAATCGCGCGGCGGCTGTTGAAATCGGTGCGCGAAGGCGACATCGTGGCACGCCTGGGCGGTGATGAATTCGTGATCGTCATGGAGAATCTGCACGACATCGAGGATATGGTTCGCGTTTCGGAGACCATGCTGCAGAACACTTCGGCCACCATCTACCTGGATGGTCACGAGCTCAGCGTCACCACCAGCATCGGCGGCAGTGTGTATCCCAAGGACGGCGAGGATGTGACCACGCTGCTCAAGCATGCCGACCTCGCCATGTACCAGGCCAAGGAAATGGGTTCAGGCTCATTCCGTTTTTATGACCCGTACATGAATATCAAGATACTCGAACGTTTATTAACTGAAAATGCGTTGCGCAAGGCGCTGGCCAATCATGAATTTGTGCTGCACTACCAGCCGCGTGTGCGCACGCGCGACCGCAAGATTGTCGGGGTCGAAGCGCTGGTGCGCTGGAATAACCCGGAACGCGGTTTGATCCACCCCATAGACTTCATTCCGCTGGCAGAAGAGATCGGCTTGATTCATGCACTGGGGGACTGGGTATTGGAGACCGCCTGCGCCCAGAATAAGGCCTGGCAGAATGCAGGCCTGCCGCCCATCATGATGGCCGTCAACCTGTCTGCCCAGCAGCTGGGGGCAGCCTCCATCAAGAACAAGGTGCAGGAAGTCCTGTCGCAATCCGGACTCAACCCCAGCTTTCTGGAGCTGGAGATCACCGAAACCAGCCTGGTTCAGAATATGGAAGCCACGCTGGACACGCTGCATGCCATCCGCGCTATTGGCGTTTCCATCTCCATTGACGACTTCGGCATCGGCTATTCATCCTTGACGCACCTCAAACGGCTGCCGGTCGATACACTCAAGATCGACAAATCCTTCATCCATGACATCCTGGATGACCGCGACGATGCCGCCATCGTTTCCGCCACCATTGCCCTCGCCCACCACATGGATCTCAAGGTCATCGCCGAAGGCGTCACCTCGCTGGATGAAATTCGTTTCCTGGAAGAGCTGGAGTGTGATGAGATGCAAGGCTATTACTTCAGCGAAGCCCTGCCCCCGGCAGAGCTGGAGAAAACCCTGAAACAGAATGACTGGCTGCTCAGGAGCAGTACAGGCCTGGTCGCCACGCCACTGCGCGCTGGCACGCCCCACTAACGCCAGGCAAAAAAATCCCCGGCTAAAGGGGAATAAAGCCGGGGATACAGTACAGCCTCATAGCATAAGGCTTCCCCGCTCAGGGAGGAGAAGCGGGGAGACGATAATATCGTCTTGCAATTTGAGACCCGCTACCAGCCATCCGAGTTCCATCAGTCAGCAACTTCCGCTAAATTCTCATCCTCTGCAGTACAACCAATTTCCTCCAATCCAGTAAATCTGTGCAGGCATCCCCGCGCTGCCGGTGGCTGCGATAAAATCGACACATGAATGAACATGTCTCCAGCAGTCTCCTCTCCGGTCTCAACAACAAGCAGCTCGAAGCAGTTACCCTGCCGCAGCAGTCGGCGCTGATCCTCGCCGGCGCCGGTAGCGGCAAGACGCGTGTGCTGACCACGCGCATTGCCTGGCTGGTGCAGACTGGCCAGGTTTCACCGCAGGGCGTGCTGGCGGTCACCTTCACTAACAAGGCGGCCAAGGAGATGCTATCGCGTCTGTCCGCCATGCTGCCCATCAACACGCGCGGCATGTGGGTAGGTACGTTCCACGGGCTGTGCAACCGCCTGCTGCGCGCGCATCATCGCGAGGCAATGTTGCCGGCGACGTTCCAGATACTGGACAGCGCCGACCAGTTGTCCATGATCAAGCGCCTCATGAAGGCCATGAATGTGGATGACGAGAAATTCCCGGCGCGCGAAATTCAGGGCTATATCAACGGCTGCAAGGATGAAGGCCTGCGCGCGCATGCGGTAGATGCCTATGATGCGCACTCACAGCGGCTACGCGAAGTGTTCGAGGAATACGACAAGCAATGCCAGCGCGAAGGTGTCGCCGATTTCGCCGAGCTGCTGCTGCGCTCCTACGAACTGCTGAGCCGCAATGCGCATATCCGCGAGCATTACCAGAGCCGCTTCCGCTACATCCTGGTGGATGAGTTCCAGGATACCAATCGCCTGCAGTACCTGTGGCTGAAACTGTTCGCCGGAGAAGGTAACTGCATATTCGCCGTGGGCGATGACGACCAGTCCATCTATTCCTTCCGCGGTGCTCGCGTGGGCAACATGCGCGATTTCGAGCAGGACTTCGGCATCACCAACGTGGTCAAGCTGGAGCAGAATTACCGCTCACACAGCAATATTCTCGACGCCGCCAACGCCATCATCACGCACAACCGCAACCGCCTGGGCAAGAACCTGTGGACTGCCGCCGGCAAGGGTGAACCCGTGCGCGTGTACCAGGGTTACAACGATATCGACGAAGCCAATTTTATCGTCGAGGAAATCAGGATGCTGCACGCTGAAGGCACGGCACTCGATGAAATCGCCCTGCTCTACCGCTCAAACGCGCAGTCGCGTGTGCTCGAGCATGCGCTGTTTTCCGCCGGCCTGCCGTATCGTGTCTATGGCGGGCTGCGCTTTTTCGAACGTGCCGAGATCAAGCACGCGCTGGCCTATCTGCGTCTGATGGCCAATCCCGACGATGACACTGCCTTGCTGCGCGTCATCAACTTCCCGACGCGCGGCGTCGGCGCACGCAGTCTGGAACAGTTGCAAGAAATCGCACGCGCGCAGGACTGCAGCCTGTGGAAAGCCGCACTGCTGAAGACTGGCGGCAATCCGCAGCCGGGCCGCGGCGTGGAAGGATTCGTCGGCCTCATCAAGCAGATGCAGGATGAATCCACGGGCCTGAGCCTGCCGGAATTGGCAGAACTGGCAACCACGCTCTCCGGCCTGCGTCAGCATTACCAGACAGAAAAAGAGGGCGAGGACCGCATCGCAAACCTTGATGAGCTCATTAATGCTGCGGTAGCTTTCATCAATGAAAACGATAGCTCCGGCCTCACCGAATTCCTGAGCTTCGCCAGCCTGGAAGCCGGTGAACATCAGGCAGATGCAGGGCGCGATGCGTTGCAGCTCATGACGGTACACGCGGCCAAGGGACTGGAATTCAAGGTGGTGTTCATCAGTGGCCTGGAAGAAGGCCTGTGCCCGCACGAGCAAAGCCTGTACGAAGCGCAGGGCCTGGAAGAAGAGCGCCGCCTCATGTATGTGGCGGTCACTCGGGCGCGCCAGCGGCTGTACCTGAGTCACGCCCAAAGCCGCATGCTGCATGGCCAGATACGCTACGGCATCGCCTCGCGCTTCCTGGACGAGATTCCCGAAGATCTGCTCAAGCGCCTCAATGCGCGCCCTACTGCCGTCAATGCGCCGCAACCGGCCATTGCGCGCAGCACCAGCAGCGCCCTGCCATGGAAGATCGGCCAGAGCGTCACACACAGCAAATTCGGGCTGGGTGTGGTCGTCAGTTACGAAGGCAATGCAAATGACATGCGCGTGCAGGTCAATTTCGGCAATGCTGGGCTGAAATGGCTGGCGCTGGAATACGCCAAGCTGGAGAAAGTCTGACGGCTAGTCGCCTATCTAATCGTCCGTCGCAATCGGCACTTGCGTAGCCAGGCTATCCGCGAATACATCCTTATAGCTAATGTAGAGCGACGCAATCATGGTGGGAATCATGATCAGCAGGCCGAGGCCGAACGGAATGGCCGCAATGACCAGCAGGATCATGGAAACGACGCCGTAAACCAGGAAAGGCCCGATGTTCCTGAGGCAGGCGAAGAAACTCTGCTTCATGGCAGCGAGTCCTGACAAGCCGTGGAATGCCGCGAGCACGGGTGCAAACCAGTAGGACATGACCAGCGGTACCAGCAGCAGCAAGCCTATCAACGAGGTCAGCATGAAGCGCTCGCCCAGCATGGCACGCGTTTCTTCCGGGCTCATGCGCTCGCCCGACATCGCGGCTTGCAACGCGGCCTGGTCGGTGCCCAGGAACATGATGCCGGTGATGAGAATGATGCCCACCATGTAAATGCCGCCGATGGTAATGAGCTGAGGAGCATGCTGCTTGAAACCGGCAAACAGATGGCTGATCTCCAGTTCGCCGCCGCGATCGAGCACGCGGCAACCTATCATGAAGCCCGCAACAAACACCGGCGCTACCAGATTCAGCAGAACAATGCCCAGCATGGGGATCATGGAAACAATCGTACCCATGAGCAAGTAAGCTGAAAACAGCGCAATCCATAGCAGGGGGTTGCGGCGGAATAGCATAAAACCCTCGATGAGCCAGTCCAGGCCTCTCCTGGGACTTACCTGTCTCGCCTGCAGTGTCGGCATATCCATCACATTCCCCTTACACAGTTTTGTTGATCAGCGATGCTGCTGTTCTACCCATATTCCCGCAATTGCCTGTTGCTGTGCAATACGCTTGTGCAGAATCCGGCGGAAAAAATCCGGATCCTTGGCGTGGATGATTTCACCCTGCTGCGGAAAGTGCATATCGTGCAAACGCGACAGCCAGAAACGCAGCGCAGCGATGCGCAGCAGACCGGTCCAGGCCGCATGCTCGGCATCGTTAAACGGCCGCACATCATGGTAGGACTGCAGCAGCGCGCGCAGCCGGGCTTGGTCAAGCTCACCGCCTTCCGCGCTGCACCAGTCATTGACGGCAATAGCGACGTCGTACAGCAGGATATCGTTGCAAGCATAGTAGAAATCGATCACGCCGCTCAGCAGGTCATCCTCAATCAGCACATTGTCGCGAAACAGGTCGGCATGAATCACGCCGTGCGGCAGATCTTCCAGCGGCAGCTCGGCTTCGAATGCCAGCTCGTCCCTGAGCATGGCCTGATCTTCTGCGTTCAGGAGCTGCATGACGCGTGAAGCAGTCTCGATGCGCCATGCATTGCCGCGGGAATTGGGCATGTGGGATGGAAACGCACGGCCCGCCAGATGCATTTCCGCCAGCACGCGGCCGACTTCCGCACAGTGCTCAACCGTTGCCGTGTCTATGGAATGCCCGCGCAGGCAACTCACGAGTGAGGCCGGCTTGCCGTTAAGTTCGCTGAGATTTTCGCCGTCATAACTGAGCACCGGCCGCGGGCACGGAATGCCGCGTTCGGCGAGATAGCCCATGAGATCGAGAAAATACGGCAGCTCATCGGCCGAGTTTTTCTCGAACAGCGTCAGCACATAACGACCCGTGGTGGTGGTGACGAAATAATTGGTATTGGTAATACCGGATGCGATGCCTTGCAGGTCCAGCAGCTCTCCCAATGGATAGGCACGCAGCCATTGGCTCAACTGGTCAGGGGAGACGGTAGTAAATACGGACATAAAACGGATACCTGCAAAACTTGAAGAGGGCTTGCGCCCTCTTCATATCAGAAATTAAACAGTACCCATTTGGGGACAACCAGCGGCGGATTGGGGCCATCCATTCTGGACCAGCCGCTGTCCTGGTCTTCCTTCATGAGGAAGTAAGGCACGCCGTGCGGAGGCGTCACTTTCATCATATACAGCTCGCCGTTGATGCGGTATTCCTGCACCGTATCCTCGCCGCGCTTGATGATGGTGATCTCGGGCTCAGCCGCGGGATCATCGGCCTGCAGGCCCGGAGGCGGGGGTGGCGCTTCCGGCAGCGGTTCCAGCACGGGCGGGTCCTGCGCCAACACGGACATGGGTAAGGCAAGGACTGCAACCAACAACATACGGGTAAGGCGCATTATGACCTCTGGTTGAAAATGATTTACGCTCGAATTCTAGCAAAAAGACCCTGTGGCCGGTGAAAATCGCTACAGGTAGAACTGCATCTGGCGCTCGACAGAAGACGGTTCGAAGCCACGCGTTTCGTAATGCTTGAAAATGGCCTCCACCACTTCCCTGGGCTCATCAATCACCTGCATGAGGTCGAGGTCAGTCGGGCTGATCATGCCCTGCGCCACCAGCGTATCGCGGAACCAGTCCAGCAAGGGGCGCCAGAAGGCCTCTTCAACGAGGATGACCGGAATCCGGCGCGTCTTGCCTGTCTGCAGGAGAGTGAATACTTCCATCAGCTCATCCAGCGTGCCGAAGCCGCCGGGCATGATGACGTAGGCAGAAGAGTTCTTCACGAACATGACCTTGCGCATGTAGAAGTGCTGGAAATTCTGGCTGATGTCCTGGAATTCATTGCCGCTCTGCTCGTGCGGCAACTCGATATTCAGGCCCACGCTGGGCGACTTGCCGTAGAAGGCCCCCTTGTTGGCCGCCTCCATGATGCCCGGACCGCCGCCCGAGATGACGCTGAAGCCGGCATCGGATAACTGACGCGCGATATCTTCCGTTCGCTTGTAGTAGGGATGATCCGGCAGGATGCGCGCACTGCCGAAGATGGACACCGCGGGCGTGATGCCCTGCAGGCGTTCCGTGGCATAGACGAATTCTGCCATAATCTCGAAAGCATGCCAGGATTCCCGCGACGGATGCGCCTTGGCCAACAGCTCGGGATCGGTGATTTTCGGAACCTTGGTGGTGGTCATAAATATTGCCTTTAGTTATTCACTGGATATCCAGCCAAACATGAAAACCTTGTTATTAGTAGACGGTTCTTCCTACCTCTACCGTGCGTTTCACGCCATGCCGGATCTGCGTAACCGCCAGAACGAACCGACGGGGGCCATCTACGGCGTCATCAATATGCTGCGCAAGCTGCACAAGGACTATGAAGCCGATTATAGCGCCTGCGTTTTCGATGCCAAGGGCAAAACCTTCCGCGACGACATCTACAATGAATACAAGGCCAACCGTCCCTCCATGCCGGATGATCTGTCCAGGCAGATCGCGCCGCTGCATGAAACCATTGGCGCCATGGGATGGCCACTCCTCTGCGTGGACGGCGTAGAAGCTGACGACGTCATCGGCTGCCTGGCCAAGCAAGCTGAGAAAGAAGGCATGCGCGTCATCATTTCCACCGGCGACAAGGATATGGCGCAGCTGGTCAATGAGCATGTCACGCTGGTCAACACCATGCCCAACGCCTTCAGGAAAGGCGATGAGATTCTGGATATCGCCGGCGTCGAAGCGAAATTCGGCATTCCACCCAGGCTGATTGTGGATTACCTGACACTGATCGGCGACAGTGTGGACAATGTGCCGGGTGTGGATAAGGTAGGCCCGAAGACTGCGGTCAAATGGCTGCTGGAATACGGCTCGCTCGACAACATTATCGCCAATGCCGACAAGATCGGCGGCGCTGTCGGCGAAAACCTGCGCAAGGCGCTACCCTGGCTGCCGACCGCGCACAAGCTGTTGACCATTCGCTGTGATGTCGGCCTGCCGGACGAATGGTCACACCTGGCCATCAAACCGCAGGACAAGGAAAAACTGCTCGCCCTGTATGAGCGCTTTGGCTTTAAAAGCTGGAAACGCGAGCTGAAACTGCCTGCTGCTGAAGAATCACCCGCACAGGCGCCCGAGCCTCGCGGCCAGATGGGGCTACTCTGGGATGCACCGGCGGAACGGCCTGCCGGTTCCGGAAAAAAAATATCTGTCGGCCGTCAGTATGAAACGATCCTGACCGAAGAAGGGCTACAAAAGTGGATCGATATTATCAGGTCAGCTGAACTGGTCTGCCTGGATACGGAAACCACCTGCATCGAAACCATGCAGGCGCGGCTAGTCGGCATGTCTTTCGCCGTCACGCCTGACGAGGCGGCCTATCTGCCGCTCATGCATACTTATGCCGGCGCGCCGCAGCAGCTGGATTTCAAGGCTACGCTGGAGCGACTGCGGCCCCTGCTGGAAGACCCGGCAATCAAGAAGATCGGCCAGAACCTCAAGTACGACAAGCACGTGTTCGCCAATGAGGGCATCGATCTGCAGGGCATTGCGCATGACACGCTGCTGCAATCCTATGTGGTGGAAAGTCACCGCTCGCACAGCATGGATGATCTCGCACGTCGCCATCTGGACCTCGACACCATCACCTATGAGGAAGTCGCCGGCAAGGGCGCCAAGCAGGTGTGTTTCGATCAGGTCGCCATCGAACAGGCGTCGGAATATGCGGCCGAGGATGCCGACATCACGCTGCAGCTGCACCGCAATCTCTATCCGCAGGTCGAGTCGGATGAAAAGCTGCTGCATATCTACCGCGAGCTGGAAATGCCGCTGCTGGAAATCCTCTACGCCATCGAACGTCAGGGTGTGCTGATCAATAAGGCCATGCTCAACGCGCAAAGCCACGAGATCGCGCAGAAAATGGTGACGCTGGAAGAGCAGGCCCATGCCATCGCTGAGCAGCGCTTCAATCTGTGCTCGCCCAAACAATTGCAGGAAATCCTGTTCGGCAAGCTCGGCATCAAACCGCTCAAGAAAACACCGTCAGGCACACCTTCCACCGATGAAGACGTGCTGCAGGAGCTGGCGCTGGATCATCCGCTGCCAAAGTTACTGCTGGAATACCGTGGCCTGACCAAGCTCAAGTCCACCTATACCGACAAGCTGCCGCGCATGATCAATGACAAAACCGGCCGCGTGCATACCTGTTACAACCAGGCGGTGGCGGTCACGGGACGCCTGGCGAGCTCGGATCCCAACCTGCAGAACATCCCGATCCGCACGGCCGAGGGACGTCGCATTCGCGAGGCGTTTATCGCACCGGAAGGCAGCGTCATCGTCTCTGCCGACTACTCGCAGATAGAGCTGCGCATCATGGCGCACCTGTCCAGGGATGAAGGCCTGCTGCACGCCTTTGCCACCGGGGAGGACATCCATCGCGCCACAGCAGCGGAAGTCTTCGGCTGCGAACGCGAGATCGTGACCAGCGAGCAGCGCCGCTATGCCAAGGTGATCAATTTCGGCCTGATCTACGGCATGTCAGCCTTCGGTCTGGCAAGCCAGCTCGGCGTGGATCGCGCTGCGGCGCAGACCTACATGGAACGCTATTTCGCGCGTTATCCCGGCGTGCGCGAATACATGCAGAACACGCGTGAACTGGCCAAACAGCAAGGTTATGTGGAAACCATTTTTGGGCGCAGGTTGTGGGTGCCCGAGATCAACAGTCCCAACGGCATGCGTCGCCAGGGCGCCGAGCGCGCTGCCATCAACGCCCCCATGCAGGGCACGGCAGCCGACCTCATCAAGCTGGCCATGATTGCCGTATACGAGTGGATCAACAAGGAGCAGCTGGGCACGCGCATGATCATGCAGGTACACGACGAACTGGTGCTGGAGGTGCCGGAATCCGAGCTCGATCTTGTCAAAAAGCAGCTGCCCGGGCTCATGGGCAATGTGGCGAAGCTCGACGTACCGCTGTTGGTGGAAATCGGTGCCGGGCCCAACTGGGAAAAAGCGCATTGACCATGGGGCGGGGATTTGGCGCCCTCATCATCGGCGACGAGATCATCTCCGGCAAGCGCGAAGACAAGCATTTTCGCCAGGTCGTGAACATCCTTGCCGCACGCGGGTTGAGCCTTTCCTGGTGCCAGTATCTCGGCGACGACCCTGCGCGTATTACGGCCGCACTCAGGACCTCCATGGCGAGCGAGGACATCATTTTCTGCTTCGGCGGCATAGGCGCGACGCCAGATGACCACACACGTCAGTGCGCAGCCGCTGCCGCAGGTGTAGCCATAGCGCGGCATGCCGGCGCAGTGTCAGAAATCGAGGCGCAATACGGCGAACGTGCTTACCCCAAACGTGTGCTCATGGCCGATTTTCCTGCCGGCGCGGAACTCATCCCCAACCCGGTAAACAGGGTAGCCGGCTTTAGTATCGGCAATCACCATTTCATGCCCGGCTTCCCCGAGATGGCCTGGCCTATGCTGGAATGGGTACTGGACCATCGCTATGCGCATCTGCATCATCTGCAGGTGCATGCCGAACAATCCATTCTGGTGTTCGATGCCGGCGAGAGCCAGCTGCTGGACCTCATGAATGATATTGTCAGCCGCTTTCCACAGGCCAAACTGTTCTGCCTGCCGCAGCTCGACAAGCGCAGGACCATAGAGCTCGGACTCAAGGGGGAACCCGCCCATGTGTCGCTGGCCATGACCGAAATCTGCGGTTACATCACCAATGCCGGATACGAGTGGCATCAGACGAATCCGGGCGCACAAAAATTAACCCTGCCGTAATCCCGGCTGTTCCGGGTCAGGCCTTTTGCATATAGAATAGCCAGCTCGGAATTTTCCAGCGGCATCCCTTTTCAAGCGTGCAGATCGGTCCTTACAAACTGAAGAATAATCTTGTCGTTGCGCCTATGGCTGGCGTGACGGATCGGCCTTTCCGCCAACTGTGCAAGAAGATGGGTGCGGGCATGGCAGTCAGCGAGATGGTGACTTCAAACTCGTTGCTCTACGGCAGCACCAAGACCTTGCGCCGCGCCAATCACGAAGGCGAAGTCAACCCGATCTCGGTACAGATCGCCGGCGCAGACCCAAAGATGATGGCGGAAGCCGCCCGCTACAACGTGGACAACGGCGCCCAGATCATTGACATCAACATGGGCTGCCCGGCCAAGAAAATCTGCAACGTCATGGCGGGTTCCGCGCTGCTCAAGGACGAACCGCTGGTCGCGCAGATCCTCAGGGCTGTGGTTAATGCCGTGAATGTCCCAGTCACGCTCAAGATTCGCACCGGCTGGGACAAGCAGAACCGCAATGCGGTGGCTGTCGCCAGAATGGCTGAGGACATCGGGGTGCAGGCATTAGCCATGCACGGCCGCACCCGCGCCTGTGCCTACATGGGCGAAGCCGAGTATGAGACTATCGCCGCGGTCAAACAGGCGATCAATATTCCGCTCATTGCCAACGGCGATATCACCACACCGGAAAAAGCCAAACACGTAATTGAATATACCAAGGCAGATGCCGTCATGATCGGCCGTGCCGCACAGGGCCGCCCATGGATTTTCCGCGAAATCGAACATTATCTCGAGACCGGTACACACCTGCCACCGCCGGAGGTCGTCGAGATTCACCGCGTCATGCTCGAACACCTGCATGATCTCTACGAATTCTACGGTGTGGAAACCGGCGTGCGCGTCGCCCGCAAGCATATCTCCTGGTACACCAAGGGTCTGGCGGGTTCCGCCAATTTCCGGCACAGCATGAATCAGCTGCAAAGCATCGAAGAGCAGCTTGCCGCCATCAACACATTCTTCAGCCAGCTGCTAGAGCAGAACGCGCGTCTGCAATATGCAGAGGAGGCCGGGGACCTGGCCGAGGCGCTGGCGGCATAATGAGCAATCAGGACCTTGCAGCCTGCGTCAAGAACGCCCTCGACGAATACTTCAAGGACCTGGATGGCCAGCCGCCGCACGCAGTCTACGACATGGTATTGCAGTGCGTTGAACGTCCGCTGCTGGAATATGTGCTCAACAGGGCCGGCGGCAATCAGAGCAAGGCGGCCCAGATTCTAGGGCTGAACCGCAACACCCTGCGCAAGAAACTCAAGCAGTACAACCTCCAGTAATTCATTCACCTTCATAGCAGGCATTCAGCCGTCGCATTCATCATGGCCACTATTAAAAGAGCTCTTCTAAGCGTTTCCGACAAACAAGGCATACTCGAACTGGCGCAAGCCCTGCACGGGTTCGGCGTCGAACTTCTTTCCACGGGCGGCACTGCCAAGCTGCTGCGCGACAACAACATCCCCGTGGTGGAAGTCAGCGATTACACGGGTTTTCCCGAAATGCTGGATGGCCGCGTCAAGACCCTGCATCCCAAGGTGCATGGCGGCTTGCTGGGCCGGCGTGAATTGCCGGAGCACGTAACGGCCATGCAACAGGCCGGCATTCCCCCGATTGACATGCTGGTCGTGAATCTCTACCCCTTCGAAGCGACAGTTGCCAAAGCCGACTGCACGCTGGAAGAAGCCATCGAAAACATCGACATCGGCGGTCCGGCCATGCTGCGCTCGGCTGCCAAAAACTGGCGAGACGTCGCGGTGCTCACCGATGCTTCGCAATATGCAGCCGTACTGGCTGAAATGCAGAGCACGGGCGGTGCCACCAGCCAGGCAACGCGTTTTGCATTGTCCGTGGCGGCATTCAACCGCGTCAGCAATTACGATGCGGCAATCAGCGACTACCTGTCCTCGTTCAACACCGACAATACGCGCAACCCCTTCCCCGGCCAGACCAATGGCCGCTTCGTCAAGCTGCAGGATCTACGGTACGGCGAAAACCCACACCAAAAAGCCGCGTTCTACCGCGACCTCTATCCCGCACCGGGCTCACTGGTCACGGCTGAGCAGCTGCAGGGCAAGGAGCTTTCCTACAACAACATCGCTGATGCCGATGCTGCGTGGGAGGCAGTCAAGAGTTTCGATGGCACAGCCTGCGTCATCGTCAAGCATGCCAATCCCTGCGGTGTGGCCGTAGGCCAGACAACCCTGGAAGCCTACAACAAGGCATTCCAGACTGACCCCACCTCTGCTTTCGGCGGCATTATCGCCTTCAATAATCAAGTGGATGGCGCCACCGCAGAAGCGGTTTCCAAACAGTTCGTCGAGGTGCTGATCGCGCCGGAATTTTCCGAGGATGCGATGGCCATATTCAATGCCAAGGCGAATGTTCGCGTACTCAGGATCGCACTGCCGACCGGCGGCGACACTGCCTGGCACAAGGGCCGCAATTCGCACGACATCAAGCGCGTGGGTTCCGGCATCCTGATCCAGACCGCGGACAATCATGAAATCAGCCGCAGCGATCTGCGCATCGTCACCAGAAAACAGCCGACACCGCAGCAGATGGATGACCTGCTGTTCGCCTGGCGTGTCGCCAAATACGTCAAATCCAATGCTATCGTGTTCTGCGGCAACGGCATGACGCTGGGGGTCGGCGCCGGTCAGATGAGCCGTGTGGACAGTACGCGCATTGCCGCCATCAAGGCGCAGAATGCCGGGCTGTCGCTCAAGGATTCCGTCGTGGCTTCAGATGCCTTCTTCCCGTTCCGCGATGGCGTGGACGTGCTGGCCGAAGCCGGTGCCAGCTGCGTCATCCAGCCGGGCGGCAGCATGCGCGATGAGGAAGTCATTGCAGCGGCGGACGAACATGGGCTGGCGATGGTATTGACCGGAATCAGGCACTTCAGACACTAAACCATGACGAATCTGCTGCGTGTCTCATATACTTGCCACAAGTTTTTAAAGGCTTAATCCAATGAAAGTGCTCGTCATAGGTAACGGCGGTCGCGAACACGCCCTCGCCTGGAAAATCAAGCAGAACACCAAGATCAGCCGCGTCTACGTCGCGCCTGGCAATGGCGGCACGGCGCTCGACCCTGACATGGTGAACGTGCCGATCACGGATATTGCCGAGCTGGTCGAATTCGCCAAAAAGGAAGACATCTACCTCACTGTAGTCGGTCCTGAAGCGCCGCTCTCCAAAGGCGTGGTCGATGCGTTCCGTACCGCCAAGCTGCGCATTTTCGGTCCCTACAAGGATGCCGCACAGCTCGAAAGCTCCAAGGATTTCGCCAAGGCCTTCATGGTACGGCACGGCATTCCAACTGCCGCCTATGCCACCTTTACCGACGCCGCTGCTGCCCATGACTACGTTCGCCAGCAGGGCGCACCCATCGTCATCAAGGCTGACGGCCTGGCGGCAGGCAAAGGTGTGATTGTTGCCATGCAGGAAGACGAAGCGCACGCGGCCATCGACTACATGCTGGCGGATAGCAAGTTGGGCAGCGCCGGCTCGCGCGTAGTGATCGAAGAATTCCTCGAAGGCGAGGAAGCGAGCTTCATGGTTATGGTGGACGGCAAGAACATCTTGCCGCTAGCCACCAGCCAGGATCATAAACGGTTGCTGGACGGCGACCAGGGCCCGAATACCGGCGGCATGGGCGCCTACTCTCCCGCGCCTGTCATCACGCCGGCCATCCACGCCAAAATCATGCGCGAAATCATTAAGCCTACCGTGGCCGGCATGGACAAGGAAGGCACACCTTATACCGGTTTCCTGTATGCGGGCGTGATCATCGACAAGGACGGCAACGTCAAAACGCTGGAATTCAATTGCCGTATGGGCGATCCAGAAACCCAGCCCATCCTGCTGCGCCTCAAAAGCGACCTCGTGACGCTGCTCGACAACGCCATCGACGGCACGCTCAACGAAGTGGAAGCCGACTGGGACCGCAGAACGGCACTGGGCGTCGTCATGGCCGCGGCTAACTATCCGGAAACGCCGCGTAGCGGGGATGAAATCACCGGCCTGCCCAAGAATCTGGAAGATGCCTGCGTTTTCCATGCGGGCACTACGCTGGAAGACGGCAAAGTGCTGACGAGCGGAGGCCGGGTACTTTGCGTGACGGCACTGGCGGAGACGGTGAAATACGCACAGATGCGTGCCTATCAGATCGCCGAGGAAATCCAGTTTGACGGCGCCCAGATGCGCAAGGATATCGGCTACCGGGCCGTAAAATCCTAGGTTTCATTGCATGGCCGATACGCGAGGACTCCGGCATTATCTGCGTCGCGGCGGGGTCATCGCCTACCCCACAGAATCCTGCTACGGCCTGGGCTGCGAGCCGCGCAATTACCGCGCTGTGCAGCGCCTGCTGGCAATCAAGGGCAGACCGGAACGCAAGGGTCTGATAGTTATTGCCGGCAGATTCACCCAGCTGAAACCTTATCTGACCCCATTGCAGCCTGAGCAGATCAAGGAACTGCACACCAAATGGCCCGGCCCCCACACCTGGCTGGTACCTGCTTCGCGCAATTGTCCGTTCTGGCTGACCGGCCGCCACCCCACGCTCGCAGTGCGAGTGACCGCTCACCGTCCGGCTGCACAACTATGCAATGATGCTGGCATGGCACTGGTCTCTACCAGCGCCAACCGCAGCGGCCAGAGACCGGCCCGGACTGCCCGGGAATGTGCCGCGCTGTTCGGCAACCAGGTCAGGATTATTTCAGGCCGCGTAGGCAAACGTCGCCGGCCTTCGACCATCCAGGATTTTGTTTCGGGAAAGATACTTCGTCCATGAGTCAGCCCATCAACCCCAACCTCGTCTTCGATTATCTGCAGCACCTGCAGACACGCATTGTGGAAGCGCTGCAACTGGCAGATGGCAAGAATTTCCTGGTCGACAGCTGGCAGCGCGCCGAAGGCGGCGGCGGTACCTCCTGTATTCTGGAAGCAGGCAATATTTTCGAACGCGCAGGTGTCGGCTTCTCGCATGTACAGGGCAACAAATTGCCGCCCTCTGCCAGCGCCGCCCACCCTGAAGCTGCCGGCCGCAGTTGGCAGGCCATGGGTGTCTCCCTGGTGCTGCATCCGCGCAACCCCTATGTGCCCACGGTGCATATGAACGTGCGATTTTTTGTAGCCAAAGCACCTGCCAGAGCTGAGCAGACTGCTGCGGATTTGCGCGCGAAACAAGGCGTTGACGAGGATGCTGCGCAGACAGTACAAGCAGTACGGCAAGCAGCATCCGAGGATAACAACGCCGTTACAGCCGCAAAGACGGAGCAGGATATTTGGTGGATGGGGGGAGGAATGGACCTGACGCCTTATTACGGTTTCGAAGAAGACGCCGCCCACTTTCACCGCACCTGCCGTGACGCCCTGATGCCATTCGGCAACTACTATCCGCAGTTCAAGAAGGATTGCGACAGCTATTTCCATCTCAGGCACCGCAAGGAGCCGCGTGGCATTGGCGGTATCTTTTTCGATGATTTCAACGAACTGGGTTTTGAGCGCAGCTTCGAGCTGCTGAAGAACGTGGGCGACGCTTTTCTGCATGCGTACCTGCCCATTGTGCAGCGACGCAAGGACCTACCATACGGTGAGCGCGAACGCGACTTCCAGGCCTATCGTCGCGGGCGTTACGTCGAGTTCAACCTGGTATATGACCGCGGCACCTTATTCGGGCTACAATCCAATGGCCGCACCGAATCCATCCTGATGTCGATGCCGCCGCAGGTAAAGTGGCGCTACGACTGGAAACCCGCTCCAGATTCGGCTGAAGCCAGGCTGTACACGGATTTCCTGACCGACAGGGACTGGCTGGCGAGCGGCAGCTGACGACCATCCTGCAAGCGTAGCCTGACCGACCGGAAACCTAGGGGAGAATAAGAATGGACTCTGCGGAAACGATTGTTGCAACCTTGTCCGGCTGGGTATGGGGTCCCCCCATGCTGATCTTGTTAGTGGGCACCGGCATTTATCTCACCATCCTGCTCAAGGGCCTGCAGTTCCGCGCACTACCGCTGGCGCTGCGCCTGATTCTAGACAAGGACACCGGCCAGAAAGGCGATATCAGCCACTTTGCCGCCCTGATGACCGCGCTGGCAGCGACTGTCGGCATCGGCAACATCGTGGGTGTCGCCACTGCCATCACGCTGGGTGGACCGGGGGCCGTGTTCTGGATGTGGATGACAGGCCTGGTAGGCATGGCGACCAAGTACGCGGAAGCCGTACTGGCCGTGAAGTATCGTGAAGAAGGTCCGCACGGCATGCGCGGCGGCCCCATGTATTACCTCTCCAAAGGCGCGGGCCTGCCGTGGCTGGGCGTGCTGTTCGCCATCTTTACCGTGCTGGCCTCATTCGGCATCGGCAACATGACCCAGGCCAACGCTACGGCCAAGATTTTCGAAACCGCATTCCACATCGAGCCCTGGGTGACCGGCTTGGTACTGCTGATCATGACCGCGCTGGTTATCATCGGCGGCATCAAATCCATCGGCCGCTTCACCTCCTTTCTCGTGCCCATCATGATCCTGCTGTACATCGGTACGGCGGTTACGGTGCTGGCACTCAATGTCAATGAAATTCCGCATGCCCTCAACCTGATTTTCACGCATGCCTTCACGCCTATTTCGGCTACCGGCGGGTTTGCCGGTGCGGCAGTCGCCGCTGCCATCCGTTACGGTGTTGCACGCGGCGTATTCTCCAATGAATCGGGCCTGGGTTCTGCCCCGATCGCGGCCGCCGCGGCACGTACCAGCGAACCGGTCAAGCAGGCGCTCGTCAGCATGACGCAGACCTTCATCGATACGCTCATCGTCTGCACCATGACGGCACTCATGATCCTGACCGCCGACGCCTGGACGCAAGGCGTCAGCGCCGCACAGTTGACAAGCCTCAGCGTCGGCGAAACACTGGGGCATCCCGGTGAGATCCTGGTTGCGCTGGCAACCGCGCTTTTCGCCTACTCCACGCTGATCGGCTGGAGCTATTACGGTGAAAAAGCCATTGAATACCTGCTGGGCCCGCGCTCCATCCGCATCTACCGCATATTCTTCATTGCTGCAGTCATTGTCGGCGCCATGGTCAGCCTGGATTTCGTCTGGAATTTTTCGGATCTGGCGAATGGCCTGATGGCCATCCCCAACCTGATCGCGCTCCTGCTGCTGTCACGTATCATCAAGGAGGAGACGGATAAGTTCTTCCGGAGCCTGAAGGATGGCTAAACAAAAAGCCCGCAGCGCGTGGACCAACCGGTGGACCTTCATGATGGCCACCGCCGGCTCCGCCATCGGGCTGGGGAATATCTGGAAATTCCCTTACATGACAGGCGTCAATGGCGGCAGCGCCTTCGTGCTGGTATTCCTCGCCTGCATCCTGCTGGTGGGCATTCCCTTGATGATGTGCGAGATCATGCTCGGACGCCGAGCCCAGAAGAATCCGCTGGACGGCATGGCCGCACTCGCGCGGGAAGCAGGTGCCAGCAAATACTGGAAGCTGATCGGCACGCTAGGCCTGCTGACTGGCGTACTGATACTGGCGTTCTACAGCGTCATCGGCGGCTGGGTTATCCGCTACATATTCCATGCCTCGCTAGGCAGTTTTAACGGCGCAGATGCAGACACCATCGCCGGCCTGTTCTCTGGCATGCAGGGCTCTATCACCACGCTGCTGATATGGCACACCGTATTCACGGTGATGACGGTCTGGGTTGTTGCTCGCGGTGTCAATCATGGGCTGGAACAAGCCAACAAGATCATGATGCCTTCGCTGTTTGCCATTTTGATCGTCATTCTGGTCTATAGCGTGATCAATGGCGACTTCAGCCAGGCCATGCGGTTCATGTTCACGCCGGATTTCTCCAAGATCACGCCCGCTGCTGCCCTATCCGCGCTAGGACATGCCTTCTTTTCCCTGAGCCTGGGCATGGGCGTAGTCATGGTGTACGGCTCCTATCTCAGGCGTAGCGTGTCCATTGCGCGCACCACGCTTTATATCGCCATCGCCGACACCATGGTCGGACTACTGGTCGGCGTCACCATTTTTTCGCTGGTATTCGCGCATCAGCTTGAACCCAGTGCCGGACCCGGCCTCATCTTCCAGACACTGCCGCTGGCATTCGGGCATATGTGGGGCGGGCAGGTCATCGGCACCTTGTTCTTCATTCTGGTCGTGTTCGCAGCGTGGACTTCCTCTATTTCCCTCATTGAGCCCGCAGTTTCGTGGATGACCGAAAACGGCTTCAATTCGCGCCCGGCAGCTGCATGGCTGGTGGGGGGAGTCTCCTGGTTTCTGGGCTTCAGTGTCGTACTGTCATTCAATGAATGGCAGGATGTCAGACTGCTGTTCGGCTTGGGGATCTTCGATACGCTGGATCAGCTCACGACTGCCATCTTGTTACCGCTTGGCGGGTTGCTCATGACCATCTTCGCGGGCTGGGTCATGAAAACCCATCATGTACATGAGGAGCTGGGACTGGGCTCACGAGCTTACCGTATCTGGCGCTTTCTCATCCGCTATATCACCCCGTTTGCCATCCTCGCCATCTTCCTCTTCATGCTCGGACTCTTCAATTAAGACAATAAAAAAGCCAGTCCGCAGACTGGCTTTTTGTAACGGTCTAACGCGCTTACTTGACCGAAAGAATCCACTGGACGATGGTCTTGATGTCCTGATCCTTGACGTGCGGGCTGTTAGGCGGCATCGGGATCGGGCCCCAAACGCCGCTACCGCCCTTCTTCACCTTGTCGATGAGCTTGGCTTCGGCACCCTTGTCGCCCTTGTACTTGGCGGCAATGTCCTTGTAGGAAGGTCCTACCACCTTGTTATTTACGCTGTGGCATGCCAGACAGCCACTCTTTTGTGCCAGCGCTTCCGCTGCCTTGGCATCCGCTGCGCTAGCGTGTCCGGCCAGCATCAGCGAACTTGCGGCGGCCGCTGTTATCAATAATGCTTTCATGCTTTCTCCTCGTTTACTTCGACTGACCCATCAATAAAAAACAAGCAATCATACCTATGTTCCACTGCGCTTGGGAAGTGCTACAAGCTTCTCATGGGTGCTTCCGTGCTGGCTACAGCGGGTAGGCAGTGAACGCCCCGGCATACCCACGCGTTGACTTCCTGCGGGGATATTCTGGTGAGTGCGGCAGGCAGATTATCGATCGCTGCCGGTATCGCCAGGCTTATAACATTAGGCAAATATCTGCTGTTTAGTTCCAGCTTCCATGCATTTCAGATTCCAGACCTTTGATGATCATCGGAACGGGCGGTTCAGCAAATTCTTCCAGGGCCATGAGCAAGCTGGGCAGGTAGGGGCTGGTCTCGGAAACGAGGCGGTTAGGCATGCGAAACGTTAGGCCTGACGCTACAGCCTTTCTGTACTGTACTCCACAGTCAGCACATGCGTTTCGCCGGGGCCCACGCTAACGACGTTTTCCAGCGCATTGGCGGATTCCACGCAGATCATGTGGCGCCAGTCATCGCCCGGACCGATATCCTGCAGTTCTTCCGCCTTGATCTGGCCAGGTGTCCAAATGACAGTCGACTGGCTGCCGGTCTTGGCAATCCGGATGCGGCGCTCCAAGACCGGGTCAACGATGGTGCAATCCACAGTGTTATTGACGAATACGCGGTCGTATTCCTGCGAAAAGCGGATATCGCCTTGCTGGTTATGGCGCGAGAAAGCGGAGGTCTTGTCGGCATATTCATAACCATCCAGGCCTTCTATATGAATACGATCGATATCCCCGATCTGGAAATACGTATGCAATGCCTCGCCGATCACCAGACTGGCGTCGCCCTTGTTGGTCGTCGCCAACGCCATCTTGAGCGTGCGGCCAACCTCGACCGTCAGCGTCAATTCGTAAGGGTGCGGAAGTTGCTGGTGCGCCACCGGTGTATCAAGCAGTTGCAGTTCAAGGCGGGTTGCACCGCTATCCTGCAATTCCGAATCGATCAGATGCCAGGGCATGATACGGGCGAATCCATGCGGACACAGCCTGTCATCGGTCGGGTGCGGGCCGAACCACGGCCAGCAGATAGGCACGCCGCCGCGGATGGAACGCCCATGGCCAAAACGCGCGCGCTTCGACAGCCACAGCACCGGGTCCGCAGCATGTGTCGGCTGCCAATGAATGAGATGGCCGCCTTGCAAAGCCAGCGAGGCACTTGCCAGTTCATTTTCGATGGAAACGGTGACCAGCCCATCGGCGGATTCGTTGAAACTTAAGCCAGCCTCTCTATCGGAGGCTTTAACAGCTTGCGCAATATTCATTAACTTTATTATTCCTTATTCAATCTGACCCACATCACGTACCGCGCCCCTTGCCGCCGACGTCGTCATTGCGGCATAGGCGCGCAGAGCCGGCGACACACTGCGTTCGCGTGCAATCGGCCGCCATGCCTGGTCCCCCTTGGCCTCCATTGCTCCACGGCGATGTGCCATGACCTCATCTGAAACCGCAAGATGGATCGTGCGGTTCGGGATGTCGATTTCGATGATGTCACCTTCTGCAACCAAGCCGATGGCGCCGCCTTCCGCCGCTTCCGGCGAAGCGTGGCCGATACTCAGGCCCGACGTGCCGCCCGAGAAACGTCCATCGGTAAACAGCGCACACGCCTTGCCCAGGCCTTTGGACTTGAGATAAGACGTGGGATACAGCATCTCTTGCATGCCTGGCCCGCCGCGCGGCCCTTCATATCGGATCACCACCACGTCGCCGGCAACGATGCTGTCGGCCAGGATGGCTTCTACAGCGGCATCCTGCGATTCAAAAATCCGGGCACGACCCGTGAATTTCAGGATAGCTTCATCCACGCCGGCCGTCTTCACGATGCAGCCGTCGAGTGCAATGTTGCCGTACAGCACAGCCAGACCGCCATCCTGAGAATAGGCGTGTTCCTTGTCGCGGATACAGCCTTCTGCACGGTCGTCATCGAGCTCCGGCCATAACATGGACTGCGAGAAAGCGATCGTGGTCGAGATGCCACCGGGCGCCGCGCGATAAAGCTTCTTCACATCCTCACTGGCTGTACGCGTGATGTCCCATTCTTCCAGCGCTGATCCCATGGTCGGGCTATGCACGGTCGGGCTGTCGCGATGGATCAGCCCAGCACGGTCGAGCTGGCCGAGGATGCCCATCACGCCGCCGGCGCGGTGTACATCTTCCATATGGTATTTGGCCGTAGCAGGCGCTACCTTGCAGATGCAGGGTACGTTGCGCGAAATGCGGTCAATGTCGGCCATGGTGAAATTCACACCAGCCTCATGCGCGGCAGCCAGCAGATGCAGCACGGTATTGGTCGAGCCGCCCATGGCGACATCCAGGCTCATGGCATTTTCGAATGCCTGAAAATTGGCAATGGCGCGCGGCAGCACGGAAGCGTCATCCTGTTCGTAGTAACGTTTGGCGTTTTCCACAATCAGGCGGCCGGCACGCAGGAACAGTTCCTTGCGCGCAGCGTGTGTGGCCAGTGTACTGCCGTTGCCGGGCAGCGAAAGTCCGAGTGCTTCGGTCAGACAGTTCATGGAATTGGCAGTAAACATGCCGGAACAGGAGCCGCAGGTAGGGCAGGCCGAACGTTCAACCTCGGCCAGATCGGCATCGCTGACATGGCTGTCGGCCGCCTCGACCATGGCATCCACGAGATCCAGCTTGCGCACCTGGCCATTCCAGTTAACCTTGCCGGCTTCCATCGGGCCGCCGGAAACGAAAACGGTGGGAATATTGAGTCGCAGCGCGGCCATCAGCATGCCCGGCGTAATCTTGTCGCAATTGGAGATACAGACGAGTGCGTCCGCACAGTGCGCATTGACCATGTATTCCACGCTGTCCGCAATGAGGTCGCGGCTGGGCAAGGAATACAGCATGCCGCCATGACCCATGGCGATGCCGTCATCGACGGCGATGGTGTTGAATTCCTTGGCGACGCCGCCGGCGCGTTCAATTTCACGCGCGACGAGCTGGCCCAGGTCTTTTAAATGCACGTGGCCGGGCACGAACTGCGTAAAGGAATTGGAAATGGCAATGATGGGTTTGGAAAAATCCTCATCCTTCATGCCGGTGGCGCGCCATAGCGCACGGGCACCGGCCATGTTGCGGCCATGAGTGGTAGTACGTGAACGGTATTCGGGCATCGCGGAACCTTCAGGCAACGTAACGTATAATCAGCCTGATTTTATCGCATCCGCCCATGGTCTCGCATGCCCTTTACACTTGCTTAACAAGAAAATATTGAAAATATGCTTATTCATCCGCAATTCGATCCTGTCGCCATCGCCATCGGCCCACTGAGCATCCACTGGTACGGGCTCATGTACCTCATCGCGTTCATGAGTGTATTGTGGCTCGGCAAGCGGCGCGCAAGACAGCAGCCCTGGCAGGGCTGGAAGCCGGAATACATGGATGACGCGCTGTTTTACGGCGCCATTGGCGTGATCCTTGGCGGGCGGCTGGGCTATGTGCTGTTCTATCAGCCTGCCTACTATCTCAGCCATCCGCTGGAGATTTTCGCCCTGTGGCAGGGCGGCATGTCGTTCCACGGCGGCTTCCTCGGCGTACTCATCGCGATGGTGTTTTTCGCCCGCAAGATCAACAAACCCTGGCTGGGTGTCATGGACTTTGTTGCGCCCTTGGTGCCGCTGGGCTTGGGCGCAGGCCGGCTCGGCAATTTCATCAACGGTGAACTGTGGGGTCGCGCCACCGATGTGCCGTGGGCCATGGTGTTTCCGCAGGTGGACAATATCCCGCGCCACCCATCGCAGCTGTACGAACTGGGGCTGGAGGGCATCGTCCTGTTCATCATCCTGTGGTGGTATTCCAGCAGGCCGCGGCCCGTTGGCACTGTTTCTGCGCTGTTTCTGATCGGCTACGGCAGCTTCCGCTTCCTGGTGGAATTCACGCGCGAACCTGATAACTTCCTGGGTTTGCTGGCGCTCAACATGAGCATGGGGCAATGGCTCAGCCTGCCGATGATATTGGTGGGTATCTGGTTGCTGTTCCGGGCGCGCAGGAATGCCGCGCTAGCCGCATAAATTTGGACGAGATCATGCCTTCAACCCATGACGTCATCAGCCAGGCCCGGGCATTGCTGGATTTCATCGATGCCAGCCCAAGTCCGTGGCATGCAGTCGCCACCGCCGTCCAGCAATTGCAGCAACACGGATATACCCAACTGGATGAAGCCGATCCGTGGCAGCTTGAGGCCGGCGGCAAATATTACGTCACGCGCGCGGATGCCTCCATCATCGCTTTCATCATCGGGCACAAGCCTGTGGCCGAGAGCGGATTCCGCATCGTAGGCGCACACACCGATTCACCGGGCTTGCGCCTTAAACCCAAGCCCGCTTATGCAAGCGACGGCCTGGCGCGGCTGGGAGTGGAAGTGTATGGAGGCCCCATACTGGCAACATTCGCGGACCGCGATCTCAGCCTGTCCGGAAGGGTCTACGTAAGCTCAGGGAATGAAACTGCCACGCATCTGGTCAGGTTTGACGAGCCACTTGTACGGCTGCCCAACCTCGCCATCCACATGAATCGCGACGTGAACGACAACGGCCTCAAGTTCAACCGACAGACTGAGTTGCCGCTGATATTCAGCTTTGCGCAGGATTCGGCAGAAGCGCACCAAAGTTTCCTCAACCTTGTTGCCAATGCCGCACAGGTGGATGCTGCCAGCATCCTCGCTTATGAATTCAATGCCTGCGACACGCAGAAAGGCGCATTCTGGGGAGGGGACAAGGAATTCATTGCTGACAGCCAGCTGGATAACCTGGCTTCATGTCATGCCGCTTTGACCGCGCTGTACGCTACAGAAGCGCCTGCAGCCACCAGTGTCTGCGCCTTGTTCGATCATGAGGAAGTAGGCAGTGTTAGCCTTTCCGGTGCCGGTGGGAGCTTTCTTTCTGACGTATTGAGCCGAATAGCACCCGAGACTGAAGCCCAACGGCGTGCCTATGCTCGCAGTTTCTTCATCAGTGCGGACATGGCGCATGCCTACAACCCGAATTTTCCCAACGCCTATGAACCGCAGCACAAAGTCATGGTGAATGGCGGCCCGGTCATCAAGACCAACGCCAACCAGCGCTATAGCACCAATGCTGAAACCGCCGCGAAATTCATGCGCTTGTGTAATGAAGCCGAGGTGCCGTTCCAGCAATATGTGCACCGTACGGATTTAGGTTGCGGCAGCACTATCGGGCCGATCCTCGCAGCCAAGCTGGGCATGCCGTGTGTGGACGTAGGTTCGCCCATGTGGGCAATGCACAGCATCCGCGAAAGTGCCGGGGCGCTTGACCACAGTTATATGACCAGCGTTTTGCAGGCGTCTTTCGCTGAAATGCCTTAAACGCCGTACCTCAGCAGCAGCGTTTGACGCCTTTCCACTTGCTGTCCTGCCACTGTTTGTAAAACGTTTTGCGGTCAAGCGGCGGTTCTCCATGGCCGTGTGCCGCGTGCTGCTGCAGATACCGCTCATAAGCGTCATCGCCGGATAAGCGGCGGATGAAGTACCAAAAGGCTTTGATTCTTGCCAGCATGACTAGGCTTTTACTCCGTCTTCATTCAACCTGCTCTGCACATAAGCCGATTCAGTCGATGGCAACACCGGCTTGCCTGCAACATGCCGCCAGCAGTTGCGCAGTGTGTCGAAGATCACTACCCACAGCACGACCACGAAGAACAACGTGAGCCAAGCATCCAGCTGCTGGTTGAAGATGAGTTGCGGCGCCACTGCGGCTTTCTCCGGCGGCAGTACGCCCGCTGCGAGCTTGGCAGACATATCGTTTGCCGCTGCAAAAAAGCCGACACGCGTGTCTGTGCTCATGACCTTCTCGAATGAAGCCCAAGTGGTGATCAGCACCAGCCAGGCCAGCGGTATGGCAGTTACCCACACATATCTGAGTCTGCCGCTCTTCACCAGGATGCCCGTCGCAACGCATAGCGCGATTGCCGCCAGCATCTGATTGGCAATGCCAAACAACGGCCACAGGATGTTGACGCCGCCGTTGGGATCGATAACGCCGATGTAGAGGAAATAACCCCAGCCTGCGACGACCAGTGCGCTGGTCAGCAACACCGATGGATACCATGAAGTCTGCCCGAGTTTGGGCCAGATATTGCCTAGCATGTCCTGCAGCATGAAACGCCCCACACGCGTGCCGGCATCCAGTGTGGTCAGGATAAAGATGGCTTCGAACATGATGGCGAAGTGATACCACATGGCGAGCATGCCCTGGCCAAACGCGCTGCCGAAGATACTCGCCATGCCTACGGCCAGCGAGGGTGCACCGCCGGTGCGCGCAAAGAGGGTCGCTTCACCCATTTGACGCGCCAGCGTTTCCATCTGCTCCACGGTGACCGGGAATCCCCAGGAGGAGATGGTGGCAACCGCAATTGCAGCATCCGACCCAACGATCCCCGCCGGGCTATTGATGGCGAAAAATACGCCTGGATCAAGCACCGTTGCAGCCACCATGGCCATGATGGCGACGAATGATTCCAGCAGCATGCCGCCATAGCCGATCATGCGGATATCGCGTTCGCTGGCAATGAGTTTGGGGGTAGTACCCGAGGCGATGAGCGCATGAAAACCCGAAATGGCGCCGCAAGCGATAGTAATGAATACAAACGGGAACAGCTTGCCGCCGAATATGGGGCCGGTTCCGTCGGTGAACTGCGTGAGCGCCGGCATTTGTACTTCGGGTTGCAGCATGACAATGGCAATCGCCAGCAGGATGACCGTGCCTAGCTTCATGAAGGTAGACAAATAATCACGCGGTGCAAGCAGCAGCCACACCGGCAGGATGGCCGCGGCAAAACCGTAGGCAATCACCCACCACGCAAGCGTGAGGCCATCATGATCGAACAGCACGCGCAAGCCGGGGCTGTGATCCACCCAGCCGCCAGCAACGACCGCCAACAGCAGCAACATGACACCGAGAGCGGAGGCTTCAAGCACCTGGCCGGGACGGAAATTCCGCATATAGAGCCCGACGATCATAGCGATGGGAATGGTCGCCGCCACGGTCGATGTCGCCCACGGGCTGTGTTTCATGGCGTTGACCACCACCAGCCCGAGCACGGCGATTAAGATGATCATGATGGCAAAGGTCCCCACCAGTGCTGCCACACCGCCCACCGGTCCCAGCTCCTCGCGCGCCATCTGTCCCAGGCTTTTCGCCTTACGCCGCGTGGAGAGAAACAGGATCACCATGTCCTGCACACAACCGCCAAGCACAGCGCCGATCAGTATCCACAATGTGCCGGGAAGATAGCCGAACTGCGCAGCCAGCGTCGGCCCCACCAGCGGCCCGGGTCCAGCAATAGCTGCGAAATGGTGGCCGAATACCACCCATTTATTGGTAGGGATAAAGTCGCGACCATTTTCCATTGTCTCTGCGGGCGTTGCCCTGGTGTAATCCAGCATGAGCACGCGCGCCGATACCCAGGCAGAATAAAAACGGTAGGCCAGCGCGTAGACGCAAATCGCGGCAGTGATGAACCACAACGAATTGATGCTTTCGCCACGATGCAGGGCAATGCCCCCAACTGCCCCTGCACCCAACACGGCAACAGCTACCCAGATTAATCTTTTTATGTATTTATTCATTGTGATAGGCTTTATCTGATTTCGGCCAAGTATAAATCAGACTGCCATCGGGCACACGTGGGGATGTAGCTCAGCTGGGAGAGCGTCGCGTTCGCAATGCGAAGGTCGGGAGTTCGATCCTCCTCATCTCCACCAATTCCTGCCAGCATAAGAAGCGGGCATAGTATGTCTCCGGATTCCATGCGCCCAAAAGAAAACAGGGCACACAAGGTGCCCTGTCTGCTGTTGCACTTAACCATGGAGGGGTTGAAGCAAACCTGCATCCAGACCGGAATGGAAATGGATGATTCGTAGTATGCGGCGGATACATGCCCCTTAACAGTCCAAACCTTCCCGAGGATTTCGGGAAAAATTCCTGACGCAAGTCATGTTCGTTCTTCGGGGATATACACAAACATCCATTCACCAGTATGAGTCTTGCCTTTCAGGTACGCATCTCGCTCACGGAAATTGGTTCTTTTGAATGTGCGCTGGTAACTCAGGCTATATACGCCCATGACGCCGCCGCTGGGCGCTTCCACGATGCCCCAGTTACGCGCCCCGGTAAATGGGTCTGCATAAATTTCGCGCAAGTATCGCCGTGGAACCGGGTAGCGCGCATCTCGCAGCAATGCTTCGAGATCGGGCGGGAATTGTTTGATGGCACCGGGCGTACGGTTGTAGTACTGACCGATGGCAACCCTGAATTTGTGGCCGATATGCAGCAGCTCACGCTCGCGTTCGCGTTGCCTCTCGGCGCTCCATATAGTTCCCGCACCTGCCAGGGAGCCGCTCATCAGCACGATGACCAGCAGCAGGCCGAGATAAGTGTAACCTCCGCTGTTCAGCCTGCTTACCATTGCGAATACAGGCTGCCGTCCAGCGCGACACCTTCAGCGCCGCTTTGGATATCGTAAAGAGTGCCTTGCGCATTGGGATCAGCAGGCGGAATGTATACCCAGGTATCCATGCTCTGAGTGATCGGGTCCTCCGGAATATTGCGCAGATAGCGTTGCTGCACCAGATCATCCAGCGTATCCGGATAGATACCCTTGTCGCTGTAATACTTGTCTATGGCGTCGCGCACGACGGCAAGGTCATGACGCAACAGGGTTTCCCTTGAACGCTCCAGCGTATCGAAGTACCGCGGCGCCACCAGACTCAGCAGTGTCGCTACGATGGCCATCACCACCAGCACCTCCACCAGCGTAAATCCGTTTCGGCGAAAAGCTACCATTCGCTGTACGGCCTCCCGTTGAGCCCGATAACCTGCGATCGCGAACGCACATCGTAGACATCCTCACGGTTGATGTCGGAGAAATTCGAGGTCGCCTGGGAATCGGTTTCGAATGAACTGGCATAACTGCGCTGCTGCCAGGTCTGCTCATTGGGTATAGCGGCATCAGCCGCAAAGGGATCCCGCGGTATTCGGCGCAGGAAATAGATTCTTCTCCCGGCAGGGTCCTTGAGGTTATTCACTCCGCGAACCAGAATCTGCAGCGTCGGCGGGTAGCCGGACTTGTCGGGTGAATGCAGGATCATGCCATCATCTACCGCCTGTTTGTACGCATCGATCGCATCGCGGATTTCCCACAATGCGCGCCTCAATTCCTGCTCCTTGGCACGCTTGGCAGTGAGCTGCATCATCGGTGCCGCAGCTGTGGAAAGCAGCGCGATGATGAAAAGCGTTACCAGCAGCTCGATCAGGGTAAAACCGCGCATGGAGACCTCACGGCATCACGACACGAGGCTGCATGACCTCGTTGGCAAAGGAATTGTCGGTCCGTGCCTGCTCGGCTTGTATCTCCTGCGATGTAGGCGGAGCCGGCGCAACCGGAACTGCGGCATATTCAGCCTGCCGCGGCGCACGGCCGGTAGCAGGCTTGCGCGAGCCTTCAACGCCGGCAGGGAAAATGGTGTATGTGGCATCCGGCGGCATGATATTGCTCAGAATGCGCGGGGTAATCAGCAGCACGATTTCCTTTTTGATGCGGTCTGTATTCCTGCTCGCGAAAAGTCGGCCCAGCAACGGGATATCGGCAAGGCCCGGTACCTTGTAATCAATATCCTGCCTGTCGTCGCGGAACAATCCCGCGAGCACCTGGGTTTCGCCATCCTTCAGGCGCAATACCGTGTTTGCATTGCGTGAACCCAGTGTGTAAGCCACGGTGCCCGAGTCTGTCACAATGCGTTCGGTCGGGTTGCTCACCTCAAGCTCGACCTTGATGGATACTTCACCCTGCAGGAGGATGGTCGGCTCGACATTAAGCTTGATGCCAGTCTCCAGATAGGTGATGGATTCAGACACAAACCCGGTGGAATTGGCAGTGCTGGTGATCACCGGGATTTTGTCGCCGATGTGGATCTTGGCCTTCTCGCGGTTTTTGACGCGTATCTGCGGATTGGCGAGCAGGTCGGAGTCGGCCGCCTGATGCAGTAGATTGAGAGCCAGTATGGGGTCCGTAATCTTGAATACCCCTAGACTGGAGTTGAAATTTTTCAGCTCTTCAAATGTAAGCTCGCCCGGCACAGGTCCGCTGTTTTCCGTTCTGGCATTCCCTTGCACGCCGATCGCGACCTGCGTTGGATACTTGATACCGATGTCTTCCAGTGTGCGACGATTGATCTCCATGACTTCAACCTCAAGCATGACTTCAGGGTCCGGAATATCCTGCGAGGCAATAAGCTTTTCGGCAATGCGTATGGCTTCCGGCGTATCGCGCATCACCAATGTATTGAGCTTCTCATCGATGTACAGATCCTGGGTTTTGACTACCGACTTGAGTAGCGCCAGCATGCGCTTGGCCTCAATGTTGCCCAGATAAAAGCTGCGCACGAACAGCTCCTGGTATTCATTGCTGCGGCTGGCCGGATAAATCAGCAAGGTGTTGTCGTTGAGGATTTTCTTGTGAAGCTGGTTGGTCGTCAGGATGAGATCCAGCGCCTCCTCGATGGAAGTATCGCGAACGAAGATGCTGACTCTCTGGTCGCGCGGCAACTCCCTGTCATAGGTGAAATTGATATTCGCGGCGCGGGCAATGAATTCAAATACTGACTTCAGCGCGACATCGCGAAATTCCAGCGTGATGGGCTGCCTGAAGGCCGCACTGAGCTTTGGCGGTGCTACCAGTTTCGCTACCCGTGTCTGTTCTATACGCTCATACAATCCACGTGCGGTCTGATCGGCGGCATTTTCCGCCAGCACCGCCCTTACCAGCAGCAATGCATTGTCAATCTCGCCCTTTTCCAATTCATCCGCGGCGCGAGCAAGTATGGCTTCGTGCTTCCTGATAGTTTCTATCTGCTGCAGGCCATCCAGCCCACGTTGGGTTCCCGGGCTGATCAGCAGCACCTGCCAGTAGCTTTTTTCAGCCTGATCAAGCTTGTACTGCCGCAACTGACTGTCGGCTTCGTCCAGCAACCGGGATAAATGCCATTGCCACTGTCGATGCAGATAATTGCGGTATTCGATATTGCCCGGATGTGCCGCAACCACCTGTTCCATCAGCACCAGCCCCTCTTCTATCCGCCCTTGCGACAAATGCATATTGGCTTCGGTGAATGCGGGGTCATCCTGCACATTCCTGACCTGCTGAGAGGCACAGCCCGCAAGCAGGAACGCAACCAGCAAAGTACGTGCAAACATCAATATTCTTCTCCAGTGCCCAGGGTGACTGCCGTCTGCAGCGGCATATAAGTGAGATGTATCTGCTGCGGGCCGATGGCTTCGACCTTCCAGTCGCTACGGATGATGTCGCCGGCCCTGACCATCAGGTTCTGTTGGCCATCCAGCAGGAAGATAGTTGTGACGCTGCCTTCAATGAGTCTGCCGGCATACTGGAATGGCACAGCCGGCATAGTCGGCTGCATGACCATATTGCTGCTGCTATCCACTATCTCCTGTCCCTGATCGGCAGGAAAAAGATCGCCCGGGGTTTGTGTGATCGGCTGCCGCATCCGAATTTGCGTTTGCTGCAGTGTGAGGGGTGCTTCAGCCCGCGCCAGCCTGACCGCAGGTCGGCTTACGGCGGCCGCCGCAAGTTCCGTCTCCTGTGGGTCGCCGCTCATCCACACAGTGGCGGCCAATGTTGCCCCAAGTGCACCCCACATCAGCAGGGAACGCCTCTTCTGCCGTTTCATGCCTGCCGCCTCAGATAAATGGTCAGGCGCAACGTTGCCCCAATCTCTGCATTGCCCGCATCTTCGCGCCGAAACGCCAAGTCATTGATGGCGACTGCCGGCATCTGATTGAGAAGATCGATCATGAACAACCGGATATCCATATACCTGCCATGCAATGGCAATTGCACCTGATACCGGCTCATCCCAATCTCACGATCCCGCAGCCAGGTGTATTCCGCCCGTTGCAGATGAATATCATTGGTTTCGGCGATATCGAATATCCTGGCAATTTCCTGCCCGGCATGGCTTTCATGCGGCAGGCTCTGATAGAAAGCCAGTAGCGGAGACGCGGGCGCATGAGTTCTCTCGGAACTGAAAGGCTGCGATTGCAACTCCAGGATCTCTTGCTCAAGACGTCTGATTTCACTGATATCGGGCAGCAGGACAACCGCAGCCACAATCGCTGCGCCAAACATCAAGGCGATGCCCAGCCAGCCTTGCCGACCTGCTTCCTGCAGGTGAAATCGAAACAACCACAGCAGGTTTTTCATGACCCCGTAGCCCACACCGCTTCAATATTGAATATGTATGGCCCGGCTTCGCTGCGTTCCTGCCGAAGCAGAAACACCTCATCCAGCATGGCCTGGGTATCCAGCGCCTGCACATACTCAATGATTGTGTCTGTACCAGATGCCTCCGCCGTGATGCGCAGTTTTCTCTTGCGGGCGTCCGGCTCAACAGCGAGCAGCCTCACCTCAGGCACATCAATACTTTCCAGCGCAGCGAATAATGACTCCCAGGGCAACACCAGTTCTGCCATGGCCGACTGTATCGCAGCAACTTCCTCCTGGCGCAGTCTGTCTGCAGGTTCAATGCGCGCCTTCTGTCGCGGCTGGCGGAGTTCATCGGCTTCCGCCTGCAGCAGGACCATCCGGGAATTCACGTAATACATTGCGTATATCAGCAGCAGCATGGCTGCAATGCCGAGCCCCAGCATGATGCGGGCCATGAATTCATGCCTGTTCTTCCCGCCGCCATGGTTCAAGTTGAGTTTTCGCATGGTCTAGACCTCCACCAGCAGTTGGGAAAACGCATCAGGATGCTCGCTGCCCGCTCCATGCGGTTTTACCGGTATGACCTTGCGCGCAAACATATCAGCAGCAGGCACTTTTCCGGGCCAATACAGCACCACTGGCCAGCCACGATCCGGTTTCCCCAGCAGCGCCGATTCACGTGTAATAAGTGTTTCCAGCAAAACAGAAAATGCTTCGGGCGCTTCCGTACCTATGTCATGGGAGCTAACTGCTCCCCAATGTCCGTCTTCAAGCAGTGCAAGATCCAGCCGGCCCGGCTCCTTGACGGCGAACCAGACTGACCCATGCCGCAGCATGCGGCGACTTTGGTTGGCGCCGGCCATGATTGCCGGATAAACAGCGCCGACTTTTATGCGGTTTTTTGCCAGGACCGCGTTCAGGGCGACCAGCAATTCGAGACTTACACCGCTTGCCAGGGAAGATGCATCGGGTGCAGGCGTGCTCATGCGCAAATCCCATTGTCTGGAAGGTTCGCCATACGCGAGATAGAAGCAATGCCGCAGGAATGCATGCCGTTCCTGCCGGTTCGCAAGCTGGTCCGACCATGGAATCAGCGTGTATCGCGCAAAATGCGCGGAAAGTACGACATCCGCAGCCGGTGCATGCCAGCTGCCAATGCGTAGAATGTACTCAAGCGCTGTCATTGCCGGCTGCCACTGCGGCACGCCAGGCATCTGCTCAACCGGTATGACCTGTCGTTGTGTCACCTGCTTGCGCAGGACGCCTGACACCTCCATCAGGCTAACCTGCTGCGGTGCCAGGAAAATCCTCAGGCGCTTATGCCAGTGAAGTGACACGATTGATCTCCTGCAAAGTAGTTTCCCCGCGGCGCAACAACTCCAGCGCTGCCTCCCGCATGCTGCGGGTACCGTTGGCTCTGGCCGCTTCCTTGATCTTGCGCACTGGTTCACGCGTCACAATGAGCTCACGGATTTCATCGTTGAAACACAGCAATTCGGCGATGGCCTTGCGTCCCTTGTAACCGGCACCGTGGCACTGGCCGCAGCCGCGGCCGATGCGGAAATTGAAGTCTTTCCATACAGTTTCTGGAATTCCCGATTTCCTCAGCAGGTCGGGGTCCGGGGTATCGACGGCTGCGCAGTTGGGGCAGATAACGCGCACCAGCCGCTGCGCCATGATGCCGTTAATGGCCGAAACGAAGCTGTAGGGATCCACATTCATGTTGGTAAAACGGCCGATCACATCGAATACGTTGTTGGCGTGCACCGTGGTGAGCACCAGGTGACCCGTCAGGGCGGATTGCACGGCGATCTGCGCTGTTTCGGCATCGCGGATTTCGCCTACCATGATCTTGTCGGGGTCGTGCCGCAGGATGGAGCGCAGCCCGCGGGCAAAGGTCAGGCCCTTCTTCTCATTCACCGGAATCTGCAGCACGCCCGGCAACTGATACTCGACGGGGTCTTCAATGGTAACGATCTTGTCCTGCCCGTGATTGATTTCGGCGATGATGCCGTAGAGCGTGGTGGTCTTGCCTGAACCCGTAGGCCCGGTCACGAGCAGCATGCCGTACGGTTCACCAGCCAGCAGCCGGAAACGTTGCATGATGTCGGGCGCGAAGCCTAGTGCGTCCAGGCTCAGGCCTTTGGATTCATCGCTGACGGCCTGGCGGTCCAGCACGCGCAAAACGGCATCCTCGCCAAAAACGCTGGGCATGATGGATACACGCAGATCCACCTCGCGTCTCTGCACCAGCACCTTGAAGCGGCCGTCCTGAGGAATCCTGCGCTCGGCAATATCCAGTTCCGACATGACCTTGATGCGAGAGATGGCCTGTTCCGCCTGTTCCAGCCCGGCCATGCTGCCCGCCATGCTGAGCACGCCGTCGATGCGGTATTTGATGGTGAGCCCGCGTGCGTCGGTTTCCATGTGGATGTCGCTGGCTCCGGCCTTGAGGGCGTCATACAGGGTAGAACGTACGAGTTTCACCACTGGGCTCGCATCTTCGCTGATGGATTTGAAGGAAAGATCTTCGACGCCGTCCGCACGCATATCGCCCCTGGCCTCGCCCGGTTGAAACCCGTCCATGGCCCGCAAGTTTTCTTCATGACGGGCGAGGAAAGCGGAAATATCCTTGCGATGCGCCAGCGTCCAGGTGACGGGTTGCATGAGCAGCTCACCTACCCGCGTTCGCAGATGCCGATCGAATGCATCGGCGAACACCAGCAGCAGGCCTTGGTCACGGTCACGCAATGCCACGCACTCGTGTCGCGCGGCTTCGGCGAAAGGCAGTACATCGAAATCCGGCACACATTCATGCATCTGCTGCATCTGCAGCCACGGGTAATGCAGCAGCCGGGCCAGCGCTTCGACATATTCTTCCGGGGTGAGCCCGGACAGATCCTCAAGCATGTCCAGCAGAGGGCGTCCGTTTTGCTGCGCGAGCGTCCTGGCTTCCGCGATTTTGGCTGCATCCAGCACAGGCAGCGACACGTGCTCCGCCATGATATTCATTGCATGCTCCCTGCCAGCTCAAAGATCGGCATGTACATGAGCGTCACGACGGCCCCGATCACCAGTCCGATCACTACCATCAACACCGGCTCCAGCAGGCGGGTGAACCAGTCCACCGCACGGGCGATCTCGTCATCGTAGAAAACGCCGATGCGCTCCATCATTTCGCCCATGCGCCCCGTGCGCTCACCAACGCGCAGCATGCGCAAGGCCACCGGCGTCGTCAGGTTGTGCAGTTCCATGGAAACCGACAAGGGCTTGCCCTCGCGCACCTCGTGTTCAACATGGGTCAGCCCTTCCCTGAGCATGGGCTGCAGCAATGGCGATACCATCTGCATGCCTGTCACCAGCGGAATGCCCCCGCTTAGCAGCATGCCCAGCGTGCGGTAGAAACGGGCAAGCTGGTAGACGCGCAGGGTTTCCCCGAAGGCCGGCAGCTGCCATAACCAGTCGGATAGCCTGCGGCGAGAAGTCGGCAGAGAAGCAATGTAGATAGCGGCGGCAGCGATTGCTGCGAACGCCAGAAATACCTGTCCACCGCGCTCCTGCATGAGCCTTCCCCATCGCAGCAGCAACTGCGACATCCACGGCAGGTCGGCGCCCGAATTCTCGTAGATGGTGCTGAAACGCGGCACCACGTAACCCAGCAGAAACAACAGCACCAGTCCGCCCACCACGATCAGCAACACCGGATAAATGGAAGCGGTGACAATCTTCTTGCGAACTGCCTCCAGCTGAACCTGGTAGGCGACATGCCGCGCCAGCGTATTGGTCATATCGCCCGTACGCTCGCTTGCCCTGATCATTGCGACATAAAGCGCAGGGAACACCTGGGGAAAGCGTTCCAATGCAACCGACAACGGCAATCCCTCATACAGCGCGGCCATGACACCCTGCAGCACGGCACGCGATTCCGGCTGATGGGCCTTCTCGCTGAGCGCTTCCATGGATTCAACCAGGCTCAGGCCGGACTCGAGCAGAAGCAGCAATTCCTGGCTGAACAGCAGCAGGCTGAAGGAGGATTTCCTGAAAGGCGAAAGCCTGGCATGTCGGGCAGCCGATTTGACGGCCAGTACGGAAAAACCCTGGGCTTCGGCTTGCGTCTGGGCCTGGGCGGCGTCAGGCGCTTCCAGCGCCAGACTGCTGACATCGCTGCCGCGCACCACTTTCAACTCAAATTTCACCGAGTGCTCACCAGTTCACGATGTCGGCCGAGGTATCGGTACCGCCGGCATGCCCGTCGCTTCCCAATGACAGCAGGTCATACTCGCCATGCTGACCTGGGCTGGCATACTGGTATGGCTTGCCCCACGGGTCCTGCGGCACCGCCTTTTGCAGGTATGGCCCGGCCCAGCGGCTTTCTCCCTGCGGCGGGCTATTGAGTGCAGCCAGACCCTGTTCAGTAGTCGGATAACGCCCGGTATCCAGCCGATATTGATCAAGCGCCTTGCCCAATGCATCAATCTGCGCACGTGCCGCCTTGACTTCCGACTTGCCTATCTGGGAGAAGTATCGTGGGCCGACATACCCAGCCAGCAGACCGATAATGACCATGACGACCAGCAACTCCAGCAGAGTAAAACCGGCGTGGCGTTTGCAAAAATTAGGCATGGATATTCTCCTCATGGCTGTAAACGAAAAAACAGGAAACTCAGTGGCGACTGTTCCGCTGTCGCGCCTGCCGGAACGAATCCGGGAATACTGAGTTCGATGAAAGGTGAGTCCGTCTGGCGAAGCCGAATGGCATCAGGCATTTGTTGCGGGGATTCTGCAGTACATGGCGTCTTGACATACAGCGTGCTGGAAGCAGCGCTTGTTTTACGGTTCTCATCCATACCCGTGACGTGTGTCGTGAACGTCACCCAGTTGTCGTCGAGCGGAGCGGATTGCTGTTGCGGTGACGGCGTTTTCAGCTCAGTAGCATCAACGCCGTTGATGGCCTGCCGGCTGTAAGGCGCGGTCAGCGGCTGCACGGCGTAACCCGGTGCTGGCGCCTTCCCCTTAGCACGATACTGCACGGCAGTAACCGTACGGCCAATGCGATACACAGGCTTTGCTGCCTCGGGCAATGCCGAATATGCCGCCTCCACCGGCAGCCCCTTGAACCCTGCGCGCGATACATCACTGATCCTGAAATACTGCGTGCCCGGTTTGCTCTCGTCGTAATCTGCCCTGTCACCCAGGACGGTCATGACCTGCAGCCCGAATATGCATTCGGTGGCTGCATCATTCCGCCAGACGAATTCACGCACATGCGCCAGCTCACGGTTGCGGTATTGGGTCAGGCCGTTATTCATGACGACAGGGCGCGTGTCCATCACCACCAGTCGAAACCCCGGCAGCGGTGGCGCAGCGTTGCTGGCGGGAAATACCGCACAGCGGTCATGCTTTCCGGGTGCTGCCTTGCGTGCAGGCCTGCTTCCGAAATTGCCAGCCACGTGGCACAAGGCATAGGCGCTGACGCCGCCTTCCACGGCAAAACCTTCAGCCGGCAATGCCACGAAACCCTGGGCAAGAGCATGAGCCGGAACCCAGAGCGCCACCGCCATCGGCAGCGTCATTGCTTTCAATGCATGAGCGCGAAACATGGCTAGCTCCCCTGGAAATATCGGCCCAGCTGCTTGAGCTGTGCTTCGTCAAGCAGTCCCGCCGACTGGCGGATATTGATGATGTCGTTCACCAGCGTGTAGCGGGCGCGGCTCAGGTCCAGCCGGCTTGCGAACAGCTTCTGCTGCGCATTCAGCACGTCGATGTTGGTCCGGATGCCGGCAGCAAATCCTTTCCGGGTGCCGGTCAGGGCGATGTCAGCGGATTTGGTCGCCTGCTGGTAAGCCTCTATGGTCAGCAGACCGCTGCGGATGCTGTTGTAATACCTGCGCACATTAGCTGCCGCCTCGCGCATCCTGAGATTGAGCTGCTCTTCGGCCGCCTGTAGCCGGTCCAATGCCTGCCGCACACTGGCGCTGGTATATCCGCCCGCATACAGCGGCATGTTGAGCTGCAGGGCTAGCGTGGTGGTATCGAAACTGAGGCCGATGGTATTGTTGGTATCGTTCTCGCTGTAGGAACGCACGCCCACCAGGTCTACCGTCGGGTAGTGGCCGGCGCGCTTGCGCTCCACGTCATGGCGAGCCGCCTCAAGCGCGAAGCGCGCCTGCAGGATGTCGGGATTGTTCGTTTCCGCATTGCGCAGCCAATCATCAAGCAACGCATATTCGGGCACCTCGACCGGCAGGCTGCCGATATTCAGATTCGCCAGTTCGACTGGGGTATGACCGGTGATATCGCCCAGCGTCTGCCGGTGGATTTCAAGGGAATGCTCGGCTTCAATGCGTTCCGCCCGCGCGAGGTCAAGGCTAGCCTGCGCTTCGCTGACTTCCGTTACCGTACCTTCACCATGCTCGTAACGCCCCTGCGCCTGGTCAAGCTGATGCTGCACCGCCTCCATCTTGCTGGTCGCCAGCCGCATCCTTTCTTCCGCATACAGGATTTCAAAATAGGCCCCGGCAATGCGTGTCATCAGGAAGGCGTTTTCCTTCGCCATTTGCGCCTCGCGGCCCCTGACCGTAGCCTCTGTGCTGCGATAGAAGGCCAGCGACTCCTTGTTGAAGACGGGCTGGCGCACGCTCAATGCGTAATTCTTGAGGTTATAGTCTGACTGCGTTTCCACCGGGCCGAGCAAGGTGTCAGCCGTGCGGTCGGTCGAGCCTTCGCCCACGCTCATGGCAAGCTGCACCTTGGGAAAGAACAGGGACCGCGCTTTGTTGATTTCCTCTCGCTCGGCCTCGGTCAGCGCCACAGCACTGCGATAGCGTGCGTCGTACTCCAGCGCTTTCTGGTACAGGCTCAGCAGGTTATCTGCGGCATGGGCCGAAGGAATGCGTGGTGTCACTGCAAGCAGCACAAGCATCAGCATGAAACCGGTATTACGCACCTCATTCCTCCTTCATGGATGCGGCAATGCGCTTGATCAGCGGATGCATCAGATAGGTCAGCAAGGTACGTTCTCCGGTGCGAATCACGATCTGCACCGGCATACCTGGCTGCAGCCGTCGCTCTCCCAGCTGCTGCATCCCCATGGGCGTGATGGCAATGCGGGCCAGGTAATAACTCAGCGGCAGACCGCCAGTCTGTTCAGTCAGCAGATCACTGGAAATTGTCCTGACTTCGCCCTCCAGCAACAGCTGCGGCGAATTGGAGAAACTGGAGAAGCGCACGTCCGCCAGTTGCCCCGCATGGATACGATCAATCAGGTGCGGTGGAATCTTGGCATCAAGCAGCAGGGATGCATCCACCGGCACAATGTCCATGATTTTCTGACCCGGCTGGATGACGGCGCCTATCGTGTGGATCTGCAGGCCTATCACCTGCCCGGTTGCCGGTGAGGTGATACTGATGCGCCGCAATTCATCCTGCAGCGGTTTGTAGCGCTCTGCAGCAGTCTGCGACGCCAGCGTGACCTGAGCCATCTCAGTATCGATTTCCTTGCGCTCCGTCTGGCGCCGGGCATCAATGCGCTGCCCCAGCTCCAGAATGGCCTTGCGGCTATGCAGCATACTGGCTTCGGTATTGGCGATTTCGCCATGCACCTGGGCGACCTTCTGTTCCAGTTCATTCTGCTGGTTCCGCGGAACGTAGCCTTCCCCGGCCAGCTCTCGTATGCCTTCCAGCTGGCTTTCAAGCAAGGTGAGCTGCATGCGGTAGCTGCGCAATACGCCTTCATACCCGCTGATCAGCGCGTTCTGCCCGGCGATGGATTCGTTGAGACCTGCAATATCCGCCTGCAGTGCCTGTCTTCGCGCTTGCAGCAGCTGGGATTGGTTCAGCATGTGCTGCCGCACATCCGGGTCATGCTGGCTGGTCAGCAAATCAGGGTGAAAGCTGATAGTGCCTGCTCCCGCCTTTTCAGCGCGCAAACGGCTCTCCTGTGCCAGCAGGCCCAGATAATGCTGACGGATTTCCTGAGCCCTGGCCTGTGTCGCCGTGTCATCCAGCCGCAGCAGCACATCGCCGGCCCGGATCATCTGGCCTTCATGCACCAGGATTTCACTGACGATGCCGCCCGTGAAATGCTGGATCACCTTATGGCTGCCTTCCAGACTCACAATCCCCTCAGTCGGCACGCCTTCATCCAGTGGGGCGAACGCGGCCCAGGCGAGAAAACCGCCAAATCCCAGCAGCAGTATCAGCATGCCGATGCGGCTGGCGCTTCTGCCGTCCGCATGCCGGGCAATGCCCGGCTGCAAATCAGACATTGCCTCCGGTGTTACGGCCTTGAGCCTTGGCTTCGCGGCATTCGTCATGCGGCCTCCGCGGCCATCTGCCGTGCGTGGTTCAGCTCCGCCATCACCAACTCGCGCGGGCCGTAATGCGAAACCTTGCCATGCCGGAGAATCAGCAACTGATCCGTGATCTTCAGTATGTTCGAACGATGCGAGACCAGCACGATGGTTTTGCCCTGGCTTTTGAGTTCGGCCAGCGCATGCAACAGCCTTGCGTCGCCATGCTCGTCAAGCCGTGAATTGGGTTCATCCAGCACAATGAGTGCAGGTTTTTTGTATAGCGCGCGCGCAAGCCCCAGCAACTGCTGCTGCCCGCCAGACAGCAGATGTGAGGATTCCGTCAGTAAAGTGTCATAGCCTTGGGGCAGGCGCAGGATGCTCTCGTGGATGCCCGCCAGCTGGGCGGCAGCAACCACCTCTGCGGCATCAACTTCGGCAAACCGGGCGATGTTGTCGGCCACCGTTCCTTCCAGCAATTCGATGTCTTGAGGCAGGTAACCCAGCTGCGATGACCATTGCTGTGCAGTCAGGGCTTCCGCCGGCAAGCCATCAAGCGTGAACGTCTCGGCCTGCCATGGCACAAGTCCCGCCAGGCAACGCGCCAAGGTGGTTTTGCCCGAGCCGGAAGGTCCCATCACGGTCGTGATGCGGCCGGGCTGCAGCTCAAGGCTAATGCCATCAAGCACAGGGTGTGTCATGTGAGGCAATTGCACGACCAGATGCTCGATAACTACATGGCCGCGCTGGGGAGGCTCTGCCGGCGGCATTATGAATTGACGATGGTCAGGCTCTGATTTTTCTTCGCCACCCTGCAGCAGCTGATTGAGCCGTGCAGCAGCCTGGCGCGCCTGAATGAACTGACGCCAGGTGCCGACAATCGCATCGAACGGCTGCAGCGCACGCGTGATCAGGATGTTGGCGGCAATCATGGAGCCGATGGTGATCTTGCCATTGATCGCCAGCAGCGCGCCCAGACCCAGCATTAGCGACTGGATGCTGTAGCGGACAAAGCGGTTGACCGAGCTGTTTCTCGCCTGGATGCCGTGCGCGGCACTGTCGAGCGAATTCCACTGTGCCTGCAGGCGATGCCAGCGCTCCAGCAGGTGCGGAATCATGCCCATGGCATGCAAGGTTTCAATGTTGCGCGCCTTGCTTTCAATGAAGCGATTGCCCGCAGAGGCAGCCGCTCCGGTCTCTTTCAACGGCTGGTCACTGCTGCGCTGATTCCATAACGCCAGGCCGAACTGGATCGTGCAGAACGCAATTGCCGCCATGCCGAGCACGGGGTGCAGGATGAACAGCACGGCCACATACAGCAGCGTCCACGGCATATCGAAGAAGGCGAACAGCCCGGTGCTGGTCATGAAGTGCCTGATCTGCGTCAGGTTCTGCATCGTTTCCTCGGCCCGCACCGATTGCCTACCCGCACTGGCGGCAAACCCTTGTGTGAATACGCGGCTGCCCAGCAGCTGGTCGAACTTGACGCCCGCGCGGACGGCAACGATAGAGCGCACCCATTCGCAGAATGCCATGAGCACCAGCAGGAAGCAGGCGATCAGCGTGACAGCATAAAGAGTGAATTCATTCCTGCTGCTCATGACCCTGTCGTAGAGCTGCAGCATGTAGAGCGTGGGCACTAACATCAGCAGGTTGGTCCCCAGGCTGAACAGCGCTACCGATGCCAGCTCGGTCCTGAACAGCCTGAGGTATTGCTGCAGCGGCTTGTTCACGATGCTGCACCTGCTGCTTCCTGCACCGGTCTCGCGGCTTGCAGCGAGGCCAGCACATCATCGGTTTTCCCAAAACGCAGCACCTGCCCGCTCACCATCACCAGCAGAAAATCCGCCACCGCCTTGATACCCTGCAGGTGGCTGACGATGGCAAAGGTTGTGCCCTGAACGCTCATCTCATGCACCACGCGATGCAGCACCATTTCGCCAGCCTCATCGAGATTGGCGTTGGGCTCATCTAGGATGACGATACGCGGGTTGCCGTAAATCGCCCTTGCCAGCCCGACCAGCTGCCGCTGGCCGCCGGAGAGGAATTCGCCCTCATGGCCGATGCGTGTTTCCAGCCCATCCGGCAGTTGTGCAACCAGATCACGCATCGCCAGCCGGTCGATGACGGCATCCAGCATGCCTTCGTCAACCGGCCCAAAGCGGCTGATGTTCTCGGCCAGCGTGCCGTCGAACAGCTCGATGTCCTGGGGCAGATAACCGATATGACGGCCCAGCGCCTTCTTGTCCCATTGGTAGGCGTCAACGCCGTCGAATCTGACCTTGCCGCTACCAGGCGGCTGCAGTCCGGCCAGCAACCGGAGCAGCGTGGATTTGCCCGATGCGGCCGGGCCAGTAACCAGCAGGACTTCACCCGGGTTGAGCCGGAAACCGACATTCCGCAGCAGCGGTTCACGTCCACCCTTGCGGGATTCGCCGGGGGTGTAGCTGACGTTTTCCACCGTGATTGCCCCAGTCGGCGGCGGCAACGGCATGCCTTCTTCTCGTAGGGGGAAATTGCTGAACAGGCTGCCCAGTCGATCATAGGCATCGCGCGCATTGGCAAGCAACCGCCAGTGATCGACGAGCTGAAGGAATGGCGACAATGCGCGTGCCGCCAGGATGGAAGCGACTATCATGCCCGCCGGACCGTAAGGCATCACACCTTGTATTTCCAGATAGCAGCCCGCGCCCAGCACCAGCGAAGCCTGCATCACCTGCAACATGCGTGAAGCTGCGGCACTGCGGCCTGCGATCTCGGACGCGCGAGCCTGGTTGAGCAAAAAGGCCTGCTGCCTTTGCTGCCACCTGTCGTGCAAACCCGGCAGCATGCCCAGCGCACGCACGATTTCAGCTTTTCTGCTGGCCGCCGCGAAATAGCCATGGGCGGCGACGGCATGCCGGTTGGCCTCCTGCATGCGCGGGCTCACACGATACTGGTTATAGACGGCAATCACGCTCTGCAGCGCAATACCGACCAGCGCCATCCACCCAAGCGGGATGGATGAGGAAAACGGCGGCGACAAATATCAGCACATAGGGGATATCCACGAGCGCCAGGATCGCCGGGGAAGAGATACATTCGCGCATGGCGCGGAAATCGGAAAACACCTGCTGGATAGGAAAATCGACGACTTTCATGCGCGCCTCAAAAGCGGCATGAAACAAGCGGGTCTGCAGCGCATCGCCAAATGCCTGCGATGCCTCGCGCAGCATCTTCCTGCGCACCCACTCCAGCGACTCCATCACGAGATAGATGAAGACCGCCATGCCTGTCAGCATGCCCAGCGTCAGCGCATTGCGGCTATGGATTACGCGGTCATAAACTTCCAGCATGTACCACGACGGCGTCAGCACCATGAAATTGATGAAAAGCCCAAAGAAAATGACCTGGCGGTAATAAGGCGCCAGATCAGCAAGAGCTTCCCCAAGAATACTTTTTTCGTTTGCCATAAACACCACAAATGGCGGGCGCCAGGGCGCCCGCCGCACTGCTGTTACACAACCACGATATCGCTGGCTGCCAGGGAGTTGACGCCTGTCAGGACTGCGATGTCCACCGCTGCTCCGCTACCGTTGCCATCCGCGTCGTACTTGAGCGTATGGGTGGTGGTATCGAAGATCAGGTAGTCATTCGCATCCCCAGCCGATGCGCCCGCGCCGACCACCAGGTTGGCAGCCGAGAAGCCGACCAGGGAAGCATATTGGTCGGTATTCAGCTCCAGCTTGTCGGTACCGCTGGTGAAGTCGGTGACGGTGTCCACACCAGTCAGGTCGAAGGCGGTGTCGACATAGGTCTGCACCTCGTCGTCGTCACCCGTGACCACCATCTGGTGCACCTTGCCGAACACGAAAGTGTCAGCGCCGGAGCCACCAGTCAGCGTGTCGTTACCGCCATTGCCGACAAAACGGTCGGCTTGGGTCGTGCCGATGAAGGTCTGGGTGTTGCCATTGCCCTCGAAGGTCAGGCCGTTGGCGGTAATGCCGGAGGCATCCACGACTACGTTGTTGATGGTGCCGCCGTTGTTGCCCAGGGTGTTGGAAAGATCAGCTACCGTGCCGTTGGCGGCGAAGTAGTAATGATCGTTGAGCAGTTGCAGGTCGGTGTTTTCAACATTTAGACGGCCAACCGTGCCGCCCACCTGCACCACTTCCATTTCCTGGAAATTGGCGTCGTTGAGGACAACCGTGCCGTTGGTGGTGTTATTGGCGCCGATACCCGTGGTGATGCGCAGGGTGTCGGTGTCGTCACCGCCGATAATGACGTCATGCTTGGCCCCGGTGGCGATCCATTCCTTGTTGCCGTCGTCAGCCTTGGAGGTCGTACCCTGTACGCCGCTGCCGAAGCCGCCGATGAGGAAAATGTCATCGCCTTCGCCGCCGTCCAGGTGGTCCGCACCGCCATGGCCTACCAGCAGGTCGTTGCCGCCATTACCGTAGACCACGTCATCGCCCAAGCGCATGGTGGCGTAATCCACACCTTCGCTGCCGTGCACGATTTCGCGTGCGCCTGCCGTTTCATTGGCACCGTCAATACGGGTGAAGCTGCCTTCCTCGCCTTCGCTTGCGTCGTAGATCATGTCTACGTTATGGAACAGGTTGGCAACGGAATAATCCTCAAACTGGATCGCAGCCTTGTCATATTCCACTTCCACCGCACCGACGATGTCTTCTTCCGGTTCGAACTCGGCTTCTTCAAATTCGAGTTCGATGGTAACGGATTCAGTCGGACCGCCAGCAACGCCGTAGATATGGGTACCGGGGTTCAGGAAACCCAGGCTCAGCGATTCACCATTACCTTCGAGTTGCTCGGCGGAAAGCTCGATGTTGACGCCGCTGGCTAGCTCTATACGCTCGATGCCGGTGAAGGTTAACGTTTCATCAAAATCACCGGAGGTGGTGAAAGCCAGGGTATCAACAGCGTTATAACCTGCAACGCTGCTGGCAGCGGTGCTGATGGCGGAAGAGCCGGGACGGGTGACGATGTTGAGGCGAACGTCGGTTTCGATTTCTTCCGACATTTCCTCGTCTTCTATTTCTACCCACTCCTGCTCGACGGTATCGAAGACATACAGCTCGCCTTCTTCCTCTTCGCCGCCCTCTTCCTCTTCTTCCTCGCCCTCTACTTCTGTGATATCAACATATCGGGCTTCTTCGCCCTCATTATCAAGACCGGAAACGCCGCCCTCGATGATGACAGGCAGATCCAGCTCACCGCTGATTGTGAAGGTGTCATTACCATCACCGCCAAACAGGACATCGTTGGAGGTCACGAGGAAAACATTGCCATTGACAGTCTCGTTACCAGCGGTGCTGTCGCCGCCTTCGATATAGTCGAAACCATCTCCCCCTGAGAGGATATCGTCACCGTCACCGGCGAAAATCACGTCATCGCCAGTCCCAGCCGAGATGATGTCGTTGCCTGCTCCAGCATAGATATTGTCGTTGCCATTGCCGCCGTCGACGATATTGTTGCCATCACCCGCATCAATCACATCGTCACCATCGCCGCCTGAAATGATGTCATTGCCAGATCCGGCAAGGATGATGTCGTTCCCACTGCCGCCATCGACGATATTGTTACCGGTATTGGTTGTGCCGTTACCGGTCGTGATGAAGTCATCCCCGCTACCGCCATCCAAAATATCATTGCCAAGGCCGCCGGTAATGATGTCATTCCCGCCCTTGCCATAAATGATGTCATTGCCGGCGCCGCCATCAATGATGTTGTCCAGATTGTTGCCGTATACCACGTCGGCACTATTCGTGCCCGTGTAAGAAGTTTCTGTAGGGCTAAAGTATTTGATAGCCATTTTTTATATGCTCCTAATCAGGTCTAGCTTGTAAGAGTCACGTTGAGAGACTCATCGCTGTGGCAGCAAAGCTGCCACAGCCCTTAAAGCGGTTGATAACACCGCACCTACTTACCCATTAATACGGATTGGTATGTGCCGGTGAAATCGAACCCCCGGGAGGGACGAAGCCGGTGACTGCTATCTCAATGAAAGGATTGCCAGTCACCCCATCTCCGGACAGTTCCTGGAAAGTCTGGCGCAGTCTGATGGCTTCACTGGACGTATAGTTGCTTGGAGCGCTGGAGTTGCACGGCGCTTTGACGTAGGTCATACCTGAAGCAGTGACAGTGCTGCCGTCGTCATCCTGGTAGTTCACGTCCATGGTGAAGTTCACCCAGTTGTCGTCAAGATCGGCTTTCTGCTGGGTGGAAGATGCCGTCCCCGGATAGGAATTCAGGCCATTGATGGAAGGGCTGGAGCCAAGGCCGGTCAGCGGTTGGTCATCATAGGCGGTGCCGCGATGCTGCACGGAGGTGTAAGTCCGACCAATGCGGAATACCACATCTGCAGGAATCGGGATCGAGGAGTAACCAGCGCTGATGGTCAATCCCGAAAATCCACCGCGAGCGAGATCATTGACTTCGAAATACTGATTGCCAGCAACCGTGGTGTTGTACTCAGTGCTGTTCATGACCACTTTGGCGCCATAAATGCATTCGTAGTTACCACCGGTCTGTTTGCGCCACACGTATTCCGTGACAGTACCCACCTGCCTGTTAGTGTTGCCTGTGTACGAGTTATTCATAATGGCCGGACGAGAGGCGGATGCAACCAGACTAAAACCAGTTTCAGGCGCTGATACCTCAGTTGCGGGAATTACCGCACATGTGTTGTTGGCGCCGGAAGTTGGCTTGGTAGTTATACCCAGGCCGAAATTGCCTGTCGTATTGCATAGCGTATAGGGGCTGGTGCCGCCGCTTACCGAAAAGCCGGCGGACGGGAGATTGACCAAGCCCAGGGCCATCGCCTGCGCGGATGCCACCCCAAGTGCGCTCAGTACTGCCAGTTTCAATGTCATGTGTTTCATGATGATTCTCCATTCCTGTATCATTGGCAGGCATTTGTGGCTGCCCGCATCACCAATTCACCAAATCAGTTCAAGCACTTGCACGTTCTTAAGTTGATTCGGTTGAATGCCGTGTGTGGGCAGTCCACAGATGCCTTGAGCACTTGATACTTCTTCCTGTTGCCTTCAATCAAAGCACCTTGCTTCCGCATCTTCATCATCCGCGATTGCTCACTTAGCTCTGACGCTGCATTGTGCGTTCAACCTGATGTCAAACTTCCGGGGATTTTCTCGAAAAAAGCGGGATTTATTCCCGAATGCTCTGAACAATAAAAAACCGCACAGACCATGAGGCCGTGCGGTGAGTGGAGAAGGGTTTTGATCCTAGCTATCGACGCGGATCGAACTCATAAGTCAGACTGAGCCACGCCGCCCTTGGCGCGCCGGGCGCCAGGAAGTTCGTGCTGAGCCAGTCACCTGAATTGTGGTTATACCCGCTGACTCCGATGGCTCCATTGACGGAAGGGGAGAACGGGTTCCGGCCCAGGCGCCCGGCGGTGAAATACTCTTTGTCGAAGATATTATTCACCTGAAGGCCCAGCGTCCATTCCGGCGCCACCTTGTAGCTGGTCTGGAAATTAAACACCATATAGCCGTCCACAGTACCCGGGTTGGAAGCTGGCCTACGCCGTACCGTGACACGATCGCCAGTCGTCTCATCCCGGTAAGTATCAATGAGTGTGACACCCTGCCTGTGCTCGTTATTCTCGTTGCCGCGCACGTACGACATTGAGTGGGCAACAGCGGTTAACCCGACCTGCCACTTAGGCGTGACCTCATAAGTCAGCGTTGCATTGAGGTTGTGCAGCGGCACGCCCGGCATGCGGGAACCTGACCTGACCAGGATGCTCCTGCCGTAATCCTCGTTCCCGAATAAATTCTCTTCTGAACTGCTGTTGTTATCAGCCGCCATGCGGAATCTATCCCGGAACGTGGCTTCAGTCATTGAGTAATTCACGCTCAAGCGAAACTTGCTGAATGAAGCGGTGATGCCTGCCTCTAACCCCTGGCGCCAGGTATCACCTACCGTCGCAAAAAAGCTTCTATTGCCCGGGAACGTTATCAGGTAGATGTCATCCTCGAGTTCCGTACGATAAACACCCAGATTCCAGGTAACGTTATCGCTCCAGTTACCGCGCAGTCCGAAGTCCAGCGTAGTGGCCTTAATTTGGGGCAAATAAGGGTCACCTGAAAGTGTGGAGGGTAAGGAGCAGGAACGATTCTCCGCCAGGCTTCTTGGTAAGTATTCCAAACTTCCATCCGGGTTCTGGTTAACAACAACCGGTGTAGGATCAAATGCGCAACCTAGCTCGATGACCGATGGTACACGCGTGCCCTTGGCCCAATTACTGTAGATGTTAAGCGCTGGTTTTGCTTGCCAGCTGACCCCGAGTGATGGGTTAAGAGAGTAATAGCTGAATTTCTCGGTCTCGGGGGCATTCAGCAGCCTGGTTGCATCAGGCACGATATATCCAGTCGTAGGGCACACACCATCGATACAGACATCGTACTCATTAGGGAAAGCTTCGAATTCGCCCAAATCAAAAACCGTAAAGCCGAAAGTACGCGAGGCGATGGTGTTTTTGCCACGCGTTTCGTTATAACGTGCCGCACCAGTCAAATGCAGGGTTTCAACCGGGCTCCATGTCTCACTGAAATAAATACTCTTGGTGAGCTGGTTTCCTTCAAAATTGTTGTTGCTGATCATCTGGTCTGCAGCCGCATACTGGTCTCGAATCTCGTCCGGCGCCAGATAGACATTGCGCTGCGCATCAAGTAGCCCCAGCATCTGCCCGCTGTCATAGGTCGCGCTGGGCGCATCGATAGAAGCGCCAATCATGAACTTGTGTTTTTCGAAATTCCAGTTGAGCTGGATGGAGGCACCATCCACTTCCTGGTCGATCTGCGTATCGGTCAGCACTGCTGTAGGCGTGCCATCGACGACACCCGCACCGTTACCACCGATTTGTGCAGCACCATCAACGAACAATCGTTGAGTGGGGTCCTCTGGATAAGGCACTTCAAGCGGGTCAAATCCGGTTGCATCTGTGCCGTCCGGACCTTGCGTGTACTGCGCGCATTGAGCTGCATTATTCGGCACATCTATTGCCAGAAGGTGCTTCACGCCATTGGTGTCGTAGAAGTAATACTGCTGAAGGGCATTGAATGCCTTGGAAGTATTATCATTCGGATCAACATCCCGGAGGGTGATCAATACACTCGTATCAAAAACCCAGGATGGTTCCCCGTTAGAGTAAGGTGTCACCGGGCCAGTAGTTAAGGGAGGAACTGCGCCATTTTGCGCCCTGAATCTGAGTGCCTCCCGGTAATTCTTTAAGACCCCATGGAAATTTTCCAATGCACCCTTAACAAATTCAGTTGCATCCGGCCCTAGATCCGCATTGAGGGTATTGGGGGGAATAATTCCCATAAACGCGAAATCGATGAACTCCTGATTCACAGGGTCAAACCAATCATTTGGATTCCGCAGAGGGAGCAAATAGTAGTTAGGCAGTCCGTACTCGTTGTCACTATCAAATAGGCAGGTATACACCTCGCCAGGCCGCAAGTTGCGTAATACCTTTTGTGCGCCATGTTCGGTATATACATCCGCCCCAATCGCATGCCGCCTGCTCTTGCGCTTATACGCCTGGGCGGTGATATTGAAGTTATCCGTTACCCAATAGCTGCCGGAAGCCTGGAATTGCACCAGGGTATTTTCGGTGGTGTCCGGAGAAGTAAACACCCCCTCACGGTCCTGCCGGTACATTTCGCTGGGAATCAGGCCATTGCCCACCAGATCGGTTTTCACCAGAAGGGTATTGAGATTCAGGTCGAGTTTCTCGCCGCGGTAACTGGCCTTGCCGAATACCTGATTGACGCGGCTGGGGGAGTTGTCGCGCCAGCCGTCTTCCATGAAGAAACTGCCAGCGCCGAACAGTGCGAAATCCCCGTTATCCCAGCTGCCTTCCTCATCGGTATTGGCGTTGTTGATACCGCCGGACACTTGCAGCTGCTTGCGGCCGAATGAGCCAGCCAGCACCTCGGCATCCAAACCGGGGTAGTTGAAACCATCTTTGGTGCGCATGGCAACGGCGCCACCCAGGGTGCCCAGACCGAAGATAGGATTGGAGCCGGGGAATACGTCAAACCCTGCCAGCGCATTCATCGGAATCAGGTCCCAGTTCACCACGTCACCAAACGGCTCATTGACGCGAATGCCGTCGAAGAAGACTGACAAACCTTGCGGCGTGCCGATTTGCGGCCCCGCGGTAAAACCGCGGTATTGCAAATCCATCTGGAACGGGTTGCCCTGATAGTCATTGACGGTGACCGACTGCAACTTGCTGTTCATGAGGTCGGTCAAGCTTATCGAGTTCGAATCCTTGATCTCCTGCGCGGAGATACTCTGCACATTGCCTGGAATCTGCTCCTTGGTCAGTGCAAGACCCGGCATGGGGCCGATCTCGTGATAGCGCTGCGAGCGCACGTCCACTGTCTTGGTGCGCACGGTTTCATTCTCAGCGCCTGACGCCGCGCGACGGATGACAGCAGTGTCGCCCTGCATCACGGCCTGCAAGCCGGTACCCATGAGCAGCCGGCGGAAAGCATCCGTCGGCTCCATGTAATCGTTGATGGCAGGCGCGGTTTTGCCGGCGACCAGCTCGTTATCGAACACCACGCTGATGCCCGTGCTCTTGGCGAATTGCTTGAGCGACTCACCCAGCGGTTGCGCCTGCAGCTTGACGCTGACCGGGTCTGCCATTGCAGGCGAGGCAGGACTCAAAGCCGCCGTGGCGAATAGCAGCGCGAGCATGGCCGCGAGCGGTTTTTTCGCCGGCCTCGCTTTCGGTTCGCCCAAAGGTTTGTTGGCGGATTGATCCGCCGGGTTGCCCCTGAATGCTGTCTGCTGCAGTTTTTCTTGTTGTTGTAATTGTTGTGATGGTGTTGCGCCCAATTTCAGTCTCCCCGAAATACAGTCTTCATTAATTGCCCTGACGGATGGGGAGAGAGGCGCCCTGATGTCCGGATTCGGACTTTCTTCCCGAAAATCTCGGGAAATCTTCCCGAGTGGATGGCAGGTTGAATTCGGAGGATGAAACGCCGGCGATCAGCCGTTGCTCAACAGCTGTGTTTCGGTGGAGGTATCCTGCACGCGCACATTGGCAATCTGCGGCAGCATGCGGATGAAATTCTCGATATCGTGCACCTGCAGCACAGCGGTGATCTTGGAAGCGTGGGCATGCCCCCACACCGCGCGCACGGGAATGCGCCGGTAACGCGAGAGCGTCTCGGCGATCTCGCCCAGGGTGGCGTTTTCAAACACCAGCGAACCGCTCTGGAATGCAAAGCCGTCGGCGGCGCTGCGTTGCACCAGGCGCGGCCCCTCGCCCGACATCACCTCGGCTACCTGACCATCGTGCAGGATGACGTAATCGGCAGCTTCATCTTCCGAAGCCTTGGCCTTTTCCACACGCACGCTGCCGTGCTCCACACTGACCCGGACCATATGCTCCATGCGGTTCACCGCGAAACGGGTGCCCAGCACGGTGACGCGGGCGGTGCTGGCTTCCACCACAAACGGTCGCTTGGCGTCTTTCGCCACATCGAATATGACTTCGCCCTGGGTCAGCGAAACAGTGCGCTTGTTACGGTAATAGGTGACGTGAACCTTGGCGCTGCCGTTGAGGATGAGCCGGGTGCCGTCATCCATGGCGATGTTCTTGATCTCGCCGCTGCTGGTGCTGTAGGCGGTCTGCAATACCGGCTGCGATTGCCATTCGTTCCACAGGGCGTGACCGATGATGCCGCTGGCGATCATGAGGAACATGCCGAGCAGGCCCTGCTTGGCGAGCCTTGCCGATTTGTTCTTCTGCTCCAGGAAATCGTCGCGCTTCTGCTGCATGGCCTTTGCCAGCGACTGCAGGCGCGGCGTGGAATCAAAAGCCTCCCAGGTTTCGGCAATGACGTTGTATTCCCGCGCGTGCTGCGGGTTTGACATGAGCCAGGCTTCGAACTTGCCGCGCTCCAGATCATCCGGCTCAGCCCTGCGCATGCGGACGAACCAGCGGGCAGCCTGTTCACGCAAACGTTGGGTAGAGATGGCCATGATGTGCGCCTAGATCATCAGGTCGCGCGCCGCGCGCAGATCCACCAGCGCGCGCATGATATGCCGCTCGACCATGTTCAGGCTGATGTTGAGGCGGGTAGACACTTCTGCCTGGGTCAGGCCATCGATGCGGTAAAGCCAGAATACCTCGCGGCAGCGAGGCGGCAGGCAATCGATGATGTTCTGCAGTGCCTGCAGGCGCTGCTGGATTTCAGCGAGCTTTTCGGGGGAAGGGGTCGTCTGCTCTTCCGTCAGCAGGATTTCATCCTGTTCGTTTGGATCGGCCGGCAGAGGCATGAAGCGCGACATCTCGCGATACTTGTCGGTGAGCACGTTGCGCACGACTGTGCGCAGGTAGGCATGCGGCTGGTCTATCTTCTGACGATCGCGAATGAATGCGAAACGGACGAATGCATCATGCAGGATATCCTGCGCCAGATGCGTGCAGCGGGTTTGCCGGTATATGCCCGGCAGCAGATCGGCATACGCCCACTGCAAATCAAGTCCCAGCCAAAACATTTGCTACCCCCAATCTAGTTATTTGCCGCAGAGCAGAATTTGCATCATAGGCAACATACTATTGATGAGGATGGGAATAGTACTCGAATTAGATTGGGAAATTTTCCCGATGTTGGGCCCTAGCCCTGCAGCTTGAAATCGATGGGAACCAGCACGTTGAATGATTTTTTATCCAGCCCGTTCCTGATAGGCAGGGTGCTCGCGGCTTTTCTGACCATTTCCAGCGCCTGCTCATCGAGCACGCGGTGACCGCTGGAATCCACCAGCGAGATATCCACCAACTTGCCCATGCTGATGCGGGCGCTGACGGTGACGCGGCCTTCTAGATGGCGGCGAATGGCCATCTGCGGATATTTCTTGTTGCGCTCGACCATGTCGTACAGCATCTGTCCATAGCCATCCCAAGCCTCGCTGTCTGTCGCTTCTTGCGGTTGCTCAAGACCTGATATTGCCGAAGTGGAAGGCGGAGCCGTGGCGATCTGCTGCTGTGCCGGCTCGGATGAAGGTGCTGTGGGCGCAGCCTCGATTGCCTCGACAGGTTCGGCGGCCGATTCCTCCTCGGCCGTCTCAGGCACTTCGAAGGTTTCCTGCATCACCGGCGCCTCTGCGGGTTTCTTCGCGGTCAGTATGGGTGACGGTTTCTTCTTTGCCTGTTTGGGCTTTTCCGGAACGGGCTGAGGCTGGGGCGGCTGTGGCTCGACTTCAGGCTGCGGCTCGGGTTGTGCCGGCGCGGGTTCGGCTGAGGTGACCTGCGATATCTGTACTTCCATGCGCAGCGGTGGCGGCGGCAAGGGCTCCTGCCGGAACGGCACGATGAACAGAATGCCGAGATGCAAGGCCAGCGAGATTGCGAATGCAACCGGACTGAGTTCTTTGCGTGGGGCTTGCGTCATGGGAAACGGATCAGGTTAATGGCTTATCCCCGAGAATCAGGCTTTGGTTTCAGGCTGCAGCACAAAGCTGAAGCGCGACACGCCGGCGCGCTGGATGGCCGCCATGACCTTGGCGACCACACCATACTCGACCCCTTCGTCGGCAAAAATCTCGACCGAGAAATCGGCATTGCTGGCGGATTGCTTCAAGCGCGCCTCAAGTACGGACTCGGACAGCGGTGCATCATCAAAATAGATATCGCCCTGGCTGGTGATGCTGATGCGCGAATTCTTGAGCTGGTCTATCGCAATACTGGCATTCGCCTGAGGCAGCTTGACGTCGACCGCGTTCATGAGCAGCGGGGCCGTGACGATGAATACCGTCAGCAGCACCAGCATGACATCCACCAGCGGCGTCACGTTGATTTCGCTCATCATGTCGTCGTTATCGCCCATATTGATAGCCATGCTGCGGGTCCTTTGGGTTCGGGATTAAAAGAACTGCCAGATACGCGAATTCAGATACGCGACTTGAGCACGAGATTCTGGAATGCGTCGGCAAAGAGATTCATTGCCGCCACGGTCTTCTTCACCTTGCGCAGGAAATAGTTGTAAGCCAGCACCGCCGGCACCGCTGCGGCAATGCCGATGGCAGTGGCGATCAACGCCTCACCGATAGGGCCGGCGACGACATCGAGGCCAGCTGAGCCAGTCGCCGAGATATCCTTGAGCGCCTGCATGATGCCCCAAACAGTGCCGAACAGGCCGATGAAGGGTGCAGTGGAACCAATGCTGGCGAGAATGCCGAGACCGCTTTCCATCTGGTTCTTTTCGTCGTTGGACTGGCGGTCTAGCGCGCTCATCAGCATGGTCTTACGGTCGAAAGCCGAGACCGGCATGCGCTGCAGTTCGGACAATTCTTCCAGCCCGGCATGGCAGATGCGCGCAATACGCCCCTTGGTTTCTGAAGCCAGGTTCCACAGGTCATCCACGTGTTTTGCGCCTTGGAAAACGCGCAGGAATTTCTCGTCGAGCTTTCTGTTCCTGCGAAAGGCCATGAATTTCGCAATGGCGACGCCCCAGATCAGGACTGAAAGAAGAACGAGGAGAATGAGTACGGCGTCTACGATGTCAGGTGTGGTGTCCATGCTTTGTATCCGTTCGTTGAAAGTGCGTTGTTAAAAATATGACTGTGAAGCCCTGCAAAACCCTGATATGGGAAATGCAAAAAAATCGAAATATTTGAAATAGGCACTGCCGCAGAACGCTAGCCTTGCGTGACGCCATGGCGGATCGCCAGCCGCAGCATCTCGATGGGAGTGGATACGCCAAGCTTCTGCTTGATCAGCGTGAGGTAATTTGCCACCGTCTTCTGGCTGATCTTGAGCTTGTCGCCGACCTGCTCCAGGCTGGCGCCTTCCGCCACCAGCCGGAATATCTCGAACTCGCGCGCCGATAAATGACCGAACGGGTCCTCGCCGTTGAGACTATGCATCGCCATTTTGTGCGCCATGCCTGAGCTGATATAGACCTTGCCCTGCGCCACTTCCTGCACCGCCGTGACCAGTTCCTCGGGCGAGCCAGTCTTCACCACGTAGCCACGCGCGCCAGCCTTGAGTACCTGGTTCGCAAAGGCCACATTCTCGTGCATGGAGAAAATCAGCAGCCGCGCGGCAGGATAACGTGCCCGTATGCGCCGCAGCGCTTCGATACCGCCCATGCCTGGCATGGAGAGGTCCAGCACAGCTACGTCGGGCAAATGTTCACTGAACAAACGATAGGCCTGCTCGCCGCTTTCGGCTTCGGCCACGACTTCCATGCCTTGCCGCTGCTCGAGCAAACGCCTGAGCCCGGAGCGGACCACGGCATGATCATCGGCCAGCATGATCCTGATGGTCTGTTGTGTATTCAAGATGGCTCCTTTACGGGGATGCTGACAAATATATGGGTGCCTGAACCGGGCGCGCTCGTCAGCCTGAATGTCCCGCCCATGCCTTCCACGCGCTCGCTCATGCCGGTGAGGCCGAAACCCTGGTGATCTTCCGCATCAAAGCCTTTGCCGTCATCGGAAACCATGATTTCAAGCATCCCTGCGTTAAGCCCGGACCCCCGGCGGACGACAATGCCGACATTCCGTGCTTCCGCATGCCTGGAGATATTGGTGAGGCATTCCTGCACTACGCGATAAGCCGTGATGTTGGCAGTGTCGTCGGAACTGTCTATGCCTTCGCCCAGATCCACCGTGCAGGTAATGCCGTGATTGCGCTGCTGCCAGGATGTCAACATCTCGTTCAAGGCTTCGCGCAGGCCGAGGCCGTCCAGCACTTCCGGCCGCAGCCGCAACAGCATCACACGGATCTGGTTGATGACATGCTGCGTGATATCCACGATGGCCTGTGCACTGGCGCGTGCACGTGGAAATTCATTACGGCTCATTTCGAGTAGCGCCGTGCCGTCAACATTGATGGCTGTCAGCGATTGCCCCAGCTCGTCGTGCAGGTCGCGTGCCAGGCTTTTACGCTCTTCTTCCTGCAGATGAATCAGTTGCTGCGCGAGCTTGTGGTTGCGCGTAATGCTCTGCTGCAGGGTATTTGCCATGCGGTTGAATTTTGCGCTGATGCGCGCAAGCTCGGGCAGGCGAAATGATGGCAGACGCGCATCGAGATTACCCTGCTCAAGTTCATCAAGCGCAGACCAGACGTTATCGATGGGTCGTAGCGCCCGGTCCACCGCCCAATACACCATGACGTTGACTGTCAGAAAGAAAATGGCGACCAGTATCAACAGGCCTTCCGTGTCATCCCATACCTCTGCGATTTCATAGGAAGGATCGGGGGTGATGACCAGATTGCCAAAATCGCGGCCATTGATGACGACATGCCGCTGCGTGCCCTGCCAGCCGAAATCCACTTTTTCCATCTTGCGTGTAAACCAGGCGGGCGTTTTCAAGGCAGCGCTGTGCGGGTCGTCGTGATAATTGCTGTCGCGCAGATTACCCTTGGCATCGAAATACTCGATGCGGAAATGGCGGATGTGCTTGAAATCCTCCAGGCTGAAGGGCCGCTCCATTGGATGATAGTCTATGGTGGCTGCGAGGTAGGCGATCTCCGCATCCAGCATATGCGTGACCAGCACGGCTGTGGACTCGATTTCGGCACGCACGTTTTCGCGGGCATTATGCAGCAGCAGGAACGCGCCCAGCAGCATCACCAACATCAGCAGCGCAGTGATCAAAAGATTCAGCAGCACTTTCAGGCTGATTGCATTCAACATGGATTTCAAGCGAACCCCCTCCCTGATTTTTTGCTGCAAGATTTATACCGCTTGTAAGGTTCTGATTCTATTGGGTGAGGTTGTGCAATTTGGTTGTATACAGCCACCAACTGGTTCTAAATTGCAGCCTTGAGTTAAGCCGGGTCTTGGTTTATTTGACGATTAAGGCTCTTATTTCCCTGATATGGGTGTTGAGTCCAGGCAATAAAAAACCCGCCTGAGCGGGTTCTACACAGCAATAGTCGAAACTCAGCTGTGCTTGTAGTGCTTGCGCAGCGGCTTGACCACTTCCCAGCTGGACTTCATGCCCTTGGGGAACACTACGAAATCACCGGCCTTGATTATGACCTTTTCACCGCCCTGTGGGGTGACGTGGATCTCGCCTTCCAGCAGGTAGGCGCTTTCGGTCATGGTGAAATCCAATGGGAATTTGGAAACTTCCTTTTCCCAGATGGACCAGTTGGCTACGCCCAATTCCTTCAGTTTCTCTTCGCTGGGGTTATGTTCTACGATGATGTTCATTGTTAATCCTTGATTCATTAAAAGTAAGTTGAGGCGTCAAATCTGCAAGCGAGCAATCGGCTGCTGTATCGCTTTCAGACCTCAGCGCGCATTTTAACATGCGGCCATTCGCCTCCTGAATGAACCGCCCTGCATACGTCCAGTCCAATTGTTTCCCTAACCTCATCGCAGCCTTTGATGGACCTTTCGCGCCGACTTTTTTTCGGGCAATCTTTCGCGCTGGCTGCGAGCCTGAAGCTCCCCAAACTGATGCCGCATCTCGTGTTGCTTGGCGATTCCATCTTCGATAACGGCAGCTACACCGCTGGCGGTCCGGATGTCATCGCGCAGGTGCGCATGCATCTGCCTGCCGACTGGAAAGCGACTCTGCTGGCGCAGGACGGCGCTGTTACCGGCAGCATTCAGACGCAGCTTGCAAGATTGCCGCTGGATGTCAGTCATCTGGTCCTCAGTGTTGGCGGCAACGACGCCTTGCAGCATTCCGCCATACTCGACATGCCGGCACGCTCTACAGCCCAGGCATTGACGAAGCTGGCTGCTATCATGCGAGATTTTGAAGAACGCTACACCCGCGCTGTAGATGCCTGTCTCGCAGTTCACAGGCCGCTCATCATCTGCACCGTGTACAACGGTAATTTTCCCGACGCCGACTATCAGCAACGGGCTCGCATAGCCTTGACCTTATTCAACGATGTCATCCTGCGTACTGCTACTGCGCGGCAACTGCAGGTAATCGAGCTGCGCCAGATCATCAATCAGCCGCGGGACTATGCCAATCCGATAGAGCCCTCAAGCATAGGTGGAGACAAGATGGCAATTGCGATAACCCGCATCGTGGCGCACAACAGAAGCAGCTCGGGTGCCCAGATTTTCGGCTCATCCCTGTTGGCTGATTGAGCCCCGCCCTCCGCGTCTCCACTTATGTTCAATACATGCGCTCTGCTGACATCGGCCCCAGCAACCAGTCGAATCCCAGCTTTGCTGCCCATGCAGCCTGCGCCTTGCTTTTCACTTCTGTCAGCAATGTCCGGATTCCCATCTCGCGGGCCAGGCCCAGCAACTGTTCGACACATGCCGGCAATTGGGCAGCACTGAATTCAAGTGTATTCGCATCCACAAGTACATGAAGCGAGGAGAGATCCCAGCACGCATGTGCATTCACCATGGTTGGAATGCCTGCCTTCTGTAACCGCTTGCAAACTTCCATGCAGCGCCATGCCTCATCGGGCGCATGTTGCAGGCACGCAATCAGCTCAACCTCAGACCACAAGTGCTGTTGCAAAGTCTGCAGTACCACCTTATCCGCGGCGTGTTCTTCATTGAGGAGCAGCTGAAGGTCGAGCGCCAGCAATAGCGGTTTGCCCGGTGGACTATTCTCGATGTGCAGCTCAATCTGGTCAGACAGCGAATGTTCGGCAGTCTTGTGCGTAACAGCCTGGTATGCAGCAACCTGGCCGCTGGCAGCATCGTAAACAGGGCTGTACTGAATCCCGGCGGTCACAGCCGACCCCGAGACCCACCCTCTGGCGCGCCGCTTCGGGGTAATTGCCGTGATTTCCAGCCGCGTAAAAGCATTCATGTCATCTGCTCCTGTCAAGGTTAGATGATAATGATTCTCATTTACTTGTCAATGCATTTGAAGTGTGGGTTAGCGCATTAACTTTGGTGACATCAAGGCCGTACAGTCACAGCATGAAACTGCCCCGCGCGCCACAGTTTGACAGCACGCTTGCCCTGCGCTCGCAGGGATACGAGCTTATCTTGAATACATGCCGTGAACTGAACAGTGATGTATATGAAGGGCGCCTGCTGCTGCAGAAAACCATCTTCATGATGGGTGAGGATGCTGCTCGTCTTTTTTACGACAACGATAAATTCAAACGTCGCGGCGCGATGCCGCGGCGCGTGCAGAAAACCCTCACAGGCGTCGGCGGCGTGCAAGGGCTAGATGACGAAGCACACAGTCATCGCAAACACATGTTCGTGCAGCAGCTGTTGGCGCCTGAAAAGATTGAAGCTTTGGTGCGGATTTTCCACGATGAGCTGGCAGCCACCGCATCCACCTGGCCTCATACCAGCTGCCTTGTCCTGTTCCCTGAGCTGCAGCTAATTTTGTGCCGTGCTGTGTGCCGCTGGGCGCAAGTGCCGCTGGGCGACATCGAAGCCAAGCAGAGATCGTATGACCTGGCTGCCATGATTGAAGGCGGAGGACGTGTTGGCCCGGAACACTGGAAGGGCAGATTTGCACGCAAACGGTCCGAACAATGGGCAGCGCATCTGGTTCATGCTGTGCGCAGCGGTACGCTGACCGTTGCGACAGGCAGCGCGCTGTATGCCGTCGCCATGCATCGCGATCTCGGCGACAAGTTGCTGCCTGAAAAGATTGCCGCCGTAGAGCTGCTGAACATCCTGCGGCCAACAGTCGCGATCGCCCGCTTCATGGTTTTCGCAGCACTGGCATTACATGAGCACCCCGAACACAAGCATGCCATTCACGACGATGAATCGCTGCGCATGTTCGTGCAGGAAGTGCGGCGGTTTTACCCGTTCTTCCCACAGCTCGCTGCTCGCGTGCGTAGCGATTTTCAATGGAAGGGTTATCGGTTTCCGCAGGGCCGCCGCGTCATTCTGGATTTATACGGGACGAATCATGATGATCGCCTATGGGAAATGCCAGAGGCCTTTCACCCGCAAAGATTCAGTCAGCACGAAAACCAGCCATATGCTTTCATTCCGCAGGGCGGCGGCGATGTCTCGATCCATCATCGTTGCCCCGGCGAATCCATCACGATCGCACTCATGCAAGTATTCCTGCGTTTCATGACGCAGGAAATCAGCTACAACGTGCCGAAGCAGGATCTGAGCATCAGCCTTAAAAAGATACCTACACTGCCGGCCAGCAGTTTCGTCATTGAAAAAGTCAGGCTGGCATCCAGCACGCGGGCATGAAAAGGGGCCTTGCGGCCCCATTCTGTCCTGCTTCTGCTACAACTTAGCGAACAGACTTGCGGCGCACCAGATTTACAATGGCCAGCAGGATGACAGCGCCCAGGAATGAAACAATGAGCGAGCCGATGCTGAAGTCATTCTGGTTGATGGTGCCGGTGCCCACCAGCGGTGCCAGCAGCCATCCGCCCAACAGTGCGCCGACAATGCCGACCACGATATTGAGGAGCAGGCCTTGTTGCGCATCTGTCCTCATGACCAGGCTGGCGAGCCAGCCAAGGATACCGCCGATAATAATCCAAGCTAGAAATGTCATTTTGATCTCCTCCAGTTTATGAAAGTTGATTAACGGAACTAACTCGTGCGCTGACCGGATTCCACGGAGCCTCTCCAGGCACCAGTTTCACGGCCACGTGATTCTAGGAAGTCGCTGAAACGTTCAAGATCTCCTTCTACTCTCCTGCCGAGTACGCCCATGGCGTCCCCCACGTTCTCGACCGCACCTTCAGGTTCATACTGCATTTGCACGCTGACCAAAGTCGAATTTTCGGAAAGCTCGCTGAAGGTCACGATGCCGGAATTAACGGCACCGGAAGTGCTGCGCCAGGCGATACGCTCATCGGGAATCTGCTCCGTGATTTCGGCATCCCATTCCTTGGTCACGCCGGCAATTTCAGCGCGCCAGTGCAGATGCGTATCGTCAATCTGCGTTACCTCTTCCACGCCTTCCATGAATTTCGGAAAGTCCTCGAATTGCGTCCACTGGTTATAGGCAACACTACAAGGCACATCTACTTCGATTGATTTTTCCACTATCGACATAATCTTTCCTCCTGTTGATTTCCAAATCGCCAAAGCCCCTTTTCAGGGATGAGCATCGGGCTATCAAGCCCTTCAGAGCTCAATACTTGTGTATAAGACTCGTCCTCCAGCCCTTTAGGGTCTGTACGTTACCTCACCTATTTGGACGTCGCGCGCTTGGGCATCCGTAAGTGCCCAAGGCAACAAAGCCACGCTCAGAAAACCGCTATGGTGAGCTTAAGCTGAAAGCAATTTATCGAAGCAAAACCCCATGAATTGAAGGAGACCGTCATGCTGGCCATGGATTACCGAGGACCTTACCGCATCCGCGCAACACAGAAACCCGAACCGCAGATTGAACATCCCAACGACGCGATTGTGCGCGTCACCCGTTCGTGTATCTGTGGTTCAGACCTCCATCTTTACCACGGCATGGTGCCCGATACGCGAGTGGGTTCAACCTTTGGACATGAATTTGTCGGGGTCGTCGAGGAAGTCGGTCCAAGCGTGGAAAAGCTCAAGGTTGGCGATCATGTGCTGGTGCCGTTCAACATCTTCTGCGGCAGCTGTTTCTTCTGCCAGAAAGAGCTCTACGGCAACTGCCACAATACAAACCCGGAAGCGACTGCGGTCGGCGGCATCTATGGCTACTCGCATACTGCCGGCGGCTACGACGGCGGTCAGGCCGAATATGTACGCGTACCCATGGCTGACATTGCACCTACGGTGATTCCGTCCGACATGGATCTCGATGATGCGGTACTCCTGACGGATGTTTTCCCTACGGGCTACCAGGCCGCAGAGATGGGCGAGATCAAGGAAGGCGATACCGTGGTCATCTTCGGCGCCGGGCCGGTCGGCATCATGGCGGCCAAGAGTGCATGGATCCTGGGTGCGGGGCGCGTCATCGTGGTGGACCATGTCGATTACCGGCTGGAATTCGTCAAAAACTTCGCGCAGTGCGAGATCGTCAATTTCAAGGATGTCAGGGATATGGCCGAGCACATCAAGAAAATGACCGACTGGCTGGGTGCCGATGTCTGTATTGATGCCGTAGGCGGCGAAGCCATGGGCGATTTCATGCAGACGCTGACCGGCGCCAAGATGAAACTGCAGGCGGGTGCAGCCACGGCCTTGCATTGGTGCATCAATTCGGTGCGCAAAGGCGGTGTGGTTTCCATCGTCGGCGTCTACGGCCCGACCTTTAATGCAGTACCTATCGGCAATGCAATCAATAAGGGACTCACGTTGCGCATGAACCAGGCCAGCGTGAAACGGCATCTGCCAAGGCTTATCGAACATGTGCAGGCTGGCCGCATAGATCCCAAGCAGATCATCACCCACCGCATGCCGCTGGAGGAAGTCGCCGATGCTTACCATATCTTTGCCAACAAGCTGGATAACTGCATCAAGACTGTGCTAATTCCACCCAGAGCCGTTCACTGAACTCAAGGAGACTGATATGGAAACCCAACAAACAACCCCTGCGGCAAAACACAATGGCCATGCGCATATCCAGGGATGGGGCGCCGATCTTGACCATGAAAACCGCCCGGCCTATCCCAAGGAAAGAACACCACCGCGGCTCGATGGCCTGCATTGGCATGAACCGGACCAGCAGCCGATTGACCAGGAGATTCTGCATTCCACCGAACGGCCGGGGCTGACACCAGTATTCGGCACCAGCGTGCCGCCTTCAGGATTGAGCGGCGTGATACGACGCTCCGCCTTCAAGTACAGCGAAAATGACATGCGCCACTGGCTCATGCTGCTATTCGCCGACCGCATCAACATGGTGGAAGGGCTGGGTGACGACCTCATGAAGGGCCATGTCCCAAACATCTTCGCCGAGATGGGCTGGAAGTCGGAATGGAAGTACAACCGTGCAGGCGCCATCAAAAAAGTTGCCGTCGCATCTGCTGTGGTCGGGCTGGGATACTACTTGCTCAAGCAGAGAAAGAATCGCTAGCTGTTTGACAGAGGATATGCCCAGGCTTTTCGTAGCGTTCAATCTGCCGCGCGTCGTTACCCGGCGGCTGACCAGGAGCCAACCACCGCCACTACCGGGCATACGCCTGATCCCGCCGGAACAGATGCATGTGACGCTGCACTTTATCGGCGATGCGGAACTGGCCCCGATTCTCAAAGCGTTGCGCGAGATTGACTATCAGGCATTCACTGTCAGCATAGAAAACCTGGGTCACTTCAAGACGGCCGGCGGCGGCGCCATCATCTGGGCGGGCATCCAGCGCAGCCCCGAAGTATCGGGCCTATATGCCGCAGTCGGCAAAAAACTGACCGAGCTCGGCATCAAGACGGAGACCAAACCCTACAAACCGCACATCACGCTTGCACGTTGCGGCCCGGCCGTACGTTCGCTTATTCCTGAATTTCTCAGCATGCATGATGCATTGCTGATTCCGAATATTCCGGTCATTGCTTTCAGCCTGTATTCGAGCGATCTTTCCAAAGGTGCGCCTGAATACAAGCAGGAGTGCCGCTATCTGCTCAAAGCCTCACAAACGAAAAGCCCGGACTGAGCCGGACTTTTCTTTCCCGCACATATCTTACTGACGATTTGCCAGCTTGGTGCAGGTATAGATGCACCACAGCGCAGCCAGCCCGACCAGCGTATAGACCATGCCTGTAACCGGGGTCTCGCCAAATACCGCAATCACCAGGTCAATACCGAATAAACCGATCATGCCCCAGTTGATACCGCCTACGATCACCAGCACCATGGCTAGCCAGTCCACGGCATTCAATGTGCTGCTTGAGCTCTTGCCGAGCACTCTCCGATCAGTGAGATGCCGTCTCTCCGTCATATTGGGGGTTGCAGTAGCCATCGTTCTCTCCTTGAAAGTTGAAGTCAGGCCATTGTTTGACTATGGCAAACGCGCAACTATGCGGAAACGCACCAAGTGAGGGGCTTCTTTTAGCAACCAGGCTTAATGAACGGCAGTACCTTCCAGCACATATTGCAGCAACCCTTGCATGTCATTGGAAGTACGATCGGCCTGTATTCCAAGCTTCTCGGTGGGCAGATTAAAGCGATTAACCCAATAGGTTGGATAGCCGAAACTTTTGGCCCCATAGGCATCCCAACCCCCAAATGCTGCAAAGACAATGTCCTCCTTGCCCAGATTCAGCCGCTGCATTCCCAGCGCGTATGCTGCCGGATCCGGCTTGTAGGTACGGTTGACCTCGGTGCTTAGCAGCTCATCAAAGAGATGCGCAATGCCGGCATTCCCCGCATTGGCGCTCAGCATTTCCCTACTGAAGTTGGCGATGGTAATAATGCGGACGCCCGCAGCTTTCAGCTTTTTCAAACCTTCGACGGCATCAGGCCAGGGCTTGAGCGTGAGATATGCATTGAGCAGCTGCTTGCGTTGCGCGGGAGACATATCCAACTTTAGCGTTTCAACCGCATAGTCCAGGGCATCCTCCGTGACTTTGAAAAAATCTTCGTGACGCTGGGTGATGGACCGTAAAAAGCCGTATTCAAACTGCTTGGTTCTCCACACACGCGTCAATTCAGCGCCCTTGCCCGGGAAAACTTTTTCCGCCTCGGAAATAACGGAATCTGGATTGAATATCACAAAATAGTCAAAAGCGACTGCCTTGAAACGCGGCGTTGGCTCCTGGCTCCAAGCCGTGGTGGAAAAAATGCACGCCAGCAAAAAAATCATACGTATTGCACTCATGAGTCCTCACTTTCTATTTTCCGTGAATATGCTGCATGGTGGAACGCTATCGTCGACAAGCGATGCACAATGATTCGCATCGCCATAATGTCCGTACAACCAATTGATGGGTATGAGGCTATTTGGTTCAAAAATGCAGTATCCACTGCACATGTAGTACTGAGTGAGGCAAGAAAAAACGGCCCAGGAGTTATCCTGAGCCGCGGCGGATTCCCTGCGTGCGGAACGTTACGTCTATTTATTGCTTACGTGGATCGTCCGCGGGATTGGTATAGGTAATACCCCATGGGCCGGTGGCGATCAGTTGGACAATGGTCTCTTCATCAGTCGTCCACACATAATGCGTATGCCCGGCTGGCAGGGTAAAACTCGCGCCCACGCTGAGCACTTCGCCTTTGCTCGTATCAAACTTCTCGCCCATGCCATTGCCCAGCTTGCCCTTGAGTACTGTGATGACTTCGGCAAATGGATGGGTGTGTGGCGGAATGGGATAATTCGGCGGGAATTTCAGGTAGGCGATAAATACGCCAGCCTTGCTGGGGTCTCCTACGATCAGCGCACTCTTTGCACCCTTGGGAAGCAGGGCCTCATCGCCCCATTTGAGGTTGTCGAAGGTGAATGTATCCATACCATTCACGGTCATGCGGTCTATCTTCTGATCATCCTGCGCGTATGCAGCACTCGCAGCAGCCAACATCATTAGAGTCATTATCAAATTTTTCATGCAGCTTCTCCTTGTCTGGGGATTAAGATCGGGCGCGCCTGATCTCAGGCAAAAACGTTGTGTATATACCGTTCTGTATACATGACGAATGATGCCGGGAAGCTGGAAGCCGACGCGTGCTGAAAGCCATGAATTATTACTCATGGTTTTCATGGGATGAGCCTTAGTAATGCTCCTGATGGATCTCGAAATGGGAGCTTGGTAAGGACATGGCAGAGCGGCAGTGCCGGATTCCTGCGGTCAGGTCATCCGGCATGCCAGGACCACTTTATGCAGCCGGCTTGCGGCCTGGTGCCTTGGGAGGAATCGTACCCGAGATGCGGCAGAGCATGCCTTCGACCTCCTTGCCGCCGATAAAGCGGATGACCGTACAGCGGGAAATTTCACCCAGCTTGGACAAGGATGTCAGCGTTGCCCGCACGTCGGCGAGCGGCAGCTTCATCGCTTCCGCGATCTCGTAATCGACCTGCTGGCCGTGTTTGCTCAAGTACTGGAGGATGGCGTCCGATTGCATTTGGATCTCCTGTTTGTGTCGCAATATAAAAAAGGAAAAAGCGGTGAGGAAAATCCTTACCGCTTTAAAATCTGGTGGCCCCCCTCGGAGTCGAACCGAGCACCAACGGATTATGAGTCCGCTGCTCTAACCAGGCATGAGCTAGAGGGCCGTATTGCCTCTTAGTCGTTGCCGGTTTCGAGGAAGCTGCGCAGCCGTTCCGAACGTGTCGGGTGGCGTAGTTTGCGCAGTGCCTTTGCTTCTATCTGACGAATACGTTCGCGCGTAACGTCGAATTGCTTGCCGACTTCTTCCAGCGTGTGATCGGTATTCATTTCAATACCGAAGCGCATCCGCAGCACCTTGGCCTCGCGCGGTGTCAGCGATTCCAGCACTTCCTTGGTTGCATCGCGCAGGCTGGCGTAAACAGCCGCATCCACCGGAGCCAGCGTAGCCATGTCCTCGATAAAGTCGCCGAGATGGGAATCATCATCGTCGCCAATTGGCGTTTCCATGGAGATCGGCTCCTTGGAAATCTTGAGAATCTTGCGGATCTTGTCTTCCGGCATTTCCATCTTCTCGGCCAGCGTTGCCGGATCAGGCTCAAGGCCGGTTTCCTGAAGAATCTGGCGCGAAATACGGTTCATCTTGTTGATGGTTTCGATCATGTGCACCGGAATACGGATGGTACGCGCCTGGTCAGCGATGGAACGCGTGATGGCCTGGCGGATCCACCATGTGGCGTAAGTCGAAAACTTGTAGCCGCGACGGTATTCGAACTTGTCTACCGCCTTCATCAGGCCGATATTGCCTTCCTGAATCAGGTCCAGGAATTGCAGGCCGCGGTTGGTATATTTCTTCGCAATCGAGATCACGAGGCGCAGGTTGGCCTCGATCATCTCGCGCTTGGCACGACGCGCGCGGGCCTCACCCGTGGACATCTGCTTGTTGATTTCCTTGAGTTCCTTGAGCGGAATGCCTACTCGGTCCTGCAGATCCAGCAGGCGCTGCTGCTGATCCACCACGGAGTGCCTGAAGCGTTCGAGCTGGGCGGAATAGCCCTTCTTGAGCGCAATCTCTTCCTCAACCCAGTTGAGGTTGCCTTCATTGCCAGGGAATACCTTGATGAAATGCTGGCGCGGCATACCGGACTTATCCACACAGAATTCCATGATCTTGCGCTCGTAGCGGCGCACTTCTTCCACCATGCCGCGCACCTGGTCACACAGCGCCTCGACCTGCTTGGCGGAGAAGCGGAACGCAGTCAGCTCTTCCAGAATGGCGTTCTGCAGCTTTTTGTATTCCTTGTCCTGCGAGCCCTTAGTCGCCAGGATGCCTGTCATTTTCTGATGCGCATTGCGGATCACTGCAAAGCGGTCAAGGACTTCGGTCTTGAGCTTGAGCAGAGCTTCGGCAGAAATGGCAGCTGCCTTGGCACCGCCGTCATCGCCTTCTTCTTCCTCTTCGTCCTCGTCTGATTCCTGCTCTTCGGCGCTGGCGGCTTCGGCAGCCATGGCTTCATCGATGTTGACGTCGGCATCAATCAGGCCGTCCACCAGTTCATCGACGCCGATTTCACCCTTTTCGACACGGTCCACAATCGCCAGCAGTTCGGCAATGGTAGTGGGACAGGCAGCAATCGCCTGCACCATATGCTTAAGGCCATCCTCGATGCGCTTGGCGATCTCGATTTCGCCTTCGCGCGTGAGCAGGTCAACCGTACCCATTTCGCGCATGTACATACGCACCGGGTCGGTGGTGCGGCCGAATTCAGAGTCGACAGTAGAAAGTGCCTGTTCGGCTTCTTCGACAGCATCTTCATCAGCAACCGGGGGCGGAGCATCTGACATGAGCAGGGCTTCGGCGTCGGGGGCTTCCTCATAAACCTGGATGCCCATGTCGTTGATCATGCCGATGATGCCGTCGATCTGCTCGGAATCCTGGATATCATCAGGCAGATGGTCGTTGATCTCGGCATAGGTCAGATAACCGCGTTCCTTGCCGAGAATGATCAAGGACTTCAGCCGCGTGCGGCGTACATCCGCATCGGACAGCGAAGACATTGTCTCGATCTTTTCGTTTAACTTGTCGTTTTGTTGCTCGTCAGCCATATGGACCCCAAATCTCTGGACTTCACTTGGACCATGAGATGGTCATTCAGTTTAGTGCAGGATGTCGATTTTGAAGAGCCGGCCATTATACCAAACTACTGCTCACTTTCAGTGCAAAGCCGGTTGAAAAACATCACTTTAACGAGAGCTGACTGACTTCAGCAGCTCCCTTTCTTCCGCCGTCAGCTCGCTGAGCGGTTTTTCCTTGATCTTTTCCAGGAGGCGTCCTCTGCCTTGCTGGGTATACATTTCCCTTATTTGCTTGCGGGCCCCTTCGAACTCAAGTGCCAGGTCCAGATTTTCATCGAGAATATGCAACTCCCGCTGAATGGCCCGGAATTGCTTTTCGTCCAGCTTGTGTTGCAGCTCATGCAGCAGAGCAGCGGGATTCGATTGCGGATGTGAAGCTGCAACCTCCAGCACGGCCCGCAGCAATGCATCCTCGTCGCCACTGCCTTGCATCCATTCCATATCATCCACTTTCGCAAGATCCGGCCGCATCAGCAGCATCAATGCGAACCGGCGATGCAGCGACAATGGCGTGCGGCCCTGCTGTGCATGGGTCCGCGGTGTTGGCCGACTGGCATTTGGCAGCTTGATGATGCCCTGCATTTCCTCCATGGAAATACCTGCCAGCTCGGCAATGCGTTTACGCAACAACAGCGCCATCCTGGGTGCCTGGATCTGCTTGAGGATAGGCTCTGCTTCGTTGAGGAAGCGCACCTTGTCCTCCTGCGATTGCAATGGGTTTTCCTCGCTCAAGTGCTGTACCAGATACTGGGATAGCGGCAGGGCCGTCTTCATCTGGGACTCGAATGCCTCCTTGCCGAATTCGCGAACATAGCTGTCCGGATCGTGCTCTTTTGGCAGAAACAGGAAGCTGAGCTTGAGCCCGTCAGTCAATGCGGGCAATGCATTCATCGCTGCACGCCATGCTGCCTTGCGGCCAGCGGCATCGCCATCGAAGCAGAATACAATCTCGTCGGTCTGCCGCATGAGCTTGGTGATGTGATAGGGCGTTGTCGCGGTACCCAGGGCTGCCACTGCATACTCAATGCCGTACTGGGCCAGCGCCACCACATCCATGTAGCCTTCCACGACGAGCACGCGGCCTGCATCGCGGATTGGCTTGCGCGCCAAAAAAAGACCGTATAGCTCATGACCTTTCTGAAACAGAGGAGTTTCAGGCGAGTTGAGATATTTGGGCCCGTCATCCTCACCCTGGGCTTGCATGATGCGTCCGCCGAAGCCGATGACCTGGCCTTTCTGGTCATGGATGGGGAACATGATACGGTCGCGAAAACGATCGTAGCGCCGGCCCTGTTCATTTTCCACTACCAGTCCGGCGGTTTTGAGCGTCTCGGCTTCATAGCTGTCGAATACAGCTTCCAGATTCTGCCAGCCCGCAGGGGCGTAACCCATCTGGAAACGCGCGGCAATCTTCCCGCTGAGCCCCCGACCTTTGAGATATTCGATTGCGCGCGGCGACTTCTTGAGCTCATGACGATAATAATATGAAGTACGCTGCAGAATTTCCTGCAGGCCTAGCATCACCTTCTGCTGAGGTTGGTCAGGGTCCCGCTTTTCCTGCGGGACTATCATGCCCACGGATTTGGCCAGCTCGTGCACGGCTTCCACAAAAGTCAGCCCCAGATGCTCCATGAGAAAACCAATCGCGGTGCCATGTGCGCCGCAGCCAAAGCAATGATAGAACTGCTTGGTGGGGCTGACGGTGAATGACGGGGATTTTTCGTTATGAAATGGGCAGCAGGCGGAGTAATTGGCGCCGGCTTTTTTCAAGGGCACGCTACGATCTACCACATCGACGATGTCGACGCGATTCAGCAGTTCCTGAATGAATGCTTCCGGGATCATGCGGCGGCAGAGGCTTTCTCAATGCGATACGTGAAAAATTGGGACACTTATCTGCCTCGAAATACAGAGATTTATTCTGCAAATATAGCCCAAAAACAAAAAAGGAGCTTCACGCTCCTTTTGATTCAAACACTTTGCGCAGCTGATGACTCAGGCAGCAAGTCTTGTCTTGATAAGGCCGGAGATTTTTCCCATGTCTGCCCGGCCAGTGACCAGCGGTTTGATCGCAGCCATAACCTTGCCCATATCCTTCATGCCTGAAGCACCAGTTTCAGTGACGACCTTGTCCAGCAACGCATCTACTTCGGCTTCGGTCAATTGCTGGGGCAGGTACCCCTGTAACACGCTGACTTCGTACTCTTCCACATCCACCAGATCCTGGCGATTGGCCGATTGGTACTGGGCAATGGAATCGCGGCGCTGCTTCAGCATTTTCTCGATGACTTCGATAACCTGCGTATCGTCGAGCTCGATACGTTCATCCACCTCACGCTGTTTGATGGCCGCCTGCAGCAACCGGATCGCAGCCAGACGCGCACTGTCCTTCGCGCGCATGGCGGTTTTCATATCCTCGGTTATTTGGGCTCTGAGTGACACAGCAGAACCGGATTAATACAGCTTGGTCGGCAGAGTCTGGTTGCGGATGCGACGGTGATGGCGCTTCACTGCAGCAGCAGCCTTGCGCTTACGTTCCCAGGTTGGCTTCTCGTAGAATTCGCGAGCGCGAAGATCGGTCAGCAAACCGGTTTTTTCAATCATGCGCTTGAAGCGACGCAGGGCGACGTCAAACGGCTCATTTTCCTTGACACGTATACTGGACATTAAATCTCTTCCCTTGAGAAGGTTCGAAAAAGTTTGCTATTCTAGCCAGTCACCCGCAATTTATCAATCTATTCATTAAGATGTTAATCCTTGGTATTGAATCCTCCTGTGACGAAACAGGCATCGCGCTGTATGACATCCAGCGCGGCCTCATTGCGCATGCCCTGCACTCGCAAATAGACATGCACGCAGAATACGGCGGCGTGGTGCCGGAGCTGGCTTCGCGCGACCATATCCGCCGCGCTTTGCCACTCACTCAGCATGTGCTGGACGAGGCCAAAGCCAGCATTGAGGATATTGACGGCATTGCCTATACGCAGGGCCCGGGTCTGGCGGGCGCATTGCTTGTAGGCACGAGTATCGCAGAGGCACTCGCGTTTACGCTGGATGTCCCCACTGTCGGCGTACATCACCTTGAGGGCCATCTGCTGGCACCCTTGCTGGAAGAAAATCCGCCGCCTTTCCCCTTTGTCGCGCTGCTGGTTTCCGGTGGACATACGCAGCTCATGCGCGTCTCGGATATTGGCGATTATGAACTGCTGGGCGATACGCTGGATGATGCCGCGGGAGAAGCCTTTGACAAGACCGCCAAACTGCTGGGCCTTGGCTATCCTGGAGGCCCTGCTGTTGCGAAACTTGCATTGCAGGGACACCCTGATCAATACAAGTTGCCTCGGCCGTTACTGAATAGCGGCGATCTTAACTTCAGCTTCAGCGGTCTCAAGACTGCCGTCTTGAACATCGTCAATCAGCAAAAATCAGATAGCGGCGAGTTATCGGAACAGACCAAGGTGGATGTCGCCTACGAATTCCAGGAAGCGGTAACCGAAGTGCTGACAGCTAAATGCATGGCGGCTTTGCGTGAAACCGGACTGGACCGGCTCATCGTGTCTGGCGGGGTCGGCGCCAACAAGCGGCTGCGGGAAAGGCTGGATCAGGCGACCAAGCGCAAGCTCTGCCATGTGCATTATCCGCGCCTGGAATTCTGCACTGACAATGGCGCCATGATCGCTTTTGCCGGCGCCATGCGCATGCAACATGCCAAATCAGGTGATCACGCCTTCACAGTTAGGCCGCGGTGGGATCTGGCTGAGCTGCAGAAACCACAGGCCGTTATCGAAACGCCGACTAGCGAATAGTCTTGCCGAAACCCGCTTCGTTGCCCTGCGTGAGCTTACGGATATTGCCGCGATGACGCCAGAACAGCAACAGCGACAACAGCACTGAAACAACCATGAAGCCCTTATAATCCAGAAAGATGATCACATAAATCGGCGCCAGACCTGCTGCGACCAAGGCGGCGAGCGAAGAATAACGCCAGATGGCAAAGGTGATGATCCAGGTCAGTAGTGCAAACAATCCCACCCAGGGCGAAAGCGCCAGCAGCACGCCTAGCGCCGTTGCCACGCCCTTGCCGCCTTTAAATCTGTAGAAAACCGGGTATAAATGCCCAATGAATACCGCGAGCGCAATCATGCTGATCAGCCATGGTTCGAGTCCAAAGTGGAATGCCAGCCATACTGCAAGCCAGCCCTTACCGGTATCGCCAATCAGCGTCAGCGCGGCAGCGGCCTTCTTGCCGCTACGCAGCACATTAGTCGCGCCAGGGTTGCCGGAACCCACGGTGCGCGGATCGGGCAACCCAAACAACTGGCTCATGATGATGCCAAATGAGATCGAGCCCAGCAGATAGGCGGCTATTACAAATATCGATACAAAAACCAGCTCAGTCATCATAGTTGTTCTAAAATCCGGGAAAACGGATTCTATACGATATGGACACGATTTTTATCAGCGAGATTAAGGCAGAGGTAAAGCTGGGCGTTCCCGATTGGGAGCGCATGCTGCCGCAGACTGTTCTGCTGGATATCGAGATTGCCATGCCGCATAACCGATCGTGCGAAACGGATGACATCCAAGATACCATAGACTATGGCCAGGTCGTCACGCAGATCCGCGGAAGTCTATCCGCACATGCTTTCCGTCTGGTCGAAGCTTTGGCCGAGCATGTGTGCCAGCTCATCCTCACCAGTTACGACACCCCCAGGGTCAAGGTCAAGGTTGCCAAGCCGGGCATTATTCCCGGCGTCAAGCAGCTCGGGGTTGTGATCGAGCGCTGCAAACCCAGCTAAGATTATCCGCGCGGGTGGTGCACCGCATGCAGCTGCTTCAGGCGCTCGCGTGCCACATGCGTGTAAATCTGCGTCGTGGAAATATCCGCATGCCCCAGCAGCATTTGCACTACACGTAAATCCGCCCCGTGGTTGAGTAAGTGCGTGGCAAACGCATGCCTCAGCACATGCGGCGACAAATGCTTGCTGATGCCCGCCCTGACCGCATAGCGTTTAATCAGATACCAGAACGCCTGCCGCGTCATAGACTCACCGCGCTGCGTGACAAACAGGCTGTCGCTCAATCGCTTTTGTAATATCTCGGGCCGCGCTTCCTTCAGATAACGTAATACCCAATCCACTGCTTCTTCACCCATGGGCACCAGCCTGGTTTTGCTTCCCTTGCCGGTGACGCGAATCACGCCTTCGTTTAGGCTCACTTCCGTCACTTTCAGACCTACGAGTTCGGAGACTCGCAATCCGCTGGCATACAGGATTTCCAGCATGGCACGGTCGCGCAAACCCAGGGGTTGATTAATATCCGGCGCCGCCAGCAAAGCTTCGACATCTTCTTCAGTCAGGCTTTTTGGCAAAGAGCGCGGGAGTTTGGGTGAATCGATCTGCAGGGTAGGGTCGGTAGCAATTCTGTTCTCGCGCAAGGCGTAGCGATAAAACCGTCGCAGGCTGGCGATGAGCCGGCTGATGCTACGCGGCTTGCTGGTGGGGAATTTAACAGCAAGATACTGCTGGATCTCTGTTTGCTGCGCTTCTGCGAGACTCAGGCTCTTCTTGTTCAGCCAGTCGGCAAATAGCTGCAGATCGCGCCGGTAACTTTCCAGCGTGTTTCTGGACAAGCCATCTTCCAGCCACAGGTGATCGATGAATTGATCCAGCAACCCCGGGTCAGACGTACTCATGGCCCCCTTCATGGGCGAGCAGCCAGCGCTTGACCTTTAGACCGTTTTCGTTGCCTTGCATGAAGCCACCAATGCCGCTCTTGCTGACAACACGATGGCATGGGATGAACAGCGGCACCTGATTGGCGCCGCAGACATTGGCGACAGCACGCGGGCCGGAGCCGACTTTCAGCGCCAGTTCGCCGTAACTTAAGGTACTACCATTGGATATCGCAGCAATCGCCTGCCATACACGCTGCTGGAAATGCGTACCCCTGACTGCATACGGGAGGTTCAACGGTGTAGCGGGGTTTTGCAGATATGCGCGCACCTGAGTGATGACCTGTTGCACGAAAGGTTCAGCAGAAAGCTTTTCGGGCAATGGCTGGGGCACGAGCTCAACCCCGATCAGGAAATCATCTTGGGCGCGTATGCCTACTGCGCCAAAAGGCGCAGGAATGATTGCATCAAAATGTTTATCCATAGCCAAATCTTAGCGCAAATAAAAAAGCCCCGAAACTCGGGGCTTTTGAAGAATGCTCTGGTTTATTCCTGAGCCGGCGCTGCTGTTTCAACCGCAGCTTCCTGCACCGTTTCCGGCGCCATGACTTCCTTGTCGCGAGCCTTCAGCTTTTCCTTGATACGTGCGGACTTGCCGGAACGCTCACGCAGGTAGTAGAGCTTGGAGCGGCGTACATCGCCGCGACGCTTGACTTCGATACTGGCGATCAGGGGCGAGTAGGTCTGGAATGTACGTTCCACGCCTTCACCGGAAGATATCTTGCGGACGATGAAGGAAGAATTGAGGCCGCGGTTACGCTTGGCAATCACGACACCTTCATACGCCTGCACGCGCTTGCGTGTACCTTCTACTACGTTGACACCAACGACGACGGTATCGCCAGGGGCGAAATCAGGGATGTTCTTGCCCAGGCGGGCAATCTCTTCCTGTTCCAGTTGTTGAATGATATTCATGTGTTGCTCCTTCTAGTTATGCGAGTCTTGTTCCTGCTCTTTATCCAGCTCAGCGAGCAGCCGAGACTCCTCTTTTGACAACGACCTTTCGGCCAGTAATTCCGGACGTCGGGTCCGGGTTCTCTGCAGCGACAATTTCAATCGCCACTGCCTGATCTTCGCATGGTTGCCGGACATTAAAACCTCCGGCACCTTCATGTCCTTGTATTCTTCAGGGCGCGTATAGTGCGGGCAATCCAGCAGGCCATCCACAAACGAATCCTCGGTAGCAGAATCTGCATCGCCCAGTGCGCCGGGCAATTGCCTCACAATCGCATCCAGTAGCACCATCGCCGGCAGTTCGCCGCCCGACAGCACGTAATCGCCAATGGAGTATTCTTCATCCACCTGGCTGGCCAGCAGGCGCTCGTCCACACCTTCATAACGGCTCGCCAGCAACACCAGCCCTGGTTCAGCTGCCAACTGCATGACCAATGCATGTGTCAGCGGCCTGCCCTGCGGCGAAAGGTGAATCACCTTTGGCCCCTTGATCCCGCCTTCCTTCTGCCGGATTCGCGCTGCTTCTATCGCCTTTTCCAGCGGCTCCGCCAGCATCACCATACCGGGACCGCCACCATATGGCCTGTCGTCCACCGTTCTGTAGGCATCCGTGGTGAAATCACGCGGATTCCACAGCTTCAGTTCATACAGCCTGTTTTCCAGCGCCCGCGAAGTGATGCCGAACCGGCTGATCGCCTCGAACATCTGTGGAAACAAAGTGATGACATCAAACTGTTTGGGCACTGCGTCCCCACGCTCTGGCAACTGCGCACTCAAAATTCCGCGTCCCAGTCGACGGTGATCCGCTTCTGTACCAGACTCACTTCCGTAATGACCTGATCGATAAACGGTATCAGGCGCTCGCGCTCATCCTGTTTCACCACCAGCACATCATTGGCACCAGTTTCAATCACATCTACCACCTTGCCGAAATCGACCTGCTCCAGGTTTGCCACCTGCAATCCGATGAGGTCGGCATGGTAAAACTCGTTTTCTTCAAGTATCGGCAATGCCTGCCTGGGAACTGCAACATGCCGGCTCTTCAAGGCCAGGGCCTGGCTCCTGTCAGCAATGCCGGCCAGCTTGACCAGCAAGGTGTTGCCATGAACTTTGGCTGCCTCGACCTGGAATGACTGCCAGGGCTGATTTCTCAACCCATCCTGGCGGCCTATCCACCATTGCGGATAATCCAGCAGGCCATCCACTTCGGCAGTTTCAGGCTGGATTTTAAGCCACCCTAAAATGCCATATGGGGCGACGATGCGCCCCATGACAATCATCTCATCCACAGCAAACCAGCAGCCTTCCCCTGTTTTGCCCGAACAGGTTAAAGACTACGGAGCCTCCGGAGCGTCTGGAAGTGCGTCTCCGGCGGTAGCTGCTGCATCAGTCTTGGCTGCTTTCGGCTTCGCAGCAGCCTTGGGCTTGGCCGCAGGCTTTTCTTCCGCTTGTACAGCAGGCGCAGCGGCCTTGCCGGCAAGCTGCTTGACCAGGCGGGCTACGCAATCGGAAAGCTGCGCGCCCTTGCCGCGCCAGTATTCGATGCGCTCGCTGTTGAGGCGCAGACCTTCAACACCTTCCTTGGCAAGCGGATTGTAGAAACCGACGCGCTCAATGAAGCGGCCATCGCGGCGGTTACGGGAATCAGCAACCACAACGCTGTAAAAGGGGGTCTTCTTCGCGCCACCGCGGGCGAGCCGAATGATCACCATAGTTATGTACTCTTCTTAGTCTAGACAGAAAGGCGCGGATTTTACGTTATATATGATGAGGTTGCAACCGCGAGGTCATGCGCCCTGATAACGGGTTGGGTCTGACAGTCCCGCTGCATGGAAGCCATCGCGCCGCAACCTGCAGGAATCGCATAATCCGCACGCACGCCCCTGATCATCGGCCTGGTAGCAGGAAACGGTCATACCGTAGTCCAGGCCGTGCTCCGTGCCCAGCTTGGCGATTTCCGCCTTGGTCATGTCAATAAGCGGCGCATGAACAGTGATGGTGCGCCCTTCCACCGCAGACTTGGTAGCGAGATTGGCCATGTGTTGGAAAGCTTCGACATATTCCCCGCGGCAATCAGGATAACCGGAATAATCCAGCGCATTCACGCCGATGAAAATATCCTGGGCGCCCAGCACTTCGGCCCAAGCCAGGGATAGCGACAACATGATGGTGTTGCGCGCGGGCACATAGGTAATTGGGATCCCCAATGTGGGCGACTGCGGCACCTTGATATTCGCATCCGTCAACGCCGAACCGCCGAATGCCGACAAGTCGAGCTGCACAACACGATGCGCGGCTGCACCCAAGGTTGTAGCAACCCGCTTCGCCGCCTCAAGCTCCGCAATATGCCGCTGATGGTAATCCAGGCTCAGGCAGTAACATTCATAGCCTTGATGTCGGGCTACTGCCAGCACGGTAGCCGAGTCCAGCCCGCCGGACAGCAATACGACGGCCTTCTTGTTTGCTCCAACTGCGTTCATTTACCGGGAGTCTCCCCCCAGAGGATCTTGTGCAGCTGGACCTGCATGCGAACCGGCATTTTGTCCTGCAATACCCATTCAGCCAGCTCAGTAGGGTTTACTTGCTGATAGACAGGGGAGAACAACAGGCTGCACTTTTTATCCAGCGCATGCTCGGCAATGACGTTTTTGGCCCACTCGTAATCCTCGCGGCTGCACAGTACGAACTTGATTTCATCCCTGGATTTGATGTGTTCAAGATTGTCCCAGCGGTTCTTTTCCACCTCGCCGGAACCGGGTGTTTTGATATCAAGAATGACGGACACCCGGTCATCCACGCGGCTGATTTCCATCGCGCCTCCTGTTTCCAGCGAAACGTCGTAACCTGCATCGCAAAGCTCCCGCAGCAGGGTCTCACATTCCTTCTGCGCCAGCGGCTCGCCGCCCGTCACTGTCACATATCGAGCGCCGTGCTGCGCCACTTCCGCCATGATGTCGGCAATCTCGATGCTTTTGCCGCCATGAAAGGCGTAGGCGGTATCGCAATACACGCAGCGCATGGGGCATCCCGTCAGGCGGATGAATACCGTAGGTAGGCCAATGCGTGAGGACTCGCCCTGCAGGGAATAAAAGATTTCGTGGACGCGCAATTTCATTTGAACAAAGGCATAACCGGCGCAAGCGCCGGTAAACGATAAAAGGCTGATTTTACAGGAAAGGCCGGGGCCTTACAGGAGAACCGTTACCGGGTCTTGATTGATTCCAGCACAGCCAGGCGCTTCTTGGCATTGGGCGCTACTTCACTGTTGGGATAGCGCGAGAGCAGCGTTTTCAGGGTCTGTTTGGCGCCCTCTACGTCAGACAGCTGGATCTGGCTGTTGGCAATACTGAACATGGCGTCCGGCACGCGTGCATGCGTGGGATGCTGTTTAATGAGCTTCTGCTGCGTATTCATCGCAGCCTTGTAGTTCTTCAACGAAAACTGGGTGAAGCCGAGAGCATACTGAGCCTCGGGTGCATGGCTGCTGTTCGGATAAGCCTGCAGAAACTTCTCGTAGGCATCGAATGCCTCGCGATACTTGCCTGCTTGGTACAGGGATTGTGCATTCTCGAAATCCCTGGCTTCCGAACCGCTATTCGCATTTGGCCCGGCTCCGGGTGGCGCCAGCGTCGGCGCGACGGTTGCCGTCACACTGGAAGGATCGCCGGGAGTGGCAGGATTGTCGGTCGACATGGTCGCACCCATCGGGTCAACCGTAACTGCAGGTGGCATGGCGCCAGCAGCTGCGCCTGCTTCCAGCTTGCGCAAGCGGGTGTCGATATCGGTATACAAGTCGCGCTGACGCTGCTGGCTCATCTCGATGTTATGCGCCGCAACTTCCAGCTGACCTTTAACCCTGCTCATTTCCTGATTCAGGGTTTGAATCTGGTTCAGGAGGTCTACGAGACCTTGGCCTTTGACGACAGACTCCATTTCTGCCAGCCGCCGGTCCATCGCCTCCTGATTTTTCCTGATTTCATCCAGCAACTTCTGGTTGGCCTGATTCTGGGTCTGCACCTGCTGTTCGAGCTGCTTGATGTTCTCGCGCGCTTCACCGTCGCTAAACAGCGCAGCATGGGCAGCGGGAGCCATGGTGAACAAAAGGGTACAGGCCAGAATCAGGTGTCGCATGGTATTACTCGCCTGCGTAAATAATGTCTACGCGACGGTCTTGCTCGCCGCAAGATTGATCACCGGCGCAGCTCTTGGCCTTTTCTTCACCATAGCTGACGGTTTCAATCTGGCTATCTTGCACGCCCAGCAGGTTCATCACGTTCTTGACGGATACTGCACGGCGTTGGCCCAGGGACAGGTTGTACTCATGGGTACCGGCATCGTCGGTGTTGCCTTGCAGGGTCACACGGGCGCCACTGTTCGAGCTCAGGTACTTGGCATGTGCTTCAATCAGAGGACGGAACTCCGACTTCACTTCATCCTTGTCAAAATCGAAATAAATGCTGCGCTTTGACAGGATGTTGTTGGGATCGGTCAGCGGGTTGCCGGCCAGACCGGAAGAATCCGTACCGGACGTGGAAGCAGGACCATCACC